>Ga0181522_10002191_pt1 | contig 11267 bp, 15 predicted proteins | sample PEATcosm2014_Bin_27_FD_121103 | JGI IMG/M metagenome (GOLD analysis project Ga0181522, IMG submission 121103) | Peatland microbial communities from MTU Mesocosm Facility, Houghton, MI, USA - PEATcosm2014_Bin05_10_metaG | ecosystem: Environmental > Terrestrial > Soil > Wetlands > Peat | place...
CGTCGCCGGGAACCACGAGCAATTTGGAGACGACAGCAATTATCTAAATGCGATAGCGGCGGCCGGCGTGCGCGTGCTCAGCAATGAGAAGGTGGAAGTAGATGGCTTGCAGATTGTGGGTGTCCCATACCGAAACGCGGTGCAGGACGGGGCCTTTAGATCGGTGCTCCACCGGATTCGTTTGGATCGCGACCGCGCCAGCATTCTCTTGACGCACGCCCCCGACCATCCGGAAATCGCGGAGGCCGCGGGCGTTTCTCTGCAATTATCCGGTCATACGCATCTGGGACAGTTTGTACCTTGGAGTTGGATGGCACGGCGGATCTACCGCCAGTTTGTATATGGATTGAGCCGGATAGGAAAAATGCAGGTTTTTACCTCGAGCGGAGCAGGAACCTGGGGACCACCCCTGCGACTGGGATCGAATCCCGAGATTGTAATGCTCGAGTTCGAATAAACGACGCCCCACGTTTATTGCGGCTTCGATGTAGCGCTTCCGGAAGCTTGACCTGGTCGGTCCGAGCTTGTCTTCGATGCGATGCCTGCCTGCGTTTGCTTGTTAGGCGGAACGTCGGTCCCGGTTGGATAAATCAAAATCTGCACCGTACCCCAGCTCGCACCCGGATTCGTATCCGGCTGCTTGCCCATTCCCAGAGTTTTGAGCTGACTGTCATCGAATCCGAAGTTCTCGACCAGATACTCGCGCACAACCGCAGCCCGGGCTTCGGTCAGGACCAAGTCCTTCTGGGTGTCGCCTTCCATGCCAGCGGATGCCACGACCACCGCAAAGCCGAACTGGTTATTGGCCAGGAACTCGCCGCCATCGTTCAGAGATTTCTGGTTTTTCAGTTTGGCTGAGTCCTGCTTATCGAAAAGCTGCTTCGCACTGTAAGTAAATTCCTTTGTCGGTGTGCCTTGTGGCAGCCGTTCGATCTCATTCTTTACCAGCTCGCTGGAATCTTCGTATCCGCGACTCTTGAAATAGCCGCGCAGGAAGAAATTGTGTTTCATGGCTTCCATGTTCTCCTGGAAGTCGGTAACCCCGGCTTTCGCCTCGACCATCGTGTCACGCATGGCGCTCGAGGTTTGTTCCAGGTTGGTATAGAGTTGTTTGTCGTTTACGAGCGCTCCTGCGGTTCCCTGCCCACGATCGATCTTGGCGCTGATGGAGTCTAGATTCGCCGTCGCCCGAGTGGCATTCTGGATGGCTTGCTGGCTGCCATCGAGAAGGCCGCTCGCCTTCTGCAGCAGGTCTGACATTTCAAGTGGCGGCTGGCTAGCGATGACATCGCCATTGCGCACGTCGGCTGCCCCAGCGGATCCCGACGAGATCGCCAGATACTGGTTGCCCAACAGACCCTCAGTTTCGATTGTGGCGACAGAGTCTCGCTTGATGATCTCGTGCGTCGACTTACCGAGATCCATGACTACTGTAACCTGTTCGCCCGGCTTGTGAGGCAATACGATACCGCGCACAGTTCCAATGTGAACTCCGCCTACGCGCACGTCGCCGCCCGCATCCAAGCCTTCCACGTTATCGAATTGCGCCCTCAATTGGTACGTCGAGCTGAAAAGGTACTGCTTGCTTCCAATAATGAAGACGCCGACTGCCAGAATTGCTAGCGTCGCAACGATGAAAGCTCCTAAACGCGCCGCTCTCGACATAGATCCTCCTACGAATGCTTTAGAAATTCCTTAACAAATTCGATGTCACTTTTCTGAAGTTCTTCAAAGCTGCCATCGATCAACACTTTTCCGTTGTCGAGCAGCGCCAGACGGTCCGCAATCGTCTTCGCGCTGTGGAGATCGTGAGTCACGACGATTGATGCCATGTGATGTTCGGCCTGGAGTTTGAGAACCAAATCGTCGATCTCCCCGGCGCTGATCGGGTCGAGACCTGCGGTCGGCTCGTCGAGCAGCAGAATATCCGGCTCCAACGCCAGCGCACGTGCCAGTCCCACTCGTTTCTGCATGCCGCCCGAAATGTCCGACGGCATCTTCTGAAAGTCGTCCTCTTTCAGGCCGACTTCCGCCAGCAACGTTGTTACCCGGTCGCTCCGCTCAGATTCCGACATCTGCTTCTTGTGGTGTTGTAGCGGAAAAGCCACGTTCTGTCCGACGGTCAGCGAGTCGTAAAGTGCAGCGTGCTGAAACAGAAAACCCATTTTCTTCCGGATATCGGCGAGTTGATCGAGAGCCAGGCCGGCGATGTCTTGGCCGTGAATGCGAACCGATCCCGAGTCCGGCTTCTCAAGGCCAATAATGAGCCTCAGCAATACGCTTTTCCCTGTACCGCTGCGCCCCAGCACCGCCAGGGTCTCGCCGCGCTTCATAGCCAGAGTAACCCCGTCCAGGACCTTTTGACTTCCGAAGGACTTATGCAAGTTCTCAACGGCGATAGCGGGCGCACTGCCGGCTTTTTCGGCTGTCTCCTGCTTGATCGCAACTTGATCGATTGTGTCCATATTCATTTCGCGAGCTATTGAATCAAGGTCATGGGAAAAATATGAGGATGATTTTCACCAGTACCACGTCCGCCAGGATTACGAACAGCGAGGACAAAACTACCGAGCTCGTAGCCGCCCGGCCCACGCCTGCTGCGCCTCCCTTTGTCCGCATTCCCTGAAAACACGCGACCGTGCCAATGATCAATCCAAACACGGCGGTCTTAAACGTCGGTGGCAGGAAATCGTTAAAATCGGCGCCGTTAAAACCGGCATTGATGAACTGGTGTAACGATTGCGGCTCCGACAGAGCCTGCGTGACCCACCCCATCAGCACGCCACAAGCGTCGGCAGCCAGAGTTAGGAGCGGCAGCATCAGAATGCAAGCCAGAATGCGAGTGGCTGCCAGTAGCCTGTAAGGGTTTACCGCGGAGGCCTCGATGGCATCGATCTGCTCGGTTACTTTCATCGACGCCAGCTCCGCGCCGATGCCAGCTCCAACCCGGCCACTTACGACCAAGCCAGTGATGATCGGACCGGTCTCATGGATGACGGAGAAAACGATTGCCGCGGGCAGCAGGGACTTGGCCCCAAATCGAGTCAGGCTATAACGAGCCTCCAACGAGAGTACGACCCCGGTGGCAGCACCGGCCAAGGCGACCAGCGGCAGGGACTTTGATCCGATCTCGTCGAGTTGTCGAAACAATTCGTGGAATTCAAATGGCGGTGTCACTGCGGCCCGGACGACCCGCCAGAAGAATATTCCGAGGTCGCCGAACCATTCGAGAAAATGATTGATCAAGCCCAGGAAGGAGCTCACCATGGAAGACGCTCGCACGGCCTGCAGCCCCTGAACTCGAGGGTTCACGGATGCAACCGTACTGGATCCACGCTCGATCACGGATTTGAACCCTGATCTGGGGCTCCGTGCGAACTGTTGAGGTGCATGCGCGAAAGCAAGGTGTGCGGGCCACTGTAGAGAAACTCCAGAGCGATATTCCCGCCCACATATCCCAGCATCGTGTAATTGCCCATTCGGAAAGCGTCCTTGTAGTTGTACCGGTCGGGATACCACGCGTAGACAGCAGTCATCGTGCCGGCGTACGGGGCTATCAGCGACGGGAACGAAAAGACACGATGGCCATCGTCGCCGTGGCGTGCCGTAAGGGTCGAGATCACGGCATGACCCAGCCGTGGGAATACGCCCTTGCACTCACAGCGGTAGTACAACGTGTCTTCCCTGAAGGCTTCTGCCAGCCCATAACGCGTTGTAGTGCTGATCGCTGCAATGCCGAAAGCGGACCCGAATCGCTTGCTAAATCCTTCTACGCCCTGCTTCCACTCTGGTGGAGAGTTATAGGCCTGGCCAATGCCAGCCACAAACGCCGCACCCGCGATGGGATACGGGCCGAACGTGTCGAAAAAATAGTTATGCAGCTTCGTCCCCTCCGTCGGATGCACATACGTCAAGTCGGGGAGTGTCTGCGTCGGAGTGGCTGCCGTACTGGAGGCATCTGCTGAATCGACCAGTGTTTGCGCCCTTGCCAGCGGGCCTGCGACGCCCGCGAACATCAACTGCAAAACCATCATTCGGTGTAGGTTCATTATCGAGAGTCTCCTCGGCTCATCAGAGATCAACCTGCACCCCCAAAATCGCCTGTTGTTCTTCACACGGTTAGCGGGCACGGTTCGTGGTCGCACTGGCACGCAATCTCCACCTCTTTGGATCCTGCTTCCTTACAGGCTTCACCGCAGTATTTGTCGCTGCTTTGCACCAGGCACCTGCAGGGCAGATGCGCACATTTGCTCTTTTCGCTTGTCGTCATCAGTTTTCTCCTTTTTGCGATACACCTATTTGCGAATATGTTCGATGCTTATTGTTCCCCCGACGTCTACGGGGAAACCGGTTTTTAATCGGATGGAATCGCTTTAGCCTCCGAGGGCGTTAGGCGAGATCGATCACAATAACCGTAGCCCTTCAGACAGGCCGTATAATTGCGTCGTTGCTCGGCATCGGCCAGCATTTTGGCTTCCGGCGCAGTCAGTTTTGAGTAATCGCAGGTCGCCCCGCCGCTCTTACACTCAGAGATGTTGCGCCGGTGTTCGGCGACGACGGTTTGACCAGCTTCCGCCGGCGTGAGCGTGGAATGATCACATTCCGTCCAGCCATTCTCACAATTCTCTGCGTTGCGCCGGTGTTCCGCGGCCGCCACTTCAGCCGCTTCCGAACCCGTAAGCTTGGAACGATCGCAGACCCCCTGGCCATCTCTGCAGTCGGAGACATTCAACTGGCGTGCGGACACGTCCACAGCTTTCGCTTCGGAAGGACTCAGTTTGGAACGATCGCAATCACTCACGCCATCCGTGCAGTTGGCCAGGTTGCGCTGATGCGCCGCGACCGACGATTCACGAGCCTCGGACTGGGTTAATCGTGAAGGGTCGCAAGAGGCCATGCCGTCCTTGCAGTCAGAGAGGTTACGCTGGTGATCGGCGACGGCCAATGCAATCACTTGCGGTTGGGTGAGTTTTGAACGATCACAGGAATCGAAGCCGTTTCTGCAATCGGAAACGTTGCGCTCGCGATTGGTAGCGTCCAGTTCAGCGGTTTGCGATGGACTCAACTGTGAGCGATCGCAGACCTCATGCCCAGCCTTGCAGGCCGCCAGGTTTTGCACCACATCGGACGACTGCGCAAGTACAAGAATCGGCCAGAGAGTCAGGCAGGCTAGTTGCACCCCAAGACATCTACGCACGTTAGCTTTCATTTGCCTCTACTTTCGACGGCCATGCGAGTAACCAAAACCGCGCTTCAGATGGCTGACCTAGCTCAGAAACCTAAAAGAGAGTGGTCGTCTTTAACATCATCATCGCCTAGGCCCAAAAGAATAGCTGGTCTGAATTGCTCACTTCGTGCTTGCGCCCAGCCCGAAGATCGGCCGACAGTCAGCGTTGCAAACTAACTGATCTGGCCTAGTTTGAGCAATCTTGCTCAGAATCGCTGCCGCCAATGTGTCATTGTGAACCTGTCGAAACGCGAAAGAGTGGGCTCCGTCTTGCATCCTTTTCTGGTCCATCTTCGTACCTTGCGCACCTTCCTGGCTGACTCAATGGGAAAGCTCTCGGCGATGAAAACATCTAAGGGCGAGATGGGACCTCCCAGGATGTGCCCGTTCTGCGGGCTAATTACTCCGCGCTCCAAACCATTCTGTTTGGAGTGTGGGAAGTCATTCAGAGGAGTCCAACTGGGGCGGAAAGACGCGAGGCAAGAATGAACCAGCGACTCAACAAAGAACGAAGGAGATAAACATGCTTTGGACAATTTTCGTTGTGCTTCTGATTCTGTGGCTTCTGGGCTTCAGCCTCCATATTGCCGGTGGTCTGATCCATATACTGCTGGTAGTAGCGTTGGTGGTCTTAGTCATCAACCTGCTGAGCGGCCGCAGCGCAGTGTAAGGGCGCGGCTCGTAGCAACTCGCGGAGACTTGTGTGCGCAGACTGTGGCACCGCTGCGTCTTGAGTCCATTACTCAAAATGTGGGCCAACTCGCAGGCTCCGGGCTTTTTGTTGTCTTGATGCCGTTACCCAGTTACCTGCTGACAAAACGAGATCCTGAATTAGCGAATGTGATCAATACTGCGCAGACATTGACCCGCGCGCTTGTATAGAGTGCCGAGTGAAAGTTCCACACTCAGGAATCAAAACGAAGAAGGAACAATATATGAAACTGCTCACGATTTCTTTGCTGGCACTGTCGCTATCAGGACTCGGCGCCTACGCCCAAACCGATACCGGCGCGGTAAAAATCAATCTCGGAACAGCGGACAAATTTGCCTCGCTGGGCGGCTCGGGTGTCACCAACGTCAGCGCCCACACATTCATAATCGGTGATGTTGGCAGTTCTCCGACGCCCACCGTGAAGGGACTCAAGCCGGCACAGGTGAAGGGCATCCTATACCTCAAGTCCAGTCCGGTCACAGCTGCGGCTCAGAAAGGTCTGACAACGGCATACAATCAAGCCGCGGGCGCCCATTGCGGCACCATTCTGACCGGCGTGAATCTGGGCGGAATGAAGCTTATCCCCGGCGTTTACTGCTTTGCCTCAGCGGCACAATTGACGGGCACGCTGAAGCTGGATGCTCAAGGAAATTCCAACGCCCAGTGGATCTTTCAGATGGGCACAACTCTGACTACCGCCCCGAATTCCAAGGTAGTTGTAAATCTCACCGGCAAGGGTGGAAGAGGATGCAATGTGTACTGGCAGGTCGGTTCCTCGGCAACGGTCGCGAAGGGAAGCATTTTCGTGGGGAACATCATGGCGCTCACTAGCGTCACTCTGAACGGCGGCACTCTTCGTGGCAAGGCTCTTGCTCGCAGCGGTGCGATTTCGATTTCCGCCCAGGAGACGGTTGACGGTCCGCAATGTGCTAAGAGCGACGCCACGGATAGCAACGATACGGCTTCCTCTGAAAACTGAGCTGGTGAGGCCACGCGTCAGCTTCTCGACATTCCTCCGCGTGCACCAGCGATAGTGAGCGCAATCCCGCCGGCAATCAGCACTGCGCTGACGATTGGTGACACCCGCTCGCTCTCGCTGGTTTGCACGCCAATATTCAGATTGCCAGCTTTAATGCCATGCGTCTCGGTTCGTGGGACGGGCACAATCAGGGATGCGATACCCAGCACTACCAGGAGCAGTCCGGCAAATAATAGGATTTTCATAAATGGCTCTATCGCAGGTTGCGAAAACAGGTTGCGAAAACAATGGCCCGATTTTCCCGAATCCTCTGAAAGCACGACATCGGATAGAACCGTAGTAGTGGCTAGGCGGCGGCTGACTTTCCCATGGCTTTCATGTAGCTGTCCATCGACTGCGTTAGCTGCGCATCGACTTCGTCCGCGATCGTCATGACGTCAGGCAAGAGCAGGCTGAAGTCCAGAGATTCGAGATTGATCTGCAACGTGCCGAAGATGGTTACCTGCAATATTCGCGATTCGTGCACCAGCATTGCGGGGGTATAGCCTTGCTGAAATCGTAGCTTGCCGTGGGCCACGGCGGCGGCGGAAAACACGGCATCACTATCCTTATCAGTCGCGACGGGCTTGCTCAGGCGGAGAGCCAGGTCTTCCACCAGCCTGGGAAGATGTCCGGTGCGGTCTTCATCGCTCAGCGGCATGAGGTTTAGTTCACTGCTTCGTTTTGCCCGTGCCAACCAGGCCTCCACGATGCTGAGACTGCACCGCAGCAGGATCGCGCCCACGCTCTCCTTGTCCGTCCGCTTGCTAGGTTTGCGATTGACTACTTTTTCTCGGACGAGTTCGGTGAAGCGATCGATCTCGAAGGGTTTCACCACAATTTCATCCGCTTCCAGCAGGATGGCAGCCATAGCGCCCTGCACGTCGGGGTAGCCGCTGACCAGCAGGGTTAAGGCGTTCGGTTGGGAATGACGCATGGCTGAGACTACGGTGAAACCGTCGCCAGGGTCAGGCATGTGCAGGTCCGTGATCAGCACGTCAAAGGTCTCAGTCGCGATTCGCCTTAGAGCTTCGGTCACACTGGAGGCAGCAACCACCTCAAATTTCTTACGTTCGAGCCCTTGCATCATCATAGCGAGCACTGCGCTATCGTCATCCACCAGCAAAACTCTGTGAACAGCGGGTGCTTCGGTCGGAGTCATGGAACGCCTCCATCGAGTCACGCTTAGTGGCAGTCTAGACCCTGTTTTTTTTCAAGACTGTGCAATTTTGATCAGACGTCCCATTCTGGGCAACGTATGATTCGGCATGTTCGACAGGGTGGTCATGGGTTAGTGTCGATTGACAGTGTCGACGTTCCGACCCTCACGACTACTCAACTTTCTGTACCGAAACGCGCACGTTTCGGGCCAGACCTCCCCCGGGGTCTGGCCTTTTTGCGCCTGACCGTCCCATGACTAGACCGATGGTACAAATCAGAACTCCCACTAGAAATGACGATCGCACGCCTGCTGGAAAGATGCGAAGGCTAGTCGTGGAGAACTACGTTGAGTAGTGAACTGTGGACTTGCAATCCGCCTTCTATCCCACCTGCGTAGTGAATAAAACCCAGTTTTCTGAACCGGTTCATAAAAAAGCTCACTCGCGAACGGGTCGTGCCGACCATGTCTGCCAGCGTCTCCTGACTTATCTTGGGGACGACGGTTTCGGGCACGCCTTCTTTGCCAAAATGAGCCAGCAAGAGAAGGACCCGGGCCAGGCGCTTTTCGCTGGAGTTAAACAACTGGTCGACCAGGTCTTCTTCGTAACGGATATTCCGCGCCAGTAAATACGCTACGAACACGTCGGAAAACGCATGTTCGCGATGAAGCGCTTCCATCATCGCTTTTTTGTCAATGCGCAGAAGCTCGCAATCCGTTATGGCGGCCGCAGATCCCATCCGCAGAGCCTGGCCTGCCAGCGCACCTTCACCAAAGAAGTTCCCCTCGCTTAGCATGCCTATCGTAGCTTCTCTGCCGGTCTTGGATACGACGGTGAGCTTCACTTTGCCGGCCTGAATATAGAAGACCGAGTCCGCCCCGTCTCCCTGCGCGAAGATGGTTTGCTTCTTGACAACGGCTACGTTTTTCCTGCCATCGCCAATGGTTGCGAGGAAAATAGTCGGATCAAACTCGCGTTTCTTCTTATTCACTTTTAGTGCGAGACTCATCAATGCTGATTGTAGTCCTAAAAAGTAAGCATCTGTCACAAATCGTGACTAGCTCCAAAGTGAGCGCTTTTGCTCAGTATTTCCCGGCGACATGAGGCAGGCTTCCTCAGGCAGAGTTGGAGAACTGAAATGAGCCGGAAAGATTTAATGAGCCCTGATCTGCTCAGCGAAATCGTGCTTCTTGGAAGTGCAGCGGTGATCGTGGTGGTGTGGTTGCTAATTGCAGTGGCCGCCCTCACGCAACCGATCGCGCTGACATGATGAGCGCGAGGCGCTCTCGGGAGAAGTCTATGGCTGCAACCGTTCAAGTCGGCACTATTCTGATTGAGGAACGTCCTGTTATGACCCAAGCTCTGGGACTGCAAAGTGAGGCTTACTCAGCACACTGGCGGGTTGTCAAAGCACTCGATGGCTTGGCGCTTGATCGCAAGATCCATGCCGCCGGATGGAGCTTCTTCTTCATGGCTGCGGAGATGAAGGTAATGTTCTTCGGCGCAATCGGGGCGGAGAGCATCCAGAACGCACTGAAGCGGATGCTCAGGAAAATAGAGCCCATGAACTTCAACTGCCTTGAGGTGACTGGAATCGTGGCCAAGCGATTTCTGGGCGTGCCTTACGCGGTTGTTTCGGCGCACTCCCGTCATATCCAAAAGAGTTGCTACCTCGATGGCCCCGAGGAACGGCGTTTCCAAGATGCCGAATAGGTTCGAGGTTGAGTGCGATCTGCGCTCCCCTGGGTCGACACTACTTAAATGAGAGGCCGCAACGTACCCAGCGATTCCTTTTCCACACCAGCCAGACGCCTATCTCTATGCGGATCGGTTCGGGGTTGGCCGGTACTGAGTTCACACTTTTCTCCTGGCTTGGCGCCGCAAGTAGGACAACGAACCGAGAGGGTGCGTTTCTGTTTGGCAGTCATGGCTACATAATGCAGCCTTGCTCGGCAACAAGATGGTCAATTTTGACCAGTGCATTCATTCAAAGCCCCGGCATTGTTGCGCGGCGCGGTTTGCGGTCCGCGGAATTGGTTGTGAGCGCTTTTGATCAGACTTAAGTATTCCGACGTGAGAAAGTGCATTGCGGAACTCTTTGCAAGCGAGACCAACTCGCCATTGCACTTCGTAAGGAATCGCGCCTTTCATCCACGCAACCCGCAGCAGGAGAGCATCACCGGGCAAGCCCAGGATGATCAGGCAAAAGGAAACACAATGCGTTTCATCCCTTCTATTCGCTCGATGTTGTTCGCGCTCGTAATGCTGGCCGTGTCGGCTGCAGCGTTCGCGCAATTTGGCATATCCATTACTATCGGCCCGCCAGCGCTACCCGTATACGAGCAACCGCCCGTCCCCGCTCAAGGCTATCTCTGGGCTCCTGGCTACTGGGCTTACGGCCCGGACGGTTACTTCTTTGTGCCAGGCACTTGGGTGATGGCTCCGCAACCCGGCTACCTCTGGACCCCCGGTTACTGGGGTTGGAACGGCGGCGCCTTTGCCTTCAATGAGGGCTACTGGGGTCCGCACGTAGGCTTCTATGGCGGGATCAATTATGGCTTCGGTTACGGCGGTCAGGGTTATGAAGGTGGCCGTTGGAATAACGGACAGTTCGAATACAACACGGCAGTGAATAACGTCAACGTGACCAACATTCACAACACTTACAACACCACAGTGATCAACAATACGACGGTGAACCGCGTCAGCTATAACGGGGGTACAGGTGGAGTCACCGCGGCTCCGACCGCTCAAGATCGGACCTATGCGCAAGAAAAACACATCGCCCCGGTGGCCGCACAAACCCAACAAGTGGCGGCTGCCCGCGCTAACCCACAGCAACGAGCTTCGGTGAACCAAGGCAAGCCGGCAATCGCAGCTACTCCTAAGCCGGGATCATTCAGCGGCGGGGTACCAGCTAAAGAAGCGGGAGCGCCTTACAAGCCTGAAGTCAAGGCTGCGGCCGCTCAACCGCCAGCCAAGGCGCCAGCAGCTCGGCCCGCAAACAACGTTCCTCGACCGGGCACTCCGGCGACTAGCACTCCAGCCGCGCGCAACGAGGTGCCTCGTCCACCGAGCACACCGGAGAAGGCTGCGGCGGCAAAGCCGGAGACCGCACCGCGTCCGGCCGCGAGCGCGGCGAAGCCTGAA
>Ga0181522_10002192_pt1 | contig 11265 bp, 7 predicted proteins | sample PEATcosm2014_Bin_27_FD_121103 | JGI IMG/M metagenome (GOLD analysis project Ga0181522, IMG submission 121103) | Peatland microbial communities from MTU Mesocosm Facility, Houghton, MI, USA - PEATcosm2014_Bin05_10_metaG | ecosystem: Environmental > Terrestrial > Soil > Wetlands > Peat | place...
CGGCCCCGGCCCGGTAATTTTATGTTGTGCTGCGCCTGCAAAGAAAAACCAGCCACGGTGCATCTCACCCAAATTGTGGGTGACAAGATGCAGAAGCTGGATTTGTGCGAGGAATGCGCCAAAACCAAGGGCGTCAGCGATCCAACCTCCTTCAACTTGGCGGACGCCGATGTTTTGTTCGGCCTCGGCGCGTCGCAGGAAATCGAACAGTCCACCGGCACGGAAACGAAATGTCCCCGGTGCGGTTTCACCCAGGCGGATTTCAAAAAGTCAGGCCGGCTCGGCTGTCCGGAATGTTACAAGACTTTTGCCGAGGGCCTGGAAGGCCTGCTCAAGACAATGCACAAGGGCACCCGGCACGCGGGCAAGGTGCCGGCGGCGTTGCGGGAATCCCGTGATCAGTCCGACCGGCTCAAACTGCTGCAAAAGAAACTGGCCAAGGCCATTGATGAAGAAAATTTCGAGCAGGCCGCGTCGTTGCGCGATGAAATCAAACAGATCAGTCCGCGTGGATCGGGTCTGAATGTGACGTAAGCCATGGACATCCACAAATTCCTCATCTCCCCGGCGGAGACCGCGCAACGACACGGTCCGCATGACCGCATTGTCATGTCCAGCCGCGTCCGGCTGGCGCGCAATCTGAAGGACGCAGCCTTTCCCGGCTGGGCGAAAAAGCCGGAGCGCATCCGCGTGTTTGAACTGATCCGGCCGGCGGTCGAAGGGTTGCCGGAAATGAAGGACGCCTTTTCCGAGGCGATGGACAATCTCAACGCGCTCGACAAGCAGATTCTGGTCGAGCGGCATCTCATCAGCCGCGAACACGCCGCGAAAAGCTCCGGCAGCGGTCTGGTGTTGAACCGGGACGAAACGTTTTGTGTGATGATCAACGAGGAGGACCACCTGCGGATGCAGGCGCTGCGTCCCGGCCTCCAATTGCGCCAGGCCTGGAACGCCATCGACCGGCTCGATTCCGAGCTGGAGCAGAAGCTCAACTACGCCTTCAACAACGATCTGGGTTACCTGACCGCGTGCCCGACGAACCTGGGCACGGGCATCCGCGTGAGCGCGATGCTGCATCTGCCGGGACTCGTCCTCGCCGAGCAGATCAATCCCATCATCCAGTCCGTCAACAAACTTGGACTGGCGGTGCGCGGACTTTACGGCGAAGGCACGGAGGCGCTCGGCAATGTCTTCCAGGTGTCGAACCAGATGACCCTGGGCGAAAACGAACTCACCATCGTCGAGCGGCTGGACAAGGTGCTGTCGCAGATCATCGAGCACGAGGAAAACGCACGGCAGACGCTGATGGAGAAGAAGCCGAAGGTGGTTTACAACCACATTGGCCGCGCCTACGGCATCCTGGCCAACGCCCACAGCATTTCGTCCAAGGAAACCATGAACCTCCTGTCGCTCATGCGGTTAGGCGTGGACATGGGCCTGTTTCCTGGCATGGAACGTGCACTGGTGGACGAGTTGTTCATCCTGACCCAGCCGGCCCATTTGCAGCGGCAGTTGTCGGATAAATTAACGGCCGAGGAACGCGATTTGATCCGCGCCGACATGATGCGCGAACGTTTGAAGAACACCGTCCGGCCGGTCGTCCGCCATTACGGAACGCCGGGAACAGGATTGGACAAATCGTCCAATTAGGAGCAGAATAGAGCGAAGTATGAGCGATGAAGCCATGAGTAATTTTACGCCGCGCGCCCAGCAGGTGCTCGCGCTGGCGCGGAAGGAAGCCGACCGTTTTAACCACAACGTGATCGGCACCGAACACCTTTTGCTCGGCCTCATCAAGCTCGGACAAGGCGTCGCCGTCAACGTGCTCCAGAAAATGGGGCTCGACCTCGAAACCGTCCGCATGGCGGTGGAAAAGAAGACCGGCACCGGCCCCGACCAGAAGGTCATCGGCAACATCCCCTACACGCCGCGCGTGAAAAAAGTGCTGGCGCTCGCGTCCAAGGAAGCCAAGGCGCTCAACCATACCTACGTGGGCACCGAACACATCCTGCTCGGCTTGCTGCGCGAGGGCGATGGCATCGCCGCGCAGGTCTTGAAGGACCTGGACGTGGACATCGAGCAGACGCGGCAGGAAATTTTGAAGGAGCTGGACCCCAATTTCACCGGCGAAGAATCGTCCATTCCCGAATCCGGCGAGAAAACGCCGGCCCCGGGCGCGGGCCAGGAAAAGAAGGGCGACGTCAAGACGCCCGCCCTGAAGGCCTTTGGCCGGGACCTGACAGAACTGGCGCGCAAGGGCGACATGGATCCCGTCATCGGGCGCAAAAACGAAATCGAGCGCGTCATCCAGATTCTTTGCCGCCGCACCAAGAACAATCCGGTGCTGCTCGGCGAAGCCGGCGTGGGCAAGACGGCCATCGTGGAAGGGCTGGCGCAGGAAATCGCCAGCGGCAATGTGCCGGAGATTTTGCGCGACAAGCGTGTCGTCACGCTCGACCTCGCACTCATGGTCGCCGGCACGAAATATCGCGGCCAGTTTGAAGAGCGCATCAAGGCCGTGATGGACGAGATCCGCCGCGCCAAGAACGTGATCCTGTTCATCGACGAATTGCATACCATCGTGGGCGCCGGTTCGGCGGAAGGCACCATGGACGCCTCGAACATCATCAAGCCCGCGCTCAGCCGCGGCGAGATGCAATGCGTCGGCGCCACCACGCTGAACGAATACCGCAAATACATCGAGAAGGACGCGGCACTCGAACGCCGCTTTCAGTCGGTCAAGGTTGAAGCGCCTTCGGTTGAGGAGGCCATTTTAATTTTGAAGGGCCTGCGCCACAAATATGAGGCCCACCACAAGGTGGAATTCACCGACAAGGCCGTCGAAGCCGCCGTCAAGCTGTCCGACCGTTACATCACCGACCGGTTCCTGCCGGACAAGGCGATTGACGTGATGGATGAATCCGGTTCGCGCGCGCGCATCGGGACCATGACGCGGCCGCCCGAGACCAAGGCCCTCGAAGCCGAGATCGAAGAGATCAAGAACAAGAAGGAAAAGGCCATCAAAAACCAGGATTTTGAAGGCGCGGCCTCGATGCGCGACAAGGAAAAGCACGCAAAAGAAAACCTGGAATCCGCGCTCGCCACCTGGCGGGCCGCCCGCGAGGAGAAGCGTGTGGTGGTGGACGAAGATGATATTTTTCACGTCGTGGCCAAATGGACCGGCATCCCCATCAAGCGCATGGGCCAGGACGAGACGCAGCGGTTGCTCACCATTGAAACCGAGATGGAAAAAGTGGTGGTGGGCCAGCGCGTGGCGGTTTCGGCCATTTGCAAGGCGTTGCGCCGTTCACGGGCAGATTTGAAGGATCCGCGCCGGCCCATCGGCACGTTTTTGTTGCTGGGTCCGACCGGTGTTGGCAAGACCCTTTTGGCCAAGACCATGGCCGAGCAGATGTTCGGTGATTCAAAGGCGTTGATCGCCCTCGACATGAGCGAGTACATGGAGAAATTCAACGTTTCCCGGCTCATCGGCTCGCCGCCGGGCTATGTGGGCTACGAGGAAGGCGGCCAGCTCACCGAAAAGGTGCGGCGCAACCCCTACTCGGTCGTGCTCTTCGACGAAATTGACAAGGCGCACCCGGACGTGTGGAACATCCTGTTGCAAATCCTCGAAGAGGGCAAACTGACCGATAACATCGGGCGCGTCATCAATTTCCGCAACTGCATCATCCTCATGACTTCAAACGTCGGCTCCGACGTCATCAAACGCCAGTCCACGCTCGGCTTCTCGCCCATCACTGACGAAGCCACCTACGAAAAAATGCGCGAACGAACCATGGACGAGGCGAAGAAGATGTTCCGGCCTGAATTTCTGAACCGGCTGGATGACGTGATTGTGTTCCGTTCCTTCACCAAGCCCGACCTCATCCAAATCCTCGATCTGGAAGTCGGAAAAGTCCTGGAACGGCTGCGGCACAAGAACATCAAGCTGGTGCTCGATGACAAGGCGAAGGATTTTCTCGTGGACAAAGGTTACGACCCGCAGTACGGGGCGCGTCCCATGCGCCGCTCGGTGGAACGTTTTCTGGAAGACCCGCTGGCCGAGGAAATCCTCAAAGGCAGTCTGCACGAGGGCGAGCCCATCGCGGTCACGGCCGACAAGGACAAGCTCGTGTTCAATCAAACTGCTGCCGCCCAAGGCGCGCTGTCGAGCTGATTGGAGCCTGACAGCCGCGGTCCGGCTCGTCAGGCAGCAGCTGGCAGGTTGCCGGTCGAATTCCCCCCCGTTCAAGTTCAGCCCTCGCGGATTTCCGCACTCACTCCACGGTGTAGCCCAGATTGCGGAACCGTTGGAGTTTATAGATCAGCGCGCGGCGGCTGATGCCCAAAGCCTTGGCGGTCTCGGTGCGGTTGGAATCGTGCTGGCGCAACGCCTGCATGATGGCCTGACGTTCCACCTCCTCCAGCCGCTCCAGGTCCGCAGTTTCAGGAGCTGCGGGTTGCGCCGCCGCGGCGCATACCCGCGCAGGCAGATGCTCCGGCAGAATCAGTTCGCTGCGGGAAAGCAAAACCGCCCGCTCCATCGCGTTGCGCAACTCGCGCACGTTACCCGGCCAGGGATAGCGTTCGAGGCAGGCCGACACGGCATCTGAGAACCGCGCCCGGCCCCGGGTGAATTCCTCGATGAACCGACCGGCCAGCGGCAAAATATCCTCGCGCCGCTCGCGCAGCGGCGGAACATTCAACTCCACGACGTTCAAACGATAAAACAAGTCCTCCCGGAAACGGCCGGCCTTGACTTCATCTTCAAGAATCCGGTTGCTCGCGGCCAGAATGCGCGCGTTGGTGTGGACTTCGCGGTTCGAGCCCACGCGCTGGAAACGTCCATCCTGCGTCACCCGCAACAATTTCGCCTGCAGCGGCGGCGACATCTCGGCGATTTCGTCCAAAAGAATGGTGCCTTCGTTGGCCTCCTCAAACCGGCCGATGCGCTGCGCGTGGGCGCCGGTGAACGAGCCCTTTTCGTGCCCGAACAACTCGCTTTCCAGGAGCGTCTCGGGAATCGCGGCGCAGTTGACCTTGACGAGGGGACCTGCCGCGCGCGGACTCCAGGCGTGAATGACGTCGGCCACGATTTCCTTGCCGACGCCGCTTTCGCCGGTGATCAACACCCGGGTCTCGGACGGGGCAATCAAGGATGCGTCGCGGAACACAGCCTGCATCAGCGGGCTGCGGGCGACCACGTAATCCGGCAACGGCTTGTCCTGGCTGAATTGCAGTGGAGCGGATCCGGGGATGCCAATGGCCTGGCGGACGGTGGCCAGAAGTTCATCCAGATCAATCGGCTTGGCCAGGTAATTGACCGCACCGTCCCGCATTGCCGCCACGGCATCGCGGACGTCGGTGAAAGCGGTGACCAGCAAGACCGGCAGCGTGGCATGTTCCTTGCGCGCCAGCCGCAGCGTCTCCAATCCCGAAAGCCCCGGCATGCGCACGTCGGAGATCATCATGTCGAATTTTCCGTGGCGCAGGGTTTCCAGAGCCTCCTGGCCGCAAGCCGCCGTGACGATTTCAAATCCCTGGCGCCCCAGGAATGAATTCAGCAGGCTGCGCTGTCCCGGGTCATCGTCCACGATCAGGATGCGCGGTGTTTCGGCGGGTTTTTTGCGCAGTTCGGTTGCCACCGGGCAAGGCTAGACAAACCGGACGGCGGTCAAAAGAAATTTTCGGGTTGTTTTTTAATGCGACCCGGCACGCTTGATTTCTTACCCAATGCGTCCGACACCCGGACGAAAACGCTGCAGGAAAAATGAGAAGTGCCTGACCGTTTAACCAAGACGGGCGGCGTCAGGGTTTGATGTGTTTCTTGACGAACGAAATTATTTCAGGTTTGTCGAACTCGGCCAGATATTCGGCGATCCGCCGTCCCTGTGCATCCTTCTTTTGGGGATCGGCACCGTGCTCAATGAGCCACAAAAAGAGTTCCCTGTAATCAAGTTGAGCCACTTCAAAAAGCAGCGGTGTCCCAAACTCGTTAAATGCATTCAAATTCGCCCCCCGCAAGTGAAGCCATTCGATCGCGGGTCGATTGTTCTCAACAGCTAAAAAATGCAAGACACTTTCCCCGATATTGTTTCTCTCGTTGAGCAAGCTTGAGTCTTTTTCCAACAGTGTCGAAGCGGTGACAAAGTCGCCCCGCTCAAGCGCATCCCTAAATTGATACCATTCTTGTCTAACGTTGCTCATGCGAGACCTCTAAAAAATAAGAATGCAACATAAGTGTTGAATATCCCGATTCACGATTTGCACTTTATTCCCGGTTTTTCGGGTTGTCCATGGCAATGAAGATCCCGCCAAGCAGTCGCAAGCCGAAAACAGGAACTCACCGGCAAGAGGGTAGCGCCGTAGGCGCGACATCTTTGTAGAACCTGAACGGAAAAGAATTTTCAAGCTCCGTCAGGAGCGGCATCTTCCACTCATGGCCAATACCTACACGCAAATTTATATCCACATTGTGTTTGCCGTCGAAGGCAGGCAAAGCCTTATCAAGCCGGAACACAACGATGAGCTTCAAAAATACATCAGCGGCATCGTCTCCGCGCAGAAGCAAAAGCTGATTGCGATAAACAACATGCCGGATCATCTGCATTTGCTGGTTGGCTTGAAACCAGATATATCACTTTCGAATTTAGTCCGCGATATGAAGTCCAATTCTTCAAAACTCATCAATGAAAAGCGTTGGGTTGCCGGAAGATTTTCGTGGCAGGAAGGTTTTGGCGCGTTTTCCTATTCGCGTTCGCAGCTTGGCACCGTGATTCGTTACATCGAGAACCAGCAAAAACAACACACGAAGAAATCATTCCGCGAGGAATACGTCGAGTTGTTGGAGAAATTCGCCGTGGATTTTGACCGGCGATACATTTTCAAAACCGGCGAGGAATGATTTTCAAAATATACCGCTCCTACGGAGCTTGGGAAATTATGGCGGTGTGTTTCTACAGAGATGTCGCGCCTACGGCGCTGGCTTCGGTCACACCGCCAGTTTCAAGTGGCTGATGCGGAACACAGCGCCCTGGGGCTCGTTGGGCAGGCATTCAATTTCCCAGCCATGCGCCAAAACAATCTGCTGAACCACGGCCAATCCCAGGCCGGTGCCGTTTTGGTGCGTCGTGAAGTAAGGCTTGAATATTTCCCGGCGGCGTTCGGGCGGCACCCCGGGGCCGTCATCCCGAACTTCCAGGGTTGCCTCGGAACCATTGAATTTTTGCGTCAAAATTTGCACCCGGCCGTTCCCGCCCACCGCCTGTATGGCGTTCAGCACCAGATTGAACAGCGCCTGGCGAAGCAATTGTTCGTCGGCTTCGATGGTGATTGGCTCGCCCCGGGTTTCAAGGCGGACCTTCTTCTCCTCGATGTCGTATCCCAGCGCCCGCACGACTTCATTCACAACAGATTCCAGCGCCAGCTTGGAGCGACGGACCTCCCGCGGCCGCGAGTAGTTGATGAATTCGTTCAATTGCGCGGCAACCTTGTCGGCCTCCTCCACAATCGCGCGGGATCGGTCCCGGATTTCCGCGGAGGCTTCGGGCTGTTTGGAAAGCATCTGCGCCATGCCCCGGATGATGTTCAGCGGATTGCGCGTCTCATGGGCGAGGCCGGCGGCAGCCAGGTTCATTTCCCGTAGGTGGGAATTCAACTCGCTGGCACGGATGAGACGGATTTGCAGTTCGGAGGATGTGGTGACGCTGCGCCAGGCCAGACCGGTGCCCAGAACCGAAATCGCCGCCAGCAGGGCGATGATGGAGCGGAGCCAGAGATCATGTTCAAAGGCCGCCCGGAGGGTCTGGGTGGACATGACGATGACGAAGCTGTGCGCACCCTGTTTCTGACGCAGGGCCTGGTATTCCTCATCGCTCATCCAGCGGGGGCGGCCGAAACGGGGACGGCCACCAGCATCCCGGGCACGCATCCGGTTTGTGTCACCGTCCGCCGTCGTGAGCATTCCTCCGGGATTGATTTCAGGCATCGCACCCGGATTGGCCGGATTTTCCGGCCGGGCTTCGGGAGCGCCTTCGGGCGGGGGCCCGGGAGGAGGCAGGCTCATGCGGTTGGTGGCGTAGCGGTTGGTAAAATCCTGCCGGGACAGGATGATCGGCAGGTTGGTGCCCTCGATGTCGTAGGTGAGATTGGTGCCCAAATCCACCTGATTCAAAAGCGTAACGGTCTGCGCATCCCAATGTTCAGTTGTGCCGGCAAACTCCCTGGCCTGAAAATCAATTCCGGTTCCATTGGAAGCCACCATTTCGCCCGCCGCGTTCAACAGTGCAATGCCAATCAATTCCGTTTTCTCCTGCTTGAGCAATTCTGCCAGTGAGGCTTCGAGTCGTTCCTTGGAGACCACGCCACCAAAGCGCCGTTGCGACCGGAGCACAATGCCCAGCGTCGTGGAAATGTCCTTGGCCCGGTTCACCAGCGCCGCGCGGGCCTCGGCCCGGACGCGAATATGCTCGGCCACCTGCCACGCAACCACCAGCGCCCAGACCCCCAACAGGAGGCCGTAAATCAAAGCGCTGCGGCGTTTCAGTTCCATAAATTGCATTCTGCCCAGTGAACCGTTCCAAATAGCAATCGGGTATTACTTGCTCTTTTTCACCGGCAGCCGGTCCAGAAACTGGTCGAGTTCCTGTTCGGAGATCGAATTGGTATTGGTGATGAGTGGCGTCTGGGTCATCTCATGGTTGGAAAGCGACGCCAACTGTCCCGGCGCCTGAACGATGTGCGGGGTCACGAAAATCAGCAATTCCTGCTTGGTGCTGCTCTTGGAACTGGCTTTGAACAGATTTCCCAGGATCGGAATATCGCCAAGGAATGGAATTTTACTGTCGTTCGACGCCTTCGTGTTGGCAATCAAACCACCGATGACAACGGTCTGCCCATCGGGGGTGACGACCACGGTGTTCGCGGATCGGGTGTTGATATTCGGCGCATAGACGGCAGATGAAAAGAGGCTGCCGCCCACAATCACCTGCCCGGGAGTTGAGGTATCGACGGCCGATGTTTGTGGCTGAAGGATCATTTGCACCATGCTGTTGGCGCCAATGAACGGCGTAACATTCAACTGAATGCCGACGTTTTGATAGGATCCATTGATGGTGGGGATGGTGGTGGCGGAATTGCCGACAGCGCTGAAGGCAACTCCGCTGGGCAGGAAAATGCTTTGACCAACAACGATCTGCGCCAATTGTCCGTCGCGCGCGAGGATCGAGGGGCGCGAAAGGATTTGCGCCTTGCCGGCCTGGGCGATGGCGCGCAACGTTGCTTGAAAATCGCTGCCGAGGATTTGATACAATCCCTGTGGACTTCCCGCCGTGGCCAGGCCGAAATTGTTCTGCAGGGCGACACTTTGGGAAACCGGGGTGATGCTGGTAGGCACGATGGCATTGTTCACCACCGAGAAGTTGGTCATATACCCCGTAATGGCTGAAAAGTTTTTGTTCAAACCAGTATATTGTCCCTCGATGCCAATGTCCGAGGAGTTGTTATGGTCCACCTCCATGAAAACAACCTTGATCAGCACCTGCCGCATCGGACTGTCGAGGTGGCTGATGACATCCTGGATCTGTTCCGCCGTTTGATCGTCGGCGATGACGACGATATTGTGCGTATCCGGGTCCACGGAAAACGTGGCGCTGCCCACGCTGCCGTTGTTGTTGTATTGGCCGCTGCTGGAGCTGGAGCTGCTGTTGCGGTTCCCACCTCCGCCGCCAAAGCCGCCGAAACCGCCAAAGCCGCCGAAACCGCCGAAACCGCCACCGCCACCGGCGGGGCGTTGTTGCGCGTGAATGTCGAGGGCGACGCAGCAAAGTATGACCAAAATGCCGCCCCAATATCGTCTGACCTGTCGTATTTTCATATTTTGTCCTGGTGTTAAACGGTTCACTTGAATTTCCTTAAAACGTGGGACCACCCGCACCGCGCGAAGTCCCGCCACCGATGCCGGTGCTGGTACCTGAAGTGGTTGTGCTTCCGGTGCCCCCGGAGGTGGCGTTTTGAGTCTCGCGCGTTTGCAACGCACTGTTCTGCGATGAAGAACTCGTCCCGCTGCGCGAGGAAGCGCTGTTGTTCTGGAACATGTTTTGCAACACCGTCAACGCCTGTTGCGGGTCGCCATTCTCCATGTGATACACAAAAACCTTTTGGTCCCGGGTCGAGGGCACATCCAGCTGTTCCATCATCCCGGCGATTTCCTGCATCAAATCCTTGGAGGCGGTCACGACGACGGATGAAGTGCGCAGGTCTGCCACGGCAACGACCTGGGTTTGCTTTTGAACCCGGGAGTTTGAACTATTATTGCCAGCCGCATTGCCACCGCCGCCGCCGCCGCCACCGCCACGACCGCCAAAGCCCCCAAAACCGCCAAAACCGGGGAAGCCGCCAAAACCTCCACCCCCGCCGAACCGGAACGGCGTCTGGACCTGGCTGCCCGACCCGTTGTTCGAGGGGAAAATCTGGCTCAGTTCATTGGCCACGTCCGCCGGGCTGGCGTGGGTCAAATGGAACACGCGGATTTCCGTTTCCCCCTCGGCGCTGTTGTCAATCGCCCGGATGATTTCGGTGAGATGCCGGATGTTCGACTGCGTGTCGGTGACGACAATCGAATTGCCGGCTTCATTCGCCACAATCGTCGCCTGGGGCGAGACAAACGACGACAGGTCGGTCACCAGTTGCCGGGCCTCGACGAACCGGATGGGAATGATCTGGGTGACAATCTCGGCGTTGTCCGGGATGCTGTCCGGATCATTGCTGGTCTTGACCGGAATGTTCCGCGTCTTCGCGTCGTTTTTGCCCACAATCGTCAGGGTCCGCCCGTTGCGAATCGCAGCGAAGCCATTTTGGTTCAGGACGGAATTCAGCAAATCCACCGCCTCATCCCGGGTCATGGGATGGCTGCTGATGACGCTCACCGTTCCGCTGACCGGCGTGTCCAGCACGATGATGAATCCCGCGGCTTCGCTGAGATAATTCAAAACCATCTCCAGCGGCACATTGCGAAAATTCAAACTTAATTCGTCGTAATTCGTGCCGGTTGCCGGCAGGGACAGACCCAAGTCCGCGGGGTTGGAATCCTGCTCCACGCTTGAAGCCGCCGCCGCCGTTGCCGCGGCATTGGCTGCAACCGGTTGCCTGCCTGCGGCGGGCACGACGGGCTGGCCGGCCGGCCGCGCCGAATCATCGGCCGGCGGAGAACCCGGCTGACCGTTCGTCGTGACTTCATCCGGCGGCGGGGTCGTGCCGGGTTCCGGC
>Ga0181522_10002195_pt1 | contig 11263 bp, 12 predicted proteins | sample PEATcosm2014_Bin_27_FD_121103 | JGI IMG/M metagenome (GOLD analysis project Ga0181522, IMG submission 121103) | Peatland microbial communities from MTU Mesocosm Facility, Houghton, MI, USA - PEATcosm2014_Bin05_10_metaG | ecosystem: Environmental > Terrestrial > Soil > Wetlands > Peat | place...
ATATTTGGCGTCAAATCCTAAATAGGGGGGTTGGGTAGAAATCCGTTCTCGTTCTGCCGTGGCTGAGGTCCTAACTTTTTAGTTGACAAACAAACCCGACCGGCAGTATTGTCCTAACACTTTAGGAGATGGGGATGGGTAAGAAAAAATCCCAGCAGCAGCAGCAGCAGCTCACGCCGCTGGAGTTGCAGATCATGAATGTCTTGTGGGACCTCGGCCCCGCGAACGTGCAAACCGTGCAGGAAAAACTCGCGGAATCACAAGAACTGGCCTACACCACCGTACAGACCATGCTGAATGTGCTCCATCGCAAGGGTAAGGTGCGGCGAACGCTTCGTGGCAGGGCGTTCGACTATGCACCTCTGTTGACGCGTGACAAGGCAGTCAGCAATGCGATCGGAGACATGGTCGATCGCCTGTTTGGCGGCTCCGTGGATGGACTTCTGATGAGTCTGGTAAAGAGCCGGCAACTGGATCCAAGAAAGTTGGAAGAGTTGAGCAGCCTGGTAGAGCAGCACGAACGGGACAAGAAGGGAAAAGGCGATGAATCGGATTAACGATATGGTTGTCACCTACCTGGTAAACGCCCTATGGGTTACATGCGTCGTCGCAGGAGTTACCGCGCTTCTTTCACGAGCGTTGCGTCGTGGCCCCGCTTCCTGCCGGCACGGGTTGTGGGTTGTCGCGTTGCTGCTTGCGGTTGTGCTTCCGCTCGCCAGTCTGCGTGGCTCTCGAGTCGATGACAGGCCGACGCCCAGGTCGGTCGCAGAGGCGAGCGTTATGCAGCCTGCTGAGAAAGGCATGACTGGCACCTCATGGGCTCTCTGGCGGCGAATGCGGCATGGCGGTGAGGCACTCCAGTTCGGCCCGTTCTGGGTTGGACTGGTCGCAATGCTCTACCTGGGCTTCGTTGCCTACCGGGCAATTCGCCTTTTTTGCGGTTGGTGGGGTCTGCGCACGGTGTTGCGCCAGTCAAGTGAGCCTCAGGTCCCGCCCGCGATGCGCGACATCGTCGAGCGCTGTCAGTCGTTGTTGAACATGAGACCTGTACCCCTATTGTTGTCACGGGAAGGCCATGGGCCGGCAACACTGGGAATCTGTAACCCGATTCTGCTTCTGCCGGAATGGTTTTTCTCGCAAGCGTCGGAGGACGAACTCTCTGCCGTGCTGGGTCACGAACTGGCGCACATCCTGCGACACGACTTCGTTCTGAATCTGGTTTACGAACTTCTGTTCTTGCCCATTTGCTTTCATCCTGTCGCTGCTCTGATCAAGGCACGCATCGATCAAGCACGAGAATTGGCTTGCGACCAGATCGCAGCGCAATGTTTACCCTCGCCTACGCAATATGCGCACTCCCTCTTGAGCATTGCCCGGTCCTTGGCGGTGAAGCCCCGTCCGTCAACGATTGGCTATGCCTTGGGACTGTTCGACACAAACACCTTGGAGGACCGCATCATGAATCTACTCGTACAAACCAGTTACTTTCGCAAAACGTGGACACGAGTCTCGGCCCTTGGCGCATCCGCGCTATTGGTAGCGACTTGTCTCGGACTATCGGGATTCTCCTTTCAGGTAGCTCAAAACCAGAACACAGACGCTGACCTGCGGGCATTTGTCGGCACCTGGCAGGCGAAATTCAAGGGCAAGACTTTTCAAACGATCAAGCTTGCGAAGAAGCAGGACACGCTAACCGGAACGGTCACTCACGCCGATATAATTGTGGACCCGAAGAGTGGGGAACTTACCGACGTGAACGCACCCGCGGGGGATGACCCGATCAGTGAAACTAAACTGACCAACGGCACGTTGCTCATCACATCTGAGGACGTCCAATTTGAAATGAAACTCACGGGAGCGAATCAGGCGCGGCTTCAGGTAGTAATCCCGCCCGAGGTCACCGGCACCGTTCCGCCGGTCAAGCCATGGAAATTGGAGCGAGTGAAGGCCGGGCAATAACGACGGCTAGTTCCTTGGTCCGTTGCGGGGTATCCCACTCATCGCGTTTCTTTCGATGACCGGGATACTTCGTGCTTCATCCACCACAGGGTCGCTTACGCCGCCGTCTGGGGCTCGATCGACGAAGAGCAAGACCGAAAACACGGCGACAAGTCCTGCCATTGTGCTCTTACAGTAAATTATGCGGACGCCGTTCCCTTCGGACGCTGTAGTAGCCGATTGGAAGCTTACGCTTCGAGAAGGATTTAAGCGTTATGGCCTGGATTACCCAAATTCAGATTGGAATGCGTCAGACTTTGGGAACGCGTAGCCAAGCGTATGCGACTAGTGCTAAGCAGCCGAGTCCGAGCGTCGAAATGACGGCAACCGGCGTCCAGAATAAAAGAAGTCGCAGCGACTTGCTCTTGAGCCGACTGGCCGCAAAAAAGACGGTAAAGAGAACGACGCCCAAAATCGTGGACAGTGGAGACAAGACTCTAAACGCGGCCAACCCAGTGGTCTTCGAAGGGTGTTGCAGAAAAAAAGACAATGGAGTGCCAACGATGGCGAGAGGTAATCCGGCCACCGCACTAAGTAACACTCTCAGGGACGCCACGGTGTGCCTCCGCAATACTCGGCTTTCACATTTCGGAAGCGCCGGTCATCGTTGTTGCAACATCTCCATGGCACTCAATGACCAGCCATCAAAAGTGTAAACGCCTTCTGATTTCGTCGACTGACCTTCGCTGTCGAGTTTCTGGCAGATTGCAGCCAGCATTCGGTACTAATATTCTCGGGACATGAAAACCCCAATACCATCACGCGGTCTGACACCGGGCGTGGCATGGAATGACGCCTTACGCCGTTCACTCGCGATTAGTGTCGCGGGTTTCTTCTTTCCCAATTTGTTTGCGGACGGGGAAGTCCCGCAGCTACATCGGAGTTTTCATTTCTTGCCGGGTGTATGCGGCGCAGCGGGTGTCTGTTTGGCGAGTCTTGCTCTATTCATGGGGCACTACCATCGTAAACTGATGCAAGGTACCGGGGTCGCTGGTTGTGCCCTGATTCTGCCGTATCTCGCTACATGGTTCTGGTTTCGATTGACTCACCCTTCCGACTCTGCCGACTGCTCCAACTCTGTGGCCCTACGGCCCTTTTGGCCGTCGTAATCTACGGAGTGTTGATATGGTGGCATGCAAGCCAATCAGATCTCACAATCGAAGCTTTAAGCACCCAGAGCCAAGATGAATATGGGATGCCAAAATCGCGCTGGCAGCAACTAACTTACCGAGCATGTCTGGTCATAGGTGTCGTTCTGATTTTGCTCGTTTTGTTCGTCGCTCTACGAATAAAAGTTAAGTTTCGCGGCATCGAAACCGCTAGCTGTTGAAATCTCTGCGGCACTCGTTGATACCTAGCCGGGCGGATTCTGGCGCTATCAGGTGGCTTTATCAACTATCCTTCGCCCCCGACCACTCTAGGTCATACTTCCCGCCCCGTCGCAAAACCTTTTCGTCGAAAGCTGCAGGGAACCCCAGGCTTCTGGTGGCGGGTTTGTTCAAGAATTGGACTTTTCTCGCATTTCGTTCATTGGCGAGACTAAGCTAGACTCTCTCTTGAAGCTAAGTCTGAAATTTTGTTGAACAAGCAAGAATTTTGGCGCATAATTTCTGCGATTCTGCTCTACCGACTAATCGCAACTAAAACTGACAGGCGATAGTATGGCAATTCTTTGCGTGGACGATTATGAACCCTACCTACATCTGATCGTCAATACCTTAGAGCACGCCGGTTACAAAGTCTTCGGCACGAGCGACCCGTGCCACGGGCTCTTGATCGCGACCACGGGGAACGATGTGCGGATGGTGATTACGGACTACATCCTGCCCTACACATCGGGGGAGCGGCTGGCAATGGAAATTCGTAAGTCTCGCCCGTGGATGCCGATCATTCTTTTGACCCTAACCGACGAAGATTTGAAATGTGGAGTGTGTGACCTCTACTTGCGGAAGGGATTCTCGCGTAACCCTGCGTTACTTCTGCACGTAGCGGACTTACTTGGATCTAGAGAGGGGCAATATGGCGGCACAAACGGAGCTCGAAAGAGTGCTGGGAGAATTGAAGGCTTGCCAAAGGCTTGCTGAGAAGCACTACCGTGAACTGGACCGGCTGAATGAAGAAAACTCTGGTTTGCGCGCACAAGCCAAAGCCAATACCGAAGTCGCGCTCCAAACCGAGAAGCGACTTTCCGAGCAAAGCCAGATCATTGACCGGTTGAAACGGGAACAGCATGCGTTGGCCGAAGCTACGCACGCCTTCCTGGTACGAATGGAGGCGGCCAACGGCATCCACGACGATGAGCAGGCAAGCTAGCAAGAAACCTTGCCCGGCCAGCAACTGCAGGAGCGCATTCCTCTATTTTTGTTTCTGTGCGAGCTGAAACGGGTCGGGCTCCAGCAGGGATGTGACGTCTAGATGGTACTAGTCCCGATCACACGATTCCCGACGAGTGCTAAAACGCCTAACTTCGCCAAATGAAATTCCTGGCATTCTGCCAGTGCCGCGGCTGGGTCTTTTTATATGAGAAACTGCCCAGTACCAGCAGGCCTCCTGATACTCGCTGTCGTCTGCCTCGTCACGAACTCACCTCGCCGTCCGGACTTGCAATGACAACCACGTAACCGTCCGGGTCACGTAGCCACATTTCTCTGTGCTTGGGATTCGGGTTGATGTGCGGTTCTAAGATGACCTGAGCGTGCGATGCGCGGGCCCGCTCGACAATCTCATGAAAGTCGCTTACCTCGAACCAAAGCAAGACGCCATGACCAGGCGGTGCAGTATCGGCGTTGACGAGGTTGGGGTGAGCCTCCTCGTCCCAAGCATGGAGTTGAAGAATGAGTTCACCACGGTACTGCATTCGATCGTACACTTCGCGATGTGGATGTTCCGGAAGTGAATCGAAGCCGAGCAGTTGGGAATACCACCTGCTGCTCTCGCGAACATTGCGCACCGCGATCAGCGGCTGCGCCCGGACATAGGCGCTCTGCCCCACGTTTTCCATACGCCCTCCCGATGAAAGCGGCGTCAGAAAGTCGGTTAAACTCTGATTTCGCTCGCTGTGACAGTCTTTACTGGCTGGACCCTGTCGGTCAAACAGAAATACGTCGATCACGCAATCAAAACGTCTGGGGAGTTGCCAAAAAATCTCATCTCTGACAATCTCGGCATCTTTAACTTTTTCCAAATATCCGTCGGCGTCGTACGAATACTTCCTGACATATCCTTCATGGTCCCTCGCTTCGATGATCCGATCTGATCCGTCATATTTAAATGTGATCGTGTACCCGGAGGGAGACATGATTTGCTCTAGAGGTTTCTCTTTTCATCCTGTTTCAACTGAATGCGACGGTGGCCGATAGATTGCATTTCGTACGGGCCCCTTCTGCAAGATTCCTTCCGTGGTACGCGGGAAGAAGAAACCGACGACCGTCGAGGAAAACCAAAGTCCAGCCGTTTCAATTGCACGCGATCTGTGCAACGTAAAACTCAAACGACGTTTCTTCGTGGCGGAAAACCGCGTCAGCGAAACCCGTGGCCTTGCAAATCCGGCGAAAAACGGATTTGCCGTCCGTCCTCTAGATTTAGGTCCATGTACTGTACGGGAACCGTTAGGATGGCGACCAGACCCCGTTTTCAAATCGGCGCATGCCAGAAACGGGACTTTAACACGCTGTCATTCTCGCTGCTCGTTGCCGATCCGCAAAATGGCTGGTCAAAAATGACGATGGTAGGCGTAGCATCGCAATGGTAGTCATTGATCCCACTTTCGCGGCGAACAACCGCGGAAACTGGTGCTGGCGACCGTGGCTTCGAAGGAAGTTGTCTTGGCACGCAGGGCAGTTCCTGGAGCCACGCCTGTTTACGATAGCGATACTAAAAGGACTATAGTCAGTTTTAGCAGGCGAACGCACCGGAGGTAAGACATGAAAAGTGCTCTCGTCGTGACGTTCCTGGCGGTATCCGCATTTGCCCAGGCCCAGTCTGCCGGTCTTCCAGCAGCCTGCGGCCCCAGGAAGATCACCTTCGACGTGACGCTGAGCGACTCCCAGCAAACACTGGCGCAGCTCGAGCCGGGGAGGGCGCGTGTTTACTTCATCCAGGATAACGGCTCATGGAGCGACTACCAACATTTCACACTAAAGATCGGGCTGGATGGAGCCTGGGTGGGCGCCTACATAGAAAATTCCTACGTTGCCTTGTCCGTAGAGCCGGGAGAGCATCATGTGTGTGCGAACGTGCAGTCGAACTCTTCAGTAGGGCATCTCCTGGCTCTCGCACATTTCACCGCGGAGCCGGGGAAGGCTTACTACTTCCGTACGCGATTTCTTGACGGGCCATCCTGGCGTTCGCCGTACGTGGATCTTGATCCGGTCGATAGCGACCAGGCCAAGTATATGATTGATTCCTTTCCTCTGAGTTTGTCACATCCAAGGCCGTGAGGTGCGGAAGGCCCAGAGCGCCGATTCTCAACGAGTCTAAACGCCTTTCTCAACAGTTGGTGTTCAACTTTTTCCGTGACCTTACGGATGGCGTGGTCCGCCAAACGCATCGATACCCACCATGAATGGCAAGGGCTGCCGTCTTCGTTGATGGCCTGGCGAGGAGGACACGTTGTGCCATCATTTCGCGCTCTTACGGATTGCATCCATGCATTCCGTTGATCCTGGGATATTTGCCACTCGCCGCCCAGAGCTCGAGCTGCCATCTGGAATTCTCCCGAGACTTGATCCTCGTCAAGGATTCGGAGAAGGTAATCGAGGCTTATTCGGTGCGCCAAAGATGGGACAGAGGTGCCCAATTCAAGGCTGGCATTCTTGCATTCTGTACAACGTGTTGCATCATGGAACAAATGCGGTTATCAAGTCAGGCGAACGGCGGAATTTAGGAGGCGGTCGATGGCATCGTTCCGATGACCACTCCGGTGGCCCGCAGGTTGAGGCCGTGATCTTCACGGACCTTATACCAGTACTGGGAAGGGTAGGCAAGAAGTGGATAGCTCCCTCGAGAGACGCTTCCAAAGGGAATGGTCCGCAGTGACGGCGGACGAAATACTTTATCGAGTCAGAAACTACATGGTGAAGCGAAAAGCCGATATCGATGGGGACGAGGGACTACGGAAACTGAACAATACCGTTCCGCCGATTTCCGAGGCGAAAGCGATCGGCGACAAGACTCCCGATGGAGGCACGCGGTAGCTTGTCCTGTAAACCGCACGGACTTGCTGCACTGGACTACGAAACTCGTCCTCACGGCGCGCAAACTGCCCCACTCGGGCCAAATGCGGGCTTGAGTTTGCCACCCGCCACGCCCATCCGCAATCCATTTGCCCCGCAAGTTTCGTTCGACGGGCGCTCGATCGATACTGTACCAACGATGCTGTTCCAATTCGCCTGTTGCCTCCAAAATTGGATGAATCGAAGGAGGGGTGCGGGCGGAATGCCAAAACTTCCGAAGTCGATTCTGCTATTTCTCTTCACCGGTGTTCTTTTCCTGGCACAGCACCTTCCGGTCGTGGGCGTGTTCTTGATGATCCTCGGCGCTCCTCTTTGGTCGGTCGTCACGATCAATCTTGGTTTTCTTCTGATGGTCAAAGAAGCATGGGACGGGACGCTGCCTCGCGCTGCGGTTGTTCTGCCGTGTTTGTATTTCTCTATCTATGCCGGCATCACGATCGCTGGCCACTGGCAATTATTCCGGCTGCGACAGGAAATCGGTCGAAACAACCGGTCGGTGCATGTCGCTTTTGACCCGGAGCAGAACGATCTGGTGGTTGAAGCCAAGGTTGTGGGTTCGACGTCTTCGCTCACGAAAATCCCAGAAAACCTGGTGGAGGCCTACGATATCCCGGTCGTGTATGGAGGGAATGGAAATCCCCGAATCGCGTCGCATCTGTCGTACCGGGTTGTGGCAAAAAAGGTGTGCGACACGATAGGACATCGTGATCCGAATGTCGTCAGTTTTGCCTTTCAGGAGAACGGCGCGTTTAATTTCAATCTTTGTCTCTTGCGACAACCCGAGGATCCAACGAAGCCCGTTCTGACTGTTGCCGCGAAAGAAACGGTAGAAACTCAAGACTGGTTGCTGCCCACCAAGGTGTCGGCCATCACTCTGAGCAACGCGAGCAACCAGTCATTCACCTTAAAGGGCGGCACTGCGGCGCCATTCACCTGGTTGCCAGCGCCCGTGATCGGCTGCGCGCTCGACTCTGCCGCCCCCAAATGGCGTTGCTTCGCTGAATTTGAACGCGATGCCTATGCACCTCTGGCGGGCAAGAATAGTCGTGACCTCGACCACAATGCCAATACTGCTGCGATTGCGGCCGCGCTGGGACTTGTCGCGATGCCGGCATCCAGCCGCATCAGCGGGGCCGCGAGTGACCCAACAGTGACGCAAAACCTTCAGTCGTATCAAGAGAAGGAACGAGACAACGAACTCGGGCGCTTCCACGATCTAGTGACGGATTTGGTGCTGCCCGACTGGCAGTTTCCGTATTTATTACAGCATCCGGAATTGACCGCGGCCGAGGCGCCCGCGATGGTTCAAGCCCTTCAGCGGGCGGAAGAAGTCACCACGGTGACACGCGACGGGCGGCAGCACAATGCTCTGAAATACAAGAACAACAATATCCGTTTCGTACTGTCAGAGATGATCGTTCGATTACCGGAGGACGCGTATGCACCCGTGGTGCCTCGATTGGTAGAGGCTGCCCGCGCCGACGCCAACAATAACAATACGGAATCGGGGGTCGGCTGGTCCCTCCAGTCACAAGCCCCGGCCTTTATGACCAGACTCGGGGATGCGGCTCCCGCAGAGATGGCGGATCTGTTTGCAGCGACACTACGAGCAGAACATGCGCCTCGCGATGCGCAAACCACGGCGGTGCTCGGATTGTGCCGGGCAGGGGCCGAATATGCGTCAAACGTCAAAGCTGACCTGCTGCGGCTGTTTGCCGCTACCGGCCGTTACAATGGCGGGTCAATGTATCTCCACTCAGCGCTTTATGTGATGCTGCTGCGGATGGGAATGAAAGATGCGGTTGTGAACGATCCAACTGACGGCCGGAGAGATCGTGTCTTCCAGTGGTACCGAGAGAAATTTGCGACCGTGACGCCAGCGTCGCCGAAGGAAGTATGCGTCGCGGTCCGGTGAGAGTGTGCCGCTCGGGCCGGAATTACAAAAAACTTCCCTTAGGAACCGTGTCCAATGAAGGAAACGCTTTCTACAAGACCTGCAATTGCATTGTAAAGACGATCCCGTCTGGAGCCACTAGGAAATCAATGCAATCGCCTTACGTCAAGGTCGATTGTGAAAGTTTTGTAGCCGATCGCCCAACACTCTGTTCTGGTTGTTTCTTTGGCAGAGGACCATATGAGCCAGCCGATGATTATGAGGATTGTACCGCTGATCATGATTGCAACAGTTAGCGACAAAAAGCAAGCTACGCGCCGGATTTTCCCAACCATTGCAGCTTCGCGTACTCCGCTTTGGCTTCCTTCAGGATCGGATGTCGGGGTCGGCCTCTTTCCAGAGGGTGAGGAAATCTTTGTAGGCGGCGAGCGCGCGACTGCGGGCGAGTCGGCATCAGCGCCTTGGGAGTCCTTCGCCTGCAAAGCATTCGCACGAGCCACGCCCAGATGTGCCAACGCTACCGTCCAGCGGTTCCAGACGATCCCGCTGTGGTCGATGATCTTCTGGAACTCGGCGGCGGCTTCCCCTTACCTCGACCCGCCGCTAGGTACGCCTCGCCACGAACGTACACGTCATAGAGCCAGGAAATATTGGCGACGAACGCAATTTGTCCCAACTCGATTGGTGAAGCGGCTTGCAGCGCATTCAGGGCAGAGATGGTTGGTCTACACTACGCGGCATTTTTTGCATGTCGCCATTGCAAAGACGATACTTCCCGCGCGACTGGTCTCAACACTTGCCGGATTCAATTCGCCCGCGACGAACTTCCGCTAGCAGTCAGCAACGAGGAATAACCGCTCCCCTGCCACCGGCAGCTACCGCGGCTTCCCGGGCACCACTTTGCTTCTTTTGAGATAAGCATGTCAGATCGGTGCCTTTCCAGAACGCGGTACCGTTGCTGCACGTCTTGCGGGATAACTCCAGCGAAAGGATGAGTCGGGCTGTCGCAACGGACTCGCCCAGGGTTTCCCTGCTACTTTACTCTAGTAGATACGCCAGATTGTCGAACCGCAGGCTTTCTCCATTTTTCAGCTCGAAGACGACGCTGGAACTAACGTCTTGCCACCCTGTCCGCAGGCGGTTCAATTGCCCGGGCTTAACGCTAAATGAGACCGCGCGGTTCTTCGGAGAACGGATCGTGACCGTCGCGTCCGATGCTCCCCCGTTGTACACATCCACGCCCGCAAAGATGCGAGGCCAATAGAAACGGAATTCCGCCGTCGTTGCTTTGGAGTCGACCAGTGCTAGATTGAAGGTTCCGAAGCCACCCTCCGGCGCGTTGATCCGCCACGTGGCGGCGCCCCAGTCGATCACACCCGAAGGATACTGGTCCTTCAGCACCGTCCCCGCCGGGAGATGCGGATCATCGAAAGAAACATAGAGTGGAGGAAGGCTTCCGCCATTGCCTTGAACGTCAATGTCACGCGCGTCGTCGTGCCGGATGCGCAGCACGCGGGTGGAATTGTCGAACACGAACCCGGGCTGATCGAGATCTTTACGCCGGTTAAGGGGCTTTCCGTTTGCCGTGATGAATTCGGGAACGAAATCCAGGCGAAGGACATCCGAGGACTGAAGATCGAAGGTGGAATAAGTGACGGAGCCCTTGCCGTAGCTGATCTTCGTAACCACTGAACTCGAACCGAGCAAATGGGATTCATCCGCCGGCGCCCATTCCGGCACGGCCCAGAAAGCATCCATCATTCTTCGCGGTCCGTCCGCATATTCGTCGGTAAACCACCACTGCGTCGAGAACGGGGAATGAGCATTGAGGGAAAGTCCCTGGAAATAAGTGACCCAATTGTACGAACGGAATGCGGCATCCCGATAAGCGACATCGGCGGTTTTGGCGAAGTAGAGAGCCTCCACCGCGGCGAGCCGCGAGGTGTGGCTGTCGCAGCATTGATTCGGCTCATTGCAGCAGAAGTTGACGCCATCGCCCTGCTCGGTTGTAACCGTAGCGCCGTGCACGATGTACTTGGGCCATTTGGGAGTGCTCTTGACCCACTCGATGAGCTGCCTGGCATGCTCGCGCCATTGAGGATCTTTTTCCGGATGGAGGAGGACGTATCGGGCAAAC
>Ga0181522_10002197_pt1 | contig 11260 bp, 13 predicted proteins | sample PEATcosm2014_Bin_27_FD_121103 | JGI IMG/M metagenome (GOLD analysis project Ga0181522, IMG submission 121103) | Peatland microbial communities from MTU Mesocosm Facility, Houghton, MI, USA - PEATcosm2014_Bin05_10_metaG | ecosystem: Environmental > Terrestrial > Soil > Wetlands > Peat | place...
GGCAGGAGCCAGAGAAGGTACCACGGGTACACGACCGGCGCACAGAGAAGCGATGCCGCCATCGGCCACGCGAATGTATCGGGCGACCACTCGGTGGCCTTGCTTCTCAGCCAGAGGGCGACAAGAAATCCCGCAACCACGGCCAGCCCAACTGCAAACTGCGGAGCGGCAACTCGCTCGAGCGCGGCGAACACCGGATCATTGAAGCGGAAACTCCGCACGTAAGTTCCGAGTGAGCCGATGGGAATTCGTCCATGGTTTAAGAACGGCACATAGAGCAGTCCAATGACGGCGGCCGCCAGTATGCCGTCGGGGATACGAACACGTTTCCAGTAGAGCGGCAGGAGTACGATCGGGAGAAACTTCACCGCGACAGCCAGCCCAAATGCGACTGCCGCAAGCGCACGCCATCGCCGCCCGAGCGCGGCGGCGGAAACCAACAGTAGCAACACGCCGACAATATCGATGTGACCGCTGCCTGCCACGTCGGTTGCCAGCAGTGGATGCCAGGCATAGGCCAGCACCCAGTGCGCTCCTTGCCCGCTGCTGCGCAAGATCTCGAGCAAAACGAGAATAATTGCCAAATCGCAAAATACAAACGCTACTTTCAGCGAAAAAAGAGACTCATGAATCGCGGTGATGGCGCGGAAAAACATCTGCGCGCCCGGCGGATATGGGCTCGGTAAATCCGGATGGTTCAGCGTGCGGGTTTCCGGAGTATGTAGCTCACGAACCGCCGGGTCGCTGGGAACCACGAGATAAGGGTTATACCCGAACCGCTGGACGCGGCCATCCCAAAGGTATCGATGAATGTCATCATCAGGCCCCGGCGATGACAGAAGAAACGGAATACGCCACAGGGCAGCCAACACCAGCCCGATCACGATGACCCGGCGCGGAAATTTTGGAGTCGCGAAGAGCTCGCGAATGGCAAGGAGATACGCCATCCCGGCAACGCCCAGCGGAACCATGAAAGACGGTCCACCCACCCGGCTGAAGTTGCGTGAGCAGATCGTGAGCGCCACAAGTAAGATGGCGCCGAGCCCGTACAATCTGCCGTCTGGCGTGAGCTTCACAGGCCCACCGCGCCTGTCCGCAACTGTGCCACCGCCGCCGCCCACAGTTTCAACCAGACCGCCGTTCGTGGCGCCCGAGCGGGAGCGAGTTCCAGTTCCGCGGCGAGCCGGGTCAAGTCGACAGCCACGTCGATGTCGTAGAAGGGATCGGTGAAGCCGACGGAGAGCTGGAGTGCGCGAGCGCGCGCCAGTAAAGCGTCAAGCGCGCTCCTGGTTCCCATGCTGTCGCCGTCGAAGAGCCCAGGGTGAGAAGCCTTCGCCCCTACGAGGTAATAACCGCCATCGTGCGTCGGTCCCACCACCACGTCATGGCCGGTGAGCGCCTCGAACGCGTTTTCAAGAATCGACACCGGCAGATGCGGACTGTCGCTGTTGAAGGCAACGACGCGTTGCTGGCCAATGGCTGCAAAGTGCGCAAATGCCGAGTTGAGGCCTTCCGCAAGGCCTTGTCCTTTCTGGCCCAAAACGCCCGACCCACTGGGCACCAGCTTCGTCAGTTCTTCGACATCGGAAGCCGGGCACATAATGGCGACGTCCACCATTTCCAACGAGTGCGCGAGCGTGATGGTGTCGTTCAAAAGGCAGCGATAGAGTTCGGTGACCGCCTCAACTGGGAGGCTCGGAGATAAACGAGTCTTGACCATCCCCGGCTTGGGTGCTTTTGCCATGACGACCAGTGTTCGCCCCCCGTTCGACGAACGTGCGGTATTTTCACGGGAGGATTCCATAGGGGAGAGCGGAACCAACCTTTACGCTGGCCGTGGATTTCTGGCTCTTCGATGCCGAAAATAATAGCGCACTATCAGCGAGAGGATGAACCACGCCGCTCCGACTGTGCCTCGCAGCGTACCGCTAATCTTGGATTTCCCAATGCGCGGATGGTAGCTCACCGGCACCTCAACGACGCGGAACCCCGCAAGCGTACCCTTAAGAATCATTTCAACCGCCCAGCCATAAGTGGTTTCTTCGAGCGCGAGCGCGCGCAGTACATCGGCGCGGCCCGCGCGAAACGGACCGAGATCACTGATGTCCAGTCGGTACAGAATCCTGATCAGGCCAGCAGCGAGGCAATTACCAAACATCTGATGCCAAGGCAACGCACCCGCAGAACGCGGTTCCTGAAGGCGCGAACCGAGCGTGATATCCGCGCGTCCGTCAAGGATTGGAGCGAGGAGAAGCGGTAGCTCAGCCGGCCGATCGCTGTAATCGCCGTCGAGGAACACCACAATGTCAGGGCTGTTTGCTCCAGCCAGTCCGGTCAAGCAGGCGCGCCCGTATCCGCGGCGAGGTTCGCGCAGGATCCGGGCTCCCATCTTTGAGGCGATTTCGGGAGTCCCGTCGGTTGAATTGCTGTCTACGACTAAGACCTCCGTGACAGTGTCCGCGGGCAGATCAGCCAAGACGCGGCCGATGGACTGCGCTTCGTTATGTGTAGGAATGACAACCGACACTCGCACTTGACCTTCGCCCAACTCACCACCATGGGGAGGATGGCCAACGCCGCGCCAGCAAGGCGTCGATGCCCCACGCACGACCGGCCCTCCCCACCACAAGCGCGAGCGATGCGAGCACTGAAACCAGCAGTTCCCAGATCCACGATGTGCCCCATTCCGAGACCCAAAGGCTGCCCAAGTATAGAAAAGCCACAAAGGCGGCAGGGCGCGTCAGCAGACCGATGACCAGCAGGATTCCGAGACCGATCTCAGTCACGGCCTGGATCGGAGCGGCCATTGCGGCGTGACTCGCCGCCAAACCCATCACTGACTTCCACGCGGCCGGCGAGTGACTCGCCTTTATGTAGTAGTTGATCAGGCCTGCGTAGCCCGCTGGCGTGTAGAGACCCTTCCCCAGATTCTCGAAGAAGACCCACACCAGCATCGCGCCGATCGTGAGACGAACGATTGCCAGCCCATTTGCCGCGGGCGATTGGCCGGCTGAACTTTGCGTCGGGCCCGTGTTCGCCATCGTTATGAACCTCGCACCCAAAGATGCCGCAAGTTTGCGGCGGGAAATAGAAAGGTGTCGGTATTCTAAACGGTTCCGGGCTGTTCCTGCCAGTGGATGTCAACGTTGTCAACGTTGTCGGCAGCGCTTTTTGACGCGCGGCTTGTGCAATCGAGAGCAGGATTTGACAGGACGCCGCCGCAACCTGCAGACTGCCAACGTGCGCTTCGAACCATGGATGCGCACCGCGACCGCGCGGCTGCGGTTTCGCTCACGACAGCCCCGCCTGGGACGTCCGCTGGCCGTTGCCGGTCACACAGCGCTTCAACGAACGCGATAGGATAGGTCATGATGCGTCGCCCTCTGCTCTCTCTGCTTCTCGTATTCTCGTCTCTGCCGGCTCTTGCTCAGAACGAACGCCATTTCACGTTTCATTACGCATTCACGGTGAAGAATGTCAGCCCCGACGAGCGCTTGCGTGTCTGGATTCCTCTGGCCCACTCCGATGCCTTCCAGGAGGTGAAAGTTACTTCCAAGAGTGGAGACTTACCGCTGAAGCAGGTTCGGCAGCCGGAATACGGGAACGTGGTGCTGTACGCAGAAGCTTCGAAGCCCGATAAGGACGAGTACAAGTTTTCGGTGGACTATGACGTTGTTCGGAAAGAGCACGTCGTGCTGGTCAACGGAAAGCCAGCGGGTGCTGCGCCGTCCGCGAAGGCGCCGCGCGTCGAGTTGGCGCGGTTTCTGGAACCGGACCACTTGGTGCCGGTCACCGGCGTTCCCGCGCAGCTCGCCGAACAGGAAACAAAAGGCGCAACCACATCCCTCGAAAAGGCGAAGGACATCTACGACTACGTTTTTCGCACAATGAAGTACGACAAGAGCGGCACTGGCTGGGGACACGGCGACACGCTCTGGGCCTGCGATGCGAAGCACGGCAACTGCACGGATTTCCACTCCGTGTTTATCTCGATGGCGCGCGCGGAGAAGATTCCAGCGCGCTTTCAGATAGGCTTCCCGCTCCCGGCCGACAAGCATTCCGCCGAGATTCCCGGGTACCACTGCTGGGCCGAGTTTTATCTTGATTCAGTGGGATGGGTGCCGGTCGATATTTCGGAAGCGTGGAAGCATCAGGAGAAACACGATTATTTTTTTGGCGCACATGACGTGAACCGGGTGCAGTTCACGCAAGGACGGGATCTCAAACTCGCCCCCGCTCAAGAAGGCCCCGCGCTAAACTATTTTGTCTATCCATACGTGGAGATCGGCGGAAAAGAACATCCCAATGTGGCGATCGCATTTTCTTTTGAGGACGCAGGCTCGACGCCCACAAAGGTCAGCGCGTTACGTTAGAGATTTGCACCCAATCGTTCGGGAATTTCGCTCCGAGTGATGATTGCCATGAAGCGAGGCTATGTTTGAGGGTGGTGCCGAGAGGGCATCATGGACTTCCCTTGGTCACCTGCCCCTCGTTTGCTTGGAGGACGATTTTGCTTCTTGGCCGTTGCTCCGCTTCGTTTCGCGCGCCCAGCCCACAGGCTTAGAGGCAACCCGGTTTGTCGATGCGTCATTCGTTCGGCCAGATCGTTTTCTTCAGTATCGGAGTTACCGACTTTGCCGCAGGCGACCAAGTCGTTTCCACATTCTTTTCCGATTGACGGCAAGGCGATGCACCGTTACCCAGTATTCGCCCGGACGCCAGGAGACGGTCTCGACGGTTATCGAGTTGAGATGGTGGTCCGACCCAGCCACTGGTTGAAGCACATGCCTCGCGATTGGAGTTTTGCTGAAGCACTGAAGCGGCCAAGCTACCCACGCCCGTGTTTTGACCGCCTGGCGTGCCCTCGCTGCCGGGGGGCAGCTAAAAGCTGGCCAGGACGTATTGGTGCTTGGTACAGGCGGTGTCTCGGTTTTCGTACATCAATTGGCCAGATGGGTGCGAGGGTCATCGTGACCTCTTCATCCGATGAAAAGCTGGAACGGGCGCGCGCCCTTGGAGCCGACTTCGGCGTGAATTGTCGTCGAAACGAGAACTGGTGTGAAGCGGTTCTGGAACTGACGAAAGTCGGGGGGGTGAGCTTGTCGTTGAAACCAGCGGTCCCGGTAGTTTACCGCAATCCATGAAAGCCACGACACATTGTTGTCACATCGTGTTGGTCGTTGTCTTGACTTGGATCGCGGGTCGAGTCCCACTGTTGCCCTGTTGGGGAGACAGCAAACGTTACACGGAATAACAGTGGGCAGCAGGGCTTATCAGCTTGAGATGATCGAAGCCTTGAACACGATGGACCTGCGTCCGGTGATTGACACGACGTATCCTTTCGCAGAAATCGTCGAGGCGTTTCAGTTTTCAGGAGAGTGGCGGGCATTTTGGCAAGGTCTGCATTGAGTGCTGACGTCCTGTCGTAAGTGTGCCACGTGGAAAGGAAGGAGCTCCCGCCAATGCATTCAAGATTCTTCGCCGTTGTGCTGCTTGTCTGCTCAACCGCTGCAGTCGGGGGCGCACCAGAGCAAGCCATCCTCGGTCATCGTTCCGCGCCTTTGCTCACCGTGGATGGCCTGACGTTCAAGGATCTCAACAGGAACGGGAAGCTTGATCCGTTTGAGGACTGGCGACTGCCTGCAAACGTCCGAACCGCCGACTTGGTCCAGCGCATGAGCCTCGAAGAGTTGGCGGGACTGATGGTGCACGGCACGCTGCCGAGCTCAGGCCCGCTCGGGCAACTCGGCGTCGGCAAGGAATATGACTTGGTGAAGATCCGCCAGTTCATTGAGGAAGATCACGTAAACACGTTCATCACACGACTGAGTGGAAGCGCTGAGTTCTTCGCCAAACAAAACAACGAAGTTCAGGCGATTGCTGAATCCTCGCGATGGGGGATTCCGGTTACGATCTCCTCGGATCCTCGGCACCATTTTGAGCAAGTGCTCGGAGCCGCGATGCAGGACAGGGCATTCTCCGTGTGGCCGGAGCCGCTCGGCTTTGCGGCGGTGAACGACCCTGAGCTTACTCGTCGCTTCGGGGATGTCGTCCGCCAGGAATATGAAGCGGTGGGCATTCGCGAATCGCTCGCGCCGCAGGCCGATCTGGCGACCGAACCGCGATGGGCGCGTGCCAACGGAACCTTTGGTGAAGATGCCAACATCGCGAAACGCATGGTCGAAGCTTACGTCGCCGGAATACAAAACGGCGCAGAGGGCTTGAACTCCGGTAGTGTTGTCGCAGTGGTGAAACATTGGGTGGGGTACGGCGCGGCAAAAGACGGTTGGGATGGTCATAACTACTACGGCCGCTATGCCGATTTTTCGGGACACAACTTCCCGCAACATCTCATTCCGTTTACCGGTGCCTTCGCGACGAACGTAGGTAGCGTGATGCCTACCTACTCGGTCTTGCAAGAAGTTGCCATCGATGGCAAGCCGCTGGAGCCGGTAGGAGCCGGATTCAATCATCAACTGCTGAGTGAGTTGCTGCGCGGGCAATACGGATTTCACGGCGTTATCGTGAGCGACTGGGCGATTACGAACGATTGTTCCGAGGCCTGCCGCAATGGAACGGCCGCAGGCGTCAAGCCTACTCCGACGGAAATCGGCATGCCGTGGGGAGTGGAAGAACTGACGAAGGCGCAACGCTTTGCCAAGGCGATCAACGCAGGCGTGGATCAGATCGGAGGAACGGAGCAACCGGGTGTCATAGTAGAGGATGTCCATAACGGATTGATTTTGGAGGCGCGGGTAAGGGAGGCTGCGGGCCGCATTCTTCTGCAGAAGTTCGAGCTTGGTCTCTTCGAACAGCCCTATGTGGATGAGACCAAGGCTGCGGTGATTGCCGGCAACAAAGATTTTGCCGCCGAGGGACAAGCTGCGCAAGCTCGCGCTGTGGTTCTGCTGGAAAACAAACCCGTCGTCTCAACCGGCCGACGGTTGCTGCCGTTCGCTCCGAAGGGTAAGAAGATCTATTTGTATGGCGTAGCTGCCAAGGCCGCGGAGGCCGTTGGATTCATCGTGGTCACGGACCCAGCGCAGGCTGACCTCGCTATCATTCGAGCGCCCGCCCCCTACGAGAGTGAGCATCCAAACTTCTTCTTTGGATCACGGCAGCACGAGGGAAGGCTAAAATTTACGGAAAAAGATGCAGCTTACGCTGAACTGTTGAGAGTGAGTCCGATGGTTCCAACCGTGTTCCTCACCACACTTGAGAGGCCGCTGATCCTCACCAACGTAAGCTCATACGCGACTGCGCTCCTGGGCGATTTTGGTATCTCGGATGATCCGCTACTCGCTCTGGTCACCGGCAGGGTGTCGTCCAGCGGGCATATCCCCTTCGAATTACCGTCTTCCGTGGAGGCAGTGCAAAAACAGAAAAGCGATCTGCCGCACGACTCGCAATCCCCGCTGTTTCCCTTTGGCTTCGGGTTGCACTATTGAACGTCGAAGTGACTCACTATTTCGTTATAGATGGATGGTCGGGGCCAGGCTCCGATGAAATAGGCCGGACCAGTACAGGCAAGTCGGGAAGCTGCGGCGAACGTATCGTTCAAAGTGAAATCAGTTACCGCGGTGGTCGCGTGGCGGCGCGATTCCTGAGGAGCAATGGAATGGAGTTGAATGGGGCGATCTGACCAACTTTTACATCAACATTCCCGGGGGGAGTCCGAAGCAAACGCGAGAGGGACGGCGAGAAAGGACCACCCGATCCCGATTATCTCCGGGGATCTCCGGGAACGGGAATGGGTGGCGCTGTAAGCTCCAGTTCTGGTAAGGCTACCGGCTTTCATGGTAACAGGGCCATGCAAGCGTAACCTTGGCGTAAGTAAGGACAATACCAAGAGTATCTTCTCTCGAAGATCGTGCTTCATAACTGCGAAAACCTTGTCGGTAGCGCCGTCTTGCCACGATCAATGGAAAGATGAGAAGAGAAAGACGATCGCCGATTACTTCGTGGAAACGGTCTTTAAGGGGAAGCTGCAAGTTGAGAATCAGAACCTCTGCCTTTTCTGAACGCAAAAGGCCTGGATGAAAGCGGCGGCGTTGGATGGCTTCTTCCAGCATCGACCACCTTGTCCGCGACCCTTTCTCTTTCCGGTCGTGACTTCGGATAATTCTGTTATCAGCCCGCGCTATCACCGCAGCTTCTTGAGCGAGCCCTGTAGTTCGTGACCTTGCGAAGGAATCGTACGTATCGGTTTCGGCTATCGCTCTGACGAACTACTGTGCGATGTAATCGAAATTGGCCCATCTGCTTCGTGATAACTGTAATGATGGCCCGTGCGCCTCTCTCGGTACAAAGAGTGCTCAGAGCGCCGATTGATGATTGATGTGACGAGCACCGCTCGGTAGGGTAGTGATGAACCGCTGGTTCACCGGGCCATAGTTCAGCGTGGCGCGTCCGCTCTCAAGGTTGCACTACCTCGTGGCTGCCGACGTCAGGCAGCAAGCGCATTAAGACGGCGCTGCATTTCTTCGACCGAGACGTTTTCCTTGTGCGTCGAAATCGTCCATGTGCTGCCGAATGGATCGAGGACGCGGCCTTCCCGTGAGCCGAAAAACGTATCGGTCATGGGACTCAGTACTTGGGCACCTGCCTCCACCGCTTGCGCGAAAACTGCATCTGAGTTCGCGACAAAAATCTGGGCAAGCAAGCTATGTTCCGGCCATCCTTCCATTGATTCGCCCAAGTTCACGCGAGAATCGCCGAACTTTAATTCACAGTGCGCCACCTTTCCATCGGGCATGAATAGACGCAGGATCTCTTCCGCGCCAAACGCTCGTTTGTAGAAAGATACCGCTGCATCAATGTTCTTAACGATGATGTTGGGCGCAACAGTGTGGAACCCTGCTGGTATCGGATTGACACTCACGAAAACTCTCCTTTAGATTTAGACAGTGCGATTGTAATTGCCGCTATCGCTGGGGGAACGCTCGGCGCAGCGCGGCGTTGACTGCTTGCACCGTTCTTGACCGTTTTGCCGTAGCAACTGGCGGACCCGGATGAGCGAGTCACAATCTCCGCGCAGTCGCCCATGTATCGTATCCTGAACCAAAAATTATGTCGTTGAACAATTCTTCTGCTTCTTCTTCTGCTCCTCAATTTGCTATTGCTGACGCAGAGGACTAGGCTCGAGAAGTCCCTTCCGCATATCTCCGTCGCGCTTCCGGGCAGTACCTGATCCTCCCGACGGCCTCTTTGCGCAACCGATAGAAATGGGGTTCACTTATGGAACCTGACCTTTATTACTTACGCGCGCGATGCTTATGAGCGCAATTAGTATTTCCTTCGGCGTCCTGATTCTGTTTGCGATCCTGTTGCTTCCCAGAATGCGCGGACACCAATCGCAGAATGCTGGGTTCAGATCGCAAAGAATGTGCCCGTCGTGCGGCCTGATCACGTCCCGATTGAGGACATCTTGCCTGGAATGCGGCAAGTCCTTGCTATAACAACGAAAGCGAACAATTAATTGCTGGTCGGCACCGCGGTCAGCGAGGTCTCGACCGGCAGAGGTCAGAACCACGAAAGATTGAAGGAAATATCAGATGCTAGTTACACAGAAAATGGTCGGCTTGCCGTGGATTTCCGTGAGAGACAGATTTCCACTCGATGGTCATGAGTGCGCTCTTGTCTGCTGGATCCCGGATTCCTGTGATCTTAGAAGAGCCATTGGGTATCGACTGAATGGAAACTGGAAAATCCAGGATTCTGCACTGATGAGGTGCGATGTCCGGGCGTGGCTGGAACTTCCTCTAAATCCTTTCAACCTTTAACAGGCTCGCTTTTGCACGGCGGCGATGCTCAGAAAAGCTGTCAACGACGGAAGTGTTACTCGGGGGAGGAAAAAGAATGGGGGAAAACTATCCCGGAAATCGCCTTCTCTCCCCGCTTTTTCCGAAGATAGTCAAACTTGCCCAGCTCTCGCTGTTCAAAATTGCACTGCGGAGCCATTCGGCGGAAGGAATCAATCGGTCGCGTATCTCCCGGGTACTTCGTCGCAGGTGATCACGCCGTACCCCGGAAGGCTTGAGTCGATTCTCTTAATCGCCAAGTCCGAGCATGCGGCCGGGCAGCCATCAGCGATAAACTCGTTGCAGGGGTAGTCCATGACAGACGACCATAAAAAGCTACCGAGGAACGACGCGCATCTCGGAGACATCACACGGCGCGACTTTGCGACCCTTTTGGTGAGTGCTGGCCTGGCTGCGACGGTCCAGTCGGCAGCGGCCACGGGCCTTGAAGTGGTCGAAACCGACGTCGAAATCAAGACTCCGGACGGAACTTGCGACGCCGCATTTATTCGCCCGAAGGCTGGTTCCCATCCGGGAGTGTTGATTTGGCCCGACGCATTCGGCCTACGGCCCTCTATGCGCGCCATTGCCAGGCGTATTGCCTCTGAGGGTGACGGATATTCCGTCCTCGTGCCCAACCCCTTTTACCGCGTGTCCAAATCTCCTTTCACCGATGCTTCCACCTTCAACTTTCAGAATGCGGACGATATGGCGAAGCTCCGGCCGCTCATGGCGTCGGTGAACGCTCCCGGCAACGCCGAGAAGGATGCCGCCGCCTACGTTGCCTTCCTCGATGCACAAAAAGAAGTGAACAAGGCAAAGAAGGTCGGAACCCAGGGTTACTGCATGGGAGGAGCGCTGGTTGTGAAGACCGCCGCGCTCTTGCCCGATCGCATTGGTGCGGGAGCATCGTTCCACGGCGGAGGCCTGGTGACCGACAAACCCGACAGCCCGCACCTGCTCGCGCCAAAGATCAAGGCACGAATGTATTTCGGGATCGCGTCGAACGACGACGAGCGTCAGCCGGACGCCAAGGACAAACTGAAGGATGCCTTTGCAGCGGCGAAGGTCTCCGCCGAGATCGAAGTATATTCCGCCTTGCATGGCTGGTGCGTGTCGGATATGCCCGTCCGCGATGGCGTGCCCATCTATAACAAGATCGAAGCCGAACGTGCCTGGGCGAAACTCGTCGCCTTGTATAAAGCGGCCCTGACCTAGTCGGAACGAGCGATTGCCGCCGCGAACAATGACTTGCGGATGGCCCGGATCTGGTTGGGCGTCAACGGCTGGGACGGAGGCGGCAGTTCGGGAATGCGCGAGTTCCTTGCCATGCCAACAGAATAGAAACTCCAACCCCAGAAACTGAGACTCAAATGAGAAAGCTAAAAATCATGGAACACATCTCGCTGGACGGCGTGATCCAGGTCTCCGGCGAAGACGGCGATTTCCCCTACGGCGAC
>Ga0181522_10002198_pt1 | contig 11257 bp, 9 predicted proteins | sample PEATcosm2014_Bin_27_FD_121103 | JGI IMG/M metagenome (GOLD analysis project Ga0181522, IMG submission 121103) | Peatland microbial communities from MTU Mesocosm Facility, Houghton, MI, USA - PEATcosm2014_Bin05_10_metaG | ecosystem: Environmental > Terrestrial > Soil > Wetlands > Peat | place...
GCACGAGCGATCTTGTCGCGTTATGCCAACCACGCGGACCACTACGAGGTCAGCGGGTTTCAACTCGATTCTGCCGACGAACAATAACTCCACGATTAAAATCGCATGTTATTTCTCGACCAAATTTTCTCGAGCCTGGAGCAGAGCGGAGACGCGGTCGTGTTGCGGGAAGTGCGCGCCGAGCAGACTGCGACCTGTACGGCACGGCAATTGATCGAACAGGTGCACGTGGCGCGGTCTTACCTGCGGCGACTGCGCTTGAAGAAAGGCGACCGTTGCGCGCTGCTGGCGCACAATTCAATTCGCTGGGTCGCCATGGATTTGGCCATCATGGCGGAGGGTTTGATTGCGGTGCCGCTCTATGCGCGGCAGGCGCCGGCGGAACTGGTGGGCATGATGAAAGATTGCTGGCCGTCGGTGATCGCGTGCGGCGAGCAGGCGCTGGGCGATGCGATCGTGCAGGAGTGGCCGGAGGCGCCGCCGGTTTTTTCGTTTGACAACGTCTTCGTGGCGGGGCGCGATCCGGTGAACAATCCGGGGGCGTCGATTGCGGAAGCCGATGTAGTCGCAGTCATCTATACTTCGGGCACGTCGGGCGAGGCGAAGGGCGTGATGTTGAACGCGGGCAACGTCACTCACATGCTCGAATGCACGTCGGGGCGGCTGACTCAGCTGATGAAAAAACGGCCGGGGCAGGATGGTGTTTTCCATTACCTGCCGTTTTGCTTTGCCGGATCGTGGATCATGCTGCTGACATGCCTTTTGCGCGGCAGCAATCTGACGTTGAACACCGACCTCGGCAAGATTGCTGCTGACATGCGGGCGGCGGCTCCGGATTATTTTCTGAATGTGCCGGCCCTGCTCGAGCGCATGCGAAAAGCGGTGGATGAGCAACTCTGGAAGACTGGCGGCATGGTGTTGAAGGTCTACAGCAAGGCCAAGGGCGCGTGGGCGCGCAGGCACGACGGACGATCGCGCGTTGGAGACATGCTTTGGCTGACCATGGCGAACCGGCTGGTGTTTCCAACGATTCGAAAAAAGATGATTGGACCGAGCCTGCGCGCTCTGATCTGCGGGTCGGCTCCGCTGAACATCGAGACGCAGCTCTTCTTTATGATGCTCGGAATTCCGGTGCTCCAGGTGTACGGGCTGACGGAGACGACCGCGATCTGCACGATGGATGATCCCGATGGGCGCGTGGTGCCGGGCCGCGCGGGGCCGGCGATTGCGGGAGTCGAGATGAAGCTGGCGGAGAATCAGGAGATCGTGGTGCGCGGTCCGAATATTTTTCCGGGATATTGGGATCGTACCGAAGAGACGGAAAAAGTTCTGCGCGAGGGCTGGTTTCACACCGGCGATCAGGGCGAAGTTGACGAGCGCGGCAACTGGAAAATTGTAGGCCGCATCAAGAACCTGATCATTCTTGGCTCGGGCCATAACATCGGACCGGAGCCGATCGAGGATAGGATTCTTCAGCAACTGCCGGGCGCGGTGCAGGTTGTGCTAGTGGGCAATGGGCGCGGATATTTGACGGCGCTCGTCACAGGCAAGGTGAGCGCCGACAAGGTGCAAGCGGCGTTGCAGGTCGCCAGCTCGAGTCTGCCGCATTACAAGCAAGTGCGCGGGTTTCACATTATTGAGGAGCCGTTCACCATCGAAAGCGGGTTGCTGACCGCCAACGGGAAACTGAAGCGCGATCTGATTGCGCAGCGCTTTCAGACTGAAATCGAAGCCATGTACGGGGCGGCGACAACGGCATGAGCGGACACGGTGAGCGACAAGCATGAGCGGATATAAGGGCGAGACGCTTTCGTGGCAGATCGTGAATGGCGCGATCGAATTGACGCTGCATCGCGAGGCCTGCAACGAAATTGGGTCGCTGATGCTCGACGAATTCGAGAGCTTTGCGCTCGCCTTGCCGGGGTTGACGCGGGAAGCGCACGCGCTGATTTTGCATTCGTCGCAGGCCGCGGGCTTTTCGGCGGGAGCGGATTTGCGCGAGTTGTACCGACGCGGGCAGGGAATGGCGAAGGCGGACGCTGTGCGGGGTGTGCGCGATTTTTTGGAGCGCATCCACGCCGTCATGAATGCGATCGACGCGCTTCCGCTGACGACGATTGCCGCGGTGCACGGCGTGACGTTTGGCGGTGGATTCGAACTGGCGCTGGTGTGCGACATTATTATTGCGGATCGCATGGCGCGCTTTTGCTTTCCGGAGTTGCGGCTTGGGCTGATTCCGGGATTCGGCGGAATCCCGCGGCTGAAGCGGGATCTGGGGAATGCGGTGGTGCGCGATCTGCTGCTGACTGGGCGCAGCTTTAATGTGATGAAGGCGCAGCAGGTGGGATTGGTCAGTCAGATTGCCGCCGAAGGTGAGGCGCTGCGCGTGGCGCGTGCAACCGCCAGCCAGATTGGCAAGTTCGATCGAGCAACGGTCGCGGCGGCGAAAAAGTTTGTGAAGCCGATTCCGTATGATGAGTTGAAGCAGGAGATCGACATTTTTTGCGAATTGTATTCGCGGCCGGCAGTGGACGCGGGCTTGCGGAAATTTGTTGAGAACGAGGGGCCGCAGCCATACTTGCCGTGATTTGCAATTGGTAATCGGTGATTTGTAATTCGAGAGGCGCAGTCAGGAAGATATGCAGACTACCGATCAGACGTTGGATCAGATTTTGAGTCTCGCCGCCACGCACTTTAAGGTGCCGCGCGAAAAGCTCACGGCGGACGACGACTTTTTCAAGACACTTGGAATTGACAGCTTGCAGGCGCTCGATCTGCTCACGCGGCTTGAGCAGCACTTCCGCATTGAATTGCCGGATTATGAGTTGCAGGGCGTATCGGACTTTCGTACTTTGGCACAGAGAATTCAGTCGCGGCTTTAGCCTTACTTTTTCTGACAACCTTAATGCTTGATCTCCAAAAATATGCCAGCCTGGGCGCGGCCCTGAGCGCAGCCCTTGATCGCTGGCCCAATGAAACCTGCCTGATTGAAGCCGATCGCGACCGCGAGAAGGTGCGGCTCACCTATTCCGATTTCAAGGAAATGGCGCGACCGTTGTGCCGCGCGCTCGAAGACGCCGACTTCAAAGCGGGCGACCGCGCGGCGATCATCATGACGAATCAGTCGAAGTGGCTGATTTCCGCGTATTCGATTTTCTTTTGCGGCGGAGTGCTCGTGCCGCTGGATTACAAGTTGACGGCGCCCGAGCACCTGCAATTGCTGGCGCATTCGAAGGCACGGTTTTTGATTGTTGAATATTACCTGTGGCGCGCGATTACGCAGGCTCCGGAGTTTGCAAAGCTCACGGCCGAGATTGTTCTGGTGACGGAGGTTCCGGCGGGCGCGGATTTGCGCGGGGCCTACCGGTGGGAAGAATTTCGGCGCAAGGGCGATCCGCAGTTTGTGCCGCGGCTGCGCGAAGACACGGCATGCATTGTGTATTCGTCGGGAACCGGCGGGCCTCCGAAAGGGTGCGTGCTCACACACGACGCGTATCTCGAACAATGCGCCGCGCTAACGGCGTGGTATCCATTCTGGCCGGGGGTGCGCTATCTGAGCATCCTGCCCACCAATCACGCGATCGATTTTATGGTGGGCTTCATCGGGCCGTTCGTCTGCGGAGCCTGCGTGGTGCATCTGCGAACGCTGCGTCCCGAGTTTGTGCGCGATGCATTTGTGCGCTACCGCATCACTTACGTGAGCCTGGTGCCGATGGTACTGAAGAATCTGGAGCGCGGGCTGCGCGCGAAGTTCGACGAGTTGAGTCCGAAGAAGCGGTGGATGCTCGACCGCCTGATCGCGCTGAACAAGATGCTGACGCGCGGGCGTCCACGAGTGAAGTTGAGCCGGCGCCTGCTTCCGCAGGTGCACAAGGCATTCGGCGGAGACCTGCTGGCATTGATTGTGGGCGGCGCGTTCACCGATCCCGCGACCATGCAGTTTTTCTACGACCTCGGAATTCCAGTGACGTGTGGATATGGACTGACCGAAGCATGCACGGCGGTGACGCTGAATGATCTGAAGCCGTTTCGCGCCGACACGGTTGGAAAGCCACTGCCCGGAACCGATGTGCGCGTGCTCAATCCCGACGAGGATGGAATTGGGGAAGTCGCGGTGAACAGCCGGTCGGTGATGTCACATTATCTCGACGACCCGGAGCAGACCGCGCAGACGATTGTTGAGGGCTGGCTGCGGACGGGCGATCAGGGACGATTTGACGGCAACGGCCACCTGCAACTATTTGGGCGCAAGAAGAACATGATCGTCACCGAGGGCGGGAAGAATATTTATCCCGAGGATATCGAGTCGGTGTTTGACGGACTGGCGGTGAAGGAATACTGCGTGTTTGCGGCGAATTATCTTTGGCCGCAGAAAACTCTGGGTAACGAGACGCTCGTGCTGGTGATCCGGCTGGAGCCGAACCAGCAGTTCGATGAGGGGCTGCGCGAGGAGATGGTGGCGCGCAACCGGCGGCTGGCGGACTTTAAGCGGGTCGGCGGATATCTGTTGTGGGAGAAAGATTTTCCGCGAACCGCGTCCATGAAAATCAAGCGCGGAGATTTGGCGGATGAGATTAGGGCGAGCGCATCGCGGGCACAGATTGTCGAGATATAGTTCGATGTTAAGTTCTCAGTTCCCGGTTCTCGGTTCTCGGTAAACCAAACGCCTCACGAACTGAGAACTGGGAACCGGGAACTGAGAGCTGCTCATGAACGAAGCTTTTTTAGCCATCATTAATCCGGCGGCTGGCGGCGGCCGTTGCCGCGATCGGGTGGGAGCCGCGCTGGAGCGTCTGCGTAACGCGGGTCTCGCGATCGAAACGGTCGAAACGAGCGCCGCGGGCGAGGCGACGCGACTGGCGCGCAGCGCCTACGGACGCGGCTATCGAAAATTTATTACGGTTGGCGGCGATGGGACTTCGTACGAGATCGTGAACGGGCTTTTTCCTGATTGTCAGGCGGCGGCGGGCGATCCCGCGGCGCAAATTCCGACGCTCGGATTTCTTCCTTTGGGGACGGGTAATTCTTTTCTGCGTGACTTCGGAGACCCGAAAGCGCCCGACCGGGGGCTGGAGCACGCGACGCAATCGTTCGAGGCGCGCCGGTCGCGGACGTGCGATGTGCTTCGTCTGACGCACAAACGGGGCACGCTTTACTACATCAATCTAGCCAGCGTTGGCTTTGCGGCGGATGTTGCGGCGATGCGGCACCGGCGTTTTATGGGACTCGGACACGCTGGATATCTGCTGGCGATCTTTGTCAGTCTTGCGCGCTTGAGGCGCCGGCCGTTTCCGGTGCGCGTGAATGGGGAAGGCGAGTTTGATTTGCGTCCCTGCCTGTTTCTGACTTTTAACAACAGCAAATTTACCGGCGGCACGATGATGATTGCGCCGGACGCAGTGACCGACGACGGATTGATCGAGTATGTGCGCTGGGGGCCGATTGGACGCATGGGCCTCATTCGGAACCTTTCCACGCTGTATGACGGCACGCACACGCGGCATCCGATGGCCGAGCGGCGGGCGGTGAAGCGCGTGGAGTTCAAGCTTGATGGGCCAGTGGATGTGATGATCGACGGCGAGGTGCTGACGCTGGAATGCCAGGCGATCGACGTTCTGCCTTCGGCGCTGCGCGTCGTGGTATAAGAAATCCATGTCAGAAGAGAGACAACGGCGGCGAAGAGAAGAAGCGGCCATCGCGTCGGGCGCGCGTCCGATGACATGGCAGCGGCGCGTGGTGTACGCGGCGTTGATCGTTGCCGCGTTTTGCGTGGCCTACTTTCTCGGCACGCGCAGCCGCAATGTGCGGTACATACAAAAAGTCCTTGGACAGCGCAAGTATGACGGGTTCGCGGCTTGTTTGAAGGACCGCGGCGTCAAGTTCTATGGCGCATGGTGGTGTCCGCATTGCGAGGAGCAGAAAGAAAAGTTCGGCGCGTCGATGGACGAAGTGCCGTACATCGAGTGCGGCGTGTTGGGCGACACGCGCGCCAAGACTCAGGTTTGCAAGGACGCGAATATTACTCATTTTCCGACCTGGCAGTTTCCGCCGATGGGCGAGCGTGTGGAGCGCGTTTTCACGCTGGAAGAATTGCGGGATCGAACCGGATGCTCGCTGCCATGAGCGAAGGTTCGAATCGCCTGATGAGTCTGATTGCAATTCTTGCGGTCTGCGGAATTGCGTTGTCGTCGGTTTCGCTGCAACGGCACTATGCGACTTCGAAGACGGCGTTTTGCGATGCGGGCGAAGCTTTCAATTGCGACATCGTGAACCGCAGCACGTACTCGACTGTTCTCGGCGTGCCGGTGGCTTTGATTGGCATGCTCGGATACGGCGCGCTGGCTGGGTTGGCGACGGTGTATCGTTCGCGGCGCGACGTGCCGGCGCTGCTGTCGGGCGGGTCGGCGGCGGGTCTGGGTTTCGCGCTTTACCTTACTTATGTTGAAGGGCACGTGTTAGGCATCTGGTGCATCTTGTGTTTGGGCTCGCTCGGCTTGATTGCGATGATTACCATCTTGTCGGGAGCTCTGTGGTGGAGGCGCGACGTCGATCGATGAACGGGCTTGCCGCCGAAGTTTTTTTACCTTTGTTTTTATCTTTAGCTTGGCTGAAATAATCTCCTTACTTAATGCTGCGATTCCTGCCCAAAAACCTCAAGACGACACCTGCTGCTGAGGTCGGCATCCCGATCGCGGACGGAATGCTTTACCTGCATGAATTGCGCAGCCGCATTTTTAATAATTCGCGGATCGTGCGTGTCTGGGTACCTCCGGCTTATGGCGAGTCGGGCGAAACGCGGTACCCCGTGCTCTATTTGAATGACGGGCAAAATCTGTTCGAGGCTGCGACGGCGTTCGCCGGAGTTCATTGGCAGGTGGGCGAGACTGCGAGTTGGTTGATCGCGGAGAAGAAGATTCCGCCCCTGATTATTGTTGGCATCGACAATACCGGCAAGAACCGCATTCGCGAATATTTGCCTTACCGATCGATGGATCCGAGAATCCTGATTGTCAAAGGGAAACTCTATCCCCTATTTTTGCGGCACGAGGTGATGCCATTGGTCGAGAGCAGGTACACCGTGCTTGCCGGTTCCGAAAACACGGGCCTGGGCGGATCTTCATTGGGCGGACTGATCACGCTTTACACGCAGCTGGCGACGCCGGGTGTCTTCGGGAAGTTGCTGATCGAAAGTCCGTCGTTATTTGTTGCGCATCGGAAGATTATTGCCAAGTGCCGGCGGTTTGACGCCTGGCCGGCGCGCGTTTATCTGGGCATGGGCACGCAGGAGATTGGCGACGCGGCGAAAGATGAAAGAGTCGTCGACGATGTGCGGGAACTGGCCGAGATTCTGCGGGCTGCCGGGTTGGATGAGCGTCGGCTCAAAGTGAATATCGAAGAAGGCGCGGTGCACTCAGAATCGGCGTGGGCACGGCGCTTTCCGGGTGCGCTATCGTTTTTGTATGGCGAGCCGCAACTTGCGAGCCTGGAGCCCTGAGGAGTCGTCGATTTTCCCGCCTGAATCGCGGCTCTCGGGAGCGCATCCAAAGTATGGGCAGCAGTCTCCTGATTATACGCAAGGTGTAAAATTACACGTTGCAGTCATCGTAGTTTTCTTCGCAGAAAGGAATCTTTATGGCAACCATAGAAGCTCCGCCGCGGGTGCAGACGCGCCTGCACGACACTCCTTATAAAAATGAGGCGTTCGTCGACTTCACGAAAGAAGAGAACGTGCGCAAGATGCGCAGCGCGCTCGACAAAGTGCGCGGGCAGTTGGGGCGTGAATACGATCTGATCATTGGCGGGAAGCGGCTGAAGACGGCCGACAAGATAAAGTCGATCAATCCGGCCAAGCCTTCGGAGGTGGTGGGGATTCATCAGAAGGCGGGCAAGGAACATGTCGAGCCGGCGGTGCAGGCGGCGCTGAAGGCGTTTGCGACGTGGAGCCGTGTTCCCGTGGAAGAGCGTGCTGCTTTGCTGTTTCGCGTGGCCGATGTGATGCGCGAGCGCAAGCTGGAATACATGGCCTGGCTGGTGTTTGAAGTTTCGAAAAACTGGCTGGAGGCCGACGCCGATATTTCTGAGACGATCGACTTCTGCGAATTTTATGGGCGCGAGGCGCTCCGGCTTGCGCAGGCTGAGACGCCGATCCAGTTGCCGGGCGAGCGTGATACTTTGACCTATATTCCGCTGGGCGTGGGCGCGGTGATTCCGCCCTGGAACTTCGCCGCTGCGATTATGGCGGGTATGACGGTGGCGTCGATCGTCTGCGGAAATACAGTCGTTCTGAAGCCCTCGAGCGATTCGCCTACCATTGCGGCCAAGTTTATTGAACTGCTAGAAGAGTGCGGCCTGCCGGAGGGTGTGGTGAATTTTTGTCCGGGCGGCGGCGCCAGCTTTGGCGATGCAGTGGTTTCGCATCCCAAGGTTCGCTACATTGCGTTTACCGGATCGCGCGAAGTTGGGTTGCACATCAATCAATCGGCGGCACATCAGCAGCCGGGGCAGCTTTGGATCAAACGCACCGTGCTTGAGATGGGCGGCAAGGACGCTATCATCGTCGATGCGGATGCGGATATCGATTCGGCGGTTGAGGGTGTGGCGCAGGCGGCGTTTGGATTTCAGGGGCAGAAGTGCTCAGCCTGCTCGCGCGCGATTATCGACGAGCGCATCTATGACAAGTTTCTGGAGAAGCTGAAGACGCGTGTCGAAAAGATTACCGTCGGCGATCCGGAGACGAACCCGGGGATGGCGGCGGTCATCAACGAAGGCTCGATGAAAGATATTTTGAATTACATCGAGATCGGCAAGAAGGAAGGACGGTTGATTACGGGCGGCGGGCGGGCGCCGGGTGAGGGCTACTTCATTCAGCCGACCGTGATCGCCGACATTCAGCCGAAGTCGACGCTGGAGCAGGAAGAGATTTTTGGGCCGGTGCTGGCGGTGATCAAGTCGCGGAATTTCGATCATGCGCTGGAGATCGCGAACGACACGGAGTTTGGGTTGACGGGCGCGGTTTATTCCTCATCGCGCGAGAAGCTGGATCGCGCGGTGCGCGAGTTCTACGTCGGCAACCTTTATCTGAATCGGAAGTGCACGGGCGCGATGGTGGGAGCGCATCCGTTTGGCGGCTTCAATATGTCCGGGACGGACTCAAAAGCTGGCGGCCCGGATTATCTTTATCTCTTCACGCAAGCCAAGAGCGTGGGGGAGAAGATTCGGTAGGTGCAAGAGATTCGATCGCGAGCGCGGGCATCACTGCCCGCGCTTTTTCTTTTGCAGGCAGCCGACCGATTTGAAGTGACGGTTGGTTGACCGCTATTGCGTCGCCGTCTAGTATCCGGACTAAACTTATTCACGGTTCATCATTTTCACGGCATCCTTTCAGACTCCCCATGAGGACGACGCCAGAGATCGGGCAGGTGCTCGGCCATTACCGGATTATCGAATTGATTGGATCCGGCGGCATGGGAGTCGTGTTCCGTGCGCACGATGAACAACTCCGCCGCGATGTGGCGGTGAAGATTCTGCCGCAGTTGAGCCAATTGAGCGAGGCGGCGCGGCGGCAGTTTCGGCGCGAGGCCTTGAGCGTGGCACGCATCACAGATGCGAATGTCGCGATGGCTTTTGATTTTGGACGCGATCAAGGCTTCGATTATCTGGTCACCGAATATGTTCCCGGAATCACGCTCAACGCAAAACTTGCGGGGCGACCGCTGCCGGAAGGCGAGGTGCTGCATCTGGGGAAACAACTGGCTTCGGGACTGGAGAATGCGCACCGGCAGGGCGTGATTCATCGCGATCTGAAGCCTGGGAATTTGCGGGTGACTCCTGAAGGCCGTCTGAAGATCCTGGATTTCGGGCTGGCATTTCTGCTGCATGCCGAGGTCGAAGGCGCGAGCAAAGGCGAGACAACGGTGACGGCGTCGGTCACCGACTCGTTTGAAGATGCTGGAACGCTGCCTTATATGTCTCCCGAGCAGATTAAGGGCAATAAGCCGGATGCGCGGGCTGATGTGTGGTCGGCGGGCGCGGTGCTGTATGAGATGAGCACAGGCAGGGCGCCGTTTGGCGATTTGACGGGAGGACGACTGATGGCTGCGATTCTGGAGCAGCCACCGCCGCTGCCGCGCACGTTGAATGCGAAGATCAGCGTCGGATTAGAGAGAGTGATTCTGCGGGCGCTGGAAAAAGATCCGGGGGAGCGGTATCAGTCAGCGGGCGACTTGCGGATCGATCTCAATAGCCTCGCGACCGGGACGCTGCCGATTTATGCGAAGCCGGCCTCGCCCCGCTGGGCGTCGTGGTTGACGGCAGCTGCGATGCTGGCTGTGGCGCTGGCGATAGGAACATTCTGGTGGACGCATCGAGCGGTGAAGACGCCGTCGGTGGAAGGTCAGTTGATGGCGGTCTTGCCCTTCGAGTCGGTGGCGAATGATGCGCCGACCACTGCGCTGGGGGCGGGGTTCACGGAGACTCTGACGGCGAGACTGGTGCAAGCATTCGGAGGCGGCCACTTGCAACTGGTCTCGACGCACGATCTGGCGGCGCGCGGGGTGAAGACCTCCGACGAGGCGCGGCGCGAGTTTGGTACCAGCTTCGTGCTCGAAGGCAGCTTGCAGCAAGAAGGGAAGCGTATCCGGATTACCTGGAGTCTGGTCAATTCGCAAACTCACACTCAGATCGCCGCGAATGCACTTACCGACAACACGGGTGACATGTTCGGATTGCAGGACCATCTTATTGAGGACGTGCTGGAAAAGTTGCCGCGAGATTTAAAGCTGGGACAGCACGTGGGCCTGCCGGGATCCAACTCCCCGGCGTATGACTCTTATTTGCGAGGGCTGGGATATTTGGAAGACTACAAGGTTCAGGACAATCTTGAGAGCGCGATTGCGGAGTTCAAGCAGGCAGTCACGCTGGACGAGAATTACGCGCCCGCCTATGCCGCGATGGGATCGGCCTACAACAGTGGCTATGAGTGGAAAAATCGGAGCAGCGATTGGATACAAGAAGCAAGGAAGCAGTGCGAACGCGCGCTCGCCATTACTCCGCAGTTGGCGGAAGGGCATACCTGTCTGGGGAACGTTTTTGTTTCCACGGGGAGGTACGAGGAAGCGGTGCGGGAGTTCCAGCGCTCTCTGGAATTGGACCACAACAGCGACCAAACGTTGCGATCGCTCGCCAATGCCTATCAGAAGCTGGGCAACGCCTCAGCCGCGGAGGAGGCATACCGCAAGGCGGTGTCGCTGCGGCCGAA
>Ga0181522_10002200_pt1 | contig 11250 bp, 7 predicted proteins | sample PEATcosm2014_Bin_27_FD_121103 | JGI IMG/M metagenome (GOLD analysis project Ga0181522, IMG submission 121103) | Peatland microbial communities from MTU Mesocosm Facility, Houghton, MI, USA - PEATcosm2014_Bin05_10_metaG | ecosystem: Environmental > Terrestrial > Soil > Wetlands > Peat | place...
AGACGCTAACCGGCAGAAGTTCCTCGATCAGCAGTTTCGCCTCCAGCTGGTCGCGGGACAGTACGCGGATGCTCTCAGCACGATAACGGCGCTACGCGATTTGCTCCGCGCCGACCACGCAACGCGTGCGGAATGGGTGAACGTGCAATACGAAATCTATGCTCGCGCCAGAATCAGACAGATCGCTGACAAGCGGCCGTTCAACGATGCCTACGGGCAAACCTTTCGTGATATTTTGGACCACCTCGATGACCGCACCTCCGCTCTCGTGATCCGCGGGCTGACGATGGTTGATCCATCCGATACTCGACAGGATCTGCAGAGCGATCTGGAGAAACAAAAGGGCAAGAATTCCTTCGCGCTGGCGGACGCGCTGAAGTTGGTGGACGACTATCAGGTGGAAGAGGCCTATCGCGTATTTGCTGAGCTCGACCCAGCCCTCATCGCCGAAGACGACCAGCGCCGATACATCAGCGAGAAGAACATTGCGATAAATACGCCAGATGGCGCAACCGTTTGCGCCCTGCTCATGCGCCCGCGCGCGGCCCCGGGGAAACTTACCACGCTGCTCAACTTCACCATTTATGTGGATCCCAACGACAACCCAAACAATGCGCGGCAGACGGCCTCGAACGGCTATGCCGGGGTGGTCGCGTTTACACGGGGCAAGGCGTGCAGTCCCGACAAACCCGTCCCATATCTCCATGACGGCACCGATGCAACCGCTCTAATCGATTGGATCACTGCGCAGCCCTGGAGCGACGGCCGCGTCGGCATGTTCGGCGGCAGCTATGAGGGGTTTACACAGTGGGCTACGGTCAAACGTCTGCCAAAGGCTTTAAAGGCAATCATGACCGGCGCTCCAGCAGCGCCCGGGCTCGACGTACCCATGGAGGGGAATGTTTTCTGGAATTTCATCTACCCCTGGCCGTTCTACACCACGAATGCTAAAGGAGCGGACGATGCCACTTACAACGACTTCAAACGCTGGCAGAAATTAAATCATGACTGGTACGTGAGCGGGCGAGCCTATCGCGATTTAGACAAGATCGACGGAACTCCCAATCCCATTTTCGATGAGTGGATCGCTCATCCTGGCTACGACTCTTACTGGCAGCAGATGATTCCGTACAAAGATGAGTTCGCGCGCATCGACATCCCCACACTCACCACAATTGGCTATTACTACGGCGGCCCCGGCGCAGGCGTCTACTACTTCTCCCAGCACCAGAAATTCAATTCCAAGGCCGAGCACTATCTGTTGATCGGGCCCTATGACCACATCGCCGCGCAGTTCGGAGTGATCGGACTGCTGGGCAACGTTTACGATTCCCTGGGCGGCCTGGAACTGGATCCGGTCGCGAGAATCAACATCAGCGACGACATTCGCTACGCGTGGTTCGACTACATCTTTAAAGGAGAGCCCAAGCCCGCGCTTCTGCAAGATAAAGTCAACTACGAGGTAGTCGGCGCCAACATGTGGAAGCACGCGCCCACGCTGGCGGCAATAGCCAATCAAAACATCCGCTTTCATCTAAGCGCGGTTCGGTCCGGCAATGCCTACCGGTTAAGTGAACAGAAGCCCTCCGCCGAAGCTTCGGTCGATCTGAAAGTCGACTTTGCAGATCGTTCCGACGTCGACCGCAATGCCCCGGGCGGCGGCGTTCAAGACAACGCAGTAGATACCTGGAACGGTCTCGAGTTTGTCAGCGATCCACTGACCAAGCCCACAGAACTGAGCGGGTTGTTCAAGGGACGTCTCGATTTCACCTGCAACAAAAAAGATTTCGACTTCGAGATTGATCTTTATGAACAGACGCCCAAAGGCGAGTATGTGCAACTTGCTCCTTTTTGGACTCGCGCCAGCTATGCGGCAGACCAGAATCAACGATATTTGCTCACCCCAGGCAGACGCGAAACCTTGGATTTTCAAGCTATCCGGGTGATGAGCCGCCAGCTTCAGCAGGGCAGCCGGGTGGTGGCCGTGCTGAGAATCATCAAGGAGAGCGGGAGACAGATCAATTACGGCACCGGCAAGGATGTGAGCGATGAAACCATCGCCGACGCGAAGGAACCCCTTGAAATCAAATGGTACAACGACAGCTACATTGACGTGCCCGTAGGGAAATAAAAAACACCTATCGCTTCTCCAGCGGCACATAACGATTGGGATACTGCGGCCCCACATATTCCGCCCGCGGACGAATCAGGCGATTATCGTCAAGCTGTTCGATGACGTGCGCCGCCCACCCGCTGATGCGCGACACCGCAAACACCGGTGTGAACAGGTCTTCATCAATTCCCAACACGTGATAGGTCGAGGCCGAATAGAAATCCACATTGGCGTTGAGTTTTTTCTCCGCCTTCACGAACTTCTCGATCTTCTCTGACATGTCATACCACTGCGGCTGCCCGCTCGACTTACCCAGGTCGCGCGACATCACCCGCAAATGCGTCGCCCGCGGATCTTCCGTCGTGTAAACTCGATGCCCGAAGCCCGGTACTTTTTTCTTTTGCGCCAGCATGTTTCGCACGTAATCGACAGGGTCAGCTTTCTCCTTATCGATTTTTTCCATGATGCGAAAAGCTGCCTCGTTCGCTCCCCCGTGTAAAGCCCCTTTGAGTGCGCCAATTGCAGAAGTCACAGCCGCGTGCATATCTGCCAGTGTGGCCGCGGTCACCCGCGCCGCAAAAGTCGAAGCATTCAACTCGTGGTCGGCGTGAAGAATCAGCGCAATGTCGAGGGCTCGCTCGGCGGTAGTGGAAGGTTTTTCTCCATTCAACTGCAGCAGAAAATTGGCGGCATGGGAGAGCGAGCGGTCAGCCTCAACCACCGGCTTTCCTTTGCGGATGCGATCATAGGCCGCCACAATCATCGCAATCTGCGACGTCAGCCGGATCGCCTTCCGCACATTGGCCTCATGATCATTGTTTTTGACATCCGCATCGTAAAAAGCCAGCGCCGAAACCGCCGTCCGCAGAACATCCATCGGCTGGGCTGATTTCGGTGCATTGCGCACCAGTTCGATAATCGCCGGGTCGAGATGCCGCTCCTGTGCCAGCCTCTGTTGCAGACTGTTCAGTTCGTCTTTACTCGGCAGGCTCCCGAACCAGAGCAGGTAGCAGGTTTCCTCGAATGTGGAATGATCAGCGAGTTCGTGGATATCGATGCCGCGATACGCCAGAACGCCGGCGTCGCCATCGATGTAACACACGCCGGAATTAGTGGCGACAATGCCTTCCAGGCCCTTACCCGCAGGAGTGCTGGTTACGCTCGACATAGTTTTCGCCCGATTCCATCAGGTAGCAGCTACCCCACTCGCTCGCAGGGAGGCGCAGGGATGCAACTCCTTGTTATACCCAAAACTGGGCAAACATTCTATACGGCGGGTAGTCCGCTACTTTGATTTTGTCATTCCGAGCGCCTTTTTTCTGGCGCGAGGAATCTGCTTTTCCAGTGACGGACCACTAAGGCCGCCGTCTCGGCGCGGCGTTCTGCCCTGGCAATTCGCTATTTCTTAATAATTGCGGCCCATTCCGTGTGCTATGATCTCCGCCGATTCCTGAAAGGACTTCCTATGGGCCAACCGGTCGTCCACTTTGAAATCGGCTGCCGAGATAGCGGTAAAACGTCCCAATTCTTCTCCAACCTGTTCGGCTGGAACACGCAGCCCATGGGCCCGGCCACGATGATTAGCACGGGCAGTGCGAACGGCATTCAGGGTCATATTACGGCGCTGGGTCACGAGCCGCATCATTACACAATCTTCTACGTCCAAGTCGACGATGTACAAGCGTATTTGAATAAGGCCGGCTCTCTCGGCGGCAAGACGCTTGTGCCTCCGGTTGACATTCCTACGGGTACCTTTGCCTGGTTCGCAGATCCCGAAGGCAACACGATTGGTCTGTGGAGACCGAAGTAGAGCGAGCTACGCCGGCCCGATGCTGGGCCATGATGTCGAGACCAACGTTGAGTGACGAGCAGCAGATCGTCAAACTTTTCCAGGATGGCGACCGCGCCCTGATCGCGGCCGATGTGGCGGAACTGCAACGCATCTACTCCGACGACTACGTACAATACGACGAGAGCGGCAAAGCGTCAACCCGGCAAGATCTCATCAGCAATCTGACAAGTGGCAAGCTCCGCTTCCTGTCGATGATTTCCACCGGACGCCAGGTGCGGCTGCTAACAGAAGATGTAGCCATTGTCCGCGGTTCGGAGGAAGACGAGGTCGAGCAAGGCGGAAATCGCTTCTCAATTCGCTACGTTTACAGGGATGTGGTGGTGAAGCGCGGCGGGGAGTGGCGCATCGCGGCGTCGCAGTTGGCAAAGCCTTCCTACCGAAACTAGTTACCGGCGCCCAACCATCGATGTCGCTCGTACGGGCCGACGTGCAGAGTGGCCGCAACCCGTCCGAGGCCGGCCCCGCAATTTAAGCCACGTTCGCCGTTGAGACTCGTTTCACGGCCTCTTTTGCTGGAGCCAGGGCAATCAGTACCACCCCAACGATTCCGAAGGCAACCACTCCCACCAGTTCTCGAGGTTCGATCACGTGCCGGTATACCTGAAGCGCCATCACGCCGGCATGAGCGACATTTGCCCAGCCGGCGAACGCTATCAGGCTGTGGTTAGCGGCCGGATTCCGTGCCGCCAGCAGCAGGAAAACGCCAAGCGTGACATAGATGCTCATGATCATCGGAACCCCCGGTTCTCGGGAAAAGAACACCACGCCGGGATAAGCTAAAGCCAGGAACAGCAATCCCACTATTATCAGCACGACCCGTTGAACTCGCTCGCGAATCATTGTGCCCTCCTTGAAGTAAGGCAACGCCAAAGTATGATACGCCGCCTGTGGGCAGCAAGTTTCGGCCGCGGTCGAGAATTCCCGTTCCGAAGTTTCTGTGAAGGTTGTTTCTACGATCTAGTACTCCGCAAGCTCTTTCATCGCGCGGAAAAGATCGTTGGCCTGCGGCAGGATAGCGTCCTCTAGAATCGGCTGGTAAGCAACGAATGTATCCGCGGCGGCCACGCGCCGCACAGGAGCGTCGAGCTGATTGAAAAGTTCGTCGGCTACGCGAGCTGCGATCTCTGCGCCGTAGCCCCAGCTGAGGGAGTCCTCGTAAGCGACCAGAATGCGGTTAGTTTTTCCAACAGAGGCCGCGATGGTTTCCCAGTCGAACGGATTCAGGCATCGCAGATCGATCAGCTCGACATGCACGCCGTGCTCGCGCTCGAGTTTTTGTGCGGCTTGCAGAGCGCGCGGCACGACTGCACCGTAGGTGATCACGGTTAAGTCCGTGCCCGGCTGGACGATTTTCGCCTTGCCGAAAGGAATCATATAATCCGCACCCGGGTAAGCCGCGCGGCCATAGGTTTCGCGATACAGCCGCTTGTGCTCGAGAAACAGCACGGGATCGTCGCAGCGAATGGCTGTGCGCAGAAGTCCGGCGGCATCGAGTGCGTTCGAGGGGAAGACCACCCGCAACCCGGGAATGTGCGTGAACTCGCTCTCCCCACATTGCGAGTGATAGATGGCGCCGCCGGTGAGGTATCCGCCGATGGCCACGCGAATGACCAGCGGGCACGAGAAGACATTATTTGACCGCCAGCGGATAACAGCTAACTCGTCGCGAATCTGCATCATGGCTGGCCAAATATAATCAAAGAATTGAATCTCGACCACGGGCTTCAATCCGCGCGTCGCCATGCCTGTGGCACGCCCTACAATTGCGGCCTCGGCCAGCGGCGAATTGAAAACCCGGTCGGGCCCGAACTCGCATTGCAAGCCAAAGGTCAGTTTGAAGACTCCGCCTTTGCCTTTGACCAGCTTCTGCTTCAAATATTCTTCGCGGCTGCAATCGGCCACGTCTTCGCCAAAGATGACGATGCGCTCGTCGCGCTTCATTTCGTCGCGCAGGGTCAGGTTGATCAGATCCGCCATGGTTTTGGGCGCAGGCTTTTTTCCGTCAGCGGAATCCGCGGCGACTGCAGCCTGCGTATCGAACGCCTCCGCCGTCGGATCAATATCGGGCGAGTACACAAACTTCGTTATGCTTTCAGGCGCGGGCGGCAACGCTGCAAGCGCCTGATCGACCGCGACCTGTAATTCTTCGTCAACTTTTTTCTCGAGATCGTTAATGCCTTTTTCGTCAAGAATACCTTCGCGCAGCAGAAACATCTGCGTGCGCGAAACCGGATCGCGCGTGGCATCGCGCTCGCGCTCGGTGTCAGGACGGTACAGGCGCTCATCATCCGAAAGCGAATGCGAATACGGACGAATCACATGCGCATGAACGAACGCCGCTCCATGTCCCTCGCGGCAATACTGCGCGGCGCGGCGGAAGGCGGCACAACTGGCCACCGGATCGGTGCCGTCCACTTCCTCAAAATGAAAATTCGGAAAGCCCGAAACCAGCCGCGAAATGCTTCCGCCCGCCGTCTGCGCCTCGATCGGTACCGAGATTGCGTAGCCGTTATCCTGAATGCTGAAAATCACCGGCAACTTGCTCAGCGCGGCAGCATTCATCGCCTCCCAGAATTCACCCTCGCTGGTGGTGCCGTCGCCCAGAGAAACATAGGCGACTTCGTCACCGTGGAAGGTGACATCTTTGAATTGTCGATAGTCGGGATGATCTTTGTCGGCTGGAACCTCGGCCGCTTTCGGATGCTTCGCAAAATATCTTCCCGCTTCCGCGCAGCCTACAGCCTGCAGAATCTGCGACCCCGTCGGTGATGACTGCGTGACGATGTTCAGCCGCTTGTATCCCCAGTGTGAAGGCATCTGGCGTCCGCCCGAGCTGGGGTCTTCCGCCGCGCCCACGGCCTGCAAAAACATCTCAACCGGCTTGGCGCCCAGGGCCAGGCACAGCGCGCGATCACGATAATAAGGATAGAACCAGTCGTACCCCGGCTTGAGCATCAGCCCGGCAGCCGCGCCAATGGCCTCATGCCCCGCGCCCGACATCTGGAAGAAAATCTTCTGTTGCCGCTTGAGCAGTATCTCCCGGTCGTCGATGCGCCGGGAGGTATACATAATGCGGTAAAGCTCGACGAGCTGCGCGGGCGTGAGGCCGTCGTAGGTTTGCGACTTTTTGCCGCGCTGAGTCGCCAGCGACAGCTTGGGATCGGTTTTAGTAGTTGCCATCCGTCTCCCTACATTATAAATGCGGTGCCGAACTGATGCGGCAGGTTGCATTGTAAATCGGAATCGGCGATTGGAAAATACGATTCGCGGAGTTTCAGACGGTGCGAATCGGGGCCCAACCCCTCACGCTATATCCGCGATAAAAGAGGACTGGCCAACTTTGTTCGGAGTTTGAAAAGATTGATATGATTAGCAGCCTGCGGGCGGCTGCCCAAAATGAAGCCGAGGTCAATATGACGCTGAGTTTCGTGCCAGACGGTGGTTATGCAGTTGGCTGGTTTACGTTGTCCCTCATCAATGCTGGCCTTGCGCAAACCAAGGGCAGGAGCGCAGTGAATTGGTGGATTCTATCTTTATTCCTGGGGCCGGTCTGCACCCTCCTGATCGTCATCTCCGATCCTGTAAGGCCGGCTGGCAACTCCTCATAAACGTCAGTGCTTTTATTTTTTCTGCCCGGAACTGCCATTGGTCATGCCCCTGAGCAACCGAAGCACCGGGCGCTGGCCGGGCAACATGTTTGTTTCTAGTTCCGCGACTGTCGTCCAGCGCGGCGAACCCTCCCATGAATCTTTCAGGTCGCCACTCGCGGTAACTTCAAACACCGAAAGGTTGCAGGGTACTTCGGCGTCGCTGTAATACTCCACTTTCAACTCCTGCGCGGTGACGCTTAATCCGGTCTCTTCCGCAATCTCACGTCGCAAAGTTTCTTCCGGAGCTTCGCGCCATCCTGAAATGCCCCCCGGCAAAGAAAGTCCGCGGCCATCGTTGCGATGAATGACGAGAAATTTGTCCTCGCGCTGGATGATGCCGACCGACGCCCGCAGCGTGCCGAACACCGGGAAATAATGGTAAGCGGGAAAACAAACGCGCGAAACCACCCAGAACAGGCGGCGTTTGAAAGTGTCGAGAAAGGGCGGCACGCGGAAAGTCTAGCACCGCGAACAGCTCGATCGGGTACACGGGAGGGCAGAGTAGTGGCTGAAATTAAAAGACAGGACTTCTGGCCAGTATTGTCGAAATTTCCTGGCCGTTGCTTTTTCAGCTTTGCGGTCCGATTCTCGCGTCACGGCGCGACCAGCGCCAGTGTCGGCGCCCCACCGACTTTGAGCAGGCGAACCTGGCGCATCTTCACTGTGTCGATCACCAGAATGCTGTGCTTCTGCGGAGCCGTTGCATAGAGCCTGGCGCCGTCGCTCGCGATCGTGGCGCTCCAGAACGGCATCTTGGTATTGATCGTGCCGATCTTTCGCCAACTGTGCGTATCAAGCACACGAAATTCACCCGCCAGCGCATCGTTGGGCCGGAGATTCGGAGGCCTGCTGTAATCCAGATAAAAACGCTTGTCGTAGGCGTGGTTGTAACTGCTGTTATAGCCGAGATAGAGCCGGCTGCCGTCAGGCGAGGTCGGCCAGGAGCCGGGCACGACGCGGTTGGGCAGACCTGGATGCGTCGCCGTCTCGGAAAACTCGTGAGTCGCAACATTCATCTGAATCACGGCACCGTCTCCACGAATGATGGCTATCGCCTGACCACCGGGAGGCTCAATCGCCTCGGCGATGCCGATTCTCCGCTCCCACGGAAGTTCGATCGCTGCATTTTGCAGTTCGTGCGATTCAGCATCCACTCGAATCAGCCTGATTCGATTCGACCGCGGACAAAGAAAATCAAACTGCTCGGCCGAATAAGAGATGAAGCGGCCGGGGCCGCAGTTATAAAGGCGCACAGGATCAGGCAAAAATTCGCCGCTCTGCGTGTCGAAAGTGGCGAGCAGAAACATGTCCCGGTCTTCCGCTTCAGGAGTGTCACGCACGATGCGCAGCGCCGCTCCGTCTGCCGAGACCGCCATGCTTGAAAATGCCGGCAGCGTAGCGCCTATTTCACGATCCTCGACCGTACTCCTTTGAACAATTGTGCCTTGGGCCGTATCGATGGCCGCGAGTTCGCTGGAATCTCCTTCAGTGATCGACGCCACATAGAGACGGCTGCCGTCAGGGGAAAGCGCGAAATCGGGGTTATCGCCGGTGCGAATGCTGCCCATTACCTTGCCGGTTTCGGGGTCGACCAGCCAGACGCGCCCGCCCGCGCCCGCTTTGGGTTTGGGATCGAGCACGTATAGCCAGCCGGACTGCGGCTTGACCCAATTTTCTACTGCGATATTCGAGGCCACGGACGCGTTGGCCTGAGCGGATGCGCCAGTTTGCTCCTGTCGTGCGCCTGCCACGGCCCGAGGGGCCGCGAAAGCTAACGCGGAGGTTGCGCAAATAAAACAAACCAAGGACTGGAGAGATTTCGCTTTCATACTTCGCCCCCGAGAGTCCCGATTCAAACGTCTGGCTGCGAATTATACGGAAAAACGCTGCCTCTAGAGCAGCAAATCGAAAATCTGGTATTTGACGCCGCCCTTAGTGATCCCCGCTGGAAAGAAGGTTCTCTTCGGCTCGCGCTCAGGGCAGGCCTTCGCGCCAGAAAAAAGGCGCTCAGAAAACAACGTCAAGGTAGCCCGGTACCGGGAATCTGGAACACCCGGTCCCGGTGACGTTCCTTGACTCGGGCGTTTCGCGAGCCGTAGGATTCAGCCCGAGCGTTTCGACGAAACCATTCCGCTATCGCATCGTCTAACGTGGGAGTCTCGGAGAATCTGCATGCCATATTTGTCTTTCCGGCGTACACGCATTTCATGGTTTTTCGCCGCCGTATACCTTGCCCTCGCCATCAGCGCGCATGCGCAGAATTCGCCGGGGCCGCAGCCCGTGCCGATGCCGCCTCCTATTGCTGCGCCGGTAGACACGCCTTATCCCGGCACGATTTCGCTGCTTGTAAATGTCATGAACATCACCGACCGCATTTTGACTGTGCATGAGACCATCCCAGTCAAGGGCCGCGACATCACGCTCCTCTACCCTGAGTGGCTCCCCGGGACGCACTCGCCCTCGAATGCCGTCGCTCAACTTGACGGACTTGTTATCACGGCCAATGGCAAACGAGTCCCGTGGATGCGCGACCGCGTCGACATGTACGCCTTCCATGTCGAGGCTCCGCAGGATGCAAAGGCGCTGGAGGTAGAATTCCAGTTCCTCGCCTCGCAGGATCCCAAACGCAGCCGCATCTCATCAAAGTTCGCCAACGTTACTTGGAACAGCGTGCTGCTCTATCCCGCGGGATACTTCTCGCGCGACATCAAATTTGAAACCTCGCTTCGTTTGCCGGAAGGATGGAAATTCGCCTGCGCGCTGGAGACGAAATCGCAGGATGGCAATCTGGTTCAGTTCAAAGAAACCACGTTGAATACGCTGATCGACTCACCGCTTTATGCGGGCGTCAACTTCAAGCGCGTAGACCTCTCGACTGGCGCTGACAATACCGTCTACCTCGATATCTTTGCCGACAAACCTGCCGATCTTGAAATCACTCCCGACGAGTTGCAATACCACAAGAACCTGGTAATTGAGGCGCAAAAGCTTTTCAATTCGCATCACTACGATCACTACGATTTTCTTTTCTCAGTCAGCGATATTGTCAGCGGCAAAGGCCTGGAGCACCACCAATCGAGCGAGGACGGTTCCCGCGCCAATTACTTTACCGACTGGGGCGCAGGGGTTGGCGGCCGCGCTCTTCTGCCCCACGAATACACGCACTCGTGGAACGGCAAGTTTCGCCGTCCGGCTGACTTGTGGACGCCCGACTTCAACGTGCCCATGCGCAACGATTTGCTATGGGTGTACGAGGGCTTGACGGATTATTACGGCAACGTCCTCACGGCGCGCTCAGGCCTGCGTACGCCCGAGCAGGGCCGAGACGAATGGGCACGGATTGCTGCGAACTTCGAGATCAGCCCCGGTCGCACCTGGCGCTCTCTGGTCGACACCACCAATGCGCCGATTATTTCGTCTCACGGGGCGGTTCCGCAGGTTTGGCCAAGCTGGGAACGCGGCTACGACTACTATCCAGAGTCCGACCTTATCTGGCTCGACGCCGACACCAAGATCCGCGAACTGAGCGGCGGAAAGAAGTCGCTCGACGATTTCGCCAAGCTCTTCTTCGGAATCGACAACGGCAGCTATGTGACCGTCACTTATAACCTTGAAGATCTGGTGAAAGCGTTGAA
>Ga0181522_10002202_pt1 | contig 11247 bp, 6 predicted proteins | sample PEATcosm2014_Bin_27_FD_121103 | JGI IMG/M metagenome (GOLD analysis project Ga0181522, IMG submission 121103) | Peatland microbial communities from MTU Mesocosm Facility, Houghton, MI, USA - PEATcosm2014_Bin05_10_metaG | ecosystem: Environmental > Terrestrial > Soil > Wetlands > Peat | place...
CCCATGAACGACGGCAAGCTGATCCGCGTGCCCGTGCCCGCGCTTACGCAGGAGCGGCGGCAGGAGATGGTGAAGCATCTGCACAAGGTGCTGGAGGAGCATCGCACGGCGGTGCGCAACATCCGGCGCGACGGGAATGACGCCATCAAGAAGGCGCTGAAGGACAAGAAGATTACCGAAGACGACGAAAAGCGCTCGCTGGAAGAGATTCAGAAATTGACCGACGATGAGATCAAGAAGATGGAAGAGATGAGCAAGGGGAAAGAGAAAGAAGTGCTGGAGATTAAGTGAGACCGTCGTTAGTCGTTGGTCGTTCGTCGTTGGCCAAACGTGAACCCCGTCGACGGTCTTCGGTCGGCGGTCATGTCGACCGGCTAGTCCAGAAACCCCGGGTCGCCGGAAACGAATGTACATGCCCTTCCAGGGGGTACGGAAATCTGGGCTGCGAAAGCCGCTGAAATTGCATTGGTTAGTTCTAATCCCGCCAAGCTGGTCACTTTGGTAACGCCTGACTTAGGTTACGCGACATCCTCGCGCATCGCGTGTTTTCATCTTTCGTGAAGCAAGTCGCGATTCCCCCAAGGATCTTCACCATCAGTCCGTCAAATCTTTAAATGGGAGTTTGTCATGAAAAAATTTCTTGGGATTGCTCTGTTGGTTGCCATCTCGATGCTGGGCGTGGGTTGCGGATCTTCGAACTCGTCCACTTCGTCCTCGCAGCCGGGAAACATGTTCGTCACCGGCGAAGATGCGCCGCTGGCCTCGGTCGTGGGCTTTGACGTCACCATCAATTCGATCACTTTGAACGGAAGCAACAATACAACGGCGCAGGTTCTCTCCACGCCGACAACGGTTGATTTTGCGCGACTTCTGGGCCTGCGCTCTCCGCTGGCATTTAACAGCGTGGCCGCCGGCACGTATACCAGCGCTACGTTCTCGTTGTCGAACCCGGTGATCTCGTACGTCGACATGACCACCAACCCGCCGACGCTGACCACCCTGAACGGTACATTCAGCCCGACCACCGGCACGTCTACACAGACCACTGTGACCGTGAATTTTCCCGCGGCCATGGTCGTGAGCAGCAACGGGCTGGCTGGTTTGCGGATGGAATTTGACATCCGGCAATCGGTGCAAGTGGACGGCAATGGCAACGTTACAGGCGTCGTCAATCCGACGATCAATGCTGCCGCCGTGCAGGCCAGCGACCCCAATGCGCAGGTGACCGATCTTACCGGCGGGCTGGTTTCGGTGAATGCGGCCGGCAATTCGTTCGTGATTCAGGGGCCGTATGGGCACCAGTTGACCGTCGACGTCAATAACAGCACGCAGTTCAATAGCGGATGGAGCATCAACAATCTCGCCACCCCGGCATTTGTTGGAGTGCAGGGATATTTCCAGGCCGATGGCAGCCTGATGGCCGGCAACGTGGAAGTCATTACCACGTCGCAGTCATTCCTGTCAGGACGAGTGTTGGCGATTAATCCCACGTCTGGTGCAGTGCAGACCATCACCATGTGGGTGGGCGAAACCAGCGCCGATCTGGTGAGCGACAGTGACACCATTCAGACGATCAATGTGAGCGCGGTCACGCAATATGACGTGTGCTTCTTTAACAACCTGTTCACCAACGGACTGTTTAACGATTCGACGGTGCTTGTGGGCCAGCGAATCTTCATCGGCGGCAGCAGCTCCGGAGGAGTGTTTACGCCGCAGATGATCTCGCTGCGCGTGCAGGGCGTGTATGGCATGTTGCAGGCGGGTAGCGTAAATATTGTCGACGGCAACGCCGGCAGCTTCCAACTGCAGAACAATGGCTTGATCGGCTATTCGCTGGGCGGCGGCGCGCTGACGGTGGGTACGTTCAATGCCACCTTGTTCATCAACACTAACGGATTGAGCGGGCTGCAAGCCGACGGAGCGATTCCGCTGGTGGCTGGCGGGCTGCTCTTCTACGACCAAACCCTGGGTACGCCTGTGATGGCGGCTGGGGTTGTGGCAGACCCGCCGGAGATTCAATAGAAGGCTGAAAGTTCAACTTACACACGGGCGGCCGCTAGGCCGCCCGAAGTTTTTGTGGAATGCTTAACCGCGGGGAACACGGGGTTTCACGGGGCACCCCTATAATGTCCAAATGGCGAAACGGGTCGTTCATGCTGCCTGTCCCCACGATTGCCCTGATGCTTGCGGAGTGTTGATTACGGTCGAGGATGAGCGGGCCACGAAGATTCAGGGGGATCCTGGGCATCCGGTGACGCGGGGATTTTTGTGCGCCAAGGTGGCTAAGTATTTGGATCGGGTGTACTCGCCGGGGCGGGTGCTGTATCCCATGCGGAGGGTTGCGGCTAAGGGGGTGGCTGCTGGCGAGTGTGGGAACGCTGGCGGGAGAAAACCTCGGAGCTGCGCTCCTGGACGGCCGGGGGCGGCCGTCCCCACACGAACCCTTTCCATACAGGCGCTTTCCACACAATCTGCGGCTGTTCCCACACAGGCCTCTTCAGAAGCTGAGCACGTCTGGGAACGCGTTTCTTGGGACGAGGCGCTGGAGGAAATTGCTGCGCGCTTTCGGGCCGTGGCGGCTGAATTCGGGAGCGAGGCGATTCTGCCTTATTCGTATGGCGGGACGCTGGGTGCGCTGAATGGTGGGTCGATGGACCGGCGGTTTTTTGGCCGCCTGGGAGCTTCGCAATTGGAGCGCACGATTTGTTCTTCGGCGGGCGAGGCCGGCATTGAGTCGGTTTTCGGAGTGAAGCTGGGAACCGATCCGGAGCAGTTTGTGCATTCTCGGTACATCATCGCGTGGGCGGCGAATATCCAGGGGACCAATGTTCACCTGTGGCCGTTTATTGTGGAGGCGCGGCGCAGGGGCGCGAAGCTGGTGGTGATCGATCCGTATCGCACGCGCACCGCGGCTTGCGCCGATTGGTATTTGCCCATTAATCCCGGGACAGACGGAGCCTTGGCGCTGGCGATGATGCATGTGATCATCGGGGAAAATTTGCACGACGCCGATTATGTGGCGAAGCACACGGTTGGGTTCGAGGCTCTGCGTGAAAAAGTAAAAGAGTATTCTCCCGAGCGCGTCGCGCAATTTACGGGCATTTCGGCGGAAGATATTCGCAAGCTGGCGCGGGAATATGCGACCACGCGACCGGCGGTGATCCGGCTGAATTATGGCGTGCAGCGCTCGGACGGCGGAGGGATGGCCACGCGCGCGATTTCCATGCTGCCGTGCATTACGGGATCGTTGAAAGAAGTTGGCGGCGGGATTCAGTTATCGACCAGCGGTGCTTTTGGGTTGAACAAGCAGGCGTTGCAACGTCCCGATCTGAAGGCGGATGGAATGCGGCATGCGCCACGAACCATCAACATGGTCGAACTGGGCAAGGCGCTGAATACGCTGGATGATCCGCCGGTGAAGGCACTGTTTGTTTATAACTCGAACCCGGCGGCGGTTTGTCCCAATCACAATGAGGTCATTCGCGGGCTGAAGCGGGAAGATTTATTTACCGTCGTGCATGAGCAGTTCTTTACTGACACGACCGATTACGCGGACATTGTTTTGCCGGCGACTACATTTTTCGAGCACAAAGATCTGGTGGCTGCTTATGGGCATTACTATCTGCAGGTTTCGAGCCAGGCAATTGAGCCGTTGGGAGAGTGCCGGTCGAATGTTGAGGTGTTTCGATCGCTTGCTCATCGCATGGGATTTGCCGATGCGTGTTTCAGCGAGAGTGTTGACGAAATGATCGATGGCGCGCTGGAGTCGGAGAATCCGTGGCTTCGCGGAATCACTCGTGAGCGCTTGGAAAATGAGGGGCAGGTGCGGCTGCAGTTTGCTGCGGAGCTTCGCTCCGCTGGACAGCCGGGGGCGGCTGTCCCCACAAAATCAAACCCGGCGGCTGTCCCAACAAAATCCGACTTGATTTCGGCTGTCTCCACAGATTCAGGCCCAGCTACGGTTGATAATTCGAGTCCGAGTGCATTTCTTCCCTTTGCTGATGGCAATTTTCGCACGGCTTCGGGCAAGGCGGAGCTTTACAGTGAGGCGATCAAGGCGCTGGGGCTCGATCCCGTGGTGGAATTCAGGCCTCCCAGCGAGTCGCGGCATGGAAGCGGGCGAGAGAGCTTTCCGCTGGAACTGCTGTCTCGCAAGGCCGACAATTTTTTGAATTCGACTTTCTGCAACGTGCCGTCAACTCAGGCGATGGAAGAAATGAATCTTCTAGAGATGCATCCATCGGACGCGCGGGCCCGCGGCATCGCGAATGGCGATACGATACGAGTTTATAATGCGCGCGGAGAAATTTTTCTGAAGGCCCAGGTCGACGGAGCCGTGCAACCGGGCGTGGTCGCGGCGAGATTGAATTGGGCGAAGCTGGGGCCCGGATTGCGGAACATCAACGTCCTCACCTCAGAAAAACTTAGCGACCTGGGCAACTCGGCCACGTTTTATTCCGTCTTGGTTGAAGTGGAGTCAGCCAAATCCCTGTCATAAGCCACCAGCAAGAGTGGCAGTGGCTGCTTTGGGGGCGCGCCTTAGTGGTCCACCGCTGGAAAAAGCAGATTCCTCGCGCCAGAAAAAAGGCGCTCGGAATGACAAAGTTAAAGTAGCCCGCTACCAGCAACAGTGGCAGCTTGGACGCTTTCTCTTTCTCTACCGTATAATTGGCGTTTTCTCATATCCCAAGAGGCTGAGGTCGTAGCGATTCATTTTTGCTCTCATTCGGAGAAGCTTGTGCTTCGGCGCAGCCACGGTGTTTCAGCCGCGGTCTCACGTCCATCCTCTTGGCCTGCATGGATTTTCCGCGGGGTGAGGCGGTCTGCGCCTGCGCTGGCGGTGCTCGTGGCGCTGCTTTTCGTGGCTACATGCTTTGCGCAGAGCGACATCATTTCTGAGATCAACATTCAGGGCAATCGCAGGATTCCGGCGGAGACAATTCGCGCCCGCATTTTCACCCATGCCGGCGACATCTATGATCCGGCTGCGCTGGAGCGCGATTTCAACTCGCTGTGGAACACAGGATATTTCGACGATGTGCGGTTCATGCGCGAGCAGACGCCCAAGGGATGGCGGCTGATCATTCAGGTCAAGGAAAAGCCGACCATACGCGACATCAATTACCTCGGACTGAGTTCAGTTTCGACCAGCGATGTGCTCGACCGGTTTAAGGAAGCCAAGGTGGGGCTGTCGGTCGAGAGCCAATACGATCCGACGAAGGTGAAAAAGGCCGAAGTCGCGATTAAAGGACTGCTGGGCGAACATGGACGGCAGTTTGCCACGATCCGGACGGAAATCAGGCAGATTCCGCCGGCGGCGGTGGGAATCACATTTGTGATCAAGGAAGGCCCCAAAGTTAAAGTGGGGAAGATCAAGTTTGAGGGCAATAAGAACGTCAAGACGCGAGTGCTGCGCTATGCCATGAAGAACCTGCGGCCGATCGGCATACCGCATTCGATCTTCCTGGAAAATATTTTTGCGCGCACCTACGACGCCACCAAGCTGGATGAAGATACCGAGCGCGTCCGCAACGAGTACCAGAATCGCGGTTACTTCAAAGCGACCGTGGACCAGCCGAAGACCAACATCCACGACACCGGGCACGCGGGCTTTCACCTTCCGCTGCTGCAAGGCGGCTCGGGGAAGGCGGTCGACATCACCATGCCAATCGAGGAAGGCGAGCGCTACACGCTGGGCGGAATCACCTTCAAGAACAACAAAGCGGTGCAGAACACCAAGGCGCTGCGCAACCTGTTTCCGATTAAAGACGGCGACATTTTCGATAAGGAAAAAATCGGCAAAGGGCTGGAGAACCTGCGCAAGGCCTACGGCGAACTGGGATATATCAACTTCACTTCTATTCCCGATACCAAGTTCGATGACGAGAAGAAGCAGATTTTTCTCGAGGTCGATGTGGATGAAGGCAAGCAGTTCTATGTGCGCCGCATCGAGTTCCAGGGCAATACCACGACGCGCGATAAAGTCATCCGCCGCGAAATTGCGCTGGAGGAGGGCAGCGTCTACAACTCGCGGCTGTGGGAACTGAGCCTGCTGCGGCTGAATCAATTGGGATATTTCGACCAGCTAAAGCCGGATGATCCCAACATCACCACACGCACGCTGGACGAGAAAAACGGTTATGTCGACCTGACCTTGAAGGTGCATGAAAAGGGCAAGAACAGCATTGGGTTGAACGGCGGCGTGAGCGGGCTGGAGGGCGCATTTATCGGCCTCAACTATGCCACTAACAATTTTCTGGGACTGGGCGAAACACTTTCGGTGCAACTGAGCATCGGCAATCTGGCGCGCAGCGCACGCTTTGGCTTTACCCAGCCATACATGTTCGACCGGCCTTTGCAGTTTGGATTCAACGTTTACTACACCAAGATCAAATACGATCAGGCGCGGCAGCTTTCGATTTTCAGCGGGCAGAACCTGAACAACCTTCCCAACGCCGTGCTGCAGAACCTGCAGAACTACACGCAATCGAGCGCAGGCTTCACGCTGTCGCTGAGTTATCCTCTGCACCGCTCGTTCAAACGAGTGGGAGTCACCTACTCGTTTGACCGCTCATCATTGCTGGCGCTGAGTACCGCTTCGAGGAACCTGTTCGAGTATCTTGCCTTCCGCGGCATTTCCGGGCCAAGCGCGCTGGAAGGAATTATTACCAGCAAAATCTTCCCGAACTATTCCGTGAACACGATCAACAGTCCGATCTCGCCGCATAGTGGACATTTGTTCACTGCCGGGATGGAGCTGGCGGGCTTGGGAGGAACGATTCACTCAGTGCGACCGATTGTGGAGTACAAGCGATTCATTCCGGTGCAGAACCGGCGGAACGCGATCGGGTTCAACGTGCAGGGATCGTTTATTACCGGCTTTGCCGGATTGGTGGCGCCGCCATTTCAGCGTGCCTATCTAGGCGGCGAGAACGATATACGTGGGTTCGACGTACGTTCGGTATCTCCAGTGGCGTATTTGCCGAACGTGGGCGCCATCGCTCTGACCGATCCTTCGGGACATCAGGTGCCGAAAGATCCGCAGAATCCGCTGGCGGGGCCGGTGACCATTCCCATCCCCATCGATCAGATCACATTCCCCGGCGGCGACTTCAGCGTGTTCACCAACCTGGAGTACCGCATTACGATTGTGGGCCCGGTGGCGCTGGCTCCTTTCGTGGATACCGGCATCGATCCGGTTCTGCGGAAATCGCAGTTGCAGATTGCCTCCGAGCAGTATGAGACGGTGGTCAACACCCCGATCGGTTGCCCGGCGATCTTGCAAACGGCGACGGCGAATACGTGTGCGCCGGGCAGCTTGCTGTCTCCGCCACCTTCGAACGAACTGCAAGTGCTGGGCTCAACCAACTGGAAGCCGCGAATGTCAACCGGGCTGGAACTGCAGGTGTTCCTGCCGGTGATCAATGCGCCTTTCCGAATATATTGGGCATACAACCCGCTGCGCGCCGACAATCCGGCGCTGCCGCCGGTGCCGATTACGACTTCGATGTTTCCCCACAGTTGCGGGCCCACGGGATGCTATTTGACTAGCGCGGGCGCCTATACCTATCAACTGGCGAAGGAGACATACGCGCCGAGCTTTTTGCTGCGGGAGCCGAGGAAGACGTTCCGGTTTACGGTGGCGACGACGTTCTAGGAATTTGTTGACCGCGAGTTGTGTGGCGCTGCGGGCGAAAAGCAGATTCCTCGCTTCGCTCGGAATGACAAACCAGAGGGTGGAATGACAAGTGAGGGAAGGTGGCACATGCATGAGACGTGCAAGGCCGCATTGACGGGGAGTGCGAGGCTTTCTATAATTGATGCGATCCACACCATTGTAGAAAGCTGATCAAGGGTGGACGACACGTCCGCAACCCCGGAGCGTGTACGCTGGCCATCTGAGCGCCCATATAACGTGTGAGGGCGGTCGCCGCATCCAACAAAGTAGCCGGGTTCGAATCACGCACGAGCGGCCAGCGTTGGCTAAGGGTAATCATTGCCGGAACCCCAGTTCCAAGGAGTTAAAACGATTCAAATGACAAGCAAGTTTCCAAAGTGTGTTCTGGCCATTGCGGCTGCTCTGCTAACAACGGCGGTAATTGCCGCCGCTAACCCAGTTTGCGCGTGGGCGCAGGCGGGGACCACCCCCGCTGCTCCAAGCGGCACGCTGCCTGCCGCGCCGTCGGCCGCTCCCACCGGTGCCGCGCCTGCAATCGTTGCTCCCGGCGGCCGAGGTACGAAGGTCGGCACCATCAACATGGAATACGCGATCGGCGGGACCAATGAAGGTCAGCGCGACCTCGAGGCTCTGCGGAAAAAGTTCGAGCCGAAACAAAATGAGCTGAAGGCGCAGAACGAAGAACTGCAGGGGCTGCAGGAACAACTTCAGAAACAGGGCGACAAGCTGAACCCCGAGGCGAGAGCCACCTTGGTGAGTCAGGTCGAGACCAAGAAAAAGTCATTTGACCGCGCCGTACAGGACGCGCAGGAAGACGCGCAGAATCAGCAGAAAGAAATTTTTGGGCGCATCTTTCAAAAGGTTGAGCCGGTCATTCTGAAGTATGCGCAGGACAACGGTCTGGGGCTGATCGTGGATACATCGACGCCATGGCCGCAGAGCCCGGTGCTGTGGGCAGGCGAGGGCGTGGACATTACCAAGAGCATCATCGACCTCTATAACACGCAGTCTGGCGTGCCGGCGCCTACGCCTGCCGCTCAAGGAGCGACCACGAAGCCGGCGTCAGCACGACCAGCGCCGAAATCAACCGCTCCGGCAACGAGCCAGCAACCGAAGTAATTCGCGCGACACCGCCGGTGCCGCAAAAGTTCCCAAAGGCCGCAATTATTGCGGCCTTTTTTCTTTGTGCATGAACGTCCTCGCCGCTGGGTGCCGGTGTCTTTAGGAGTAAATCCGGCAATCAGGAGGACGGCATGTTCGCACAGACGATCAGTTCTTCGTGGGATGAGCGTTCGCGTCGCGGTGTGACGGCGCTTGCGTCGTTTGGTCTGCAGGCATTGGCGGTCGCGTTATTGCTGATTTTCCCATTGCTGCGGCCGCAGGGATTGCCTCTATTCCGACAACTATCGGCACCCGTAAGTTTGGGCGAGCCGGGCGAGGCGCCGGTGCCGAGGCCGCACACCGGCGGCGGCGGTTTGTTGGCGCACAATCCGAACACGATCGTGCTTCGGCCATCGACGGAGCATAGCTGGGGAAAGCCCGCGCCTGACGATGGAGCTGCGGAAGCGCTTCCGGGAACTGGGCCGTACATTCCCGGAGGAGTTGGGTCGGGGAATCCGGGCGGGATTATGGGATCTGCAGGAACTGCCCCACCTCCGGTCATGCCCGGTCCGCCGCCTGCAACAGTAACTACAGTGCGCATTTCGCAGATGAGCGAAGGAGATCTGATTCACAAAGTCGTGCCAACCTATCCTCCGCTGGCGAGAAGCGCGCGCATTCAGGGGCAAGTGATATTGCAGGCGATGATCAGCCGGCAAGGTACGATTGAGAATCTGCGAGTTCTGCACGGGCACCCGATGCTGGTGCCCGCGGCGCTGGCAGCGGTGCAGCAGTGGCGCTATCGGCCTTACATCTTGAATAAGGAGCCGGTAGAGGTCGAGACGCAGATTACGGTCAACTTCTTTCTGGGCGCGAACTAATTCAAAAAAGAAAGGCTCACCACGGAGACACGGAGTCACGGAGAAAAACCACGGGAAAAACGGCACGTGGGCAGCTCCGCAGTAAGAGGCTTCCTTTCACGCAGGCGTAGCCCAAGCGTAACCTTAGCGCTCGCGTGGCTGCCGATATAATCGAGCCTTGTGGCAACTACAGCCGAAATTTTGAGCCGCGTGGCGACGCGTCCGACCTGGGCGGAAGTTTCTTTAAGCGCCCTGCGGCAAAACTTCCGGACGGTGACCAAGCATGTGGGAGCAGGCGTTACGGTTTGTGCTGTGGTAAAAGCCGATAGCTACGGCCACGGCGCAGTCGAATGCTCGCGCGCACTCGAGGCCGAGGGCGCGAAGTGGCTGGGCGTTACCTCGCTGGACGAAGCAATTCCTTTGCGCGATGCGGGGATCGATTCGCGCATTCTATTGATGACCGGTTTTTGGCGCGGGGAGGAGTGCGAGATCGTCCGATTACAACTCACTCCAACGGTCTGGGAACCTTCGCACATTGAGTGGATGGAGCGCGCCGCGGCGGCGGCGGGCGTGCGCCATGCCGTGCACTTGAAAGTGGATACGGGCATGGGTCGGCTCGGGGTTTCTGTGGCGGAGCTTCCTGCCGTGCTGAATGCAATGGCTGCGGCCCCGCATCTTTTGTTGGAAGGACTTTCTACGCACTTAGCGTCATCCGAAATTATGGACGCGCCCTCGGTGGCGGAACAGGCGCGCCGTTTCGAGGAAGCACAGAAAATGGTGCGCGATGCGGGATTCGATCCGGCGTTCATTCACATGGCAAACACCAGCGCGCTGATTTCGCGCCGGGAGACGTGGAACCGGATGGTGCGTCCGGGGATTGCGTTGTATGGATATTATTTGCCATTCCAGCGCGCAGGACGAGAAGTGAGCGGAGGGACGCTCCGTTTAGCGGTAAAGCCGGTGCTGACGTGGAAGACGCGCATTCTCTCGATGCGAAATTTTGCGGGGGACCAGCCGCTCGGCTATGGCGGAACTTATGTGACCAAGGCGCCCGCGCATGTTGCCGTGCTACCCGTGGGCTACGCCGACGGCTACAATCGGCAGCTTTCGAATCGTGGACGCGTCATTGTGCGTGAACACTACGCGCCGATTGTTGGCAGCATTTCGATGGACCTCACTTTGGCGGATGTCACCGGCATACCCGGCGTGGCAGTCGGCGACGAAGTGATTTTGCTGGGAACTCACGACGGGCTGAGCGTGGATGCGCTGGAACACGCGCGGCTGGCCAACAGTTCACCGTACGAGATTTTGTGCAATATTTCGAAGAGGGTGCCGCGGAAGTACGAGGGATAGAAGCGTGATTCGAAGCGGCCCACCGAAACAGCAGGTCCCTCCACTTCGCGCGCTTTCGCTCCGCTCCGGTCGGGATGACAGGCAGTTTTACTCCGCGCGTTCTCTTCTCGCCTCCATGTATTTGCGCAGGGCGGCGTTCATGGCGCTCTGGTGGCCGGGCGGACTCTCCGTTCAGCGACCAAATGCCAAGTGCCAATTGCTAATTGCCGCTGTTCACTGACTCCCGCATCAGCTGATTGAATCCCTCTTGCTACACTA
>Ga0181522_10002204_pt1 | contig 11241 bp, 9 predicted proteins | sample PEATcosm2014_Bin_27_FD_121103 | JGI IMG/M metagenome (GOLD analysis project Ga0181522, IMG submission 121103) | Peatland microbial communities from MTU Mesocosm Facility, Houghton, MI, USA - PEATcosm2014_Bin05_10_metaG | ecosystem: Environmental > Terrestrial > Soil > Wetlands > Peat | place...
CAACAAGACGCTCACGGGAACGGACAAGTCTTACACCAACGGCGACCTCTACGTTGCCGTCACCAAAACCTGGGCGAAACCTCCTTTGCCGTTCCTGCTGAATCTGGGCTGGAAGGCAACCAATGCCACGATCTTCGGCATTGGCGGCCAGAGCACTCGCTTTGGGGGGCGATTTTTCGGCGGACTCGGGATTCCGCTGCCCATCGGCCATGGAATCGTAGCGGTGCCATCGGCAGGATTCACGCAGGAGCCCAGGACTTCCGTCAATCTGAATACCCTGTTGAACGCGGCGCTCTATCAGTGTGAGGCTGCACTCGCATGCAATCCCGCGTCGTACCCGCTGATGAGCGCCCACATACCTACAACGCTTGACTACGCTGTGCGCGTAACCCAGAAGGACAAGCCGCACTTCGCGTTTGACATTGGCGTGGGACAGGTTGCAGGAAACATCGGATCGATTTATGTTGGAAACCCTTACTTCAACCCAACCAATCCCGCGTTTGGACCGCCGATTGTCACCACGCCGGTAAACCTGCAAGCGCGACACGTGGTCGGCATGGGCCTTAGCTACAGGTATTAAAGCGGTTACAAGTTGTGGAAAACCCACCGCTTCGGTGCAACTTCTCCGCTCCGGAGGGGTTCCAACTGACATAGACTGGATGCGCTCTTGAGCCGGACGGTCAATCCCCTCAAAGAGGCTCAATCCAATCGAGATCCAAGGAGGCTCCCCCATGCGAAGTTCCCGATTTATGCGGGTGATTCTGCTCGCTCTGCTTGTTTGTCTGATCCCCGCAACTTCAAGTGCGGCGGTCTTTATCAGCGTAGGATTTGCTCCGCCGGTGCTGCCGGTGTATGTGCAGCCGCCGTGCCCGGAAGAAGGCTGGATGTGGACACCAGGCTACTGGGCCTATGGCGATGACGGCTATTTCTGGGTGCCTGGGACCTGGGTTCCGGCACCTTATGTGGGCGCGTTGTGGACGCCCGGATACTGGGGCTGGGGCGGCGGCCTGTATGTGTGGCACGCCGGCTACTGGGGACCCCATGTGGGCTACTACGGCGGCGTGAATTACGGCGGCGGATACCTGGGCATCGGCTTTGCAGGCGGCGTTTGGGCCGGAGGGTTCTTCCGGTACAACACCGCGGCAGTACGCGTGAACACGACAGTCATTCACAACACGTACGTGGACAACACAATTGTTCGCAATAACACGATTGTGAATGATCGACATGTAGCCTACAGCGGGGGACCGGGCGGGATCAATCATCCCCCGACGGCCGACGAGAGCAGGTACTCGCACGAGCAGCACACAGCGCCGACGTCTTATCAAACGCAGCATGAGGGTGCAGCCAGGACCAATGTGAACAACTACGCCAGTCACAACGGCGGGCACCCGACGAATGTGGCGACGGAAAGGCCGATGGGCGGCGGTGCGCATGGGAATGCTCCGGGCAGCATCAATTACAACTCCTCGAAGTCGAACTCGGGGAACCGCAACGCGGAGCCGGAGAACCAGGGCGCTCCAAGCAAGACCTACAACTCGTCCCATTCAAATACGTCGAATCGCCCGGCACCGCAGCCTCATTCGCCCCCGCCGCATGAATCGAACCCCGCGCCGCACGGGGGCGGCGGTGGTGGCGGAGGCGGTGGCCACGACCACGGCAAGACCCACTAAACAGATCCTTCCCTCGGAACGCGAAAGGCCCACGGCTATACTGTGGGCCTTTTTGCATTGGCTGGTGAACGGTGAGAGGAAATGGCCGATCACTTGTCCGGCGTGGGCGGGTAGTAGCCTTCGCGAGTAATCACGGTCAGGTCGCTGTTTCCGGTCTTCAAAGCAATCTTGTGGAAATCGCCCTCGGCGTCGACCTGATCGGGCGTGTAGGTGAGCAAATATTGCTGGCGGAGAGCGCCGGCAATCAGGCCGTAGATGTCCTCGAGGTTGTCTTTCTTTTTAGCTTCGAAGAATTGGCCGCCAGTGCGCGAGGCGATCTCCTGCATGATCTTTTTGCCGTCGAGCTGCGGAGCGTTGTTGCCACCAGGGTGCCGGCCGCCGCCTCCTCCGCCGGGCCAACCGCCTCCACCGCCGGGATAGCCTCCGCCAGGATAGCCCCCGCCACCCATGCCGCCGTGGTGTCCGCCCCCGGGAAAGCCGTTTTCGCCGCGATCCTCCTCGCCTTTGAAGTAGATGGTGAAGACCTGCACTCCGGCGCGATCGGCTGCGTCGATTGCGTCGTTCAACGTCTCCTTGCTGCCACGATCGACGCCGTCAGAGAAGACGACCAGAGCCTTGCGGCCATCCTTGGGCTTCATCAGCTCGTCAGAGGAGAGATAAATTGCGTCGTAGAGTTGTGTTCCGCCGCCTCTGGAGGCGCCATGGTCTCCCGATCCGCGGTCGTCGCCGCTCGTCTCGGGGCCCTGGTTGTTATGCTCACGCGATGTCGGGGTCATGGCATCGATCTCATGATCCAACTTTTCGCGGGATTCGGTGAAGTCCTCGAGCAGCTCCACCTCACTGTCAAAGTGGATTAGAAAGGCTTCGCCGCCTCGGACGCCGGCTCTAGACCCTGGCGACATGGACCCGTCGCCGGGGGCCCCTGCTTTCGGATCGGCGGGGAGCATCTGCTCGACGAACTTTTCCGCAGCCTTGCGCTCATTGTCGATGGCCGAGTAAACGCTGCGGCTGGTATCGACGAGCAGCCCGAGGCGGAATGGCAGGTTGCTCTGGGTCGTGAAGCTCTTGATGACTTGCGGACGCCCATCTTCGGTGAGGGTGAAGTCCTTGGCAGTCAGGTTGGTGACGAGTGCGCCGTGCTTGTCGATGACGGTGACAGGAAGGAGGACTTCGCGCGCCTGCACCTTGATGTTGGTCGTTGGCTCAGTGGTGGAAGGCTGCTGGGCCGCATCCGGATCGCGCAGGCAGGACAGTGCGACGAGCGACAGAGCGAGGAAGAGGGAAGACCGGATCTTCATAAATTGTTTTGGCTACACACTTTCCACGGGTTTAGACGTGTCAAAGTCCGGTCCGTTGACCCTAAGTTAGCCGCCCGCACCGGATTTGCCGGCTTCGGGCGCGTCATCGAGAACCATTTTCTTGTGCTTGACCCAGATGGAGGTTGCGACGGAAGCGGCAAAGATGAGTACAGCAATGATGGGCATGGCTAATGCGAACGCTCCGGCAAACGTGGCGATGGCAGCGACGACTGCGGTCAGCGCCCACATGGCAATGGATCCAACCTTGCTTGACTTCAAGGTGAGCAGGAACAGAGGGCAGGTGAGAATAAGGCAGCAATAGAGAGCGACAGCGTAGCGACGGGGGATCTCCAAGCCGGGAAAATCGGCGAAGAAGGAATACCGGAGAAGCAAAACACTGAGAACACTCACTGCCAGGCACGCCAGACGAACATCTGATCGTAGTGCTTCCAGTGATGGGAGCGCGGATTGGGCAAAAAAAGATGCTCCTGTTGCAAGGTAGCAATTCGACGATCAGCGTAACAGGTCCTCGAGCATGGTGCTGAGGTCGGTTTTATTGTCGCGGTACTTGACGATGGCCGGGGCGTAAAGGCTCAGGCCCCATTCCTGACCGTTGCCTTTGTTAACGGCGCGCGCGCCGGGCACAACTACGGCATTTTCGGGGACGATTAGAGGAAGATCGCCGGTGGCGCGAATCACCGTGCCGTTCACCAGATCGAACAGCGGAGTGCCGCGGGTGAGGATGGTGCCGGCGGCGAGCACTGCGCCTTTGCGCACGATTGTTCCTTCATAGACGCCGCAATTGCCGCCGACGAGCACGTCGTCTTCGATGACGACCGGGCTGGCATTCACGGGTTCGAGTACGCCACCGATCTGCGCCGCCGCGCTCAGGTGAACGCGCTTGCCGATTTGAGCGCACGAGCCGACCAGCGCGTGCGAATCGACGAGTGTCCCTTCGTCGATGTAAGCGCCGACGTTGATGTACATGGGCGGCATGCAGACAACGCCGCGAGCGACAAAGGCACCGGCACGGACCGAGGAGCCGCCTGGAACAAGGCGTACCCCGTCGGCGGCAGTGAAGCTGCGGGCGGGGTAAGTGTGCTTGTCGACAAATGAAAGGCCGCTGGAGCGCATCTCCTCGAGAGCGCCGATCCGAAATCCGAGCAGAATGCCGCGTTTGACCCAGGCATTCACACGCCATCCGGTGGGCGAACTGGCGTCGGGTTCAGCGGCGCGGACCTCGCCAGCCTCGAGCGCCGAGCGGAGCGCAAGAAACGCCGTCATAGCGGCGGCGTCGGAGCCGGCGGCCGGCCCCGCGGCGAAGTGCCGCTCGATCTCCTGCTCCAATTGGCTGAGGTTCATCGCAAGTCGAGTGTAACAAGGCAGGGACCGGGAGACCGAGGGACTAAGCTTGCAAGTTGGCAAGCGGCGAGGGAAGGTGGAAGAGGGAACAGACTCACGTCAGGCGGAGTAAATAGGGTCGATGGTCAGCTTGTTGCGTGAGCTGCGGTTGGCGGCGATCGGCTGCAGGCGGAAGCAGTTCCTCCCAGAAGGAATCATGGCGAGTGGAATGGGCGCATCGCCCGGCCGGCCATTGAAATTCTTTGATTCGAGCCAGGCGCTTAGCCGGGGGTCGCAAATCTCCGTCTGGCCCAGCCAGAAATCAGGCCTCAGGCCGCACTGGATGAGCAAGTGGTCAAGGTGCAATTCGATGACGTCGATGTCTCTGTTGAAATATCGCCGGACGTTGCTCGCCCCGACTTCGACGCCGGTATACGCGTGACCCTTGCATTGCGTTTTGACAACCATAAGTCCCTGCTGAGCGATTCTTTTGAAGTGCGGCCGATGATGCGCGATAAAGCAGTGCGAAGTCAGGTGGATGAGGCAAGTCTATGGAGCAAAATTGCCTCCCGCGTGGTGCAGCGAAGGAAAAGCGTGCCGGGGTTCCTGATTTGAGACAGGCGTGACAAGGGGGTCAATTCGGGACGGGTGGCTGCCAGGCTTTGCTCGCGACGCAGCCGCAATGATGGAAGCACAAACAGCCATGCGTGTGCGATACTCGAAAACGACATGTACAAGCGAGTTGTTCTGAAGCTTTCGGGCGAGGCGCTGGCCGGGGAGCGTGGCTTTGGTCTGGATGCGGAAAAGGTGTCGGAGATCACCGGCGAGATCGCGGACGTGCACGCGCTGGGCGTGGAGATCGCGATCGTGGTGGGTGGCGGGAATTTTTTCCGCGGCGTGGAGGAACAGGCCAAGGAGATGGACCGTGTGAGTGCCGACAACATGGGAATGCTCTCCACCGTCATTAATGCGATCGCGCTGCAGGATGCGCTGGAACAACGCTGCGTACAGTGCCGTGTGATGACGGCCGTACTGATGAATCAGATTGCAGAGCCGTACATCCGGCGGCGAGCTGTTCGGCATCTTGAAAAAGGGCGGATTGTCGTATTCGCCGCCGGCACGGGGAATCCGTTTTTTTCGACGGACACCGCGGCCAGCCTGCGCGCCATGGAGATCAAAGCGGATGTACTACTGAAGGGCACCAAGGTGGAAGGGGTCTACAGCGCCGACCCGGTGCTGGTGAAAGACGCCGTGAAGTACGACCAGGTTTCATACATGCAGATTCTGCAGCAAGGCCTGAAGGTGATGGACCTGACCGCGGTGAGCATGTGCAAAGACAACAACTTGCCCATGATCGTGTTCAACATGAATCAGCCGGGGAACATCAAGCGCGTAGTGATGGGCGAAAAGGTTGGATCGTTGGTGACGGCTTGAAAAAAGCACGGACCAGGGAATAGGGATCAGGAACTGGAAAGACGCGGCCGGTGCTTATTAAGAAGTCTCGTGCTGCACCAGATATTGCGCAGCATAGCTTTCTATTGAGGAACGAACGGCTCAGCCGCATCAAGTACCGTCACGCCAATTCTGAATCTGCTTTTGTCCAACGCGGTTGAGACATCATTGAGTGTTCGGGCTCTTTCTGATCCCTGATCCCTATTCGCTGATCCCTGCCCTTTGGAGACGTCTAACAGTTCGTGGAGACTCGCAAGCCAGCACCGCTGAAGGCACTTACGGGCTTGCGCTGCTTCGCGGCCCTCAACATTGTTCTTTTCCACTTCTCCAATCCCCAGTGGTTCGGTTTTCTTGCCCCGGTGGTCAATGCCGGGTATATCTCGGTCAGCTACTTCATTCTGCTGTCGGGATTTGTGCTGGCCTACAACTACGCCGAGCGCGCGCGCAACGGAGAGCTGGATCGCAAGCGCTTTTGGGAAGCGCGATTCACGCGCATCTATCCGATTTACTTTCTGAGCTTGCTGCTGAGCCTGAATTTACTGCGTTCGGAGTTCCAGACGCACACGCACGCGATGTTCTGGACGGGCATGGTGCTGACGCCGCTCCTGCTGCAGGGCTTCGTTCCTGCGGTATCAACGTTTTTGAATACTCCAGCCTGGACGATGTCGGCCGAAGCTGCCTACTACGTGATCTTTCCCTGGGTGGCGAAGTGGAAGCGCCCGCAGCGGATGCTGCCGCACCTGATGAAGATGGCCGGCGTGTGGGCGCTGGGGCTGGTGCCGGGTGCTCTCTACATCGCATTCAATCCCGATGGAATCGCCCATCCGGACCGATGGAGTTACGGCCCGTGGCTGTGGACCCTGAAATATACGCCGTACGCGCACGTATTCAGTTTCATCTTTGGCGTGATGCTGGCTGACCTGAACAGGATGATCGAGCGCACAGCGCAATTGCGCCTGTGGCTCGGAATCATCGGATTCGGCGGAGTTTATGCCCTTTTAGGCCTGGGACCGCTGATGCCCTACCCAATCATGCACGACGGTGTCCTCATGCCTCTGTTTGGCTGCATTGTGTTGGGACTAGCAGGCGAAAACCCGCTGGCCCGCGCTCTGGGAGTGCGACCACTGGTTTTTGTGGGCGAGGCAAGTTACTGCCTCTACTTGCTTCACTTCAACCTGTGGAACCTGATTCACGGCTCGCACCTGCTGGATGCGCTCGGCTTGGTCCGCTTCGATCCCTGGATCAGCTACGTTCTCCTGATTGCGATGGCCATCTTCGCCCTGCATTTCATCGAGAAACCAGCGCAGAGGAAGCTGCGCGAATGGATGCACGCGACAACGGTCGTGAAAACCGAGGGAGCAGGGAGTAGGGAGTAAGGGCGAAGGCAACGCCGAAGATCGAGTTGGGATGGAGACCTACCATTCCCTGCGAAATTCATCGCGGCACGCAGAAAGCCCAGCCGCGAGGGCTGGGCTCTTCTCACTGCGGACGGTCAGCGCAGCTACTGAGGTGTTGATAGGGCGTGGTTGCCGTGCGGCACGGCAATCAACGCAGTCGGGTTCGCGCCGGTGGGATAAGGAGTAGCCTGCGTTTGATCGATGGTTCCATCGCTGGGATTGAGCCTGAAGCCGGAGACGGAGTTGCCCAGATAGTTCGCGGTGTATACAAAAACGCCCTCAGCCGGATCCACGATGACCGAAACCGGATCCGTGTCGGTGGTGGTTCCGGCCGTACCGGAGATGCCGACGTCGGCGGTGGGCGTGCCGGTAGGCAGGGAGATTGAGTAGGCCGAAACCGTCTCATCCAGCGAGTTGGCCAGGTAGATAAAAATTCCTCGGGGATCGATGACAACGGAACTCGGCTCGTTGCCGGTTCTAAAAGGCCCGTTGATCATGAACTGCAGCGCATCGGTCGAGAGCACCGTATACCCGATCAGCTCGTTGGAGGCGAAGTCAGTGACGTAAACGAACCGGCTGATGGGGTCCGTGGTCAGGGCAGATGGCTTGACGCCCGCCTGATAGGGGCTGCCTGAAACCGCAGTCATTGCGCCGCCAGAGCCGACAGCATAACCAAAGAGCCAGCCTGGATTGGCGTTGCTTGTTGTGGTCCCGCCGGGATTGTAAGCCGATTTGTCATAAGCGGCGACGTAGACCGCGCTGCTGTTGGCGAGCACGGTGACGCCCGTAGGCACAATGGTGTCGGTCGAGAATCCGGGGACAGTGAGAGAGAGCGTTGCGGTGGCGGAGCCAATCGCACCGGAACTAAGGGCATACTCGGTGAGCGTGGCAGAGGCCGTGCCCGAAATGACATACAGGTAGGTTCCGGCGGGGCTGACGGCAATCGACACTGGGGTATTCGCGAGAGTGATGCTGTCCTTCATGGTGAGGATGCCACTGTCAGAGACGGAGAAATGAACCACGGAGTTGTTGCCCTTGTTGGCAACGTAGAGGTTGTCATAATCGGACGTTGTGGCCAGGGCAACGGGGCCGGAGCCGCCTGAGGAAACAGGAGAAGCGGCGGTGCGCAATGCGCCAGATTTGGCGTCGACGGCATAGGTGTAGATTTGTCCGGCGCTGCCCGACGAGCTGCCTGCGGAACTGGCCACGAAAACATAGTCAATTGTGACCAGATTGCAGGCAGTTAAGAACGAGGCCAGGATCAGGCCGATTGCAGAGACCAGAAAAAGCTGGCTCAATTTACTAAACTTCATGCGCTTCCTTCGTCATGGGCCCGTCAAGAGAAGCCCCAAGAAAACTCGTTAATGTTGCCCCGCTGATCATTGTAAAAGCCGGATCGGGGGATTGCCACCAACTCCGCTGCCGGAGCGATTGCATGCTCTCACGGCTGAATGCCGCCTCCCGTGCCGTTGTGCGGGATTGCGGCCACAGCGGTTGGATTGGTATTGCTCGGAAATGGAGAATTCTGCGAATCGAGAAGTGTTCCGTTGGTGGTGCTCAACTCGAAGCCCGAAACTGTGTTGTCGAGGAAGTTGAGAGTGTAAAGAAAATGCTCCGTCGAGGGGTCGATTCCAACGGCAACGGGCTGGAGTCCGGTAGCGTATGTGCCAATGCTCGTTAGCTTGCCATTGCTGATGGAGTAGGCGGTGACATTGCTGTCCTGCGAATTGGTCACATAGGCGTATGGGTAAGAGGGATCGACGACGATGGCGCTGGGTTGATTCCCAGCTGGGAAAGGGCTGCCGCCAAGCGGGGACAAGTTGCCGCTATTTACGGCGAACCCACGTACATTGCCGCTCGAAGAGTCGGTGACGTACACATACGTGCTGGTGGCATCGCTGGCGATGGCGGAAGGCTTGACGCCGGCCGCAAAGGGAGAATTGTTCAGAGGGCAGAGAGTACCTCCGGGATCTGCAGTTTCATTGGTCGGCGGGACTGGGGTGGGAGGCGCAGGTGGTGCGGGACAAGTGGCGTCCGAAGGGATCGTTGCAGGGACTGATGCAGATGTGCCTGCCGGGACCACCCAGAACCCAAAGACGTAACCGACGTTCGGCGTGACCGAAGAGTCGTAAGCGGTGACGTAGACATTGGAGCCTGAAGCAAGTACGTTGATAGCGGTGGGAACGATGACGTGCGAAGCGTTCGTGCCGGAGAGCGTGAGTGGCCAGTACTGCCCGTTGACGGCAGTGTTGGTGACCGGCGGCATTTGGATGGCAACGGGCGTCGAGCCGCTTGCAGGTGTGAGCGGAAAGACGCCGATCGAGCCCGAGCAGGGCTCGGCATCCGAGCAGATGGGAAGCGGCTGGTAAAGATCAACGATAAACAGATTCGTCTTGTTGACGGCGATGGCGAGGGGAAAGATTCCAGGCGTATTGACAGTGTTATAGGGATAGAGCTTTCCATCAGTGCCGATGCCGAACTGCACAATGGTGTTGTCGTCCTCGTTGTCAACGAAGAGGCTCCCGTAGTCGACCGAGACGGCCTCAGCCACTGGGTTGCGCCCCTGTGAAGGGAATGGCGAAGTAGGAATCTGGCGCATGCGGCCGGATTCGGAATCGATTTCGAAAACGTTAATCTCGCCGTAATTGTTGGCGCCTGCTGCCTTGGCGCAAGCCACGTAAACAAAGTCGACGGTCAAGGTCTGAGTCAATTGGGAACAGGCAGTCACGAGCGAGGCCGCCAGCAGGCTGGCCGCGCCGACCAGCAATAGCTGGCTCGATTTATTAAGCTTCATGCGCATCTTTCATGAACGCAGCCTGCACGCAGGCCCCTCAAAAAAACCGGTCAAAAATCGAATTCCGGCGAATCGAATCTCGGCGCAAAATACCAGGCAACTGCGCCGGAATTCAGCCATGGTCCGCTGACAGACCGTGAATCCAAGCAGGCTTCGGATGCATCCCAGCCTGGCATCTGGACCGGTCCGCCAGAACCGTCCTGCTCCCGGCAGGCGGACGCGGCGCGGCACTAACTTGTGCGCCCATCAATCAGGCACCACGACGCCGGGCCCTCGAGATTGTAGGTGCTGGTAACACGCAATTCGTTCAGGTCCCCTGTATTCGGATCGAGCACCCGCCCCGTAACCGTGGAGTCGTACTGGTTGGCTTCGAAGATGAACTGATTGGAAGGGTCCTCGACAATGCATTGCGGGCCAGAACCGGAGCCGAACGGCTCCTCGGCGATAAAGCTTAACTGGTAGGCGGGCGAGGTGGTGAGGAAATACCCAGCGAGTCCGCTATTTGGATTTGGCCCGGTGACATTGTTCCCCTGGTTGGCGACATAAACAAACTTGCCCTTATTCTCAACCAGGATATAGATGGGGTTGGCAAGAGTTGGGTCATCGGGAACTGCGCCGCTCGGTTCCGACTGCAAAGCGCCCCCGCCGCCCAACGTAAATGGAAGAATCTGGCTTTGCGAAGTGGTTGATGTGCCGTTAAACGTCTCGGAGATGGGCTCGTTATCGAGCACGTAAATGACGCCGCCCGCCTGAACGATGGCCGTACCCTGATGAATACCGAGCGGCTGGGAACTGTTCTGGCTGAGCGTCAACTGTCCTGAAGCGGCCGAGTAGCTATAGGGGAAGACGAGAGTGCCACCGGTGTACGGGTAGCTCGTTGGAGTGGGCGCGCCGGCGAGGGTAAGAACGGTAGAGCCAGATAGCAGGAAATCGACCGGGTTGGCCGGAACCGGGAAATAGGTGATCGGCTGGCCGCTCGTCGTGGCCGTCACCTGGGCATTCACAACCACCGAGAGACGGCCGGTGCTCTGATTGATCTTGAAGATGGTAATGTCGCCGCAGGTGGTCACTGAACTTCCCAGGGCGAGCGCGCAGTTATCGGTACTTGACGGGCTTGCATTGTCGGGCGCGTCGTGGTCCAGCACAAAAATAAAGTTGCCCGAGGAATCTCCAATCATGCGGAACGGGTTGATGCCCTGGGTATAGAAAGTCTCTTGCGGTGTGAGCGTGCCATTTCCGCCTACGGCAAATTGCGTGATGTTCGAGTTGAGGCAGGCGTTGGCGCC
>Ga0181522_10002205_pt1 | contig 11241 bp, 9 predicted proteins | sample PEATcosm2014_Bin_27_FD_121103 | JGI IMG/M metagenome (GOLD analysis project Ga0181522, IMG submission 121103) | Peatland microbial communities from MTU Mesocosm Facility, Houghton, MI, USA - PEATcosm2014_Bin05_10_metaG | ecosystem: Environmental > Terrestrial > Soil > Wetlands > Peat | place...
CCATAGGCAGAGGAACGCTTGCTGGAGATCCTCCGACGTTAGGTTCAGCTCCTGCTTGTTCTCCGGGTTTTGGTTCATTCAGCCTCTCCTCAAAAGGCAATGGTACATGAGGTGGGGCCTCGGTGTCAGGCGGCACAATCGGGTTACGCACCGCCAACCGGTTACGCGCTCTAAGTGCCTGATAATCTGCGTTACCAGACAGACTGCCTTGCCCAACCGGACCCCATTCTTCAGTCGGCTCTTTCGGCCCGGCAATCAAGTCTTCAGTAGTCGGCCCCTTGGGAGTAGGCTCCTTGCCAGTAGCGATCCACCCCTTTGATTTGTCGTAAGTTATTATTTCATCGGTCTTGAGTTCCTTGATGTACTTCCTTATATCATTAACCTTAAGCCCGGTATCAGTGGCGATCTTATCCGGGGTTGAACGTACATCCGATCTAACATGCTCAAGCACTTGCTGAACAGGATCCACCGGCCCCGCCGAAACCGTTCCGCTGTCGGGGGAGGAGGGAACCGCAGGCGGTTTAGTCTCGGGCGGAGCCGGTAGATTTTCTTTGGGCTTGTATCCGGGGACCATATGTGCCCCGGCGCCCATGAGCGTCTCACCATATTTATTAGGATGCTGCATGACGGCGCCAACCGCTGCTGATTCAGCAACACTTTTCCAGTCGATGGGCTGGCCAGCAATGGCCTGCTGACCCGCGTCAGTAATAGCGCCGATAGCGGCGTTGGCACTCGCAGCCCGGCGTGCCTCCCATATCTCCTTGGCCATGTCCTCGGCCAGTCCCTTGGTGGACTTGAGTGCCGTAATGCCCGGCTTGAATCCCTCAAGCTGTGACAGGATCTCAGCCGTCTTGGCCGCCCATGGATGGGCTTTCTCGCCGGCAGCCATGGACTCGGGGTCAATACCGAGCTTCTTGGCTGTGTCGGGTATGGTCTCAAGGATCTTCTCTTGTGCCTTGCTGGCGCCGTAAGCGCCGATAGCGGCACCGCCGAGGCCGCCGACAAGTGAGCCGACTGGACCGAAGGCCGCGCCAGCTTCAGCGCCAGCACCGAAGCCAGCAAGACCAGCGGCTACAGGGGCCTGCTGGAGCCCGAGGGTCTTGGCGAAGGTAGCAGCGGCGCTGGGAGATTCCTTAGCGGGAGACGGAGCAGGCGGAGCAGCGACAGATTGTCTAAGCGCCTGAGCTAACGCTGATGCCGCCTGTGTGTCCCCCGCTTTATCCGCCGCTAGGAACGCCTGCTGAAGCTGGTCGATGTCAGGCATTACTGCCCCGGAGTGTACTTATTAAGCGCCGCGATAGCCTCTGGAGACAGGCCGGTGGTAGACCCGGCGCCGCCACCACTTACCATAAACGACTTCAAGAGTTGACTAGCTTTAGCAGTATCGCCCTTCATGACGGCCTGCTGATACGAAATAGCCATAGGTGAATTTCCACTGACCAGCTTCTCATGGGCTATCTGTTGCGCAGACTGGGTACGCATCTCAGTAGACTGTACGCTACTAGACGCAGCATTAATATCACGGAGCTTGCTCTTGGCTTCCTCGTATGCCGGCGAACCGGGTTTATTATTAATCATCTGCTGCTGAAGTTCATTAGTAGGCCCATTACGCATCGCGGCGAACGACCTAGCTGAGATCTGAGCAAGTTCTCGACCGGCCACTGTACCAACCAGCCGGCTATTGGCAGCATCTACACGACTCAGTGCGTTCTCGTACCGGCCCATTTCCTTGTCGTAGGCATCCATGGCCTTGTCACTATAATGGAGCTTCAGATTCTCCTGCGCCTGTTGAACGGCATAAGTTTGATCCTGAAGCTGCGTAGTAGCTTCACGCTTGTCCTTAAGTGTTTGAGCGAACATCTCACCACCCTTCTGTCCGCCAACAGCAAGGGCACCGAGGAAGCCTCCATGCGGGTTACGCGTAGCCGCCTCAGCCATGGCAAAACCGGCTTGGGCGACGGCAGCCCATTTACCCTGCTGGGCCATCTGGGTAATCATATCTTTACGCTGAGCCAAATCCTGTAGATGCATCTGAGCAGCAGCTCCAATGCCCTGACTATCAGCAACATCTTGAATCTGAGCTACATGCTCTTCATAAGACTTTGGCTGTAGCGCTTGCGCTCGCGCGACACTATCGGCCACCTGCTGTTTAGCCATATCCTCGGCGCGCTGCTGAGAACCCATATTAGGACCAGTAGTACTAGCGCTCTGCTGCATGCTGGATGGTGGCGCAGCCCCAGTAGGACCGGGAGCCGGAGCCGGCTTGGGCGGTGCAGCGGGGGGCGGTGCGGCTGGTTTGGCTGGCTGGGGCGCCCCCATGCCCGGTTGCAGCGGCTGTGCCCCCTGATCCGGCGGCTTCTGGCCACTAATCAGCGCTTGTAGTTCTTGATCGTGCTGCGCCTTCTGTTGGTCGAAAGCCATTTTGGCCTGCATCCGCTCTTGCGGCTGCATAGCGGCCCACGTCGGAGCAGGGATCTGCTGAGGGCGATTGGGATCATCTAGACCTTGAGCCTGCATCATTTGAGAAGCAGGAGAAGCTGATACAGGCTGATTACCCTGATCGGCGCCAAATGCCGGGCCTCCCGGCGCAAACGCCACGATGCCACCACCAGCCATGCCCTGTGACGGGTCGGGCGGCGCCGGCTGTGGTGCGTTGGGGTCGTGCCATGGCTGCTGCGGTCGATAAGCAGGGTAATTACCGCCGTACATGCCCATGACCATCTGGCTCATGTAATCACTGGGGGCGCTGGCTACGGGGGCCACACCGCCGCCACTATCATAGCCAATGACGCCACCACAGGCTTTACCCTCGAACATCTGCTCAGGAACCGGCAGGCCGGAGATACCCTGTCCACGTTGCGCCGCCGCCGCGTTGACTTGTGAGTCGATCTGCTGGGCGACGGTCTGCTGCGGGGGCTGGGCGGCTTGAGCATTCTGCTTGAGGATACGATTCTTCATGACGAGCCCGGCCAGTCGGGGATTCACGCCCTTGGCCAACAAGAACTCTACAGCCTTGTCCGGAGGCATCTTCTCGATGCTCTTCTCGGCAGCGGCGACCGAAGGATCCAGTGATGTGATGCCGGCCATATTAGGCTCCTGATCCGAACAAGCCCGCAAGTCCTGTAGCCGCAGTGCCTAGACCAGCAACCTGACCAAGTACGTTCGGGCTCTGGGCATAGTTGTATGCCCCACCTGAACCAGCGGCCGTCGTAGCCGTACCGTGAAGAAGATCACTCATATAGCTAAGCTGTGCGTACGGATAGTTCTGCTGGTTGAGGAAGTTCTGGTACTGAGTGCTAAGCTGATTTTGCTGTGTACTCTGCTGCTCAGTACCCAGCGTATTGAGAGCCGTATTGATGCCAGCTTGCTGATTATACTGATTCTGGCCCAACTGACCCATCTGGCCGGCAGCAGCAAGCTGCTGCTGAATACCCTGAAGCCCAAGGTTAGCACCGAACTGCTGGCTCTGTAGATTCTGGTTCTGCGCCTGCAGCCCAGCCGACTGGTTCGCCGTCTGTGACTGGAGCCCAAGCTGGTTCTCAGCGTTGAACTGACCCTGAGCATTAGTAAAGGCGTTCTGCAATCCGGTGGCCTGAATACCCTGTAACTGCCCCTGCAAGCCGACGTTGGCCTGTGACTGCATCAGGGCTTCACGGCTACCGCCGAGGTTACCCGTAGCAGCGGCGGTCGAGCCCAACTGTGGCAACTGCTGGGCATAGCCCTGAATAGCACCAGCCTGCTGCTGCTGGACGACGTTGTTCATGTACGGAGACATGTATGCCTGAGCGGCGCCGGGTTGGGTGAAGCTGCCAATGCCGGTCTGGTTGTAGCCAATCTGGCCCGGCTGGTACGTGCTGCCAATGTTCTGTGCGGCGAGACCAGCCTGACCGGTCATACCGGTAGCGATGTTGTTCTGGTTGGCTACACCCATCCCTTGCACATTACCCATCGCCTGTTGCTGAAGCGGCGATAGTCCAGCAACTTGCTGGCCGTTGTAAGACTGGTATGGGTTTTGACTAGTATTAGTCAGCGCCTGAGCCTGAGCGAGCATGGGCATCGCATAAGGTTGTGCCCAGTCTGGGATATTACTAGTGTTGGTAACACTAGTGGTAGGTGAACTGCTGCCGCTGCTCATGGATTGGCTCCAAGAAACTTCTCGTAAATTACCATGTTCATGTCGTAACCGTGAGACTTGACATGCTTCTCCCAGCCCTTCCTGCCAAAGAACTCGATGACTTCACAACCACCGTCACGGGCAAACCGCTCAAGCGTGTCATACATCTGATCTTCCACATGTCGCATATAGTTATTCTCACCAGCGCAGTACTGGATAACTAATGCACGACAGCGGGCATAATCCCGAAATTCGGTAATCACGTATCCATACGGAGTGAAGTCATCAGGGTCAACTACAGCCCAAAGATTCATCCGGCCGTCCATAAGATACTCAATAATATCCGTCGCCTGCGCCCGCCCCTTGGTCCAGAATTCAGACTTCTTAAGGTACGGCCTCAGCCCCGGCACCCATGAAGGTACCTGCTTGGGCGGGACTAGTTTAATGTCTAGGTTCATCGCGGCAAGAACTTCTCAGCGTTGATCTGTTTACCCTGCTTCATAGTGCCGGTCCTAGCCTGACGCACGCGGTCGAGCATCGAGTAGAGCCGCTTAGCCCCGGCATCGGTTGATCCGTTACCGAGGTGAGATACCACGTCAGCAGGCACCACGAACTCGCCATCGCCAAGTGCGGCAGGAGTCGGTGTAGCGCCGTGGATCGTAGCCGGCACGTCGTCACTCATACCGTCGCCGGGGCCCTTCACCATACGGCCACCATCGGAGAACGAGCCGAGACCGCCTGAAGAAATAGGACCGCCAGCAGCTTTGAATAAACCGAGACTAGCTATGTGGGGTAGTTCATTAAGATCAGACTTGGCGTTGGCGCTATTGAAACTACCATTCTGATTCAACAAACCAAGTGGATCGAGTACAGTAGCCGCCGTATTTGGCCTGTTCTCTAGATTACCCATTACATCCAGTGGATGCTCAATAGAGTCCTTAAGCACAGTACCCGGATGAGATAGATTGTCGAGATTAGGTGGTGTACCGGAAGATGCCCCTGAGGGGGACATATAAGCAGCATTACCACTGACCAATTTCATTTGACCAGTCGTCGGGTCATACGTGTATTGTGGCGGGCCACTTACGTCACCGCCAGAATCATATCGGGCAATACCACCTCTCGCCATACCACTGGGCAGATTGATACGGGGGTCTGTACCGCCTACTGGACGCGGTGTCGAAGTAATTCCACCGCTGCTCGGCGGGGTAGTCGTGTACTGCCCCGTGGTCGGATCATAATAAAGTGTCGGCGGTTTATCAGATGGCCCCGGAGTGTATGTACCCGTAGTGTTCGTCGGCGTTGGGGAGGTGGGAGGTGCCGTCGAAGGACTAGATATCGGAGTACCGCCTACACGCGGGTTAGTTGCGATCTGACTGTTCAACGCCGACATAAACTGGTTATTAGACGCCGGACTCGGCGGCTGGATGGGCGCACCGCCGCTATTTGCAGCGGGCGGCTGCATCAGGCTCTGATAATACTGAGCTATTGCAGACTGTGATGGTTGGTATGTGTAGTTAGCAGCCGGGGCTCCAGCACCACCTCCCGCTTGCGCGAAACCGACTGGGGTGCCATTAGGAGGCGTGAATGTTCCTCCCCCTGAAGCATACTTAGCCAGACCGCCTTTCGCCATTCCGGAACCGGATCCTTGGTCAGTCCACGTATTCCATGTTGGTGCGCTATACAGTTGCGTCCGTGGGTCATAATTCTCGGTTTCATATTTAGTAACCGTAGGAGGTGTAGGACCGGCGGGCTGGGAAGCCTGATAAATGGCGGGGGCAGCCAACGTAGCAGCACTCAACCTACCAAACCCGGCATCACCCAGTTTAGATGTAGCAGACATGGGGTCATTAGCGAGGCTAGAGAGCCCCTGACCAAAATTACTCATCGACGTTGGCACGCTACTGGCGGGGACGGCCGTAGCCCCCGAAGTAAGTGCCGAAGCTGGTGCTTGCCCGGCAGCACCTTCTAGCCCAGTACCAGACAATAGACCTTGAGAGGTCAGTGCAGTCGGGCCTTGCTGTTCAAGAGTAGCTAGATTACCGGCATCAGGTATTGTCACCCCTGAAGCTCCACTAGCTGCCGCAGCATCAGCAGCATTAGCGCCAATACTAGATACAGCACTTCCGAGTCCTGCACCACCAAACGCACCGAGCCCCGCAGCCAAGCCGGCTTTCCAGTTCTTCTGCCTGATGCCTTCCTCAGCACCGACAAGCGCCGCAGCGGCAGGAGCGCCGATACCGGTCATGGACAGTGCAGCGCCGGCAACGAGCGGCAGGATGGAGTCAAGGGCGCCGGCTTCGTAGAGACCTGTATGAGGGTTAGTAGTCAGAGTGCCACCGGCAGCCTTGGCAAGACTCTTAAGCCCGGCGACCTCGGCATTACTCATGTGAACAAGCTGTGTGTCGGGGCCTCTCCCAAGTGCGGCGAGCCCACGCGACATACTGAAGTGCGAAGGCTGTCCTTGCGAATGAAGCATATGAGTGCCGATTTTCATATTATGGTCCGTATGGCAGGATCATCCCCTGCACGAAAATATCAACCAACCATCCGGTATCCCACCCGGTTCCATTAACAGCAGCGTAAAGAACAGTGCTGGACGAAAGAAGTGGCACGTTGAACGGAGATCCTGATGGACCATTAATGTCGTTCAGTATGTACCCTAGATAAATCCCTATATCTACCACGTTACCAATCGACACATTGGCAGTTCTCAGATAATTTTGCGTGTTCCCATAGCCGTTGTATACGAGTTGCGTGCCGCCTTGACTCGCAGCCGTGCTAACCACCAGATAATTGCTGCTCGAAGAGCCTGTCAACGTGCCTGACTTTGGCACAACCCATATCTTGGTCACTATGTAGTTGTTGCTAATAGTTGATGGTGCCGTGAGGGCTATACTAGGAGTTGTACCGGGAGACCATCCAGTAACATAGAACAGGGTCTGTTCTACGCCGGGGGTAGTAGTGTCCTTAGCAGCTTCTTCCGCGTCGGCAGCAATGTTGGTATTGACAGCGGAAGTCAACTGATTAAAAAATAACCTAAGAATCAGCAGTAACTGATCCATGTAAACATTTGAATAGCCTAGCGGGGACTGCGGTAGGTTCGGTGGAGTAACCGACAGCGGAGTGGGCTTAGTAGTCGAGGCAATCATCAGCGTCTACCATCCGGTCTAATATCCAGCCGCATCGCACCTAGCTGCCATGCAACCCCAAGATTGTACGAGCAAATTCTGAACGCCATCTGGCGCCCTCGCACCCGAGTGTATACCTCACCAGTAAATTGTTCTACAGGATAGCTGTTGGGCGGGATCGGTGGTGGTACAGTCCCAATCACACTAGGATTGTCTATACCAGAAATTACATGCCCGTCAGTGCCATATACACCGGGGATATACTGACTGCCGCTGTTATAGCGTGGCTTGACAGTCATCGACACTAACGGATTACTCGTCGTTGACCCGTAAAACGTCACATCGGGAAGCATCCGCCAGACATAAGCGAAGTGGTCGCCATCACCGATATCGAAGTCAGAAGTCTCGACATAAGCTGAAATCGGCTGGCCATTCGGGTAGACCGACTGGGACGGCGACAGGTCATCTACCCCGTTCTCATGGTAGAGAATCTGGTTGGGGATATAGTAGTAGACCTTAGCGTAATTATTATGCGACGCAGCGGTCGTACCGTTATAACCACGAGTACATCCGGTCAGAATATTACCAAGTACCCCAGAATAATAAATCTGCTCATTATCAATGGTAACTATCCCTCCAGATGGAGGATACGTCGTACCATTAAGTAGGGGGAGCGAAGTAACCGTCGAATTAATACTGCCATTGAGGTAAGAGGTCTGAACACTAAACGCTGCCATCGGGTACGGACGCAGCGGAGAATCAAACCAAGCCGTGCGATTGAGTGAGCCGTAATACCACGTATTCTCACCGTAATTGTATATAACATAGCTGTCGTTCACCGAGCTATTATTGGAGGGATACAGCCACCAGATCTCGTTGAAACCTTCGTTATACCCGCAGACTACTTGGAAGCCTTGACTGAAATTTAGGTTCGTAAAGATGAACTTACGGACCGAACACGGCAACGTATCTACACGACCTGAGTAGACGAAGAACTTATCCACGCCCATCCAGTAAGTCACACCCTGAATTGTGACCATGCAGTTAGGCGAGATAGTCGAGATGTTGTCCATCAACGACGTGAAACCAAACACGTACGGAGGACCTATATACTGCATCGAGTAAAGTGACGTGTCAGTCCAGATCAGGATTTCCTGTCGGGTATTCACCGAACCTACGATGTAAGACCCGTTGGACAATGACTGCTCGCCCGACTGATTGAAGTTAGTCGGCGTCCATTCAAGCGCATTGGACTGATCCGACCAGCGCACAAGCAAGGGGGCGAACTGCTGATTGAAGCTGATCGGGTTATACGGCGTTGACCCCATGGCAATGGTGAAGCCATAAGTGCTGGACGTGACTACTTGGAAAGTCTCTGACGGTACGGTGGGGCCAGCATATGTGAAATAGTAATTATTGGTGTCGCCCGACGCTGCTGTAGCCTGACTGAGTAGCAGCGTAGTGGCAGACCCGTATGCAACTGTCACTACATATGTGCCGGGTGTAATGCCGGTACCGAACACATATGAGCCGGGATCAATGAACGCTATCTGGGTGAGCGGTACCGTAATCTGGTTGGTACCATTGAGTACCACTCCACTACCCAATACGATAGTCTTAACCCATGGTGAACTGGAGTTAGTAGCGTAAGTTCCGTTACCACCCGACGCCTGATAACCAAGCTGGACCATCGGATTGAAAGCGGAGTTATTAGTCCAATAATAGATCGGCCCTTGATAATAGGCAGCGATTAAATCCTGATTGTAGTTAACCTGTGACCAGAACCTGAGCGGAATAGCCGACGGTGCGGCAGAACCCCAACCGCCATGGCCCCATGGCACAATGCCCCAGCCGGTACCGGTAGTGCCGATGGCAGCGCCAGAATTAATCTCGTAAGTCGCAACTACAGTGCCGCCGCCGGTACCCGTGGCATTGGAATTATTTGGGGCTAAGATATAGTACTGACTGCTGCTAACTACGGAAATTACCTCAAACGTGCCGTTGAAGTTGATCGTGCCGAAATTAGAAGTGGACGTATATACTACATAGTCACCCGCGAACGCGCCGTGGCCCGGATCAGTGACTAGAACGATATTGCTACCGCTAGTGGCAGTGAACGGGTTCTCCGGATTACTGACGTAACGTACTGGAGTCACATCATGGTAGACGCCACCAAGCTCGACGTAATATTGCTGGTTGGTACCGAACGCCAGAAGATTGTTGTCGCTGTAGTCCACCCAGCAATACATCGTTCGGGTTACGCCGTTGAAAGAGTACTTGGGCGAATAGTTAACCCAACCTCCTAGCTTCTCGGGGTAACCCGAACGAAACCGGATCTTGTTACCGTTATAGAAGCCACCCTCATTAGCGAAGTCAGTAACCTCTCTATTTATTCCCGGCTTGAATTGGACCTTGACTACAGGCATTACGCAGCCTCGCCTATTGCGCTGCAGACTAATGCCAAGGCTACCGGCGTCACCTTATTGGCTGGCAGGTAGAGACTATGGATCACCCCCGCATGTTCAAGCGCAGCGGCCTGTAACTCGGAACAGAACCACGAGTCAGGCTCCCTCCAGTCGCGTGCCGTAATGAAAGCCAAGATGCCCGGCACATCATAGGGCTTACCGATCTGGGAACGGAGGAACTGCCAGAATTTAGCTTCCTGCTCGGCAGTCGCAGGAACGTTAAATACTACGGCAGCCTCCTTGCCCTCTATAGCTTTCGGCCTGATCTGCACTCCAGCAGCAGCCGCGCCTTCCTTATCCGAGCGCGAATCGAGATAGTTCCCGTCCGGCAGCAATGCCCCAACGTGGGACAAATTGCCGGCCGAGAACCACTCGATGGCCTTAGATGAAAGGCCAGTACCGCTGAAGAACTGTAGCTGGATCACGAGGTCTTCGTGGCAGCCTGCAGTGAGGTAATCCAAGAAGCAATCTTGGCATTAGCGCTGGTCTGCACTGCACCGATCTCACTAGCAGCAAGGCCGGGGAGCTGCATCTCAAGCGTACCAAGCAGCACCTGAAGCGCGCCGGGGAACTTGACAGCAACCTGAGCCGGGTCAGTACCGAGATTAGTGACGAACGTCTGAAGGGCCTGAAGCGACGCGATGAGCGAGGGGGCGGCAGCTACGAGGATAGGATTAGGAGTACTCATATCAATTTCCTTTAGTTGGGGCAGGACCGGGCGGGGTATTGCGCTTTACCTGCGCGACTACCACGCCTAAAATAGAAACACCAAGCATGCAGTAATGAGCCGTAGTATGACTGACTACTGTTTCATCTAAACTTATAACAGACAAAGCACCTTGCAACGTCATTAATATAGTTAGAAGATTGGTCCACGCTAGCCACAATATGTATCTGAGGCCGAAGTAGCTAGGAACAGGATCAGGAGAACTCATATAATTACCCCGGATACAGATCGTCGCCAATTAGATCTAGCTCACCGAATGGGTCCGCGCTATCAGGAAATTCAATATCTTTGATAGCTTCTCTAGCTACGCTTACACCCATACGACAGGCAATACACTCGGTACTATTAGTTGCTATTCCTTTGAGCGCCTTCATCGCACGGACCAACTTCTCAGATTCAGTCATGAGAACTTCCTCCGTAGATAGTTGTAACTCAAAGGCATCAAATCGAAGTCCCCGTGACCCTTAATACATCGTACCTCATTTAGAACGACAATTCCATTCCATTCAACGTCTTGTACGTCTCCGGGGCGATAATGCTCTTGATGAGAATAAAATCTACCACATACTAACCCATGCTTAACATGATCTGGATACTGTTTAGTTCCGTAAAGAAATCCTTGTTGATGCCCCTGAACGAACGTGCCGCCTATATGACTGAGTCTATTAGGGATCGTGCCACCTATAGGTCGGCCTGAATACGGATTAGGAAAATAATGACTGTACTTGATCCCATCAATATCTACGATCCGCAGGAAGGCATTGCGGTTGAACATCCGGGTCTTGAGACTAGCTAGCGATAAAA
>Ga0181522_10002206_pt1 | contig 11238 bp, 6 predicted proteins | sample PEATcosm2014_Bin_27_FD_121103 | JGI IMG/M metagenome (GOLD analysis project Ga0181522, IMG submission 121103) | Peatland microbial communities from MTU Mesocosm Facility, Houghton, MI, USA - PEATcosm2014_Bin05_10_metaG | ecosystem: Environmental > Terrestrial > Soil > Wetlands > Peat | place...
AAAACGACTTCTGCGCCATATGCGCGAGTCGCTGAAACTTTGGTGAGCGGCGTGGGCAAAGGCATGACGATGCGGGCTCGAACCCCGTGGCGTCCCGCATGATAAGCCACTCCCTGCGCGTGGTTGCCGGCGGAGGCTGCGATCACACCGTGAGAACGCTCTTCAGAAGTGAGAGTCAAGAGCTTGTTCAGCGCGCCGCGCTCTTTGAACGCGCCGGTGCGCTGCTGGTTGTCGAGCTTCAGGAAGATGGAATTATTCGTGATGCCGGAGAAGGTTTCCGAATGAGTACACGGGGAGATGCGAATGTCGGATCGGATCCTGCCTAACGCGGCCTGGATGTCGGAGAGTTGGATCATGAGGCACGCACAATCATTGTGCTGCGCTCCATCTTAGCCTGCGGTAGCGGCCAATTGTCGGGATCACGATGCGATTTGTTTTCCAGTGGAAACCGAGGAAACAACAGGGCGAAGCGCAGGTGCCTTCAGGTATGCATCTACGCAGGCGGCGGCTTTGCGGCCTTCCGAGATCGCCCAGACGACAAGCGATTGACCGCGGCGCATATCCCCAGCAGCAAACACTCCAGGCACGGACGACATGTAGTTATTGTCGGTCGCGACATTGCCACGGTTATCGAGCTGGACCCCAAGCTGTTCGATCATTCCGTTGCGGACCGGACCGACGAAACCCATCGCGATCAGGATGAGATCGGCATCCATGGTGAATTCGGAGCCAGCAATGGGTTCAAACTTCGGGGGAGGGCCGACCCTAACGGCGTGAAGTTGTTTGAGGTTGCCCTGATCATCGCCGGTGAGTCTAGTGGTGGCGATGCTCCAGTCACGGAGGCCGCCCTCTTCGTGTGCGGCCTCAGTTCGCAGCTGCAGCGGCCACAGCGGCCAAGGTGTGAGCGGCGAACGCTCGTCGGGCGGCTTCGGCATAATCTCGAATTGATGCACGGAGAGCGGCTTTTGACGATGGCAGGTGCCGAGACAATCGGCACCGGTGTCGCCACCTCCGATGATGATCACGCGCTTACCCGTCGCAAGAATTTCGATGGAAGAGTCGACCGTGTCGCCGTGGCAGCGCTTGTTTTGCTGGGGCAGGAATTCCATGGCGTAGTGGATTCCCTTGAGTTCACGCCCAGGAATGTTGAGGTCGCGCGGATGCTCGGAACCGCCAGCCAGGACGATGGCGTCGAAGTCACGACGTAGATCTTCAACGGCGACATTCTTGCCAACCTCCGCATTGGTAACGAACTTCACACCCTCGACGGACATTTGCTCGAGGCGGCGGTCGATGATGTGTTTCTCGAGCTTGAATTCGGGAATTCCGTAGCGCAGCAGTCCACCGATGCGATCGGCCTTCTCGTAGACCGTAACCGCATGACCTGCGCGGCAGAGTTGCTGGGCGGCGGCGAGTCCGGCAGGACCGGAACCAACGATTGCGACTTTCTTTCCGGTACGGGTCTTTGGAGGTTCGGGACGGATCCAGCCTTCAAGGAATCCGCGCTCGACAATATTCTTCTCGTTCTGCTTGATCGTGACTGGGGGGGCGGTGATGCCGAGCACGCAGGCCGTCTCGCAGGGAGCAGGACAGATGCGGCCGGTGAACTCAGGAAAGTTGTTGGTCGCATGAAGCTGACGAACGGCGTCCTTCCAACGTCCGCGGTAGACGAGATCGTTCCAGTCGGGGATGAGATTGTTGACGGGACATCCGGTCTGACAGAAAGGGACGCCGCAATCCATGCAGCGCGCCCCCTGCTGTCGGAGCTGGTCTTCTGGAAAATCCTGATAGATTTCGAACCAATCGTTCACGCGTTCGAGTACAGGTCGGCGCGGCGCCAACTCGCGCGAATAATCCATGAAGCCGGTGGTCTTACCCATGCTGCACCCGCTCGGCGTTCGCTAACACGGCGACTTGCTCGCCCGGGATATACGCTTCGTGGCTGCGGGTTACGCCCAAGACTCGTTTGAATTCGTGCGGGAATACTTTGATGAACCGCGAAACGGCATCGGACCAGTTGTCGAGGATCCATTTCGCACGGCGGCTGCCGGTCAGATCCAGGTGGCGCGTGACGAGATCTTTAACTACCTGCACATCCTGCGCATCGAGCAGAGGTTCGAGATCGACGGAATCCAAATTGCAGCGTTCTTGCGTGAAGTCTCCGCGCTCGTCGTAAATGTAAGCAAGACCACCGCTCATGCCGGCCGCGAAATTTCGGCCACAGGAGCCAAGGACCAAAACCAGGCCGTTGGTCATGTATTCGCAACCGTGATCGCCCACACCTTCAACCACGGCAGTTGATCCAGAATTGCGAACTGCAAAGCGCTCGCCGGCAACACCGTTAAAGAACGCTTCACCACTAGTTGCGCCGTAGAGCGCAACGTTGCCGATGATGATGTTTTCTTCGGGAGCGAAGGTCGAACCGCGCGGGGCATAGACAATCAGCCTACCGCCGGAAAGACCCTTGCCGACGTAGTCATTGGCTTCGCCTTCGAGAGTCAATGTAACGCCCTTGGCAAGGAATGCTCCCAGACTTTGTCCCGCTGAGCCCTTTAGGTGAATGTTAATGGTGTCGTCTGGCATCCCTGCGGAGCCGTAGCGACGGGCGATCTCACCGCTCAACATAGTTCCGACGGAGCGGTGAATGTTGCGCACTGGGAATTTGGCTTCAACCGAAGAGAGAGTTTCGAGAGCGTGGTGCACCTGTCCGAGAATCTTGTGGTCGAGGGCCTGTTCCAACCCGTGATCCTGCGATTGAATGCAGCGGCGCGCGACGCGCGATGGGACCGGTGGATTGTAGAGAATCGCTGAGAAGTCAAGCCCCTTGGCCTTCCAGTGGTCAACCGCTTCGGTGGTATCGAGCATGTCGACGCGGCCCACCATCTCGTCCATCGTGCGGAAACCCAACTCTGCCATATACCGCCGAACCTGCTCCGCGATAAAGAAGAAGAAATTGATGACGTGTTCGGGCTGTCCCTGGAACTGCTTCCGCAAGATTGGGTCTTGCGTTGCGATGCCCACCGAGCAGGTGTTCAAGTGGCATTTACGCATCATGATGCAGCCCATCGCAATCAGCGGCGTAGTCGCAAATCCGAATTCTTCTGCGCCTAACAGAGCTCCGATTACGACGTCTCGCCCGGTTTGCAGCTTGCCATCCGTCTGGACTCGGATGCGGCTGCGCAAGTCGTTGAGCAGCAGAACCTGTTGCGTTTCGGCCAGGCCTAATTCCCATGGAATGCCGGCATGCTTGATCGAACTGAGCGGTGAGGCGCCGGTGCCGCCGGAGTCTCCACTGATCAGCACGACGTCAGCGTGCGCTTTCGCGACGCCAGCAGCGACCGTTCCAACACCGACTTCAGCGACTAATTTCACTGCGATCCGAGCATGCGGGTTCGCATTTTTCAGGTCATAGATCAACTGCGCGAGATCTTCGATTGAATAGATATCATGATGCGGCGGAGGCGAGATCAATCCGACACCCGGAATCGAATGGCGAAGGCGCGCGATTACTTCGTCGACCTTATGGCCCGGGAGTTGGCCTCCCTCGCCGGGCTTGGCACCCTGGGCCATTTTGATCTGCAATTCGTCCGCATTGACCAGGTAGTTCGCGGTGACGCCAAAACGCGCCGAGGCTACCTGCTTGACGGCGCTGCGGCGCAGGTCACCATTAGAGTCGGGCTTGAAGCGCTCTTCGTCTTCTCCACCTTCCCCGGTATTTGATTTGCCGCCGATGCGGTTCATCGCGATCGCGAGCGTTTCGTGTGCCTCTTTACTGATTGATCCGAACGACATCGCGCCCGTGGTGAAACGTTTGACGATTTCTTTAGCGGGCTCGACTTCTTCGATGGGAACCGGAGCCTCGCTCTTCTTAAGCTTCATCAAGCCGCGCAAGGTGCAAAGATTGGCGCTCTGCTTGTCTATAAGATCGGTATATTCCTCAAAAGTCTTGGAACTTTCCGTTCGCACGGCATGCTGCAGCTTGCTGATCGTCAAGGGATTGAGCAGGTGGTATTCCCCGTTGACCCGCTGATGATAGCTGCCGCCGACCGTGAGTTCGGTTTCAAATTCGGTCACTGGGCGGAAGGCGTATTCGTGCTTTAACTGAGCCTCTGCCGCGAGGACGTTCAAACCGATCCCCTCAAGTCGTGAGGTCGTTCCGGCAAAATACGAGTCGACGAGCTCTTTGCTGAGACCGATAGCTTCGAAAACCTGCGCGCCCTGATAACTCTGCAAGGTCGAGATGCCCATCTTAGAAAACGTCTTGAGCAGACCTTTTTTCACCGCTTTCAGGAAGTGCTTGACCGCAATTTCGGGAGTAACGCCCTCTCCCAACTCGCCGCGCCAAGCAAGATCTTCGACGCTCTCCAACGCGAGGTAGGGGTTAATCGCACTCGCCCCGTAACCACTGAGCAGGGCGAAATGCATGACTTCGCGCGGTTCACCCGACTCGGTAATCAAAGCAACCTGCGTTCGCGTTTCTTCCCGGACCAGCAGATTATGTACGGCCGCAAGAGCGAGCAAACACGGAATCGGAGCGTAGTCTTTGTCGACTCCGCGGTCGGAGAGAATCAGCAGAGAGTAGCCAGCCTTCACAGCCTGCGAAGCTCTCCGGCATAGCTCATCGAGCGCGCGACGAAGTCCGGCTTCGCCGTCGCTTGCATGAAACAACGTCGGCAGCGTGGTCGCCAGCAAATCCCGGTTCGATACACGACGAAGTTTTTCCAAGTCGCGGTTGGTGAGCAACGGATGCGCCAACTTCAGCATGTGACAGTTTTCCGGCGCTTCCTCGAGAATGTTGCGCTCGCTCCCGATGTAGCTGATGAGCGACATCACCATCTCTTCGCGAATGGGATCGATCGGAGGATTCGTGACTTGAGCGAAGAGCTGCTTGAAATAGTTGAACAGAGACTGCGGCTTGTCGGAGAGGCAGGCAAGTGGCGTGTCCGTCCCCATGGAACCGATGGGCTCTTCCCCCCTCGTAGCCATCGGACCGAGGATCATCCGTAAATCTTCATCGCTGTAGCCGAAGGCGCGCTGGCGACGGAGAAGAGTCTCGACATCGGGATAATGCATACGCGCAGGCTCAGGCAGTTGATCCATCGTGATCTGATTTTCAGCAACCCACTGCGCATACGGTTGCTGTGACGAGAGCTTTTGCTTGATCTCTTTGTCGGAAACGATGCGGCCTTCGACCGTGTCGACCAGAAACATCTTGCCGGGCTGAAGGCGACCCTTTTTCTTGACTTGCTCGGCAGGAATGTCGAGCACACCAGCTTCCGATGCCATCACGACCAGATCGTCGTTCGTGACCAGATAACGTCCGGGACGCAGACCATTGCGGTCGAGGGTCGCTCCAATTACCCGGCCGTCGGTGAAAGCGATCGCGGCAGGGCCGTCCCATGGCTCCATCAAGCAGGCGTGGTACTCGTAGAAGGCGCGCTTTTCCGGCTTCATATGCGGATTGCCGGCCCACGCTTCGGGAATGAGCATCGCCATGACGTGAGGCAAGCTGCGTCCAGCCTGCAGAAGCAACTCCACGGCGTTATCGAAATTCGCAGAGTCGCTGCCGTCGGGCGCGATCACCGGATTCAATTTTTGCAAATCGTCGCCAAACAACGGAGAACGCAGCAGCGACTGGCGCGCGTGCATCCAGTTGACGTTGCCGCGAAGAGTGTTGATCTCCCCGTTATGAGCGATGTAGCGATAGGGATGGGCGCGCTGCCAACTAGGAAACGTGTTGGTGGAAAATCTTTGGTGAACGAGACAAAGCGCGCTGACCGCATCCGGGTCGGAAAGTTCTCGGTAGAAGTTTTCGATTTGTGAGGCGAGCAGAAGTCCCTTGTAGATGATCGTTCGACAAGAGAGAGACGGAATGTAAAACATCTCCGCGTCTTCAATCCCGGACTCACGAATCTCATTTTCCGCGCGCTTGCGGACGACGTAAAGCTTGCGCTCGAAAGCGTCTTCGTCCATGCCCGGAGCGCAGCGAATAAAAATCTGCTGGATGTAGGGTTGCGAGGCCCGCGCAACTCGGCCGATAGCGGAGGCATAGACCGGTGTGTCTCGCCAGCCAAGGATGGTCAGACCTTCCTCCTTCACAATGCGTTCGAGAATTCCTTCGCATTGCAGGCGAGGATGCTTTTCGACGGGAAGGAAAATCATTCCGACGCCGTAACTTCCAGCTTTTGGCAAAGCAAAACCTAGCTTCTCGCATTCGCGAGCGAAAAACTTGTGTGGGATCTGAATGAGGACACCAGCACCATCGCCGGTCTCCGGGTCGCAGCCACACGCTCCGCGGTGCGCCAGGTTTAGAAGAACTTGAATCCCCTTGCGGATAATGTCGTGACTCTTTTTCCCGGAAATACTGGCTACGAACCCAATACCGCAGGCATCATGCTCGTGCGCCGGGTGGTAGAGGCCCTGGGCGGCAGGGAGACCGTTTTTCGGGTTTAGACGCGTCGTCATGGACTTCGTCCGACGGACGGATTTCCTTTCGCAGCAGTCCTTCTGTAGCCTGCATGGCTGGGCGACGGAGCGTCGCACACCTCTGCTCTGGAACACACATTCGCTCTACTTTAATAGCGCCCGCAGGCAAGCTATGTACAATGCAGAATTTCGATGCAAGGCATGCAAAATTCAGGGCCCAGAGAGCCCCCGCGGATTCTGCGTAATTAACCTCAGAAACACATGACTCCGCTATAATTCGCACAACCCAAATGGACTTTGATCAGCTCATCACATTTCTGGAAGTAGCCCGTCAGGGCAGTTTCTCCCGTGCGGGAGAGAAGGTATTCCGATCGCAATCGGCGGTCAGCGCGCAGATCCGCCAGCTCGAACAGGAGTATGGCGATCGGCTACTGGATCGATCAGGAAAGACGGTCAAACTGACGCCCGCTGGCCAGGTATTTTATGAGTATGCGGAGCGCCTGAAGAATCTGCGGGATGAGTCCCTAATGGCCGTGGCCGATCACAGCGGCACGCCGCGGGGTACGCTGCGAGTCGGGGCGAATGAGGCCACGTGTTTGTACGTTTTGCCCGAAGTCTTTGGGGAATATTGCAGAAGATATCCGCCGGTGCAGATCAGTATCTACCGTAACTTCAGCTACAAAATTGTTGAGAAACTGGAGAACGGCATGGTGGAGGTCGGCATTCTCACGCTGCCGATCCAGTCCCCGAGCTTGAAAATCCAGCCGATTTTCCGGGATAAGTTGATGTTGATGGTGAGCCCCAAAAACCCTTTGGCTAAGTTCAAGGTGGTTCCAGTCGCTGAAATCGTTAAGCATCCATTGCTCTTTCCTAAGACCGGGCATACGCGGAGACTGTTAGACAAGCTGTTTCGGCCACATAGCGCGGAACTGCAGGTGCGGATGGAACTTCCTAGCATCGGCATGATTAAAAGCTTCGTGGCCGCGGATTTGGGAGTGTCGCTCATCAGCGCGTCATTTGCCCGGGATGAAGTTGAGGCAGGCCGGGTCAAGCTGATCGATCTCGAGGACGCGGAACTATATCGTGAACTGGGACTGGCTTACCGGCGGGATCGGACTTTGTCGGTGGCGTCGACTGCGTTCGTTGCGCTGCTAAGGCAGTTTGCAACCCAAATGAAAAAGGAAGCGTAGCTCTTAGCTAACCGCATTTTCGATGCAAGCTATCGTAAATTTGAATTTCTTCTGGCGCCTGCCGACGGCTATGCTTGAGCAGTGATTTCATGAATTATTCCATCTCCATCCAGAAGGACACACGAATTACATCGACAGGTACAGGTATGTCGACACGAATTACGTGTCTTCTGGAGGACGGGATCGGATGAAGTAAAGCACTTTTAAGAGATTCAACCGAACCCACCGCCAGAAGCGATCTGGCGGTGGGTTTTTGTTTGGCCGAAATCAAGGAAGGAAACTATGAGCGGACTTCAGCGACAAAGCAGATTCGAACAAGGCGACAACGTGGTGGTAATGAAATTCGGCGGCACGTCGGTAGAGGATGCGGCGGCGATCCGGCGCTTGATCGAAATTGTAGAGGGTAGACTCGGAGCGCAGCCAGTGCTCGTGGTCAGCGCGCTGGCAAAGGTTACAGACCAACTGTTAGACGCGGGAAACGCTGCTGCCAACGGACACCTTGGATCGGCGTTAGCGACCGTGCGTAATATCTATGTCCGACACGAGCAACTGGCGGACTTCCTCGTTGATGGTTCCGCCTACGGATCTCTTGATCGCGCGTTACGATGCGAGTTTCAAGCTCTGGAATCACTCCTTCATGATTTAGAGAGGTCGCGCGAATTCAATCTCCGAGTGCAAGACCTCTTGCTGGGATTTGGGGAGTGCTTTTCAAGCAGGTTGGTAACGGAAGCGCTGTGCCAGGCCGGAGTAAGTGCGGAACACGTCGATGCCAGGGAATGTATTGTCACCGATGCGCGCCACGGTCAGGCAAGTCCTCTGTGGGATGCGACCAACGAGCGGATACAGGAAGCCTTGACTCCACTTTTGGAATCGGGTCGAGTCCCCGTATTGGGCGGCTTCATCGCTTCAACTGTTGATGGAGTCTCGACGACTCTGGGCCGCGGAGGATCCGATTTCAGCGCCGCGATTGTTGGTGCTGCGCTATCCGCTTCGCGGGTCGAGATATGGACCGACGTGGACGGAGTGATGACGACGGATCCGAAGCTGTGTCCCGAGGCTCGCGTCATTCCGAAGATGAGCTTCGATGAGGCGGCGGATTTGGCGCACTTTGGAGCGAAGGTGCTGCATCCAGCTACGCTCGCCCCAGCCGCGCGCGAAAACATTCCGGTCTATGTCTTGAACTCGCGCCGCCCCGACGGACCCGGAACTGAAATCACCGCACGACCGCGAGGGAGCCATTCCGTAAGCGCGATTACCGTAAAAAGAAATGTAGCCGCGGTAGAAATCGAATCGCCGAATGGAATTGGGTCGGCACTCCTGGATGCGGTATTTGCAGCTTTCGAACGATATTCTTGCTCTGTCGATGTGATGGCTACGTCACTGGGAAGGACGTCATTGCTGGTCGGATCGACTTCGGCGTTGCCAAAGATTGCGGAGGAACTTCGTGGACTTGCTGCTGTTCGGTGGGAGACTAACCGCGCGCTGGTGTGCCTGATCGGAGAAAATATTCGCCGACAACCGGAAATCGCAAGCCAAGTATTCGGGGCAGTGTCCGATATCGACGTACACATGCTCTGCCAGGGACCTTCCGACCGGACGATCTCTTTCCTAGTAGAGGAATCGAAGGTCGAGGAGTCAGTGCAACGGCTGCACCATTTATTTTTCCCGAAGGCCGAGACCGGTCGCGACTGGGGTGGAATCTCCGCTGCGTATTGCCAAGCCGGATAGCGTAGTCGCGTCAGTTCCCGAGTTTGGCAGCTTTCGATGCGTATGCTTCCGCCGCTTGCGGCGCGGGTTCAATGATGTGCAAGCCACACTCGGTCTTGGCAAACCCGGACCAGCGGCCGGCCCGCGGGTCTTCTCCAGGGCGGACGGCGCGTGTGCAATGCGTGCAACCGATGCTGGGATAGTCCTGATTATGAAGCTCGTTGTACGGCACGTCGTGATCGTGGATGTAACGCCACACCTGCTTTGACGTCCAATCGACGATTGGATTGACCTTCACGAGGCCGAATTTTGCATCCCATTCGATTCGTTGTGCGCTTGAGCGCACGGAAGTCTGGTCGCGACGAATGCTCGTGATCCAACCACCCAGTTCGCCCAGCTTGCGACGAAGAGGTTCAACCTTTCGCAGATTGCAGCAACGGTCGGGATCGCGGCCCCAAAGTGCCGTTCCATGCGTTCGCTCCTGTTCTTCCGGAGAAAGGAGAGAAAACACTTTTTCGATGGCGATTCCGTAGTTCTCTTCGATTCTGTCCATCAGACTGTAGGTTTCCGGAAACAGGAATTCCGTATCGATGGTGAAGAGGCGAAAATCCTTGTGCAGGCGCGATGCCATGTCGATCAGAACCATTCCTTCGGCTCCGAAGGCAGACGAAATGGCAATGTGATTTCCGAAGGTGTCGAAGGCCCAAGCGAGACTGCGTTGCGGCGTCCAACTTTCAGCGGCTTGCTGAATAGTGGCAACATCGGCTGCTGACGAAATCCTCAGCTGGTCTTGTATAGAGGGCTTCACGCGAGTGGCTCCTCGTCTCCCGCAGTGATCGTCCGGGAGGGATAGTCAGCGAGAAAGGCTGGTGATAATGCGAATTCGGCCTCAGCCGCTGGAAGAATCGTTTCCTGAAGCGTCGGATCGGAGTGGCGGACGACTTCCCCCACCAGCAACAATGTTGGGGACATGAGTTTCGGGGAACGGTCCAATTCGGCGATGGTGGTCCGATGCATTGTCTGGCTTGCAGTAGTGGCCCGCGAGATAACGGCGCAAGGAGTTTCGCCTGGAAGCCCTGCTGCTCTCAGCTTCGAGACCAGTTCCCCGTAGTTCTGACCGGGCATGTAGATCACGAGAGTCGATCCGCTTCCGACCAACTTGCTCCAGTTAGCCGCGTCGCAATCACCTGCCTGATGCGCTGTAAGGAGGACTAATGCTGACGACTCACGTCGATGAGTCAGCGGAATACCCATAGCGGCTGCGGCTCCAAGCGCGGAGGTCACACCTGGAACTACTTCATAAGAAATCTTTGCTTTTCGAAGCGCTTCCATCTCTTCTCCGGCACGACCGAAGATGAGCGGGTCGCCGGACTTCAGCCGAACAACTTGCAAGCCGGAGTCTGCGAGGGCAATCATCAGGAAGTTGATTTCTTCCTGCTGAATCTTCTTTTTGCCACATCGCTTCCCGACATCGTGAAGCTGAGCAGCGCGGGGAACGAGACGCAAAATCTCAGGAGCAACCAAGTCGTCGTACAACACAGCGTCGGCTTTCTGCAGCAGCCGCAGTGCTTTTACAGTCAAGAGCTCGGGATCACCGGGCCCTGCTCCTACGAGATAAACTTTCCCCTTCATGCTCCCTCTCCTTTTGCGGTGAGTTCCGGAAGCTCGGCCAGTGCGGCTTCGAAGGCTTCCCTGCTGGCCAGCGAGTGCAGCAAATCCAGCTTGCGTTCTTTGTCGAGGTCACTGGCGAGAATGAGCTTCCGGGTTTCGCCGAGTTCCGCGACCCAAGCTGCATAGCCCGGCCCGAATTGTTTCTCGAGCTGCTGGCGAATCTTCTGAGCCAACGACGGACTTTGCCCTGCGGTTGAGACCGCGATTTGCAGATCTCCGCGCCTCACGACCGACGGATAGTAAA
>Ga0181522_10002209_pt1 | contig 11227 bp, 10 predicted proteins | sample PEATcosm2014_Bin_27_FD_121103 | JGI IMG/M metagenome (GOLD analysis project Ga0181522, IMG submission 121103) | Peatland microbial communities from MTU Mesocosm Facility, Houghton, MI, USA - PEATcosm2014_Bin05_10_metaG | ecosystem: Environmental > Terrestrial > Soil > Wetlands > Peat | place...
TCGCGGTCGGTGCCGAAGATCACGATACCGACGTTGTCGCTTTCCAGATTGAGCGCCATGCCGCGCACGCCGCTCTCAAACTCCACCATCTCGCCCGATTGCACGTTGTCGAGACCATAGACGCGAGCAATGCCGTCGCCCACCGACAACACCTGGCCGACTTCAGAAACCTCGGCTTCCTGACCGAAATTCTTGATCTGCTCTTTGAGAATGGCGGAGATTTCCGCGGCGCGGATATCCATTATTGAGCCTCTTTCATCGCGTGCCTGATTGCATTGAGTTTGCTGCGCAGCGAGGTGTCGACCATGCGGCTGCCGAGTTTGACCACGAGCCCGCCGATGATGCTGGGATCGACCTTGATGGCGAGATCGACGTCCTTGCCGCTGACCGCCTTGAGCGCATCGCGCAGCGCGGCCGCGTGGCCGTCGTTGAGCGCTTCGGCGACGGTGACCTCCGCAGTGGCCTCACCCTTGTGGTTGGCGACCATCGTGCGGAACGCCTTGACCATGTCGCGTACCGCGAATAGCCGCCGGTTCGTTGTGACCAATTTGAGGAATTTGGCCGCGAGACCGCCGATGCTGGTCCGGTCCAAAACCGCGGACAGCGCCTGCAATTGCTCGTCGGCCGAAAATACCGGGCTGCGGACCAGCCGCATCAGGTCTGGACTTTCCGCCACAAGCGCGTCGAAGCGCTCGAGGTCGGCCTTCACGGCGTCGATCGCGTTCGCCTCATTGGCGAGTTCGAACAGCGCGTGAGCGTAGCGTCCCGCCGTGGTGGAGGTATCGAGCGTCGCGGTCGCAAAGTGGCCTGCGGTGGCCGGAATGACAGGTTCTTCGCTTGCCAAGATTTTGCTCGCTGAGCGTACTCGTTCGGCGTTCTTTGAAGCTATTCCGCAACAGCCGCAACCGGCACGAACGGCCAGCGCAAGCCCCTGGGATTCAAGCTGGACTTGGATATTCGCGGCACTGGGAAAGTGCCCTGCGCGCCCCGCAAAAATCGCCGCGTTGCTAACATAGGGCGCAATGCGGCGCAACATGCGGAAACAGCGGTGAAATGGGCTTTCCCGGCCGTTTGGCGTGTTAAGAATTGGCGTCGGGAACCGCTCAGGCACCGCCCGCCGCGTGCTGGCGGACGATTTCGAGGAAAACTTCGCCATATTGCCGGAGCTTGGCCTCGCCGACGCCATGCACCGCGGCCATCTCGGCCGTGGTTTTCGGCTTGCGCCGCGCCATGTCGATCAGGGTCTTGTCGGCGAACACCACGTAAGCGGCGACGCGCTGCTCCTTGGCGAGTGCGGACCGACGACGCCGTAGCGCCTCGAACAACAGAGTGTCGCTGGCCTCGCCCGCGGCCAATGCGGCGGCGTTGGCGACCGCGCGCGCGGCCTTGCGCCCGGGCTTAAGCGTGTCCTTGCGCAACGGGATTTTCTCCACGCCCTTGAGCACGCGGCGGCCCGCGTCGGTCACCTTCCAGCTGCCGTAGCCGGTGATGTCGAGCGCAACGACGCCGGCGCCGTGCAGCTGGCGGAAAATCGCGCGCCATTCCTGCTTGCCGTATTCCTTCCCGACACCGAAGGTAGGCAAGCGATCGTGACCGAATTTCGCCGCCTCGCTGTTGTCGCCAGTGAGCACGTTGGTGAGGTGCTCGGTGCCGAACCGCTCGCCGGTGCGCACGATGGCGGAGAGCGCCTTCTGCGCCGCGATCGTGCCGTCGATCACCTCCGCGCCATCACAACAGAAATCACAATTGCCGCAAGGTTGCGTCGTCTCGCCGAAATAGGTCAGCAGCGTCTGCCGGCGGCAGCGCGGTGACTCGCACAACGAGACAAGCGCGTTGAGCCGCTGGCGGTCGACCCGCTTCTGCTCATCGGAAGCATCGCTTTCATCGATCTGCATGCGGCGCAGACGAATGTCGCCCATGGCGTAGAGCGTCAGCGTATCGGCCGGCAGGCCGTCGCGGCCAGCGCGCCCGATCTCCTGATAATAGCTCTCGATATTCGACGGCATGTCGGCGTGAATAACAAAGCGCACGTCCGGCTTGTCGATGCCCATGCCGAACGCGACGGTCGCGACCATGACGATCCCGTCCTCTTGCAGGAAAGCGTCTTGATTGCGCGAGCGCGCGGCCGCCTCCATGCCGGCATGATAGGGCAGCGCCTTGACGCCGCTCTCGCGCAGATATTCTGCAAGCTCTTCCGTTTTGCGCCGCGAGGCGCAATAGACGATGCCGCTCTGTCCCGCATGATTCTTGACGAAATCGCCGACTTGTTTTCGGCCGCCGGTTTTTGCTTGCATCGCCAACCGGAGATTGGGCCGGTCGAAGCCGTGCACAAATAACGCCGGAGGACGGCTGAAAAGTTTTTGCAAAATATCGCCGCGCGTGGCCGCGTCAGCAGTGGCCGTGAAGGCGACCGTCTGGACGACGCCCAGGCCGGCCCGTACCGAGCCGAGCGCCGCGTATTCGGGGCGAAAATCGTGACCCCATTGCGAGATACAATGCGCTTCGTCGACAGCGAGCAGCGCGACATTGGCGCGCTTGAGCAGGTCGAGCGTGTCGGGCCGCACCAGCCGTTCGGGCGCGACGTAGATCAGACGCATTTCCCCGCGCGCGATGCGATCGAGCACAGAGCGGTTTTCGGCTGGATCGTTCGCCGAGTTCAACGCCGCCGCCGCAATCCCATAGCCGCAAAGCTGCGCCACCTGGTTGCGCATCAGCGCGATCAGCGGCGAGACCACGATTGTGAGACCGTCGCGCAGCAGCGCCGGAAGCTGGTAGCAGAGCGATTTCCCGCTGCCCGTCGGCATCACTGCCAGAACATCGCGGCCATCCAGGATGGCGGCGACGATTTCACCCTGGCCGGGACGGAAGGCCTCAAAGCCGAAGGTGGCTCGCGATGTCCGGTGCGCCGAATCAAGATCGGGCGTTTTCGTCGCCATCGGCAACGTTCTATATTTGTTCACGACACGCCGCAAGGACGGCCACGGTTTCTTGCGCTGCACCGGGCGCTGATGCAGTTTGCGGTCTCAAGGTTCGTCCCACTCAATGCTCCCTGCCGGGAATTCCGCAGCCGGCCTCTCGTTCGGCGGGCTGCTTAAAGTTTTGTTCCTGCTCGCCATCGCCGGCGTCGCCATGCGCATGACGATTCTTGCCATGCCGCCGGTGATTCCGTTCGTGCACCGCGAACTGCCCATGTCGGAGACGCAGGTCGGGCTGCTGGTGGGTCTTCCGCTTGCACTCTTTGCCATTGCGGCCGTACCGGGCTCGCTGCTCATCGCCCGCATAGGCACAAACCTTGCGGTGGTCGCCGGCATGGTGATCGCGGCACTGGCCGGTGCCGCGCGCGGCGCGGCGTTCGACATATGGACACTCTACGCCGCCGCCATCGCAACCGGCTTTGGCATCGCCATCATGCAGCCGGCGATGCCGACGCTGGTGCGCGAGTGGCTGCCGAACCGCATTCCGCTCGGCACCGTCGTGTATTCCGGCGGAATGCTGATTGGCGCGAGCCTGGCGCCGATCTTCACCATTCCGTATGTGCTACCGCTCGCCGGCGGCAACTGGCGACTTAATCTCGCGCTCTGGGCGATCCCGGCGATTCTGATCGCACCTGTATTTTTTCTGCTGAGCCCGGCGAGCACGGGCCGCATAGCCGCAAAAGCGCTGCCTGGGCGTTGGTGGCCCGACTGGCGCAATCCGGTGATCTGGCTCATCGGTTTTGCGCTCGGCAGCAACAACAGCCCGTACTTCGCCACCAATGCATTGCTCGGGGATTATTTGACCGCCGAGGGACGGTCAGATCTGCTTGGCCCCGCCTTGGGCTGGCTCAATGGCTCGCAAATCCCGGCTCTGCTCATACTTTTGTTTGCATCGAATCGACTGCAGCGGCGCGCTTGGCCGTTTGTGTTGTTCGGCCCGCTCATGCTGGCGGCTTTCGTTGCGCTTATGGTCAATTCGTCCACGGCCGGTATCATCGGCGCAACCGCGATCGTCGGATTCACCGGCGCGATGACGTTTGCGCCGATCCTTGCCTTACCCGCGTTGCTCAGCATCCAGGGCGACGTTCCGCGTACCGCAGCCGGCATGTTCACTATCAGCTATTCGTGCGCGATCGTGGTGCCGACCGTGTGCGGCGCGCTGTGGGACACGACCGGCCGACCGTGGACGGCCTTCCTGCCGCTGTGCCTCTGCGCTGTCGTTTTGACCGTCCTCGGCGCGCTGGTCACACGCTATAAGCCCTCAACCGAGGGGTCCGGCCGATGAAGCAGACAGGATCAATCCCGCAATGACCACGCGACCAAAAAAACCCCCTCCAAAAAAACTGGTGCCGCGGAAGCGGCCATCGAAACAGCCGATGCTGCCGGGGGACCGCATCGCCTATTCGCCCATCACCGAACGGCCGCCCTTGAAGTTGCCGAACGGCGCGCGCATGGCCGTATGGGTGATCGTTAACGTCGAGGAGTGGGACGCGACGCAGCCGATGCCGCGCACTGTGCTGACGCCGCCGGCCGGCGGCTCACCGATGCCCGACATCCCCAATTGGGCTTGGCACGAATACGGCAACCGCGTCGGCTTCTGGCGCTTCGCGAAGGTGCTGGACGAGTTCGCAATCCCGACCGTGCTAGCCATCAACGGTTCGGCATTGGCCGCTTATCCCGAAATCGTGCGCGCCGCCATTGAGCGAAACTGGGAGTTCATCGGCCACGGCTTCACCCAGCGCAACATGCAGAAGGTGCCGGACGAGCGGGCCGACATTCGCAAAGTCCGCGAGGTGATTCTGAAGGCGACAGGCAAGCCGCCGCGCGGCTGGCTCGGCCCTGGCCTGACCGAGACCTGGGAAACGCCCGATCTTCTTGTCGAGGAAGGCTACGATTACGTAGCCGACTGGGTGCTGGACGACCAGCCGGTGTGGCTGAAGACCCGCGGCAAGCCGATCGTCAATCTGCCCTACACGCAGGAATGCAACGACGTCGCTATGATGCTGATCCAGCATCACAAGGCGTCAGAGTACAGCGAGCGTGCGCTCGACCAGTTCGAGCAGATCTACGCGGATGCGGCGGATAGGGCGCGCATCATGGCGCTGGTGGTCCACCCCTACATCATGGGCGCACCGCACCGGCTCAAATATTTCCGCCGCGTCTTCGAGGAAATTCGCAAAAAGCCGGACGTGTTGTTCTGGACCGGAAGCCAGATCCTCGATTGGTACTTGCGCACCGGACCCAAAGCTCCGTGAGAAATCCTGAGCCTGTACACTCCCCGGCGGGTCTCGGCGACGCCCATGCGCGGCTGATGCTCGCGCTGCTCTGCGTGATCTGGGGCACGACGTGGCCGATCATGAAAATCGCGCTCGACGGCATTCCGCCGCTCACCATGCGCACCATAAGCACAGCGCTCGCCACGCCAACGCTCTATCTCGTCTGCCGTATCGGCGGCCGCAGCCTGCATCTGCCGAACGCGAAAGCCTTCGCCCACGTGGTCATCGCCTCGCTCCTGAACATCGTTTTTTTCACCGTGCTGATCGCCTTTGGGCAACTCGTGGCCGCAACTTCGCGCGTGGCGATCCTCGCCTATACGGTGCCGATCTGGTCTTTGTTGCTGGCGTGGCCGGTCCTTGGCGAACGTCCAGGCCTCGTGCAAATCGTCGCGCTCGGCTTGTGCGGCGTAGGCCTCACGGTTCTGATTTATCCATTGGCGGCATCGGGAATTCCGCTGGGGCTTTTGCTCGCGCTTGCCGCCGGATTGAGCTGGGCAGCCGGCACTGTTTATTTGAAGTGGGCCCGCATCGGCGCCGACCCGGTGGGGGTGGCAAGCTGGCAGCTCTTTGTTGCGTTCGTTGTGTTCGTCGTCTGCGTATTCCCATTCGAAGGCGGACTTCAGCTTAGCGCTGCGACCACGCGTTCGCTGCTAGCCACGGCATTTGTCGGCGTGGCGGGCGGCGGCATCGCCTACGGACTGTGGTTTGCCATCGTGCCGCGACTGCCGGCCGTCACATCGTCGCTCGCCGTGCTGGGCTCCCCGGTCATCGGCGTGTTTTCCTCGATGGTTGTGCTTGGCGAAATACCGACGGCCACCGACATCATCGGCTTCGCATTGATCTTCGCCGCGTCCGCGTGCGCACTGCTGGGCCGGCCGCCGCCCGCGAAGACTTAGTTGGAGCATGAACTATTCGGAAAACCGGCATCCACTTTTCCGGATCATGTCTACGCCCTGATGCCTCGCGCCAATTCGGCGACGCGGGCCGTCATGCGGTTTTGCGGATCGGCAAGCCGATCCAAAACGGTGAAGTGGTTCGTGCCGGCGATTTCCGCAAAGCGTGTCTCCGCCCCACCTTGTTTCCAGACCTCCGCAACCGCCCGGCTCTGCCGAATGAACTCGCTCGATTCCAGACTGCCCACCATGGCGTCGAGCACGCGCCCAGGCGGCAGTGGCCAGAACTGCGGCGACGCCGCGCGCGCCGTTTCGGCGTCAAGTTTCAGATCCTGATTCGTACTGGTCTGCAAAAGCGGCGCGAGATCGAACAATCCGGAGGTCGAATAGCCGGAGGTAACCAGGTCGGCGGGCGCCTTGGGATAGAGAGAAGGCCAATCGGTGGCGACCATGCAGGCGGCAAGATGGCCGCCGGCCGAATGCCCATAGACCAACATCTTTTGTCCCCGCCGCCGCCACAGAGAGAGGCAGACGCGGCGAATTTGCTCGATGATGTCCGCAATCGTGACGATCGGACACAAATCGTAGCCCGGCACGGCCACGGCGATGCCACGCATGTTCAAACCGCGGGCCACGTGACTGAACATCGACGGATCGAGCGAGCGCCAAAAGCCGCCATGCACGAACACGGCGAGCGGCGCGGCAGTGCCTCCTTGCGGTAGAAACAAATCAACGGTCTGTCGCGGCGTATCGCCGTAGGCGAGGCCGAGTTCGGCACGACCCTCTTTGAGAGCGTCGGCGCGATAATTCTCGGCTTCCCCGGCCCAGCGAAGAAAAATCTGCTCATACTCGGGCACGCGGGCCCGGTTGTTGTATTCGGCCTCGTAGTCCATATCGGCCATCCGCGCCTCCTGCAGACTTTACTGCGACATTGGGGCAAGCCCGCGTCACGGACAAGCGGCCGTGGACCCGCGATAATGCAGAGATTCGCATCGACACCAGAAAGAAATCTGCTACGGGGAAGTCATGAAAGTCGACGGCAAGGCGATGCGTACCATCTGGCTCGAACCCGACGGGTGGTCCGTCGGCATCATCGACCAGACAGCATTGCCGTATCGACTGGTCACGGCGCGTCTCACGACGCTCGATGAAACTGCGCACGCCATCCGCGCCATGCTGATCCGTGGCGCGCCGCTGATTGGCGCCACCGCCGCCTATGGAATTTGCCTGGCGCTGCGCCACGACGCCTCCGACGAGGCGCTCGAGCGAGCCTACGCGGTGCTGATCGCCACGCGGCCGACCGCAATCAATCTCAAATGGGCGCTGGATGAGATGATGGTGGCGGTGCGCAATCGGCCCCGGGCAGAACGAAGCGCTGCTGCCTATCGGCGCGCCGCCGAAATCTGCGAGGAGGACATCGCCATCAATACGGCGATCGGCCGCAACGGCCTGCCACTGATCGAAGCCATCGCGGCGCGCAAAAAACCGGGCGAGCGCGTGAATGTGCTCACGCATTGTAACGCCGGCTGGCTGGCGGCAGTCGACGTCGGCACGGCCACGGCATCGATCTATCTGGCGCACGACAAAGGGCTTGGGATTCACGTCTTCGCCGACGAGACGCGGCCGCGCAACCAGGGCGCTTCACTCACGGCGTGGGAACTCGGCCGGCACGGCGTGCCCCACACGGTGATCGCTGACAATACCGGCGGCCACCTGATGCAACATGGCCTGGTCGACTTGGTCATCGTCGGCACCGACCGCGTCACCGCCAACGGTGACGTGTGCAACAAAATCGGAACGTATTTGAAAGCGCTCGCGGCGCGCGACAACAACGTGCCGTTCTATGTGGCACTGCCCTCGCCGACGATCGATTTTGCCATAGCGGACGGCATCGCGGAGATTCCCATCGAGGAACGCAGCGCCGATGAGGTAGCGACCATGACGGGGCGCACGGCCGACGGCCGCATCGAGACCGTGCGGATCGTGCCGGACGGATCCGCGGTTGCGAATTACGGCTTCGACGTGACGCCGGCGCGGCTGGTGACCGGTCTCATTACCGAGCGCGGCGTCATCGCGGCCTCGCCGAGCGCGTTGGCCGGGGCTTTCCCGGAGCGCGGCGGCGGGGCAGGATCACGCTGATCCCGATACCGTTTTCGGCGAATGGAGTTTGCGGCGTGCGTAAACATTCAACGATTGCTTTCAGCAACATGACTCTCCCTGGAATCCTCGCCATGCAAGTCAGTTCGCCGGCCGCCGCTTTGCCGGTCGATGGCCGGCAATCGGAAACGGCGCTCGCCGTCGCGCGCGGCACCGCCCGCTGCCTGCATGCGCTCGGTTATTGCCTCGTCAGCGAATTGCCGCTGCCATCGGGCCGCCGCGCCGATCTCGTGGCGCTGGGCGCCGACGGAGAAATCATCATCGTGGAGATCAAATCGTCCGTGACAGATTTCCGCACCGACCAAAAGTGGATGGATTACCGGCTGCATTGCGACCGGCTGTTTTTCGCCACCGTCGCTGAGGTTCCACGGGAGATTTTTCCCGCGGACGCCGGATTAATCATCGCCGACGCATTTGGCGCTTCAATTGTTGCCGAAGCGCCGGAGCATCGTCTCCCGACGGCGCGGCGCAAGACCATGACGCTGCGATTTGCACACGCCGCGGCTTTGCGCCTGCAGGTGCTGGCTGATCCGGAAGGACCTTATGCGGGCGAAATTTGAGGGGATGGTTGTTGGTCGGCCGGCGCCTGTTCGCGCGCGGCTTTGAGCCGTTCAAGTGAATCGTGCAGCACCGAAATATCGACCGGTTTGGCGATCGATTCCCAGACGTTCAGCTTGAGAGACTCGGCAACATTTTTGCTCTCGCTGCATGTCGCGTCATCGCCGCCACTGATGATGATGACCGGCACTTTGTGGCCGATGACCCAGAACTTCCGCATCATCTCCACACCGGCGCGCTCGCCGAGCGAAAGATCGAGCGTGACGCAATCGAATGCGCCTTGCTGTATCAGCCTCACGGCCTCGTCATAGCTCGCTGCCCCTGCGGGCAGGTAGCCCGCCTTGGCGGCGGCCCGGCAGATGACCATGCGGTGCAGATTGTCGCCGTCGATAACGAGCAAACGTGGCGCAGTTCGCTGCACCGAACCGGCGGCGGCCGGGTCTTCCTGACCCGGCGCGCTCGGTGCTGACTGTTCAAGCATCGTCCCCGTACCATCCCAAATATTGCTAACAACAATACGCTGGGGCGTGCGAAATTTAGCTTAAGGTGTTCTGTGCAATTCGAGCTTCTACGTACACGCGCGCACACGGTTAGTTGCCGGTAAATAAACCGCGCTCTCGATCCTGGCAGCGAGCGAGGAGATAACAATCAATAAATCTGGCGGCGCAAATTGTCCGCAGAATCGAAAGCAGTTATTTGGGCGCGCGTTTGGCGAGGATGCGCTGCAGGGTCCGGCGGTGCATGCTCAGCCGGCGCGCGGTCTCTGAAACGTTGCGACCGCACAGTTCGTAGATGCGCTGGATATGTTCCCAGCGCACGCGATCCGCCGACATCGGATTGTCCGGAGGTTCGATTTTCTTGTTGTCGAGCGCAAGCAGTGCCGCCGCGACATCGTCGGCATCGACCGGCTTCGCCAGATAATCGACAGCGCCGAGCTTCACTGCATTAACCGCAGTCGCGATATTGCCGTAGCCAGTGAGAATAATGGCGCGCGCTTCAGGCCGGCACTTCTTCATCGCCGAGATGACGTCGAGCCCATTGCCGTCGCTCAACCGCATGTCCACCACCGCGAAAGCGGGCGCCGCTTTCTCCACCTGCAGAAGTCCGTCGGCTACCGACTCGGCGGTGGTCACCACAAAGCCGCGGCCTTCCATGGCGCGTGCGAGACGCTGCAGAAACGATTTGTCGTCTTCGACAATCAGAAGCGAACGCTCGTTGGGAATCGAGCCGGGTGTTGCATTGGTCATGGCAATCTACTCCGTCAATGCGGGTAACAAGGCGTCCACGCGAACGGCAAACCCGCTCGATACTGTCAGGATACGCCGCTTCGCCGGGCGTGGCACGTCAACAAATAGTCAACAATCAGGCTAATCTCCCCAGAATTAAGCTGCCGGGACCGCGGGCTCAAGAGGGGGAGAAGGGGGAGAAGGGGGTGATGCCAGCGGCCGCTCGAAATCAGCACGGTTCCAGGTGACCTTGATGGTGGCTCCGTGCAGCGGCGGCTGCTGATTCAGGAGCGAAAGCGTGGCACCGGAGCGCTCCAAGAGGGTCTTGGCGATGAAAAAGCCGAGACCAAGCCCAAACACCGTGTCGTCATCGCCTTCTCCCGGCCCGCGCGGCACCGGACGGCGGTGCGAGACGTAAGGCTCTCCGAGGCGGTTCAAGACCTCGGCAGCGAAGCCCGGGCCGTCGTCGCTGATGGTGACGGTGACCTCCTCGGCATCCCACGCGGCGAAGATTTCGACCCGGGTGCGAGCGAAATCGACTGCGTTCTCGATCAGGTTCCCGAGGCCATAGCGGATCGCGGGATTGCGCGCGCCAAACGGCTCCCCCGCACGGTTGGGCGGGAAGGTGACACCGATCGACACGCCGAAATTACGCTGCGGTGCCACAGCCTCATCGAGCAGCGCGGACAGCGGAAGCCGGTCAAACGGTTCGGCCGTCGGCAGCTCAGTGATCTTGGCCATGATCGCGCGGCAGCGCTGCGCCGCCTCGCGCAAGAGCTTGACGTCGTCGATGTGCGGAGACTTCGGGTCGAGCGACCTTTCAATCTCGCGGACAACCAGCGTGATCGTCGCCAGCGGCGTACCAAGTTCATGGGCGGCTGCGGCCGCCAGACCGTCGAGCTGGGAGAGATGCTGCTCGCGCGCCAGCACCAACTCGGTCGCGGCCAATGCGTCGGACAGTTGCCGGGCTTCCTCGGCAACCTGCCACGTGTAGACGCCGATATAGCCAATCGCCAGCAGGATCGAGAGCCACACTCCCACCATGTAGATTTCTGGAAGCTCCAGCCCATGCGGGGTCTCCCAAGGAAGGTCATAGTGGAAGAAAACCAGCACGGTGGCGCACAGCACGGCGAAAACGCCGA
>Ga0181522_10002210_pt1 | contig 11223 bp, 8 predicted proteins | sample PEATcosm2014_Bin_27_FD_121103 | JGI IMG/M metagenome (GOLD analysis project Ga0181522, IMG submission 121103) | Peatland microbial communities from MTU Mesocosm Facility, Houghton, MI, USA - PEATcosm2014_Bin05_10_metaG | ecosystem: Environmental > Terrestrial > Soil > Wetlands > Peat | place...
CTCTCTGCAAGTATCTGGACCAACTGGACAAGACCACCAGCCTGCCAAAGATGATCCTTTACAATCTCAACCCCGCTGATGATTACATCTTTGCCGCTATGATCGGCAACTTCCAGGATGGCAGCTTGGCGGGCAAGCTCCAGTTCGGCAGTGCGTGGTGGTTTCTCGACCAGAAAGAGGGGATCGAATGGCAATTGAATGCCTTATCCACCTGCGGGTTGTTGCCGCGATTCGTAGGCATGACGACGGACTCTCGCTCTTTCATGTCATTTCCGCGGCACGAGTATTTTCGCCGCGTCCTGTGTAACCTCCTCGGTAACGAAGTCGAAGCTGGACTACTGCCGAATGACGAAGAGATGATTGGCGCGGTGGTCAGAAGTATCTGCTACGACAATGCCGTCAAATATTTTGCTTTTCCTCCAGTACCAGTCGAGGCGGGGGCGCCAGCCATGGTTCGGACGCAATAAGCGTGGACAACATTTCTATCGGGCGATGGCGTTCATCGTGCAGAAGTTTCTGTCGGGAGCGGATCACTCGAGCGCGAGAAAAGCGCGGCAGGAGGCATGGAGATTTTATGGTGGTGTGCCACCGTCAATCTTGGAAAGGGAAGATTTTATAACCGATGGGCTATCCTGGACTCGACCTTGTTTCTAAGACCGCGGTGGTGATCGGTGGGACCTCGGGAATCGGGCTCACTCTTGCAAAGGGACTCGCGCAAGCGGGGGCCGATGTGATTCCGACTGGCCGCCGTGCAGATTTGGCCGAATCGGCGGCTGAGGCAGTTCGAACACTGGGCCGCAAGACCCTGGCACAAGCGTCGGATGTTACAGACAAAGCCAGTTTGGAAGCATTGCTTCAGGCCGCCTGTGCCGAATTCGGCGGCGTGGATATCCTGGTCAACTGTGCCGGCCGTACGAAACGCATTCCGACGCTCGAAATGGCGGACAGCGATTGGGACGAAATTCTCGAAACCAATCTCACCGGCACACTTCACGCTTGCCAGGTGTTTGGCAGGAACATGATTGAGCGCCGAGGCGGTCGCATCATTAATATCTGCTCTCTGGCGTCGTTCGTGGGGTTGCACGAGGTGGCCGCTTATGGCGCAAGTAAGTCCGGGGTGGCATCCCTGACTCGATCGCTCGCGATCGAATGGGCGCGGTACGGTGTTTGCGTGAATGGGATTGCACCTGGTGTTTTTCGCACCGACCTCAATGCGGATCTGCTCGATGGTACGCCTCGCGGTCAGGAATTTCTGCTGCGTACTCCCATGCAGCGCTTCGGAGCGCTGCATGAACTCGTGGGCGCCGCAGTCTTTCTGGCGTCGGATGCGGCGAGCTTCGTGACCGGTCACCTTTTGGTTGTGGACGGCGGATTGTTGGCCAGCGGCGTCAACCAATGAGTATGATTTGCGGTCGGTCTGTGACTACCACATTAACGTTGGACAATGCCTGCGAAAAGATCGGCCGCTCTCGCTGGAAGATTTGTGCTTTGCTCTTTGTCGCCACCACCATCAACTACGTGGACCGGCAAGTGCTGGCATTGCTCAAACCTCTGCTGCAGGACCAGGTGAGCGGTATTGGCCTCACGGAAGTCAACTATGGATACATCGTCACGGCATTTTCCCTGGCTTATGCCCTCGGTCTGCTTCTGGTCGGGAGCTTCATCGACCGGGTAGGGACAAGGCTCGGATACGCGGTGGCAGTCGGAGTCTGGGGCCTGGGCGCCGCGAGCCATTCGCTGGTGAGTTTTCCGCAGGTTACGGCCGCTCTGAGCGGGGTCGTTCACTGGCTCGGAACTGTATTGGGATGGAAAGATCTGGTTAGCGTCTCGGGCGCAGTTGCGGGATTTGCCATCGCCCGCTTCGTCCTCGGTCTCGGGGAGTCGGGTAACTTCCCGGCGGGCATCAAGACGGTTGCCGAGTGGTTTCCCCAGAAGGAGCGGGCATTGGCGACTGGCATCTTCAACTCTGGCGCCAACGTCGGAGCATTGATCGCCCCTCTGGCCGTACCCTGGATCGCGATTCATTGGGGCTGGCGCTGGGGTTTCCTGTTCACCGCACTGTTCAGCGCCAGCTGGATCGTTTTCTGGTGGAGAATCTACCGCCACCCCCAGGAGCATCCGGAAGTCTCGCCCGCAGAATTGGCCTACATCGACAGCGCTCCGCGGGAATCCGTGGCCAGGATTCCATGGTCACGCTTGCTGTCACAGCGCCAGGCGTGGGCCATCTTTCTGGGCAAGGTCCTCACCGACCCCGTATGGTGGTTCTACCTGTATTGGGTACCCGGATTCCTCAGTCGACGATATGGGCTGACGATCGGACGTATCGGATTGCCTCTGGTTGTGATCTACAATATGTCGGCCGTGGGTAGCATCGGGGGCGGATGGTTGCCGTGCAAGTTCCTGAGCCTGGGCTGGAGCGCAAACCGGGCGAGGAAGACGGCGATGTTACTGTATGCCATCGCCGCGCTGCCGGTCGTATTGGTAGGCCGGATGCAAGGCGTCTGGAGCGTGGTGGCGCTTTTGAGCCTGGCGACCGCGGCTCATCAGGCTTGGTCGGCAAACATGTTCACGCTCGCTTCCGATATGTTTCCCGGGCGAGCCGTCGCCTCGGTAGTGGGCATCGGCACCTTCGGCGCGGCCCTCGTGATGGCCTTCATCTCCACGCTGGTCGGATACGTGCTGAAATGGACAAACGGCAACTATGCGCCGTTGTTCGTGGCATGCGGTAGCGGGTATCTGCTAGCGCTTTTGATCCTCCAGGTTCTCGCCCCGAAATTGAGGATGGCGGAACTGGACTAGCAAAGAGCGAACCATGGCACTGACTGTCAAAGCGAAAGAATCTTGCCGCTGGGACCTGGTGAGCCTCGGCGAAGTGATGCTGCGGTTTGACCCCGGCGACCACCGCATCTGGACGACCCGGACGTTCGAGGTGTCTGAAGGCGGCGGGGAATACAACGTTGCGCGCGGCCTCAAACGCTGTTTCGGGCTCGATACGGCGGTTGTCACGGCTATTGCCGATAATCCGGTGGGCCGTTTGCTTCAGGATCTGATCTATCAGGGCGGAGTCGACCAGAGCCTCGTTCGTTGGGTCGATTACGACGGTGTTGGCCGGACCGTCCGCAACGGCCTGAACTTCACCGAGAGGGGGTTCGGAGTTCGCCCTGCGCTCGGATGCTCCGATCGCGGACACACTGCCGTTTCTCAACTGCAGGCGGGCGACATCGATTGGGATGAAATTTTTGGCAAGCACGGCGCCCGCTGGTTCCACACCGGAGGCATCTTCTGCGCGCTTTCAGAGAGCACGCCCAATGTTGCCATCGAAGCGGTGAAGGCTGCCAGGAAGCACGGAACGATCGTCTCCTATGACTTAAACTATCGCGACTCTTTGTGGAGGGCGATCGGGGGTAAAAAGCGCGCGCAGGGAGTGAACCGCCTTCTGGCGCCGCTGGTCGATGTGATGCTCGGAAACGAAGAAGATTTTTCGGCGGCGCTCGGCTTTGAAGTCAGCGGCCTGGACGAAAACATCTCGAACATTGAAACCGAAGCATTCAAGAAAATGATCCAATCGGTGGTCAAGGAGTTTTCCTTCCCGGTCGTGGCAACAACCCTGCGCAAGGCGAAGACGGCGACCGTGAATGACTGGGGGGCGATCTGCTACAGCGATGGCTCCTTTTATGAGGCGAAGTATCGCGAGAACCTGCAGATCTTCGATCGCGTGGGCGGCGGCGACTCTTTCGCATCCGGACTCATCTATGGTTTTCTGACCGGGCAGGGACCGCAGCTGGCGGTCGAAATCGGCGCCGCGCACGGCGCTCTTGCCATGACCACGCCCGGCGACACCACCATGGCAACCCTGACCGAAGTGACACAACTCGTGCGTGGAGCGGGAGCGCGGATCGCGCGGTAACGGGAGAAATCCGAATGACAAGGGAAGAGGTTCGCAAAAAAATTGTGGCGATCGGAATCGTACCCGTAGTGCGGGCGGCGTCTTCGCAGCAGGCGATGCATGCCGCGGAGGCTGTCTGTGCCGGAGGCATTCCGATCGTTGAGATCACGATGACGGTTCCGGGAGCGATCGACGTCATCGCGCAGCTCGCCAAATCCGTCGGAAAGGATGTGCTCGTGGGTGCCGGGACCGTGCTCGATGCCGATGCTGCCGAACGCTGCATCGATGCGGGCGCTGAATTTCTGGTCAGCCCTGGTTTTGAATTGGCGACAGTTCAAGCGGCGAAACAGCAAGGCAAACTCATGATGGCAGGGGCGCTGACTCCGACGGAAGTGATCGCGGCCTGGAAAGCAGGCAGTGATTTTGTGAAGATCTTCCCTTGCGGCGCCGTAGGCGGAGCGAAATACATCAAATCTCTGAAGGCCCCGTTGCCCGAAGTGCCAATGATCCCCACCGGCGGTGTGAACCTCGACACGGCAGCCGATTTCATTCGGGCGGGGGCCGACGCCCTGGGCATTGGCGGAGAACTGGTTTCCGCCGCTGCTTTGCAATCCGGAAATCTGGACACCATCACCGAAGCTGCCCGACTGTACGTCGCCATTGTCCGGGAAGCACGGCGTGGGGCTACTGTCCTTATACCGGACTGAGAGGCGGATTCATCGTCCCGTGTGTCCCGCGTGCTTCTGCTTGTGGATCCCGCCTCTCGACGTCTACAGTCCGAGACCAGGTTCCTGCAATGCAACAACTCCGGAAAAATCCCCGCGGTATCACTTTCTTCTGCGATCGCAACCCGCCATCGCTCTCTTACCGCCAGCTATCTGTCACAAGGATCTCTTGCCGAATGGCGTTCGTCAGGGTGGATTGCATCGGCCACTGAGATTGCGTGCAGCAGTCGTCAATTCGCAAAGTATTGGCCGATCTCATTCCAATCGTTCTGTGGAAAGTCTTCTTTCTTGTCCGGCGATTTCGACTCTTTCCTTTTTGATCTCGAATCGAAGCCTGCCCAAGATGCTCATGTAGAGGTTGGCCACGAAGACCAACGAAAAAAAGAGAGCAGGTACCGACGCCAATCCGCAAATAAAAGTTTATAGCGTGTGATGACGGGGAAGAAAGCGGTTACGTAGTGGCTGAAGCAGTATTCACAAATGAAGAGGCAGAAAAGCCTTCGCCGGTAAATACGCTGGCAGTTCTTGCTCCCGGACTGACAATATTCGCGAAACCCACGAAGCACTTCTTCATGCGTGATGGTCCAAGCCAGCGACGCGATTGGGAGGGGCGATAATAAACAACGACAGTATCTCGAGCCATATCGTCGGTCGGTGCTCGTCCGCACGGACAAAATAGTTCGAAATCAATCGGCTCGTCTTCAAGGAACGATCACCGCTGACCCCTGCTCGGTTTCCTCTTTCACTGCCAGGAGAGCCTTGTTTGCGTCCGCCAGGGCAAACACCTTGACCTCGGAGCGGATCCCAATATCATTGGCAATCTTCAGGAAGTCGCGCGCATCCTGCCGAGTCATGTTGGCCACGCTGCGTACCTGGCGCTCCCCCCAAAGCAACCTGTCGTAATCGAAGCTCGGCATGTTGTCCAGATGAATCGCATTGATTGCAACCACTCCACCTTTGCGCAAGCTGGATAGCGCATCGACCACAACTTTTCCGCTGGGAGCGAAGGTTACCGCGCGATCGAGCGCTACCGGCGGTTTGTCATCCTCTTTGCCCACCCAGGTCGCGCCGAGCGACGCAGCCCGGTTTCGGTGCGACTCGCCTCGAGTCACGACGTAGACCTCGCAATTCCAAGACTGGAGAACGGCAATCGCCAAGCTTGCCGAACTACCGAAGCCAAAAAGCCCCACCCGCTCGCCAAGCTCGACGCCGGCAACCCGCAAACTGCGAAAGCCGATGATGCCCGCGCACAGCAATGGAGCAACATGCACATCATCCACAGCGGCCGGCAGCGGATAAACGAAGTCCGTGCGCACCAGAACAAACTCGGCGTAGCCTCCATCTACGGTGTAACCGGTAAATGTTGGCTTGTCGCACAGGTTTTCCATCCCGTGATGGCAGTACCAGCAACTACCATCAACACCGCCCATCCACGAAACTCCTACACGCGCGCCGATTGGCAGTTCGGATGTGGCGCCTTCGACCACTTCCCCCACGATTTGATGTCCCGGAATGATTTGCGGCTTAAGCGGCGGCAGATCTTCTTCGACAATGTGGAGATCGGTCCGGCACACGCCGCAGGCAGCGACGCGAAGCAGAACATGTCCGGACTGAGGTTGGGGCGGACGAGGAACGTCCTCGATATGGATCAATTCCCCGGGCGCTTCATTCCCCGATCTTTGATTTCCCGATCTAAAGATGGCAGCTTTCACTTAACCTCATTGATTCTCATTTTCAGAAGTGGATGCTGTGATCTTCGAGAAGGTCTCCAAGCGCTAGAATCTCTACTGCCGACGGATAACCTGGCTTTCCTTGCTGTAAGCAAGCCGCAAAATGGGCGCATTCTGCAATCTCCGAAACCCGCATCAGTCTGCGCCCGAACCAAACTGAATCCCCTTATGTTCGGGGCCCAATGCCACCACGATCGCCGCGAGCGTAAAAACTACGAAGGCGGTTAGCGCCATTGCGTTCGCGTAGCTTGTATGCTCGGCCAGAGCCGCCTCAATGTAAGCAACAAAGCCCGCGAGAAGCACTCCGCACTGGTAGGCGAAACCGGGCAAAAATCCGCGGACCGAGTCGGGCGACAATTCCGAGAGGTGCGCCGGAATGATCCCCCACGCTCCCTGCACCATGAATTGAATCAGGAATGCTCCAACGATCAGCAAGGTCACGGAGGGAGCATAAGCCCATAAGGGCACCACAGCAATTCCACAGATGAGCGACGTAATCATTGCACGCCGCCGCCCAAAGCGGTCCGATAACGATCCGACGAGCGTGCCTCCGATGATCGCTCCTACCATGGAGATGGCAGTGATCACCGCGCGTTGCGGTGGCTTCATGTGCCAGAAACGTTGCAGGAAAGTTGGAAACATATCCTGCGTGCCGTGCGACGCGAAGTTCATCATCATCATTAGCAGCGTCAGGTAGAGAAACAATTTCCAGTGAGACACAATCTCGCGCCCCAGATTGCCCCAGCTGCTGTGACGCGTCTTCTGCCAAACTTCCGACTCTTTCACCTTGAAGCGGACGAAAAGCCCGAGCAAGGCAGGCAGTCCTCCGATAAAAAACATCGGTCGCCAGCCCCACCGTGGAAAAACAAAAAAGAAGCAGCCTGCAGCGAGAAGATAGCCGAGCGCGTATCCCTGCTGAAGAAGTCCAGACAGAAGACCACGCAGCCTGGGGGGAACTTTCTCCATGGCGAGCGACGCCCCGACGCCCCACTCGCCACCCATGCCGATGCCAAAGAGGGCGCGCAGCACGAGGAAGACAGTGAAGCTATGCGCGAAACCGGTTGCCACCTCGACCATCGAATAGAAGACAAGGTCGAGCATCAATGGAATCCGGCGCCCATAGCGGTCGGCCAGCAATCCAAAAATAAATGCGCCCACGGGACGAAAGGCGAGCGTAAGCGTGATGGAGAAAGCAATCTCTTTGTCGGAGCGGTGGAACTCCTGCGCGATGGCAGTCAGGCACAAGACCACCAGGAAAAAATCGAATGCGTCCAGAGTCCAGCCGAGAAAGCCGGCGAAAACAGCGGCGCCATGCCCATCCTTGCTCGCTGCCTCGGCTGGCAACGCGGAAATCGAAGTAGCGGGCGGAATTCCATCCGCGGAATTGCTCAAGATTTCTCCATTTCCCGGCGCCGAGTACTATAAACGAAAATCCGGGCGACGGCGACGGGCTTCGGAGAGCGGCTCAAACTGCAGCAAGTAATCTCGCGGGCGATCCGGGCGGGACTGGTTTTACGAATACCGCGTCAGTTTTCAGGATGATAAACAAGGAAGAAGAGGTTACGGCGTGGGCCGAGAAGCAGGGTCTGAGTCGCTATCTTGGTAGCAGCCTGAAGGGAGATGTGCTCTATGTTATCGACGACCCCCAGTAGCAGAGGCGAACTGCTCATACAGCAAGGCGAGCTGGCTGGGCGCAAGTATCAGTTTGAAGCCATCGTTTGCCAGAACCCCGCCTGCCAGTGCGACCACCTTACCCTCAAGTGCTTCGCGGAGATGCCCGAAGCGAGCCTTCGTGCCCCCCTCGTCGTAAGCCTGGAGATGGATCTTGAACGACAGGAGATTACCAATTTACAGGAACTGAAGGCCGATCCCGCGGCACGGAATCTGGCGATCGCAGTTGCGGCAGAAAGTGGCGAAGAAGAATGGATCCGGCTCGAACGCATCTACTGGGAACTCAAACAGTATTGGACGGAACACACGGACCTGGAGCAGGTCGAGACCTCGTTTCCACCCGAAGCTCTGACTGGCGCCATGGTCGGATATGCAGACATTTTTCCGTATGCCAGGCGGCTTGAGTTCACTCATGCCGAGGTACCTTGGTTGAGCGACGACCAATACTGTTGCAATCCGAAATGCCGGTGCCAGGAAGCCGTTCTCTCGTTTATTCGCCTTTCCCCGCGAGCGGGACGGGAACCCCTGCGGCCGACCCTGTCGCTCTCTTACCGGTATCGCGAGGGCAGGGTGCGTTGGGTCGATCCCGAGAACCTTCGGGGTTCCGAACCGGACTTGTTGGAATCGTTGAAGAATGCCCGTCCCGACTTAGATGCGCTGCTTGCCGAGCGGCAGGGATTGCTCCGGCGGTTGTGTGGCCGTACCGTGAAAAGGCAGACGCTTCCGACCCCGACGCCCAAAATTGGTCGCAACGCCCCGTGCCCTTGCGGCAGTGGCAAGAAGTGGAAAAAATGCTGCGGCGCCTGATATGACGTGCGCACAGGTGCTGCCCATATCGGGAGCGCGCCGATACTCGCGCACCGGGGCCTTCAACCTGCGGCAGGCTTTTTACCGCCGAAAGGATCGCTCCGATCTTCGGTCCCGCCTGGTTTTCCTGGGAAAGCCGTCAGACTGGTTGGAACATCCTTCCCGTGGGGGCCTTCCCGGATGAGTCTCTCTAGGAGCCAGCGGGCAAAATCATCCCCCGACAACTGCCCAGGCCGATCCTACGAAATCCCTCCCGTTCACAAAATCCCCGGATAATGACTTCGTCTCCATCTTCCAGAAATTTTCGCTGCTCTCCGGTCGGTAGCGTGAACGGATCCTTGCCGCGCGCGGTCAACTCCAACAGGCATCCGCGTGCGGTCTGATCGGCGCCTGATACCGTTCCGCTGGCCAACAGGTCGCCGGAGCGCAAGTTGCATCCATTGCTCGCGTGATGGGTCAGCATCTGTGCCACGGTCCAATACATATCGCGAAAATTACTTCGGCCCAATACGATCGGAGCAACGTCATGCTCCCGCATTTGCACAGATAACAAAGAGACTTCCAACCATAGGTCGAGACCGCCTCGTTGCTGATCACTCGCGCTGACGAGGTAAGAGAGCGGCGCGGGATCGCCGTCCGAGCGCGCAAACGCTGCCGTGCGAAAGGGAGCGAGGGCCTCCATCGTCACCACCCAAGGCGAGAGAGAAGTCGCAAAGCTCTTCGCCAGAAAGGGCCCCAGCGGCACATACTCCCAGGCCTGCATGTCGCGGGCCGACCAGTCATTCACCAGGCAGACACCGAAAATATGTTCTTCGGCTGCGCTGATTGGGATGCTTTCTCCCAATGCGTTTCCAATGCTCACAAAGAAGCCGAGTTCGAGTTCATAATCGAGCGCCTTGGTTGGTCCGAATTTCGGCTCGGCATCCCCATCGCGTGTCTGCCCGCAAGGCCGGTGAACCGGGGTTGCTGTCGAAACCAACGAGGACGCACGCCCGTGATATCCAATCGGAATGTATTTGTAATTCGGCAACAGCGGATGGTCCGGACGAAACAGCCGCCCAACATTCGTCGCGTGGAAAATCGAAGCGTAGAAATCCGTGTAGTCGCCAACCACCGCGGGGAGAAGCAAGTCAACGTCAGACGTTGAAACCAGATGGCGGGCAGCAGCCTGTCGTTCAGAGGGGGAGGCATCATCACGCAAAAGCGCGTGAAGACGCCTTCGTAAGGCTCGCCGGGGAGCAGTTCCCAACGCCATCAAAAGATTCAGCGATTCCGAGGCGCAAGCGTTCACTGGCCGCCGCACACTCTCCTCTGCCAGGAATCCTTCCCGTTGCAGTCCAGCAAGATCAAGAATGCGGTCTCCAATCGCGACTCCCACTCCGTCCCCGGCGCCTTCCTCGCGACGGCGAAAAACGCCGAAGGGCAGATTCTGGATAGGGAAATCGGAACCCGCGACGTTTGCCGATTCAACCCAACTCAATGCCTTGGGGTCGTGAGTCTCGTCGAGAACAGAATTCATAGGAGAGATTCATAGTAAGTGGAGAGACTGCAAGTCGTCGACGGGTTCGGTGAAAGAGCAAGACCCGAATGAAACCGCAAAATGTTCGCGTGCCGTGGCGATTTCATCGCGGTTGAGACGATGCTCACGCCAGCTGACTCCATCCAGGTCAAACCGGAAGGCCTGTGGTGCCTGTTCTTCGAGCAACTGAACCGCGAGTTTCGGTTTTATCCCAGCCCGCAGAAACGCTGCCGCCAAAAACACATTTAGAAAACCGTGCATCATTCCCGATGGACTTTCGGGATGATACGTGAACCGTTGCACCGAGCGTAGGGGATGATGCAGCCCCGCAGTTGCCTTGAAGGGCACGTTGGCGGCTGCGCACAAGCGAACGAATTCGATCACGTTCTCGGAATCAGGAAACTTCTCATCCGTCTCTCCACCGGTACGAATCTTTGCACGCCGGGCGTTGGCGGAGACAGCCGCAATGCACTCGCCGCAAGTCGACGGCGGAACTTCAAAGTAAGTGGTGAGCCCTGCCGGAAGAATTGCAGATAGACGTTTAACCTCCACCGCGTGCGCAATTCTTGTTTCGACTGACTCGATCACGGCCCTTCTGCAAGAACCGGGGCTGGCCATTCGGTCGTTGAACTGGCGAATGGCAGTCACATCCGCGACTGCGTCGTTGCCCAAAAGAACAGACAGCCGCCATTTTTGTTCTGCTTGCGAAGTCGACGATGGCCGTTCAGCAAGGGCTCCTTCGAGCTCGCCGAGTCGATCAACCGGAACAATGAAGCGGCCGAGGATCCAGTTGCTCTCTGACCGAAAATACTCGTCGTAGTTTTTTACCGATTGCGCCATCGACAATGAGGCGGGAGGAAACAATCCCGCATAGTCGATCAAGTC
>Ga0181522_10002211_pt1 | contig 11219 bp, 10 predicted proteins | sample PEATcosm2014_Bin_27_FD_121103 | JGI IMG/M metagenome (GOLD analysis project Ga0181522, IMG submission 121103) | Peatland microbial communities from MTU Mesocosm Facility, Houghton, MI, USA - PEATcosm2014_Bin05_10_metaG | ecosystem: Environmental > Terrestrial > Soil > Wetlands > Peat | place...
ACCCTGCACCCTGCACCCTGTACCCTGTACCCTGTACCCCGCACCCTGCCTCTTAATGCTTCACCCAACCAACCATCCCAGCCTCAAAGCTCCGCCGATCGAGCCGCGGCAGCTCGCGCGCCACCCGATGCGGAAACAACGGATAATGCCGCGCCGCAATCAGCAACTCCGGCACGCACCATACATCTTTTTCTGACGTCATCCACCCCTGCCCATCCAGCCGCGCCAGGTTCACTGCCTGCGAGTAAGCCCGCAGCGTCCGTTCTCCGCGCAGATTGTAGTAGTGCTCAAAGTAGCTCATCGCCAGCTCCCGCAGCGTGCGGTACACCGGAGCCCGAAACCGCAGCCCGGCGAAGTTTGACTTCGCAATCCCTCCCCAAAGTCCTCGCTCCCGATAGAGCGCCACTACGTGATCGTCATCGCGCACGCCCTCAAGATCCATCAACAAAGCCGGCCGCCCCTGCACGCGCAATGCCGCCGCGGCCACCAGCGCCCCCTCCATGCAATGTCCTTTGCGCTCCCGCAGCACCCTCTGCGGAGACCACGCTGTGTCCGCATACTGATACGTCAGCTCATCGATAAATTTCTGGATCCGCGCAGGCGTCTTCAACCCGCGCAGCGTACGCACGTCCCCGGACGACATGCCCAGGCTCAGAGCGAGGTCCGGCCCACTTCCCCGGCCCATCCGCCGCCCCCCGCTCATCGACGCACCCTTGCCCTTCAAAGACAACGTCGCAACTCCTCCGAGGAATTTGCGCCGATTATACCGAGTGCATTCGAGCGACCTACGCACTGCCGCCTACTTCCGCATCGACGCTTTGAAAGGGCCCGACTTCAGTCGGTCCGTAACCCGTCAGAATTGAATCCGGCTTCAGCCGCTGAGGGACCGGTTTGCCCTTCCGTCCTCTGTGCCCCCTGTGTCCTCTGTGGTGAATGAACCGTTAAAATGGAACAAGCATCGAAACCCCAGAGGAACCAGTGCCCCTTTACGAATACCGCTGCAAAAATTGCAGCCATCAGTTTGAGAAAATCCAGAGCTTCAGCGCCCCGGACGAGAAAGAATGCCCCGTCTGCCACGGCCCGGTCGAGCGCCTGATCTCGGCCTCCGCCGCCCACTTCAAAGGCTCCGGCTGGTACGCCACCGACTACGCTTCGAAATCGAAGCGGTCCGACATGAAAGCCTCCGCCGACGGCGAAAGCAAATCGTCCGACGGCAAATCCGGGGACAGCAAGGCCGGCGACACAAAATCCGCCGAAAAACCCGCGTCGACTTCCTCTGACTCCGGCAGCACCTCATCGAGCACCACTTCATCGCCCGCTAAAAGCGACTAGAGCACCTTGAGGAAGCCGCTTTAAAAGCGGTTCGTCCTCGCAGCTTGTGGAAAACCTCGGTTCGTTGAAAGGGTTCGGCTTCACCCGTACCGTAAAGCCTGCGAAATGAGTTGGGCTTTAGCCCCTGAGGGATGCTCCGCTGCCGTTCCCTAAACTCTAAACTCTGACTGCTGCTCTTCCAGCTGCACGGACAGCTCTTCCCACTCGCTGTTCAGCGATGCCTGCAGCTCACGCAGCGCGCTCAGTTCCGCGGACAGCCGTTGCGTCTCATCCTGGCTGATGTAGACCGCCATCGCCTGCTCCGCCTCCGCTACCGAATTCTCCACCCGTGGAATCTCCGCCTCCACCACTGCCAGGCGCTCCTGCATCTGCCGCAGCTTGATCGGATTCACCCGCCGCGCTCTCTCCACCACATCTGTAACCACGACCGGCACAATCTCCACAATCGGTTCCTCGGCTGCAGTCGTCGCAGCGGCAAGTGCCTGCGCGCCGCCTTCCTTCCGCCACACAAAATCCTCGTAATTGCCCGGATAAACGTGAACCTGTGACCCCCGCGACGGATCCTCGACGTTCCGCTCCACTTCGAATACCTTCTGCCCCAGCCCATCGATAAAGTAGCGATCATGCGACACAAAGATCACCGTGCCGTTAAACTTTCCAATCGCCTCCAGCAGCACATCCTTCGCGCGCAAATCGAGGTGATTCGTCGGCTCGTCCAGCAGTAAGAAGTTCGCCGGACTCACCAGAATCCGCGCCAGTGCATAGCGATTCCGCTCGCCGCCACTCAGCACCCCCAGCGTCTTAAACACGTCATCGCCGGAAAACAGAAAGCACCCCAGCAAACTTCGCAGGTCTTTTTCCGCGACCTTCGGCGCCGTTCTGCCAATGTCGTCCAGCATCCGCGCCGCCGGATCGAGCACCTTGTACTGATCCTGCGCGAAGTACTCCGCAACCACGTTGTGCCCCAGCTTCAGCGTTCCCTTCGTCGGCGTCTCCTGCCCCGACAGCAAACGGATCAGCGTCGACTTGCCCGCGCCATTCACCCCCACCAACGCAATCCGATCCCCGCGCTCAATCGTAAAATTCACATCCTCGAGAACACGCTTCTCCCCATACTGCATCGAGAGTCCCGCAACCTCGACCACTGTCCTGCCAGACGGCGGTGGCTGTGGAAATGAAAAATGCGGCACCGGCTCTTCCAGAGGTATCTCGATCCGCTCAATCTTCTCCAGTTCCTTAATCCGGCTCTGCACCTGCTTCGCCTTCGTCGCCTGATACCGGAACCGGCTGATAAAGACTTCCAGATGCTCGATGCGCTCCCGCTGATTCTTGTACGCGGCCTCCAGTTGCGCCCGCCGCTCCGCCTTCTGCGTCAGGTACTTCTCATAGTTACCGTGATAAACGTGCAGCGCCTTATTCCAGATTTCGATAATCTTGTTGACCGTCACATCCAGAAAATAACGATCGTGCGAAATCAGGATGTACCCGTTGGGCCACGCCACCAGATAGTTCTCGAGCCAGTTCCTCGTCTCCAGATCCAGATGATTGGTCGGCTCGTCCAGCAGCAGCAAATCCGGCTTCTGCAGCAGCAGCTTCGCCAGCGCAACCCGCATCTGCCAGCCACCGGAAAATTCCTCCGTCCGCCGCGTCCAGTCTTCCTTCGCGAATCCCAGCCCTGCCAGCACCCCGCCCACCTGCGCGTCCAGCGCGTAAACATCGTGATGACGCAGCCGGCCCTCCACCTCGGAAAACCGGTCCGCCACCGTCGCATACTCGTTGCTCTCCGGATCCAGCTCCGACAGCGCGTGCGCCAGCGTCTCGAATTCGCGCTCCATCGCCCGCAGCTCGTCAAAGACGCTCAGGCATTCGTCGAAAACCGTTCTCCCCGCCAACGCCAGGCCATCCTGCGGCAGGTACCCGATCGTCATCCCCTTCATCCGCTGCACGCTGCCGTAATCGAGCGAGTCCATCCCGCCCAGCACCTTCATCAGCGTTGACTTGCCCGCGCCGTTCGCCCCCACCAGGGCGGTCTTCTCCGTGGGAGTAATCAGCCAGTCCGCATTTTCAAAAAGAAGTCGCGGTCCGAATCGCTTCCCCGCCCCCGAGAGCTGCAGCATAGCTACATTTTATCGGAGCAATTTCCCAGCCCTGCGATAAGCCACGGGCAAACCGTTCCCTCAGTTATCCGTTGTTTGCAGTCTGAATGGTCTTGAACTCGCACTGAATGGTGCGAGCCAGCCCCTCGCTCAGGGAATAAGGCGGCACAAATCCCGTCTCTCGCACACGCTCGGCGCGAAATTGCGTGCTCTCGCAGAATTTGCGCACCCGAATTGCGCTGATCGGAAACTTCCTCCCTGACACTCGAGCCACCACATCGAGCACACGGCCGCCCGCCATCGCCAACGCTTTCGGAATGCGCGGCATTTTGCCGCCCTTGCCCAGACACTGCCTTATGTGCTCAACCAGGGTCCTGGTATCCATGTCGGGTCCGTCTACGTAGTTATAAATGTGAATACCCGGCCCCATTGTAAGAACGTGAGCCACAAATGCAGCTACGTTACCCACATACGCCATCGACTTAACATTTTTTCCAGCGCCTACCATTAGAAACTTGCCCGTAGCGATCTGGTGCAGCAGGTTATAAACATTTCCCCGATTCCCCTCGCCGAAAACGACCGTGGGGCGAATAATCGCCAGTGTGCGCGCCCCATCGGCGGCGGCCCATGCGCGATACACGCCTTCAGCCTCGAGCTTCGTCTTGCCGTACTCATTGAATGGCTCGAATGGCCCTTCTTCATCGACAGGCTTCGCCTGGAACCCATAAACAGCCACGCTGCTTGTGAACACGATTTTCTCGACTCCGCTGTCATCGGCAGCGAGACACACCTGCCTCGCCCCTTCCACATTGACCTCGTGATATCGCGAAACCGGCCGAACATCGTCGCGGTGCTCGGCTGCCAGATTAATGACCGCGTCCACACCCGTCATCGGCTTTCTCAGCGACTCGCGGCTCGTAACATCGCATTCCATCCAGAGATCGGGAAACGTTTCGCTCCTGCGAATGTCGCCGATCCGCACCACCCACCCCTGTTCCTGCAACAAGGGAGCCAGCCGCGAGCCAATGAACCCCGATCCGCCCAGAATCAGCACATTCGGGGGCCCAGCATAGGTTTCGAAACCAGCACCCGAATTTGCGATTCTATTCACCACAAGACTTCACGCCTGAATACTTCGCTTTACGCGTTGGACATCCGCTTCAACCATCATGTGAATGAGCGATTCCAATGGAGTCTTCGGACTCCATCCCAGCCGCTCTTTTGCCTTTGCGGCATTCCCGATAAGCACATCGACTTCAGCGGGCCTGTGGTAGCGTGCGTCGGCAACAACATAATCCTCGCTGTTTAATCCAACATGCGCGAATGCAATACGGCACATCTCTCGCACAGAAGTTGTCTTGCCGGTTGCGACCACATAGTTATCGGGCTCCGGCTGTTGAAGCATCGCCCACATAGCCTCGACATAATCCCCGGCAAATCCCCAGTCCCGCTGCGCATCGATATTGCCCAGCCGCAACTCCTTTTGCAGTCCACAGTGAATTCTGGCCACAGCATCGGTAACTTTCCGCGTCACGAACTCAATGCCCCTCAAAGGAGACTCATGATTGAAAAGGATTCCGCTCGATGCATGCAGATTAAAACTCTCACGGTAATTCACCGTGCTCCAGTGAGCAAAAAGCTTGGATACCGCATAAGGGCTTCGCGGATAAAACGGGGTTCGCTCGTCCTGAACAGGCTGCTGAATCTTGCCGAACATCTCACTGGTCGATGCCTGATAGAATCGCGCCTTCGGATTCACGATGCGCATTGCCTCCAGCAGCCGAAGCGCTCCCACTGCCGTCACCTCCGCGGTCAGCAAAGGCTGATCCCAGGAAGTAGCTACAAAGCTTTGCGCAGCGAGATTATAGATCTCTTCCGGGCCGGTCTTCTCCAGCGCTCGAATAAGCGACGAAAGATCGATTAAATCGGCGTCGATAATCTCGATGTCATCCAGGACCGATAACTCGCGCAATCTCCACAATGTATCTGTGCCTCTGCGCGCGATAACGCCGTGCACAGAGTATCCTTTGCCCAGCAGAAACCTGGCCAGATAAGCTCCATCCTGTCCGGTCACGCCTGTAATCAGGGCATGCTTACTGCTCATCTTCTTCCTCCTCCGCCGCGCGCAAAATGTCAGTGAGGGTCTTCTCTAACGGAATCTGTGGCTCCCAGCCAGGGCGCTCCCGAATCTTTGTGCAGTCTCCCACCATCCTGCGTTGTTCCGCCCGTCGCAGGCGCGCAACGTCGCACTTCATCTCCGCCCGAACCCCGGCTATTTCCAGCATTTTCTCAACCAGCGATCGCAGGGTCCGCTCTCTTCCAGAGCAGATGTTATAGATTTCCCCGTTTTCCCCGCCTTCCAACAGAAGATGATAAGCGTTTACTGTGTCGCGCACATCCATGAAATCCCGCGTCACATCCAGGTCGCCCGTGGTCAGAACTGCGTTCTGGCGCCCCCTGCGTATCCTGGCGATTTGGCGCGCGAAGCCGGCAACAGCGAATCGCTGATCCTGCCCCGGCCCGATTTGAGTAAATGGTCTGGTCATAACCACTCGAAAACCGTTCGTCTGACTCCATTCATAACAAAGCGCCTCAGCCGCGACTTTGCTCACTGCGTAAGGACTGCGAGGACGCAATGGTTGAGTCTCTTTGGCGGGAAGATCTGTCTCGGCTACACACCCATAAACATCGGCCGATCCTATGTATAGGAACTGGCCGCGAAAACCTTCCGCGCTCAGAGCCTGCAAAAGATTCAGCGTTCCGAAGAAATTCACAGCGAACGTCTTTGCCGGCTCCTCGAATGATGCGGCCACCGAGCTTTGCGCCGCCAGATGCAGCACCGCCTCTGGCATCAGCGTGGAGACAGCAGACCGAACCCGCTCCGCGTCGCAAAGATCCACAGCGCCCTGCTGATCCTCGAAAGGCACTCCGCCGAATCGCGAGCGGTAGTGAAGCCCGACGAATCCGGAGTATCCCGTCACCAAAAGTTTCATTGACCATTATCCTTGCTAATTATCCTTGCTAATCTGCCACACCCCTTGATGAACTCACGGAGGCGTCTGTTCCGCCACCCCCGCCAAAAAAATGCGGGTCGCGGTCTGCCATCGACCTTAGTAGCCAAGCCGGCTCGCGACACCTCGCAGGGAGTAGAGAAAAAAACACCACGCGGCCTTTATGAGCGACAGCCGTTCGATTTTCCGATAGATTCTCCACGTCCATAGAGCGCTGCGCGGCTTGGCCCCCGACACCGACAAAGAAGAAACCCTGTATCGAGCAAGGTCAGCCTGGATTCCCCACGCAGTATGGCCCTCCCTCAGAATCTGCAGCCACGTAATGTAGTCCTCATGTCCGGCCGTCGGCATTGTGAGCGAGGGAATATAGCTCCTGTCAATCATAACGGTAAGGCATCCGATGAAATTTCCCTTCAGGAGATCTTCATAGCTAAGCTTGTCCGGTATCCTCACCTCTTTCCCTGCACCTTCACCCGTCCGGAATCTACGGTAGCGTGAGAAGGAAAATTCAGCTCCATTCCGCCGCATGAATTCCGTCTGAGTTCGCAGCTTCTCCGGCATCCACAGATCGTCGCTGTCCAGAAACGCCAGATACTGCCCCTTCGCAGCCTGAATTCCCGCGTTACGTGCCTTTGCCACCCCGCCATTTTGCGTTAGTTGAATTACTCGAATTCTGGGATCCCGAGCTGCACATTCACGCGCGAGCGAAAGAGTGTCGTCCGTCGATCCGTCGTCAATCAGCAGCAATTCCCAGGTTGTGAAGCTCTGAGCCAGAACAGAATCGACAGCCTCGGCCAGCACATTCTCAGCGTTGTACGCAGGCATGATGATCGATACCAGCCCCGTCTCCCATGGAAGCCGCCCCTCCTCCACGCCTCCATAACCGGAACGGCCATCTGAATTGCTTTTCATTTTTGTGGCACCTTTCCCGACGTCAGGGAGGTTATGTGCCGGACCAGAATCGCGACTCATATCGGGATCATAGCCTGGCCCCCATCGTTCCTTGAATAGCCGGGCCACGAGAGATGACTTCGCCCCGTACCAAAACATAATTTTTGTTTCGCGCCGCTCCGGGTCATCCTCTCTGGATGCCTGGCTCAATCGCCCGTTACATATTTGGGAATCAGCTTTCGCTTTCATCGCGCCAACAATTGCGCAAGAACCGCTAATCGCGACCGATAACAACCTATCGAGGAAAGAAACTACTGCAATTTACAGTATAGGCGGCCAGGTTCCTGCGTACCAGCTTCCATTTGATCACCCGCCGAGGGTCAGCTCTATTGTATAACCCGCCGAGCCGGCTTTGACTCGGCAATCGGCGCCGCCAGCGCAGGCTAACTCTACAATAGCAGTCGCCGGATGTCCGCTAATCGAGACCCATAAAAAAACTCTTTTAGAAAGGTTTGCCTGCAGTTGACAGCGTACGCTCCGAGATGGCTGCGCACCTCCTCAAGCGCTCCAAGAATTCCGTCCAAATTATTTGCCTCCGCAAAACGCCCATTCACCCCTTCTTCAACATATTCCGGGAAAGATCCGATTTGGCTCGCAATCACCGGCGTCCCAAACATAAAAGCCTTGGGGAGAACCGCGCTTTGCGTGGATCTGCGGTACAGATTCCAGATGCAGAAACATTCCGCATAGCACAGATTCATCTCCTCATTGCTGAGCGGCCGGCCGCAACGAATCTCGATCCTGTCTCGATTCTGACTGAAACTCGGATCCCTCATAATCGATGGAGGAAACGGATCTCGCGATGCAACCAGAAACCGCACGTCGGCGCGCCGCCGGAAAACATCGCGCATGAAAGAAACATACTGATCGAAGCCATGAGATCGGCATAAGGCGCCACAAAATCCAAAGTTGCGCTTCATCGTAAGGTCCCTGACAATATTTTCAGGCGCCTCGTCTTCCATGATCAGTGGGATATGCACGCAATTTCCATTGAACCGCGCATCGCCCTTCTCATAAACCTTCATGCCATATCTTGACGCCAGGATAACCGTATCGGCGAGTTTCAGCACAGGAATTGTTGCGCGGTGCGCCAATATCGCCTTCATCGTGCTCGCGACGCCCTCGCTTCGCAGGTAACCCAGCGACATGTCCCAGGGTTCGTGAAATATGTATAGAACCTTTGCCCCCTCACGCTTGAGCGCGGCTGCGATATCCCTGTTTTGTATCGCAGGATTAAGAAACACCGCGTGAGTCCATTGCTGGCCGTACGCGCTTTCGACCCCGAATATGGGCGCGGCACTTTCGACTTCCGCAAACCTCCGATAAGTGGGATCGAGGAGAAACGCTGCCTGGTATCCCAGCTCACGGACGGCCTTCGCGTACGCGATCAGGAACTGAATGAAGGCCGGGTTAAAACGGAGAGAGACGATGACCACTTTCCGCATTACAGCAGTCCCCGTTCGGGTTCAGTCTGTACGCGCGCCGCGCGAACTGGAACCAGAAACCGATAGAGTGTGCGAGTCAGGTTACAGACCCATGGCCAGATGATAGCCAGAAAGATGAGCTGAGCGATCAGGAACGTGAAGATATCCTGCGTTCGCGATCGCGGCATCAATATGCAGAGAAACCCCGAGAAAAGCCGCGCCGAATACATCTCATTCTTAACGAACAGTCGATTCACTGCGCGAGAGAGCGCACCCAGCAACGCACCCGCCGAGATTGCCGTCACGAGAGACGGCGTAAAGTAAAATATCTCGCCAAGCCAGGTGAATATCGATACCGAGTCTACCGTGTTATCCACTGAAGGATAGATACACATTGACATTTCCATATTAAAAGAAAATACTTTCTTCGGGACCAGAAAGGCGGGGACAAACTTCTTTAGAAACTCCCCGATAAAATCGTACCAGGGGGCGGTTCCGCAGTGTGCGTTCAGCATCATTCCCAGATTGATAAACGGGGTGATGGTTCCGCTCAATAATGGACTCTGCACATTGCCGCTGTCGCCGCGAAATGAACTCGCGATGCTGAAAGCAGCCAGCCCCAGCCCGGCGCCCAAAACGGCGCGGCGCCAATTTGAAGTCCGCCTCAGAACGATGGCTATCACCACCATCAGGACGAAGCCACGGCCCGAACCTGTTTCATAGAACAGAAGAAGTAACGCGATAATCCAGAGGATCCATCGGCCATAACGCGACGTATTGCTCGCGCTGTCGATCAATCCAAGCGGCAGCAAGGTGAAAATATAACCCAGAAGATCGGCTACACCACCTCCCTTTCCTACGGTGGCGTTGTAATCCTGAATTAGTTGTTCTGCCCCGGCGCCGTGGAACAAAAACATATTGAATTGCAAAAGCTGGCGTCCATACGTTGCATCCCAAACTAAATATGCTATAGAAAAAATCGCCAGGACTGCGCATGATGCCGTAGAAAGATATCTATGCGGTGAACTTGCAGGTGAAGAGCCGCTCCGAACAACAAACCAGAGCGGCACCAGGGCGGCGACCGTATACTCGATGGCCCTCGGCCCAGCAACAATCGTGTCGGGAATTCCCCAGAGAACCAGACCTGCCATTATGAAATATCCCAACGATATGCGGGTCATGCCGTATGCAGGTCTTCCAGATTTCGTGTCGCCTTCGCTACATAGGCTCTTGCTGCTTCCATGCTGGGTGGTACCGCGGAGCGAACGACCTCTATCGCCAGCTTTCCCAGCGGCTCCGGGTCGATCGGCCACTCGGTATAAGTTATTTGCCCTGGAAAGGCCTCGCGCAGATCCGGGTCCGCGCCCCATTGCGTAGTGATAAGGCTTCGACCGGCAATCAGGGTCTCAACGGATTTGATCTTCACTCCGGTCGATGGTCCGATTGGATTCACCGTCGCGCCGATTTGGCGGTAATAGTCCAAAGTAGAGCCAACCGGCCCAACCACTCGAGCGCCACCTCGCCGGAGAGCTTGCAGCACAGAAGGATCGACCGTCTTGCAAATTCCGCCAGCTACCAGTAGCTCAACTCCCGCTCCCGCAATGCATTCCAGGAACTCCCGATGCGCGAGCACACGCATGATTTCCTCATTGCCGTAGCTGGGAGCCCCCATGAAACCGACTCGCTGCGGACGCTCCTCTGACGCCAAGCCCATTAACTGAGCCGAGTTCGGCGGTACAAACTGCATTACTGGCGGTCGGATACTGTACAGGCGCTCGAACTCCAGCGCATCCTCCTCTGAAACTGCCACGCATCGGCTGGAATGCAGAATTGCCGCCTCATCTTTCGAGGCCATGCTGATCCAACGGCGCTTTCCGATCCGCTTGTGCCGGTTCGCCATCACATCGCCCAGGTCCATGATCACTTTGTTCCCCGCGCGGTCCAGCCGCAGCAGCCTGTGTCCCCATGGGTAATAGCACACGATCGTCGCATACCGTTCGACCCAGCTGCGGGGTAACGGAGTTCGCAGCGGAAAGCAGAACCGGTCGATCCAGCGCAACTTGTTGCAAAGCACAACTCCGCCACCATACCAGAGCGTTGTGTTTAAACGCGCGGCCATTGGATAGAAACCATCTGTAACATTGACCGGGAGCCCGGCATCCTTCAGCCAATGACGCGCCGTGGCAGGCGTTGCTCCCAGTGACAGCATATCGACCGAGTCCCGATAGATCGAGCACAGCGTGGAAAGTATTTGATGCTGCTGCTGCGTCATTCCATTTTCGCTGCGCATATCGAGCGGAGAAATGTACAGACAACGGGCCGCCGCTTTTTCCCCGCCGATCGATGTTTCTCTCATTTCGGTCAGCGACTCCGCGAATTCTGTCCCTTTGCGAACCGTCTCAGGA
>Ga0181522_10002212_pt1 | contig 11215 bp, 13 predicted proteins | sample PEATcosm2014_Bin_27_FD_121103 | JGI IMG/M metagenome (GOLD analysis project Ga0181522, IMG submission 121103) | Peatland microbial communities from MTU Mesocosm Facility, Houghton, MI, USA - PEATcosm2014_Bin05_10_metaG | ecosystem: Environmental > Terrestrial > Soil > Wetlands > Peat | place...
CACTGGGCATAATCCGAAACTGAACATAATTCCGATGAAGAACCACCCGCTTCAGCGCCCTTTCGACGACATTATTGTCTAACGGCGCTCCGGCTTGCCGGAGAAACAGCGTCAAAGGCCGCCAGTGTCGCAGTAAGTACGTGATCGCCTTGCCCAGTCCCGAGTTCGGCTCCGTCTTGCGCTCGGCGAACTGCGCTTCCAACCACCCATGAAGTTTATCCATCACCGGGAGGCTATGCTCTTGGTGAAACTGCAGGCGCTCTTCCGGCTTCAGCCCACGCTCCCGCGCTTCTGCGTCGTGACCATACACCTCGCCCAGCATCTCCAGTACATAGCGACATTGATCGGGAAAGTTCGCCGCAACTTCCACGATCTGTCTTCTTCCATGCGCCAGGCAGTTTGCCAGTAGAATCTCCACTCCTTCAGCCAACTTCGGAACATTGCGCGAGAGCGCGTCGCACATTTGAATGGGCGGCCCTAAGTGCCGGGCACGGTGCTGCAACACGTCAGCAAGGTTCTCGCCGGCATGCTGGCGTCCGGTAAAGTACAGCGCAATCTTCCAACCCTGGCTGTGGACACGATGCCGCTCGTGAACACACCCGTGCGCTCGTCCGACGGTTCGCGCGTGAGATGTAACACTCGCATGCTGGTGTCGTCGTTGTGTACCACCTCACCCTGCGCTGCCTGCCGGATCAACTCGTCACGCGCCGGTTTCATTAACTCCGCCGCCTCTTCGACCACTTCCCACTGCGTCGCCGCCGGTAACGGAATCCCCAGCTGACCCTGGAGTTGTTCCAACCGGTAGAACGGGGTTCCGCTGCCATACTTGAGTTGCGCGATCATCGCGGCCGCCGTCTCGTCGTATTTTTCCGGACCTACTCCTTCCGGTTCTTGTGCGGTATACACCTGTCCGCAGGCACCGCAACGCAACCGTTCGAGCGAATAGACAGTGGCCGCCAGCGGCGCCTGCCCTACAATCCGCACCAGCACTTTCGGATCTTTCTGCCCGTATACGTTACCTTTCTCGCACTCCGGGCAGCGATCCCCATGCTTCAACTGCGCATGTGCAATCGCAATCTTCCGCGAACTGACAAACGCCTCTGCCCCATTGCGTCCATGTCCTGGCGCCGGGGGAACGTCGGTCTCCGGCTCAGTGCCGGCAGCAGTTTCCGAGCTTTCTGATTTTCCCAGTACCGCGCTAGTCTTCTCCGTATTGCGCGGCCGCACCAACATCGCCGCCAGCGCATGCAATGCCTCCTTGAGCTTTCCGTAATCGTCCTCGCTCAACGGCGCTTGCCGCGCTCCGTCCAGCACCCGATCCAGTTCGTCCAGATTTACATCGACCCGTCGTCTCGTGGCTTTCATCCTCGCTCCATGAGCAGTTCGCGAAACTGCTTCGTCAACGGATATCCCAGAACCTCTTTGATCGACCGGTTCGGCACGTAGCTATTCGATTGTTTGCCTCGTCCCGTCGTCTTACCCAGCACCACCCAGTTGGCCGCACGGTAACAGGTTCCACGGAATCGTTCCGGATCTACAAACGTCTCCAGAAAGTAGATCGGATGCCCGTAGATCCGCTGCCAGTCCGCGGAGATCCGCAATGCCATGCGACCCAGGATATGCGACGCCAGGTGTTCCACCTTGACCCACGGCAGAATCAGGAAGCGCGTGTTGTAGGCGAGAAAACGAACATTACGACGGCGCTCTTCCGCGCTCCAGCCAATGTAGCGGTCGCGACTGCCCAGATGACGTGGAGCCGAGGACCAAGCAAGACACGCGATCGGCCGTCCTTGCCCCAACAACAAGTACTTTAAGTGTTCGCCCACCGGCTGTTCGTAGCGAAGGTAATGATGTTCCTCCAGCAAACTGTTCCACAACGGCTCTTTCGCGGTGCGACGAACCAGTTCAAACTCTAGCGGCTGGAGATTCCGCAAACGGCCTTCGATGGGGGTGGTATCGATCCGTACCGGCTCCGGTCTGGCTCGCTTGGCCAGCGGGTTATGCCGCACGTAACTCACCGGCGGCAACTCGATCTGGCCGGCACGGTGCAGCATGAGCAACAGGCCGCGGCACACCATGTCGCGCAACGCTCCATTGGCCTGGCGCCACTGCCAGGCTTCACAGACCTTGGTCGAGAGTGTACGACGGCTTTCCTGCGGGTGCTGCTCGATCAGGGCGCGTATATAAAGGATGTCTTCCCGGCTGATCTTCCGGCCCCGATAGCTGAACTCAACCGTCATCGATCAGCAGTATGAACTGGTTTTTCTTGGAACGCAAGGGGTAACGTCGTGTTTCTTTCTTTTTTCGTCGTGAGTGTTCATTACTTCAGCACGTTCACTCGCCGCCACATCGGCGCCGCTCGCACCCGCGACACATCGCCCGCCGCCATCAGCAACTGCGCCTCATAGGCTTCCAGTGGCTTGGCCGCTTCAGATCCTCCCGGCCACCACAGGAAGGTCCCCTTCGAGAGCCGCTTTTGCGCCAACCAGTATCCCTGGCCGTCATAGTTGAGGATTCGAATCGACGTCCCGCTACGGCTCCGAAACACGAACACACACCCGGAAAAAGGATCCTCTGCCAGTTTCTCCTGACAAAGTCGCACCAAAGAATCAATCCCTTTTCGTCCGTCGACTCTCTCGATCGCGACCAGCACCCGCATCTGCGGCGTGATCTGAATCATCTCTCGGTCTCCCGCCAAGCCCGCAGCAGGCTCATCCAATCGGGCGATGTCGCAGCTTTCCACTGAATGCGCACCTTGCCTCCGCGCGACGACTCGAACTCGATCGAACACTCTCCCGGCATCGCTGCAGCTGGCGCCATCAGCTCGACGAATGTTGGCTTGCGTGTTTTTCGCCGGCGTTGGGAAACTCCGCCCAGCCTGTTCTTCAGCCCCGTATAGTCCAGCCGCAGATGTCGCGCGACGGAATACACGCCGTGTTCCCGAGCCAGATCAACTGCGGCTTGCCACACCGAATCCGGCAGTCTCTTTCCTCGTGGTCGGGTGCTACGAATCTCATTCAGGTGGAGTTGTAACTGCGCGATTGGCTCGGGAATGACTGCTGTGCTCATGCGGTTCGCCCTCGGCCGCTCCTCGGCGGTTCAGTGAACTTAACAGGGCGAGTTAGTTGTCGTCACGCATGCTTGCCGAAAACTCACAAAGCAACTGAAATGGAAGTAGGCTCCTCTAACCGTCAGCACTTGATAAGCCAGCCGCGTGAGCGCTTTCCTTTAAGAAAAGGTTGAGGTGCTCTGCGGTAATAATGCCTATCGGTTCACCGTACGTTGGGGCAGTCTGGCTATGGTGTAATCACTATGCGTAATCCAGAACAAGTCGAAGAAACATGCAAAAACCATAAAATAGATTTGGCCGTAATCGGATATTCAGTAACCACAGCTGAAAAAAATCGCATTGCTTCGGATATTACCGCATCATGCGGGTGCCCCATTCTCGAACTTTGGGATCGCCATCCACCGCAACGCCGACATTATCCCGTCTTCGATCACTTCTCGCTTACGCCTGAAGATTTCTTGGATAAAATTGATTTCATCCTCGGGCGAACTCCTTCGGGGTAGAACGGCCTTGGCGCGAGTCTCGCAGACGCGAAAGGCCGCGAATTCCGTCGGCGCGGAGGTTTTGCCCGCAGCGTTTTCGTAAGTTGCTTGAAACGAAAAACCGCGGGCCGCAGCTGCCGCGACCCGCTTTCCACACTAGTTTGCTGCAATCCCATTCAATCCTGATTTTGCAGGTAAGCCAGAAACTTCTCCCAGGCTGCTTAGTGTTCCATCTTTTTCAATGCGGAAGGTAGCGACTGTTCCCGTCCCAGTGTCGAGGGTGTAGAGAAATTTCCCGTTCGAACTGATGGCTGTATCAATATCTGTACTCCCCGCAACGAGCGTGGCCTGGACTGTTCCCGGTAGAGCCGTGAGAGTTCCGTCGTGCCCAATGGCATAACCAGAGATCGATGATGAAGCCGAATTCGCGGTGTAGACATAGCGGCCGTCAGGAGTGACCTCCAGCCAGCAGGTGGCTGCTCCTTGAGTTGGAACACTTGCGCTGATAGCGGACAGGCCTCCGCTTCCAGAAACTGCATACGAGGAAATGGCAGATGCATTGGTGCCGCCGGCCGGACCGGTTTCGGCAACTAACGCTGCCCCGTTGTTGGCGAATGTTACCGCGAACGCTCCAGGGCCGACACTCGTACTCGTGACGATCGGGCCTAACGTGCCATCGCCGTGTACGCTGAATACGTCAATTTTGTTGGTAGCTTTTTCGGTAACGAGAAGAGAACTTCCATTCGGACTGAATGCAATCGAACCAGGGCCGGTGTTGCCTGCGCTAAGCAACGCGGTACCGTGAGGAATTCGCTTTACACGCTGGTTGTTTTGCACACGAAATCCAACCACATTATTTGTCCCCCCGGCATTTACCAGGAACACGAGGTTGCCGTGTTGAGTGACCGCGACCGGTTCGCTTCCACCGCAAGGCACAATATCGATCAGCCACAGAGAGTGGCCGAATACGCGAAATACGGAAAGCTCTCCGCTGCCCGCGTTCACAGCGAACAACAATGATCCGTCGTTGCTTAGGAGAGTGATCCCTGGGAACCGAGTGGGTCTGTGGTTCCGCCGCTACCGCGGCCGCCGGTGAAAAACCGTCCGGCTCTGGTTAAGCTGCCATCGGATTCACGCCTGAAGACGATGACGGCATTGCGGTCGGCGTCGTTAGTCATGACGAACACGGCTTTATCGCCCGTGTCGCTTCTATTGTCTTGTGCCTGGCTGGGGGTGGGGGCGGCTAGGGCAACAGCTAGCCCGAGCAGCAAGGATAGTCGCATTGCTTTATGCATCACGGGTGAACTCCTGACCCATTATTTGCACCGGCTTGGCTGCTGGGCTGCGGAGTCGATGATTCAGTTTCAGGAAAGTTACCGATTCGAGGAAATCCTGGCTACAAATTACCGTAATGCTACCTACTTACTGAAAACCTCAAATTCTGACCGCTAATTTGTTTGAAACTTCTGGCCACCTCGCTAGTCACCTCCTCTGTGTTTCGGCGGCATGCAAGCGCTCTCGCATTAGATTGTTTCGAAGTCGCGATTGAATGTTCTGCTAATTTAAAAGGAGAAATATGAGAATCAGAATGTGTTTGATGACCATGCTGGTGCTGGCCTGTTCGGTCTCATTGTTCGCACAGACCGCCATGTCCAGCGATTCTTCCATGAAGAAGTCGGATTCCATGGGCAAACAGATGACAATGACCGGCTGCGTCGCCGAAAAAGACGGCAATTATGTGTTGAAAAACAAGAAACATCCGGATGGCGTCGAGCTGATGAGTTCCGATGATCTCAAACCACATGTCGGCCACAAGGTCAGCGTGACCGGGATGATGCAGGGCGATAGCGCAATGGCGGGCGACAAAATGTCCAGAGACAATATGTCAAAGAACAGCATGGCGAAAGACGGCATGGCGATGTCAGGATTCAAGGTCACCAGCATGAAGATGGTGTCCGAGAATTGCACCATGCCGGACGCGATGATGAACAAATAAAGCGATTAAGATTGAAGCGGATCGCCTATATGGTTGATCCGCTGTTCAAATTCAAGAAACGCTTCAACAAATCGAATGACATTGCCTACAGACAAGCGAAAGTTTAGAGCAGTCAGCCGCCGTGAATTGCTCAAACTGCTGCCGTTGGCGGCCCTCGGCGCTTTTGCCGTGCCTAAGCTTCAAGGGCCGCTGCTAAAAAAAGGACTGGCGTTTAGCGACTGGATGTCGGACAAGTTCTTCCGTTCGCATCACCTTGCGCCCACGTTTGAGACGAGTGACCTCACACCCCCAGACAAGTTCTACGTCAACACATTTGACGTGGACGACCCCGAGGTGGACCTCGACCACTGGTCTCTGGCGGTCAGCGGCGAAGTCCAGAAACCAGGCAATTACAACCTGGAGGTCATAAAGGCCCTGCCGAAAGTTGCTCAGAACACGCGGCACATTTGCGTGGAAGGATGGGATGTCATCGGTCGTTTCGGCGGCGCCAAACTTGCGGATTTTCTGGCCATGGTGGGCGCCGATCCGCACGCTCGCTTCATCACGGTTGAGTGTGCTGACAGCTACTACGAATCGGTGGACATGGGCACCGCGCTGCATCCGCAGTCGCTCTTGTGTTACGAGATGTATGACCACCCGTTAACGCGGGAGCATGGTGCACCCTTGCGGCTGCGCATGCCGACCAAGATTGGTTACAAGCAAGCGAAATATCTTACGACGCTCACAGTCACCAATGTCTCGTCGAAAGTGGGCTACTGGGAAGATCAGGGATACCCCGAGTTTTATTCGATTTGAAGGTGAGGACGCATTGAAAACCAGAACCGTTCAAATCGAAAACGGAAAAGGTGGCACGACGACTGCTGTTTATGAACACCCATACATCATACGTCTCTGTCATTGGGCCAATGCGATCTCGCTCTTGGTATTAATCGGCAGTGGTTTGCAGATTTTCCGTGCCTTCCCCAGCTTTGGCAGCAAGGTGCCGCAGACAAATTTGATCGACTGGCCGAAATCGCTCGCCATCGGCGGCTGGCTCGGCGGTGCTCTGCAATGGCACCTGACCTTCATGTGGATTTATCTGGCCACCGGCGTCATCTATCTCGGATACCAGTTGGTCTCCGCCAACTACCGACAGGTGTTATTCACTCACCGCGACTTCGCGGGCGTGTGGCCAATGGTGCGCCGGTATTTTTTCTTCGGCCCGAAGCCACAGCAGCGCGAAGCCTATAACGCCTTACAGAAACAGGCGTACACCACAGTCGTGATTTTAGGAGTGCTTTCTGTGCTCACCGGTTTTGCCATCTGGAAACCGGTGCAACTCTCCGGACTGGCATGGCTGATCGGCGGTTTCCATTGGGCGAGGCTGGGGCACTTCTTAATCATGATTGCGATAGTCTTGTTCGTCCTGGGCCACCTCGCGATGGTCGCGCTACACGGCTGGCAGAATTTTGTTTCCATGCTGACCGGGTGGAAGAAAAATCCGGCATACCTTTCCGAGTAAAAGCAGCTGCAGCAGCAACCTTAGTGAGGGGACGAGCTCTTGCCGGAAAATCCAGCCGAAACCGCCTACGAAGCGGAGCTGATACAGCGCATCAAGAGCGGCGAACATGATTTGTTCTATCGCCTGGTTCAACCTTATGAGAGACGTGTGTATGCGGCCGCGCTCTCGATTTTAAGAAATGAAGCCGACGCCGAAGATATCGCACAGGACTCGATCCTCAAGGCCTTCCGCCACCTGTCGCAGTTTCGCGGCGAGGCCAGGTTCAGCACTTGGCTTCTTCAGATCACCGCCAATGAGGCGCGTATGAGAAAGCGCCGCATGACGGCTCGTGCCATGGAATCCATCAGCGATCTGCAAAACGACGAGGGAGACTACATGCCCCGCGAATTCGCCGACTGGCACGAGATCCCGTCGGAAAGCCTGGAGCGGAAAGAAGTCCGCACCGCGTTAATCGAAGCGTTGTCGTCGCTCGCTGAAAAGTATCGTTCGGTGTTCGTGTTGCGCGATATCCAGCACTTAAGCATCGAGGAGACCGCCAAGGTCCTCGACATTTCCCCCGGCTCGGTAAAAACGCGTCTGCTAAGAGCGCGGCTGATGTTGCGCGACTTCCTGAGTCCGGGCTTAAACGGACAATGGACTTCGAGGCTGGCGTTTGCGAAAGGGAACAAGCCATGGGAATAACCTGCGAAACAATATGGCGCGAGAGTTCCGACTACATAGACGGCACTTTAAGCCCTGATTTGCGGCAGGCGATTGATGAGCACGTCAAGACCTGCCAGGCTTGTGCGTCGGTATTGGCCGGTTTGCAAAACATCGTGACTTTGTACGGCGACGAACGCATGGCCGAACTTCCATCTGGATTTTCCCAACGACTGCATCGCCGTCTCGAGGCCAACATTCCCACAACCCGGCGCAATTTCTTCGGCTGGGCGGTTGCTTTCGCCGCTTCAGTTCTGGCTGTAGGAGGAATCAAGTTGGGCCGGGCTTCGCACGAAGCACACGAGTCAATCTCTAAACACTCACAACATGCAGTGAAGCCGATTCCTCCGGACATGCAGGTCGTGGTCTCAGACAAAGGAAAGCTTTTTCATCTAGCGGCATGTCCTTTCATTATTAACCGAGAAACAATTCGGCACATGACAGCGAGCGCAGCGCTCGCACAGGGACTTAGTCCCTGTACGAGATGCTTGAGCAAGTATTTGTAAGGCAAAGCAAGCAGGCTTCAGTCTACACCGCTCTCTCAGTATTGATCTCTGCCGTAACCGCGTGGGTTCATTGTCCGCATTTGCCTGAATCATCGAATTGCCAAAAGTTGAGGCGACCGTTTTGTATATGGCGGTCACGACAATGGCGCTGCCAGATGCTTGCTGGGCGATTGTGGTTCGCGAACCGAGCGGTGTCGCAGATGATCGATTCAGTTCGGCGGGCGCGGAGTTCCTCCTACTATTGTTGTTGTTGCACTTGGCGGCGATCGGTTCAAGCTTCTTTTCCCGGTAATAGCGGATGGGGTGCGGGGCCGACGGTCGCACCTTCACGCTGATGCCGATGCCAAAAAAGGCCGCTCGGTTTGTGCTCGAATTCGAGGGACTTCAGGTCTTTCGTTATGGCATCTGTTACTTTGCGCAAGAGCACTGATTGCATGTACTCGATCTGATCCTGCGTAAAAAACTTATTCTGATCGACTGCATGGCCGCAATAGGGACAGTGGCACGGAGCGGGTCCCTTGGTACCCGTTCCCAAGTCACTTTGAAACTTTCGAAATAGCCACGGCATTCTTCCCGGGGCATTCCCTGCCGAAGTAGCCGTCTTCGTCAGCGTGAAGTGGGACATTGATCTGGTTGCCCAGGTTTCGGAGATTGTCGCCCATGCTTCCTTTGCTGTTCGGATACTCGATTGTAGCTATTTGATGACGGCCCGTCCGACCGTCTTCGCGACAGTCATGATCTGCTTACCGATCGCGGCACGCATCTTCTCGGGCAGTAGGTCTTTTTCAGGGAGCTTTTCCCACGCCGCAACTGTGCGGTCCGCGGTTTCGACGACGATAGGCCACAAAGGGCTTGCCGGAATACGTGCCGTGTCAGCAAAGCGACGCATCTGGTCGGGAGTGATTTCTGAAAGGCTGCGGCTTTCGCCGAAACTCAAGCCGAGCGTGTCGTCGGGAATGTACGGAAGCGTTGCCACAAAGTCGTAACCCAGCGAGAGCGCAGGCCTGCGCCGATCGGGATAGAGAAGTGACCAGTTCTTAAGGTGCATGTCGGCGTTGCCGATGACGACGGAAAATACAAGGCGCCGGACAAATTCGAGAACGGCATCCTCTCCGATTTCTGCCCACAACACGGCGGCGATGTTCGCGTAGCTGTGAAACTTGTACTTGTTGTTGGGGAATTCCCCGAAGACTTGCGCGAAATCCTCCATGTGAACGTGCGTGCCGTCCGGCAGGCGATCGAACCGCTTAACGGCGAGGGCCTTGCCTCCGACCGTATGAGCCTGTTCGGGTAGGCGTTTGATGCTGGCGACATCGATGAGCTTGTTTTCAGGTACTGTGATGCCGACACGCCGGGCCAGTTCCAGCATCGCCGATTCGTTCTCCGGTACGGCGGTGAAGCGGGCGGAGGGCAGCTTAACGATCCATGACCCGCCCATGCCCCCGGCGGGGATGGTGAGGCCGCCTGAGGCTTCCATGACGGCGGAGAATTTCAACTGCACGCCGGCAAGAGAAAATCGTAGTGGCTCTTCATCGCTGGCGTTGCGGCTATCGTCATCATGACCGTGATGAGGTCCCGATGGCTGCTCGTGATCTTCCAGAGGCGCAACGGTAAGCGCGCCGGGCAGGTCGGCGCCGAGGACCGCGAGGAGGAAGAATTCGCGCTCGGGATTTACGCCCGCGCGCTTGGCGAGGTAGTCGCGCAGGTGGCCTTCGGGCAGAAGGTTGGAAAAGAAGACCGGGACACGGCGTCCCACGGGACGGAAGTTCGTTACGAGCCCGCCGGTACTGCCCTTGAAGGAGAGGCTGAGCGTCGGACGCTGGGGATCGTCGATATAGTCCTGCTCGAACGCGAAAAACTGCCGGTCGCCCGCCAGGCGGTTGATAACGCCGATCTGCGTTCCGTGCAGGCGCACCGAAAGCGCGTTGAGTTTCTTCGGGTCAAACTTCATCGCGCGGCTCCTGCGAGCCGTCGTAGTCGCGGTCGGCGGCATAGAGGGACCGTTCCTCTCCTTCGCCCTCCCGGTCCTTATGGTGGTCACGCACGATCGACTGGACGACAGGTACCAGAGCGCGGGGAACCATGATGAGGTCGCGGTCGAGCGTGCGGACCATCTCAAGCAGCGTGTCGTAGCGCGGCACGATCTTGCCCGACTCGATGCCGGAGATGTGCCTTTGCCCGATCCCAAGACGGCTTGCCAGGTCCCTCTGGCTCCAGCCGTGCTTCTGACGCGCCTCTATCAGGGCGCGGCGCAGTTCGGCGGGGAGCGCCTTCGGCCGTAGCGGCTTGACACCCTTTGCTGCATCCCTACTCATATTTGATACAATATACTACATCACAAGAAAGTCAATTGATACACTAATATTCATCAAAACATGATTATGATGCAATATAGGGTATCCTGCCTTCTAATGCCGAACGTTGTCGGCCGTGAGATGGAGGGTGCGAACCCCGCGAGATAAAGGCTGGACTCCTTATGCTCCATTGTAGAAGATTGTCAGCGGTGGAAACAGAAGCATGATCAATAGGCTTCCGCCAGGGCCCTGATTTTCGCGGTAACTACCGCGCGACGCAAAGACGCAAGTGTCATAAGCAGCCCAATGTCGCAGCAATCAGACTACAGCTCATGCCGGTTGGCGAGCGAGGAAAGGACATCTTCTTGATGCCACACCGGCGCCGAATAAGCGAATAAGCCGTGGGTCGAGCCTCTGGTGAGAAGTGCGAGCACGGAAGTGGTATCGAAGGAGAGAATTCGGAAAACCGTATAATTCGTTCCCGCTCTGATCTTTCCAGATTTTCGAGAGGCACAGTCGGGAGCCGACTCCCGCGACAGCCTCAAGGACTGAGTGTCCAATTTTCCATGTTCAATTTGGGGACCCGTCCGAACTCTCGCGTGTTGTTCGTAACCAGCGTCACGCCAAGACTACGGGCGTGGGCCGCAATGAACAGGTCGTTCGCGCC
>Ga0181522_10002213_pt1 | contig 11211 bp, 5 predicted proteins | sample PEATcosm2014_Bin_27_FD_121103 | JGI IMG/M metagenome (GOLD analysis project Ga0181522, IMG submission 121103) | Peatland microbial communities from MTU Mesocosm Facility, Houghton, MI, USA - PEATcosm2014_Bin05_10_metaG | ecosystem: Environmental > Terrestrial > Soil > Wetlands > Peat | place...
ACTCCGACGATGGTGAAGGGATGTCCATTGATCTGAATGGCGTCGTTTACGATCCGTGGATCGTTGCCGAAGCGGCGGCGCCAATAACTGAAACTCAACACCACGACCGGATTCGCGTCGGGCACCAGATCATCGGCGGCCACGAACATGCGCCCGGCGGCTGGTTGCACGCCGAGCACGTCGAAGTAATTACCGGAGACGAGCTCCGCAGCAACCAGATCGGGCTGGTTGTGCCACTGGACTCCAACCTGCGCCGCATCGGTGGCAAGCACTCCGCTGAAGACGGAGTTGCGGTCGCGCAGATCGCGGTACATAGGGTAGGAGAAGTAGAAATGCCCGTCGGACCGCGAATTGAGGCGTCCGGTGTTGCTGCCCTCGTACTTCAGGAGCACGAGACGATCCGCGTCCTTCACCGGCAGGCTGCGCAGCAGCGCCTGATCGAGCAGGCTGAAAATGGCAGTGTTGGCGCCGATGCCGAGCGCGAGCGTGATGATCGCGACCGCCGCGAAGCCGGGCGCCTTTCGCAACTGGCGCGCCGCGTAGCGAAAATCCTGAAGCCATCCGTTCATGCGCCCTCCTTGTTTGTTTTCTATTCGTTCACAACCCACTCATTCATAGCGCAGCGCCACCATGGGATCGACCCTGGATGCATGCCAGGCGGGCAGAAAAGCAGCGCCGCCCGCGACCAGCGCGATGCAGAAAATTGCCAGCGTAAAACTCAACGGATCGAAGGGCGACAGCTCATACAGCATCGAACCGAGGAAGCGCACACATGCAAGGGCAAGGGGAAGACCCACGGCTGTTCCGATACAACTGATGAGCAGGCTCTCACGCATGACCATCCAGAGCACCTGGCCACGTTGTGCGCCAAGCGCCATGCGGGTTCCGATCTCCGCCGAGCGGCGCCTCGTCCGATATGACAACGTGCCGTAGAGTCCGGTCGCCACCAACAGCGCGGCCAATCCGCCAAAGAAGCCGCCCAGACGGGCAAACATTTTCGGCTGAAGATACGACTCTTCGAACTGAGCGCGCTGCGTCAACGGCTTCTCCAGGGGAACATTGGGATCGATGTCATGCACCACCTGGCGAAGCGTCGGAAGCAGATTTAGGGGCTCGCCGTTGACTCTCACCTCGACGTGCACTGTGTCTCCGGCGTGAAGGTTCTGGAAGGTGGGATAGTAGGCCATGGGCATCGGCTTCTCATCCACTCCCCGGTAGCGGCTGTCTTTCGCTACGCCAACGATGGTTCGATTGTCCCGAACCTTGTGTCCAATTGGATTTGTATTCGGCAGGAACGTCTTGGCGAATGTTTCATTGACCACGACCACCGGCAGAGAGGAGGCGGTGTCGGTTTCGGAAATGTCGCGGCCTTCAATGATCGGGACTCCGAGCACGTGAAAATAGTTGGGGCCAACGTCGTTACTTCGCACGAGGGCTTTGGGGCCAAATTTGTCCGCGAGCTTGGCGCCGTCGAGATCGTCATCATTGTTGTTGCTCCAACCCGAGCCGATGCGATTCTCCATGAGCGTTGCGGATTGAACGCCCGGCGCCGCACGAATCCGATCGAGCAGAGTGCGATAAAACGTCTCAGTCTGCTGGACAGTTTGAGCGTGCAGGGGTGTGACTCCAAAAACCAGCAGACCATCGACTCGCATTCCCAGGTTTTGAGTCTCGTAATTTCGGAGCGTGTGCAGCAGAAGAGTGGCAGCGACCAGCAGCAAGAGGCAGACTGCGACTTGCGACGACATGAGCGCCCTGCCTCCGAGGGTTCGGTGGCGATCATGAGTAATATTTGTCGCGGTGGCGCGCAGTACGCCAGAAACCGGCGCCCGAAGCGCGATCCACAGTGGTGCGATACCGAAGGCGAGCGCGCTGACCGCAGAAATCGCAAGCGTAAATAACAAGACGGTGCGGTTCGGACTGAGTCCGGTCTCGATTCCTGACCAGGCGGCCAGAGCATCCGTGGCGAACAGAGCAAACACCCACCCGACGCTTGTCCCCGCGATCACTAACAGAGAACTTTCCGTCAATAGCTGACGAAAAAGATGCGCCTTCTCGGCCCCAACGGCCAGCCTCAGGCTGAACTCCCGCTGCCTGACCTCATTGCGCGCCATGATCAGCAACGCGACGTTGGCGCACGCGATCAGCAAAACAAGAACTACAAGACCCATCAGGATTCGCACCGGCTCACTGTATTGCTGGTTGAAGCCCTCGATTCCTTTGGCGGGATTGAAGTTCAGCAAGGGTTTCCACTTTTTTGGGTCGATCGTGCCGACTCCAATTTTGGCGGCTTCACCGAAGGTGGATTGGAGAGCGCTTTGCGCTTGTTCGGGCGTGACGTTTCGCTTCAGGCGAGCGATCAGAGGCAGACACCACCACTTGGGTGTGCCGTAGAGGCTGGAAGAGCTAACCGAAGTTCCCCACGCATTTAGCTCGGGTCGATTTTGCAGCGGAATCCAGAAATCGGTCGCGATGGCGGGTTCGACGCCGCGAAAATTACGCGCCGCAATCCCGACTATTGTGAGGGGCACATTCTTGACGAACAGAGTCGTGCCGACAACCGCGGGATCCCGCGAAAAACGCCGCGTCCAATAGTCGTAGCTGATTACGGCAACTTGCGAATGATCTTTCTCGTCCTGCAACGACAGTCCGCGGCCGCGAAATATTCCGGCCGTCAAACCAGAAAAGAAGTTGCCGCTGACTTCGTCGCCTTGCGCTTCTTCGGGCGTGTCCCCATAGCGCACGGCGACTTTGCCGATGTTGAGGGGAACGTAAGCGATCACGTCATCGAGCACATCGGTGCGTTGGCGAAGCGCTTCAAACACCGGCTCGGAAAAAGAATTATCGGAATCACCTGTATTGAAGCCTCCAGGCGGCTGGTTGCCGGTGGCGATCCGCAAATAGTAGAGCCGGTGGGGATCTTGCACCGGCAGCATCCGCATCAGCACGGCGTCCATGACGCTGAAGACGGCGGTGTTGGCGCCAATGCCAAGAGCGAGGGTGAGGATCGCAACCGTCGCGAAGCCAGGGCTCTTGCGAAGTTGGCGAATTGCGTAGCGGAAATCTTGAAATAGTCCGGTCATCTTTTTCTTTTCTCCTCCCTCTTCCCCCGTCGTTACTCGTAGCGCAGCGCCACTATCGGATCGACCCTGGCCGCGCGGCGCGCAGGTAATGCGGCGGACACAAATGCGACGGCGGCCACCAGGATGATCATGGCGCTGAAGGTCAGCGGATCGTTGTTTGAAATTCCGAACAATTGACTGCGAACCGCGTGAGCGAAGAGCAGCGCCAGTGGCAACCCGACCGCGATGCCGATGCCTGCCAGCCAGAGCACTTCGACCAGAACGATACGCGCAACCGCGGCCCGAGTGGCGCCGACGGCAATGCGGATGCCGATTTCACGAGTGCGCTGCGCCGTGGAATAGGCGAGGACTCCGTAAATTCCTATGGCAGCCATGAGCACAGCCAGCGCGCCGAAGCTCGCGGCCAAAAGTGCGACCACGCGCTCACCATTCAAATTGTTGTCGATTTGTTCCTGCATGGTACGGAAGTGATTCAGCACGAGACTCGAGTCGAGGGCTTGCATGGCCTGGCGGATGGTCGACTCGGCGCTTTCGGGAGCCTGCCAGGTACGCACATAGAGCGTCTTTTGGCCGGGTTGGTGATCCTGCAAGTGCTTCTGGTCCTGCAAATAAGGCGTGTATACGGTGCGATGAATATCGCCGCGGACGGTCGTGTGCTTTGCGTCTCTGACCACTCCAACGATCTGTATGTCGACCGGCACGCGCCCGGCGCCCTCGCCGAAGTATTGGCCGATCGCGTCTTGTGGCAACGAAAAGAAATGGCGCGCAAAACTCTCGTTTACAACCGCGACTTTCTGGGCGCCCGCGCGATCTTGGTCGGTGAGCTCGCGGCCGGCCAGCAAGGGCAGGTCCAAGGTCGAAAAATAGTTTGAGGTCACATATGCCCACTCCACATTCATATGATTTATGTCTTCGTCGCCACTGGAGTGATATCCGGCAACGGTAATGTTCGAGCTCGAATCGGCGTTGGCCAGTTCAGGATCAGTTGTGGCCGCGACCGAGCGCACGCCCGGCGAGGCGGATAACTTGTCCAATATCCGCTGGTAGAGTTCGGTGGTCTGATTCAATTGATACCCGGACAGTCCCGGATCGATGGTGAAAGTGAGCAGGTGATCGGTTGCAAAACCCACGTCGAGCATCTTGAGATTGCGCAGCGTGCGGGCAAAGAGACCGGCGGCGACGAGAAGCAGCAGGCTCAACCCGATCTGCGCGACTACGGAGGCCTGCCGCAAACGCCGCGGGCCTTGGGCGATTGTTTCGGCCTGTTGTTTGAGTGACGGCGTCACATCGGGACGCCAGAATTGAAGCGCCGGCGCCAGGCTGAAAAATAAACTGATCAGCAGAGCAAGTCCGAAGTTGAACGCGAGCATGCGCAAGTCGGGATGCGCGGAGGGGAAAACAGGCGACTTGGTCCAGATGGTGCGAATCAGCAGAGTGGCTATCTGCGGCGCCAGTACAACTCCGGCAACGCCGCCGGCAAGACCGAGGAACATGCCCTCCGTGAGCAACTGCCGCGTAATCCGCCCGCGTTTGGCGCCGAGAGCATAGCGCACCGAAACTTCACGGGTGCGCGCGGCCGCCCGCACCAGCAACAAGCTGCCGACGTTTACGCAAGCCATCAGGATCATCAGTCCAGCCATCGCCATCACAACCAGCAAGGCCGTGGGAAGGCTTCCGTGAATCGGAACACCTTTCGATCCGTCGTCAAGAAACAGATGAGACTTATTGAGGAACGCATCCTGGAAACGCGGCGAGGTGTGAGGGAATTGACTTAGCTCCTGGGCGCGAATCGAATGCCACAAGGGATCAATTGCAGCCTGCGCTTGCTGAGACGTGAGACCGGGCTTGATGCGTCCAATGATGTTTAACCATTTGGAACGCCGCTCCTCCAGATCGTCTCTGCCCGGGGTGATCTGGCGCTTCATTGTCATAGGAGCGAAGACGGCGGGATTGTCGCCCGCGGCTACACTGCGAAAGCCGGGCAGCGCGACACCGATGATCGTGAAGGGGTGAGCGTTGATCGAAATGGTCTGGTTGATGATGCGCGGATCGGAATCTAGTTGCCGCTGCCAGTAATCGAAACTCAGCACCACCAAGGGACTGGCTTCTTGCGCGACGTCATCGGAAGGAACGAAGAGGCGGCCCAGCGCCGGCCGGATTCCCAGCACATCGAAGTAGTTGCCGGAAACGAGCGCGGCATCGGCGAGTTCGGTCTGATCGCGCCATTGCAGGCCGACCTGGGCGTAGGCGGTGGCGATCACTCCGTTGAAAACGGAGTTGTGATCGCGCAGGTCACGATACATGGGATAAGAAAAATACAGATGATCGTCGCCGCGAGCGGAGGAATGACCGGAATCCTCGCCCGAATATCTGAGAAGCGCAAGGCGATCCGGTTCCTTGACGGGCAGGCTGCGTAGAAGCGCCTGATCGAGCAGGCTGAAGATCGCCGTGTTCGCGCCGATACCGAGAGCAAGCGTAAGGATCGCAACCGTCGCGAAGCCCGGTGACTTTCGCAACTGGCGAACGGCGTAGCGGAGATCATGGAGTAGTCCGTTCATCTTCTCTCTTCTTGTCGGTCGCTACTCGTAGCGCAGCGCCACCATGGGATCGACCGAGGCCGCGCGACGCGCCGGCAGATAGTTGGCGACGAAGGCTACGGCTCCGAGGAGCACGGCGACGCCGATGATGGTGGGTGGATCGGTGGCGGTAATTCCAAAAAGCAAGCCCGCAATAAGGCGCGACAAAGCGAGTGCCAGTACGATACCGACCGCGATTCCGATCCCGACGAGAACCATGCCACGTTTCACCACCAGTGCGAGCACTTCGGGACGGTTGGCCCCGAGCGCCATGCGAACACCAATTTCTTTGGTGCGCTGGGCGACCGAGTAACTCATCACTCCATAAAGCCCGATGGCCGCCAGCAACATGGCGGTCGCCGCGAAGATGGAGAGCAGCAGCATGCTGAACCTTCTCCGTCGCACGGAGTTGGCGATGACCTCTTGCATGGTGCGAATATAGGCGAGAGGGACATCTTTATTAATGCTCCAAACCGCTTGCTGGGCGGCCGAAGTGAGCGTTGTGAGATCGGAGGTTGCGCTGCGGATTGCGAAGAACATCGACGGCCATTGCGCTTGCCCGAGCAATTGGTAGATCTCCGGGTGCGGCGCGGTATCGAGCCCGACATGTCGTACATTTCCGACGACGCCGATGATCTGGAGGTTGATCGCGTCTGGGCCAAAGTTTGTGAGCTGTTTGCCGATCGGATCCTGCCCCGGGAAAACGGAGCGCGCCAGTGCGTCGTTGACGATTGCGAGATTCAGCGAATTGCTGCTGTCGCTATCGGTAAACATTCGGCCCTTGAGCAGTGGAATTTTCATGGCCCTCAAATAATCGGGCGTGCTGATGCGGATGTCCGCGCTGTAGTCCCGGGCGTCTCCCGGAGTGTTAAAGCTGCGCGCACTGTTGCCACCAGCCAGTGGGAGCCTGCTGACTGCGCCGACAGATTGGACACCCGGCAGCGCCTGAAGGCCTTGCACCACCTGTTGGTAAAACGAATTCTGCTGAGCGGCATCGCTCGAAGGCGGAAGACCGAGATTGAAGGTCAAAAGGTGATCGGGATCGAAGCCCGGGCTCACATTCATAAGCCGGGAAAAACTCTTTAACAGCAGGCCCGCACCGACCAAAAGAACCAGAGACAGTCCCACCTCAGCGACGATCAATGCGGAACGGGTGCGGCTTCGGCTCGACGTGCTGCCACGCTCGCCATCTTTGAGAAGCTGGTTCGGGTTTGTGCGCGAGGCTTGCAGGGCGGGAATCAGGCCAAAAATGACTCCGCAAATAACCGAAACCAGAAAAGTGAAGCTCAGCACTTCGCGGTTGATCCCGATTTCCTTGAACTGACGAATATCCGGCGGACTCAGCGCTAGCAGCGAAGGAACAGCCACGACCGCCAGCACGAGGCCGAGAATTCCTCCGACCAAGGCGAGCAGAATGCTTTCCGTGAGCAGTTGCCGAAGCAAACGCCGGCGACTCGCCCCCATAGTAGTGCGAATGGAAATTTCGCGAGCGCGGACGGTAGCTCGCGCGAGAAGAAGGTTGGCCAGGTTCGCACAGGCGATCAGCAGCACAACGACCACAGCAGCCAGCAAGACGAGCAGCACAGGGCGAATGTCACCGACGAGATATTCGTGCAACGGGTCAAAGCTCACGCTAGTCTTGTCGTTGTCGTCCGGGTACTGCTTCGCCAGGCGCCCGCCGATGGTATCGAGTTCCGCATGCGCCTGCTGCGGCGTGACTCCGGGCTTAAGGCGCGCCCAGACATCGAGATAGTTTCGACTACGAAACGGGCGCGGATCCTGGTCAGGCACCAGCGGATGAGTGGGCACGACCCACGGAGAAGGCAGCCACAACTCGCCGTAATCGTCGGGAGAGAAGTTCAGGGGCATCACGCCGACCACGGAATACTTTTCACCATTCAGCTGAACGTCGCGGCCGATAATAGCGCGGTCGCCGGCAAAATTGCGTTGCCACAGGCCGTAACCGAGCACCAATACGTGATCGTTCCCAGGCGCGGCGTCGCTCCCCATCAACGGGCGACCGAGAATGGGGTTCACTCCGAAGAGCGGGAAAAAGCTGGGCGTGACCATCGTGCCCTTCACGCGCTCCGGGTGTTCTCCCGCGGTCATGCTGCCCTGCCATCCGCGCGAGGCCGAAATCTCAGAGAAGACTTGATTTTGCACGGCCCAGTCGAGATAGTTGGCGGGCGAGGCGTCGTCCGTCATTTTGCCTTCGAAGGTTTGCGAGACTTTTACGAGGCGATCAGAATCCGGATAAGGCAGCGGATGCAACAGGACCTGATCGACCACGCTGAAGATGGAGGTCGTGCTGCCGATACCGAGCGCCAAGGCAAGCGCCGCGATCGCGGTAAAGCCAGGGTTTCTGGCGAGCTGGCGCAGGGCATAGCGAATATCCTGCAACAGGCCGCTCATGCGCTCGTCTCCTGGAGAAGCTTCTTCAATTCTTCTTCGGCGACAACTTTGCCGTCGAAGAGGTGCACCTCACGCTGCGCGTGTTTGGCGAAACGCGGATCGTGCGTCACCATGCAGATGGTCGCGCCTTCGCGATGGAGTTCCTGCAACAACTCCATCACCGCTTCACCATTGCGGGAGTCGAGGTTTCCGGTAGGCTCGTCGGCGAGGAGGATGGACGGCTTGCCGCCGAGCGCACGCGCTACGGCGACGCGTTGCTGCTGACCTCCGGAAAGTTGCGAGGGATAATGGCGCACGCGATGCGCCATACCGACGCGCTCCAGCGCCTCCATGACGCGTACTTTGCGATCGGCCGCCGGCATTTTCTGACGGTAGGTGAGCGGCAGTTCGACGTTTTCATACACCGTCAAATCACCGATCAGGTTGAAACTCTGGAAGATGAAACCGATCTCCTGATTGCGGATGCGGGAGCGCTCCGCGAAGTCAAGGTTCTCCACCGTCTTCCCGTTCAGCGAATAACGGCCGCCGGTCGGCGTGTCGAGCAGTCCGATGATCGAGAGCAGCGTGGACTTGCCGCAACCCGACGGTCCCGACATGGCGACGTACTCTCCTTTAGCCACCGACAAATGAATGCCGGAGAGCGCATGCGTCTCGATCTCGTCGGTGTAGAAGACTTTAGTCAGATCCTGAATCTGGATGAGTGGCTGCCCTGTTTCGGTCATTTGCTCTTTCCCTCGTTGTTTAAGTTGACCGTTGTCACGGCCGTTAGTCTTTGGATTTCAAGTCTGAGTTAGTTACGCGATAGCGTGTTCTTATGTTCTGCGAAATGCAATTTGCTATTCGAGACGCACACGGTCGGTATTGTCCCAGCGCGACATATCGGACAAGATGACTGTGTCACCTTCGTGCAATCCTTCAATCACCTGAATCGAATTGACTGAAGCGCGCCCAACTTTTACTGGAACACGGAACGCTGTCTGTCCGTCCGGGCTGAGCTTGAAGAGGCTGATGGTGCTGTTCTCCTGCCCAAATGCTGGCCGACCCACGTACAGCACGTTGTCCATGCGCTCGAGGTCGATTGTTCCATCGACGCTCAGGTCTGGCCGTGCGCCCTTCGGAAGTTCGCCTGTCAGTTTGACGTCGACGGTCACCGTTCCGTTTTGCACTGCGGGATCGACTCGCATCACGGAACCCGAAATTACGCCGTTGTGCGTATCGACCGACGCGGGCTCGCCAATCTGCACGTCGCGCGCCTGGGTCTCGGCAATTTTTACGGTGGCCATCAGGTGATCGGGTTCCACTACTTTCGCCAGCATGGTTCCGGGCAACACGTGTTGTCCGACCTGAAGCGGAAGATCGACCAGAATGCCGTCGATGCCGGCACGCACTTTCAATGCGTCGAGCTGTTTTTGTTTGAGCTGCGCCAGGGTGCGCATCTGATCGACTTTTGCCTGCTCTTGCACCATCTGTGTCTCAATTGCGCGTTCGTTAGCGGTGAGCATTTCGGTGGTGAGGTTTTGGCGCGTGGTAAGCTCGTCGGCTTTGTCTTTGGAAGACTTGTAGGCCAGCCCCGAAATTACGCCCAGGTCGTAGAGCGCCTTGTCGGTCTGCGCCTGCCGTTGCGCAGTCGCATCGTCGGCGTGCACGGTGGCGGCGGCAGCTTGTTGACTCTTGAGGTCGCTTTCGAGTTTTACGCGCAGGCTCTGATATTCGGCTTCGGCGGCCTTCAATTGCAGGTCTGCGTCAACGGCTGCCTGTTCGGTCTGCGGATTACTCATCTCCAGCAGAATCGAGTCGGCCGAAACCTGCGAGCCGGGGAGCATGCGAATGCGCACGACGGTGGCCTCGGTCTCGGCGGGAATCTGGCGCACGGCTTCCTGACTCGGCACGAGCGAGCCGGTGCCGCGCACCTGGCGCAGCATCGGACCGCGCTTCACGGAGTCAGTCCAGACGGTGCCGCGCTCGACCGTGGGCGCGGCGGGTTTGAGGCGAGAGATTCCGTACGAAACAGCAGCGACGCCGAGCACGACCGCGACTGCGATGATGATCTGGCGACGACGTTTCTGTGTCTTAAATTCGGGCCGAGCGATGTCCATTCAATTCGAAGATGGCAACTGGGCTGCCATCTTCTTATAGAAGCTAACTGTCAAGAAATATTGCGGATAACGTGGATCGTGAGCGCGAGATGGGGCAGGTGGGTACGCTGAAGTGGACGATGGTGTCCGAAATTGGACAGATACTGAACATCTATTTGTTGTTGCAACGGCGAAGATGACACCGTGCCGGACTGGTCGATGATTCGAAGCACCGAGCGCGGTTGGGTTTGGGCCTGTTAGCTCACAAAGTCGAACAGGGTTTTGATGTCGTTGCCGGGCGCCGGTGGATCTGGCGAGAATTCCTCGACAATGGAGCCGAATTCCCACGAGCCAAGGTTGCGGTAGCTCTCAAACTGCGCCTCGTTAAAAAACTGGTTGACGGTCGACTCGTGGGGAAAGTTCGGGTGGGCGTTCGCGTAGGCTTTGATGCCGAGCGGTTCGCTGCCGTTCAAACAGGGCTTGATGTAAAGAAGCGTCCCGGTGCTGACGCCCTGCTGTTCGGAGGTGCAGCACGATCTCATATCCGTGTCGACGCATTCGTAGTGAATGTCTCCCACCACGCAGTATCCGTTCGATGCGTCGACGCCATGCCTCATGGGAAAGCCGTTGGGATATTGCGGAAAGCGAATCGGAACGCCGAAATCGATCTCGATCTTACGAACGGCATTGCCCAGATCCTCGAACTCGAAGTCGCTATCGGCGTCGGCGTCGACCACAATGATGTAACGGCAGCGCCGCATCACCATCTCATAGAGGCCAAGATTCTCGAAGTGCCCGCCATCGGTGAGTTCAATCCATTTGTACTTGTCGTCGGTTCTGCCGAGGGCTTCATAGATCAGAGTCAAGAGCGCGTTGGTCGGGGCCGCGCGCTGGAGAAATTTGGCGAACTTCTTTGCTCTTTTTGCAATCGCGGGATTGGGGTCGTTCGTCCGCAGCAACGATTCCACCGTCAGCGGGGAATCCGCGAACACGGGATCGCCGCTGGCCTTCAAAGCTTCGAGCACCGGCCAGATCGGATTGGGGAGCCACCAGCCCAGCCGGGCG
>Ga0181522_10002214_pt1 | contig 11210 bp, 9 predicted proteins | sample PEATcosm2014_Bin_27_FD_121103 | JGI IMG/M metagenome (GOLD analysis project Ga0181522, IMG submission 121103) | Peatland microbial communities from MTU Mesocosm Facility, Houghton, MI, USA - PEATcosm2014_Bin05_10_metaG | ecosystem: Environmental > Terrestrial > Soil > Wetlands > Peat | place...
GCCCGGATGCTGTTCGTGAACATGCTCGACCGCGAGCGGGCGGACTTCTTCCGGACGCTCGAGCAGCTGAAGGCCGCCTTCGGCCCGCACGTGGTGGCGAGCGAGATCCCGATCGGGTCCGAGCACGAGCTCGAGGGCGTGATCGACCTCGTCGACATGAAGGCCTACCGCCAGGACTCTCCCGAGCCGCTGAGAGGGGGATTCAGCGAGATCCCGATCCCCGAGGCGGAGGCCGAGCGCGCCAACGAGTACCGCGAAAAGCTGATGGACGAGGTCTGTGAAGTCTCCGACTCGCTGATGGAGCGCTACCTCGAAGGCGAGGAGATCTCGCACGCCGAGATCGTGGGGGCGCTGAAGGAGGGCACCAACCACGGCAAGATCTTCCCGGTCGTGTGCGGCGTGGCGACCCGCAACCTCGGCACGACGCGGCTGCTGGACGCGATCGTCGAGGACCTGCCCTCGCCGGTCAAGCACGGCTCGCTGCGGGTGGGGGAGGTCGAGCTGACGGCCAGCGAGACCGAGCCCCTGTTCGCCTACGTCTTCAAGACCAGGGCCGACCCCTTCGCGGGGCGGATCAACCTGATGCGCGTCTATCAGGGGGTGCTGAGCGCGGACAGCCAGGTGCTGAACACGCGGGCACACGTCAAGGAGCGGATCGGCCAGCTGCTGTGCTTCGCGGGGCGCGAGGTCCAGCACGTCGGCGAGTTCGGCCCGGGCGACATCGGCGCCGTGGCCAAGCTCAAGGAGACGCGAGCGGGGGACTGGCTGGCGGCCCGCGACGAGCCGATCGAGATGCCCAGCCCGAAGCTGCCTGCGCCCGTCATGGCCTTCGCGGTGGAGCCGCGCAGCAGGGGGGACGAGGAGAAGGTGCTGGCCTCCCTGCACCGCCTCCAGGAGGAGGACCCGACGATCGACCTGCACCGCGACCCCCAGACGGGTGAGCAGATCGTGGCGGGTCTCTCCCAGGTCCACGTGGAAGTCGTCGTGGACCGCCTGCACGAGCGCTTCGGCGTCGAGGTCACGCTCAAGCCCCCCCGCGTCCCCTACAGGGAGACGATCCGCTCGGCGGCACGGGGTCACGGCCGCCACAAGAAGCAGTCGGGCGGGCGCGGCCAGTTCGGCGACTGCCAGATCGAGATCGAGCCGTTGCACGAGCAGGACGGCCACGACGGATACGAGTTCGTCGACCAGATCAAGGGCGGCGTCATCCCCAGCTCCTTCATCCCGGCTGTCGAGAAAGGGGTGCGGGAGGCGATGGAAGGGGGCGTCCTGGCCGGCTACCCGGTCCAGGGCGTGCGTGTACGCCTGTACGACGGCGCCTTCCACTCGGTCGACTCCTCGGAGATCGCCTTCAAGCTGGCCGGCGTGCAGGCCATGAGGCAGGCCCTGGCCGACGCCGCTCCGGTGCTGCTGGAGCCGATCATGCTCGTGACCCTGTCGGTGCCCGAGGAGCACGTCGGCGACGTGATCGGCGATCTCAACAGCCGCCGCGGACGCCCGCAGGGCATGGAGCCGACGGGCGCCATGACCGAGATAAAGGCCGAGGTGCCGATGGCGGAGATGCTGTCCTACGCCCCCGACCTGCGCTCGATCACGCAGGGACAGGGCGACTACACGCTGGAGTTCCTGCGCTACGAGGAGGTCCCCGGGCACTTGGCGCAGCGGGTCATGGACGAGGCCGCGGTCGGCCAGACGCCGGCGCAGGCGGCGCACGCGTAGGCCCGGCGCTTTCGCCGAGCCGGTCCTCCAGCTACCCTCATTGGTCGATGACGACCCGTTCGATCGTTACGTCCCACCCCGAGGTCGCCTGCGACGTGTGCGCGAGGCGGCTGCTGCGCGGCGAGCAGCCCGACTACTTCCTGGTCGACGGACGCCGCCGGATCGTCTGCGAGCTGTGCGCCCCCCGGGCGACGCTGGAGGGCTGGAAGCGCGAGAGCGACCAGCCCGAGCTGACGCTGCCTCCCCTGCGGCCTCGCCGCGGTCGCGGGCTGCTGCACAGGCTGCTGGGCCGTGAGGGCGCGGCCACCGCCACGAGCCCGGGCGATCTCTCGAGCGTGCAGCGGATCGAGGAGGGCCCGTCCGACCTCTACGCCGTCGAGCCGGCGCCCTACGACCTGTTCGGGGGAGACGCCGAGCCACAGGACGAGCCGCCGGCGCTCGAGCGCGAGTCGGCGGTGCTGCCTCGCCACCTGCAGGAGGCCGTGACGGTCTTCAACGCAGGCGAGTACCCGCGACGCATGGCAGGTGTGGCCCGTTCCCTCGGCGAGCCGGTCGTCAGCGTCCGCCAGGCCGAGCACCTGGACAGCATCGTGCGGATCGTCTTCGCCTGGGAGCTGTGCTGGTACCGCTACGAGGTCGACCTGGGCGAGGGCGACGGGGCCAGGGCGGCCGGGCAGGGGACGGAGCTCGAGGAACTGGACAGGGAGGAGCTCGAAGGCAACGCCTTCGCCTCGGAGTCCGGAGCGGTCTCGCTGGCGCAATAGCGCGCCCGCCCCTTGTGGTCACCGCAGGGGGGAGTAAGATTGGCCGCCTGATGATCTACTGCGTCGTTCCGACAGCGCTGGCCGACGAGATGTACCCGACGCTCGTCGAGCACTACAAGGACAACGAGAACGTCACCGTCATCGTGGAGCGGCGCAAGTTCGACAGGCGCGCCCGCAGCGCCCGCCTCGGCGAGGCCTCCGACGGCGCCCAGCGCCGCGTGATCCGAGACCGGCGTCGAGCCCGTGTGGCGGGCGACCAGCTCCCGCTGGCCCAGGCTGTCTAGGCTCGCAGCCCTGCCTGCCCGCTCTCGCAACGCCCGGTGAAGGTGATCGTCCACGTCGACGGCGGCGCCCGCGGCAACCCCGGACCGGCGGCCGCCGCCTGCGTCATCTCGACGCCTGAGGGCGAGATCGTGGCTGAGCACTCAGAGCTGCTGGGCCGGGCGACGAACAACGTCGCCGAGTACCGCGCTCTGCTGCTGGGCCTGGCCAAGGCCCGCGAGCTCGGCGCCGAGGAGATCGAGGTGATCGGCGACTCCGAGCTGATCGCCAAGCAGGTCCAGGGCCTCTACAAGGTCAAGCACGAGGCCATGCGCCCGCTCTACCTGCAGGCCATGAAGGCCCTGCGCGATTTCGAGAGCTGGTCGATCAGGACCGTTCCCCGCGCCCAGAACGCCCACGCCGACGCGCTGGTCAACGCGGCGCTGGACGCGGCGTAGCCACTGCTAGTGAAGTCCCTGCGCTGATTTCGCCAGCGCCAGCATCTGCGCGTTGCTCAGTTCCTCCAGCAGCGTGTTCGTGACCCAGTAGAGGGCGCCGTTTTCGCGCCAGCCGACGACGTGGATGTGGGCGCCGTCGTCGACCATCTCATAGGAGCGGCCGTCGATCTGCTGGACGCGGGCGTGGGCGAACAGGGGAGGGTTGAGCCAGTCCATGCCCTCGAAGTCGTAGTAGCCGCCGTCGCTGTTCTCCTTGAAGACGACGACGTAGGCGTGGTGGAGGATGTTCTGCTGGTTGCGCAGGGCGTAGGCGCGGACCATTTCCTGGCTGGAGGGCCCGGTCTGCAGCGACGGGTAGAGCGGCTTGAAGGGGATCTTGTAGGAGACTTTGACCAGTTCGTCCTCGTCGGTCGTGCTGGTGGGATAGAGGTCCAGCGCCGCTGCCGAGGAGCCGCTGGAGCTGTGATGGTGATGGCTGGAGGCATGGTGGGATCTGGACGGGGGGCCCACCTGCACCTGCTGGTGCCCGTAGAGGAATTCGTCCAGCGTCGCCTGCTCCAGTTCGGGCGTCGAGGTCACGTACGATTCGCCGTTGTACATGTAGTTCACTTCGGACGTTTTGAACTTGACCTGGCGCAGCGGCTTGGTCTGCGAGAACGCGATCAGCTTGGACAGTTCGATCAGCGTTTCCGGGGAGGCTTTGAAGTTGGTCCTGATGGCGTGACCGACGGCCCTGGCGACCTTGTCGATCTGCCCGAGGATGTCGCTGGGGGCGATCTGCTCGCGCAGGTCGCGCAGGAAGTCCTGCTGGCGCGCGACACGGACGAAGTCCGAGTCGAAGTGGCGGAAGCGCACGTATGAGAGCGCGTTGTTGTAGCAGAGCTTCTGGTAGCCGGGCTGCAGGTTGATCGAGGAGAAGTCTTCGCCCAGCGCGCTGCCGCCCAGGTAGCGGTGGTCGACGTTGACCCAGGCGCAGCCGAGCGTGTCGACGACTTTGATGAAGCCCGCGAAGTTGACGTCGACGATGCCGTTCAGCTTCAGGCTCGGGAAGACTTCCCGCTCGATCGTTTCGGCGGCCAGCACGATGCCGCCGTCTGTCCCTTTCAGCTGGCTGCCGATCGTGTAGGCGGCGTTGACCTTGGCCTTGGGGTACAGCGCACCTTCGGGGGTGCGGATGTTGACCATCAGGTCGCGCGGGATCGAGAGCACCGAGGTCTGGCCCTGGCTGGGGTCGAAGCGGACCAGCAGGATCGTGTCGCTGTGCGCCGCAGCATCTTTTTCGGCGACGTTCTTGGAGCCGGCGCGGCGGTCGGAGCCGAGGATCAGGAACGTCTGCGGGCCGCCGCCGTAGGCTTCCGCGACCAGGCCCTTGGGGGTCTTGATCCGCTGCAGTTCGGGGAACAGCTCGTTGGCGACTTCGCTGGCCTTGTTGAGGGTGACGGTGGCCGTCGCTGCGCCGCTCAGGACCATGATCAGGACGGCGGCCAGCGCGAAGCGGGCCCACATGCCCCGCCACAGCGAGGGTGGACGCTCGTCATCCATGGAATGTCACCGAGGGGGCGCTCATATGGCTGGCGCGAGCGGCGCCGCCGGGACGACGCGCTTCAGTCAAGCCTAGCGAGCGGATCGGAGCACAGCGCCGGGACGCCGGGTACGCTCGTCGAGGTGTTCAGCGCTCGCAACCGGGAGCTGCTGGGGCTGCTGCCCTCGGCCCTGCTCGTCACCGCAGGCTTCACGGCCATCTTCATCCAGCAGGAAGGCTCGACGCCCCACGCCTCGACCAACCTGACCCTCAACCACGCCTCCAGCGTCTCGCTGAGCTACGGCCTGCTGTTCCTGGCGCTGTGCCTGGCCGCCCACCTGGTGATCCGCTTCGCCCTGCCCCACGCCGACCCCTACCTGTTCCCGCTGGTGGCCGTGCTCTCCAGCGTCGGCATCGTGATGGTCTACCGCATCGACCCCGTCCTGGCCCGCCAGCAGGCCCAGTGGATGATCGTCGGGCTGATCCTCTTCGCCGCAACGATCCTGGCGCTGCGCAGGAACGGCGTGGGGGTGCTGGAGCGCTACCGCTACACGATCGCTGCCGCCGGCATCCTGATGACGATCCTGCCGCGCCTGCCGGGCATCGGCGAGCAGGTCAACGGCGCCTACCTGGACATCCACCTCGGCAGCATCTCCTTCCAGCCCGCCGAGCTCGCCAAGGTCGCGATCGTCATCTTCCTGGCCAGCTATCTGCGCGACAACCGCCAGCTCCTCGTCACGGCCGGCCGGCGCGTGCTGGGGCTGACGATCCCGCCGATGAAGCAGTTCGGGCCGATGCTGATCGTGTGGGGAGCCGCCATGGGCACGCTGCTGATCACCCGCGAGCTCGGCACCTCGCTGATGTTCTACGGCGCCTTCCTGGCGCTCCTGTACGTCGCCACCGGGCGCCTGTCGTTCCCCTTCATCGGGCTGCTGCTGTTCGCCGTCGGGGTCTGGTACGTGACCGGCCACGTCGGCCACGTGCAGGCTCGCGTGGAAGCCTGGGAACACCCATTCGACAAGCGTCTCTACAACGCCGAAGGCGGCAGCTACCAGCTCGCCCAGTCGCTCTTCTCCCAGGCCGACGGGGGACTGCTCGGCACCGGCTTCGACCGCTCGCTGCTGCAGTACCCCGTCGAACTGGCCCCGCACCACGTCGTCTACCGCGACATCCTGCCGGTGCCCGAAAGCGACATGATCTACGCGGTCATCGTCAACGAGCTGGGGCTGCTCGGAGGCAGTGCCCTGCTGCTGGTCTACCTGCTCTTCGTCGCCCGCGGCCTGAAGGCAGCCGTGATCGCGCGGGACTCCTTCTCCAAGCTGCTGGCCACGGGCCTGTCCTTCATCGTCGCCCTGCAGGTCTTCGTGATCGTCGGCGGCGTCACCCGTGTCATCCCCCTGACCGGCGTGACGCTGCCCTTCGTCGCCTACGGCGGGTCCTCGATCGTCATGAACTTCGTGCTCGTGGCGCTGCTGCTGTTGGTCTCCGACCGCGCCAGGCGCCCCTACGCCTCGAGCGGGCGCACCTGAGCCGCCGACGGCCGGCTTGCAGGACGGCCCACGGTCGCAGGGGGCCTCCGGGCGCCGTCGAACAAGCACGGACATGCGCAGCTACACGACAGCCGCCAAGTCCCCCCGCGTCTCCCTGCGCACCCCGCAGGGACCTGGGCGCACCCGCTACAGAGGAGGCCAGGCGGGGCTGTCCTCGCCGGCCGGGCTGCACGGCAGGCCGTGGGTGGCGCGGCTGCGCAGGGCGCTCGACCGCGACCTGTTCGTGCTTCACTTCCAGCCGATCGTCTCCCTTCACGACGATTCGGTCAGCCACTACGAGGCGCTGCTGCGCCTGGCCGAGGAGCCGGGCGGCGGCCTGGTCGCGCCGGGGCTGTTCCTGCCCGCCGCCGAGCGCTACGGGCTGATCCGCGAGATCGACCGCATGGTCCTGGCCAAGGTCGCCCGCCTGATCGCGACCGAGCAGGCCCTGGGCGAGGCCACCGTCGCCGTCAACGTCTCGGCCCTGTCCGTGACCGATCCCGACATGCTCGCCTGCATCGCAGGAGTCCTACACCGCTACGAGGTCGACCCGCAACGGCTGGCGATCGAGATCACGGAGACCGCTGCGATCTCCGACATGGACCGCGCCCGCGCCTTCTGCGCGGGCGTGCTCGACCTCGGCTGCGGCCTCGCGCTGGACGACTTCGGGGCCGGCTTCGGCTCCTTCCAGTACCTCAAGCAGCTGCCCTTCAGCCACCTGAAGATCGACGGCGACTTCATCCGCAGCCTGCCCTCATCCCACACCGACCAGCTGGTCGTGCGGGCGCTTGCCAGGATCGTCAAGGGCATGGGCCGCCAGACGATCGCCGAGTTCGTCGGCGACGCGTCCACGATGAGCATGCTGCGGGCCTACGACGTCGACTTCGCCCAGGGCTACCACCTGGGCGCTCCCGCCCCGCTGTCCCCGACGCCCGCCGTCTGAGTGCCCCCCGTCGCGGCCGTGTCAGGCCTGCTCAGGACGGCTGGGGGAACTGCCTGCGCATCGCGGCATCCCAGGCGCGGTCGCCGAGCAGCCGCCTCGTGGCGATCGTGATCCGCGCCGAGGCCGTGATCTGCACCCGCGCCGGCGCTCGCTTCGCCGAGATCGCCCGCTCGATGACACGCGCGACCCTGTCGGGGCCTGCGCCCAGCCGGCGCATCGGGCCGTCGTAGGCCCCCGTCGTGATCGCGCCGACGGCGGCGTTGAAGGTCGCGTAGGGGTCGGCCTGGGCACCCTGCTCGTGCGCGCCCTCGCTACGGCCCCGTCCGTCCTCGGCCACGCTTCCCGCCTGGGCCAGCGCGGTCGACGCCGCATGTCCGAACTCGGTCAGGATCAGGCCGGGCTCGAGCAGAGTCACGCCGATGCCGAAGCCGGCGACCTCGAAGCGCAGGGCGTCGGAGATCGCCTCCAGGGCGTACTTGGTCGCGTGATAGTGCCCGCCGCCGGGGAAGGTCAGGCGTCCGCCCATCGAGCCGACGTTGACGATCCGCCCCCAGCGCTGCTCGCGCATGCCCGGGAGCACCATCCGCGTCAGCGCCACGACGCCGAACACGTTCGTCTCGAACTGGGCACGGACGGCGTCCATCCCCACCGACTCGATCGCCCCGCTCTGGCTGTAGCCGGCGTTGTTGACGAGCACCCCGACGGCGCCCTGCTCCTCGCGCACCGTCTCCACGGCGGCCCGCATCGAGTCTTCGTCGGTCACGTCCAGCGCCAGCGTGCGGGCGCCGGCCTGCTCCAGCTCGCCCAGCGTCTCCGGCCGGCGCGCCGTCGCATAGACGCTCCAGCCGGCCCGGGCCAGGCGCAGGGCGCTCGCCCGCCCGATGCCCGAGGAGCAGCCCGTGATCAGCACAGCCTTGGACACCCCCGCCATGCGCGCAGCATACGCTTCGGCCAGGGCCGTCAAGCATCCAGGTAGGCTCCAGCCATGACCACCACCTCCGCAGATGCCCTCCCCGACGCGCTCGGCCCGGCCGCCCGCGAGTTCGTCTCAGGCCCCCACCGCCTGCTGATCGGCGCCGAGCGCCCGGAGGCCGCCGACGGGCGCACCTTTCCCACCCTGGACCCCGCGACAGGGGCCGAGATCGCCCGGGTCGCCCAGGGCGGCGCGCAGGATGTCGACCTCGCCGTCAGGGCGGCCCGCGAGGCCTTCGCGAGCGGCCCCTGGACCACCATGCCGGCAGCCGGGCGGGAGCGCCTGATGCACGCCCTCGCGGACGCCCTGGAGGCCCGTGCCGAGGAGCTCGCCCAGATCGAGTCGCTGGACAACGGCAAGCCCGTCGGCCTGGCCCAGTACGTCGACGTGGCGGGCGCCGTCGCGCACCTGCGCTACTTCGCCGGCTGGCCGACCAAGGTCGAGGGCGGCGTGCTGCCGGTCGCGGCGCCCAACATGCACTGCTACACGCGCCGGGAACCCGTCGGCGTGTGCGGGCAGATCGTGCCCTGGAACTTCCCCCTGCTGATGGCGGCCTGGAAGCTCGGCCCGGCGCTCGCAGCGGGCTGCACGATCGTCCTGAAGCCCGCCGAGCAGACACCGCTGAGCGCCCTGCGCCTGGGCGAGCTGGCGCTGGAGGTGGGCTTTCCGCCCGGCGTGCTGAACATCCTCACGGGAGACGGCGAGACGGGAGCCGCCCTGGTGGACCACCCCGACGTCGACAAGATCGCCTTCACCGGCTCGACGGCCGTGGGCCGGGAGATCGGCGCCAAGGCGGGAAGGGCGCTGAAGCGGGTGACCCTGGAGCTGGGCGGCAAGTCGCCCAACGTGATCCTCCCCGACGCCGACATCGAGGCGGCCGTGAAGGGCTCCTACCAGGCCATCTACTTCAACTCCGGGCAGGCCTGCAACGCCGGCTCGCGCCTGTTCGTGCCCGCAGAGCGCTACGACGAGGTCATGAGCGCCCTTGCGCAGGCTGCCTCCTCGGCCCAGCTCGGCCCGGGCCTGGCGCCGGGCACCCAGCTCGGCCCGCTCGTCTCCGCCGAGCAGCAGCAGCGGGTCATGAGCTACATCGAATCGGGCAGGGATGAGGGCGCCGAGCTTCTGGCGGGAGGCGAGACGGCCCTGACCGACAGCGGCGGCTACTACGTCGCGCCGACCCTCTTCAGCACCACCTCCGACGAGCTGCGGATAGTCCGCGAGGAGATCTTCGGGCCGGTGCTGGTGGCGTCCCCCTACGACAGCCTGGAGGAGGTCGCCGAGCGCGCCAACGCGGGCGACTACGGCCTGGCCGCCGGCGTCTGGACGCGCGACGTCGGCAACGCCCACAGGCTGGCCGCGAAACTGCGCGCCGGGATGGTCTACGTCAACACGTGGGGACTGGCCGACCCGGCAGCTCCCTTCGGCGGCTTCAAGGCATCGGGGATCGGCCGCGAGCACGGCCACGACGGGCTGGACGCCTACCTGGAGTCGAAGACCGTGTGGACGGCCCTGTGAGCTTCCCCGCTTCGTGAGCGTCGCCGTAGAGGGCCGGCGCGCCCCCGTCGTCCCGCGCCTGGCAGGCCGCACCCGGGCGGCGCTGGCATCCATATGCGCCCTGCTGATCGTCGCGGCGACGGCCGAGATCGTCATCGACGGCTCGCTCGGCCACTCGGGCCTGGTCCCGCCCCAGCCCGCCATCGCCGGCTGGATGTCGGGCATCGGCGAGCGGCTGGGCTACAGGGTCTTCCTGCTCGCCCTGCTGGTCAGCGTCGGCGCCTACGCGGGCCTGCTGGCGCTGAGCCGCCTAGAGGACCGCGAAGGTCTCTCCAAGCGCTTCGCCCTGGCCCTTCTGGGCGTGCTGCACCTGCTGATCCTGCTCGGACCGGTCCTGCTCTCCACGGACGTCTTCAGCTACATCGCATACGCCCGCATGGGCGTGGAGCACGGCGTCAATCCCTATCTGCACGGCCCGATCGCGATCGAGGGGGACCCCGTCTTCCGCTACGTCGGCCACGACTGGCTGAAGGTCGCCACGGCATACGGCCCGCTCTACACGCTGCTGTCCTATCCGCTGGCTCCGCTCGGCGTGCATGGCGCCTTGTGGGGGATGAAAGCGGAGGCCGCGATCGCCAGCGCAGGCACCCTGGCCCTGGTCTGGCGTTGCGCGAAGGCTCGCGAGATCGATCCCGTGGCGGCCGTCCTGGCCGTCGGGGCGAACCCGCTGTACGTCTTCTACGGCCTGGGCGGCGCCCACAACGACGTGCTGATGATGCTGGCGATGATGGCCGCGGTGGCGCTCGTGCTGAGCCCGCCCGCGGGCGGGCGGCGCGAAGGGGCGGCAGCGGCAGTCGTCGTCGCGGGCGCCCTGATCAAGGCGACCGTCGCCGTGCTGCTGCCGTTCATGATCCTGGCCCGCCGCCGCCTCGCCCCGATTCTCGGCGCGGTCGCGGCGATCGTGCTCGCGGCGATCGTCGGCTACGCCGTCTTCGGGTCTCACGGGATCAACCTGGTGGCAGCCCTGAACCGCGACGCCTCCTTCGTCTCGACGGACAGCTTCGCCAACGAGATCGCCCACCTGCTCGGCAAGCCGGGCGTCTTCCCGGCCGACCACGACCTGCTCAAGGGCTCGCTGGTGATCCTCGCCCTGTACCTGATGTGGCGCACCTGGCGGGGCTATGACTGGGTCGCTGCATCGGGCTGGACGCTGCTGGCGATCTCGGTCACGAGCACGTGGCTGCTGGCCTGGTACATCCTGTGGCCGCTGCCGCTGGCCGTCGTCGTGCGCGACCGCCGCCTGCTCCTCGCCACCCTCGCGATTCAGGGGCTGTTCGTCGTGCACCAGCTCTCGCCACTTTTGGAGCCCGTCAAATGAGCGAGCCCGCCACGCCGGCGCTCGCGCCCGAGCAGCAAGGCTGGACGTGGCTGCCGGCCTGGCTGCGCCCGCTGCGCGAGGAGCGCCACGGCACGGGCAGCCGTCGCCTGGTGGAGACGACGCTGCTGCTGATCGTCGGGCTGATCCTGGCCGTGGCGAGCGTCAACGA
>Ga0181522_10002216_pt1 | contig 11200 bp, 4 predicted proteins | sample PEATcosm2014_Bin_27_FD_121103 | JGI IMG/M metagenome (GOLD analysis project Ga0181522, IMG submission 121103) | Peatland microbial communities from MTU Mesocosm Facility, Houghton, MI, USA - PEATcosm2014_Bin05_10_metaG | ecosystem: Environmental > Terrestrial > Soil > Wetlands > Peat | place...
CGCCTGGTCCGCGACCGCATCGCGGCTCCGAGCCCGCCCGAGCGCCTGCCCGGCCTGCTCGAGGACGTCCGCTCCGGGGCCCTCTCGCTGGAGCTGCCCGCCCGTCTGTGCATCTTCGGCGTCACGACGATTCCGAGCGGTGCGCCCTTCCTCGAGCTGCTCGAGGCCGTCGCCGCTCGTCACGAGTTGCACATGTTGCTGCTCGACCCCTCGCCCGACACGTCCGCGCGGGTGCGGCAGGCGGCGCTGGAAAGGCCGGCGCCTCCGACGCGCCTGCGGGCCGACGACCCGTCTGACGCCGAGGTGCGCATGGTTCACCACCCGCTGCTGCGATCCTGGGGACGTCCCTATCGCGAGCGCACGGTGCTGCTGGCGGCGGCCGAGTCTCGGGGAATCCCGGCGGCGACTCAGGTCGGCGGGCCCGCGGACAGCGACCGCGGGACGGCCGGGACACTGCTCGCCCGGCTCCAGCAGGATCTGCGAGCTGGTCGCGCGCCCGCGGGCGACTTCGTGCTCGGGCCCGACGACCGCTCGATCCAGGTGCACTCCTGCCACGGGCAGGCCCGCCAGGTCCAGGTGCTTCGTGATGCCATCTTGCACCTCCTCGCGCAAGACCCGAGCCTGCGGGAGGACGACATCGCCGTGCTCTCGCCGGCGATCGACCAGTTCGCGCCTTTGGTGCAGGCGGGCTTCGGGGCCTCCGTCGACGGCGGGGACCCCCCAGACGACGGCACGCCCCGGCTCTCCTACCGCATCACCGACCGCTCCCTTCGCGAGTCGTACCCGGCGCTGGCGGCACTCGACGCGTTGCTCGCGCTCGTCTCGGGCCGGTTCAGCCTCTCCGAAGTCATGGAGTTCGTTTCTCTGCCCGTCGTCAGCAGACGCTTCGACCTCGACGACGACGGGCTGCGGACGATCGCCGCCTGGGTCAGCGAGGGCAACGTGCGCTGGGGGCTCAACGGCCCGCAGCGCACGCCGTGGGGCCTCCCGGCGGAGTTCGCCGCCAACACGTGGCGGCACGCCCTCGACCGCATCCTCATGGGTGTCGCCGTGAGCGACGACGAGGTCGGCCTCGCGCCGGGAGGGATCGCGCCGCTGGCGGTCGAGAGCGGCGACATCGCCGTCGCCGGACGTCTCGCCGATCTTGTCGGCGGCCTGGAGGCGCTGGCCGATGACTTCAAGCGCGACAGGTCCGCCGCCGCCTGGTGCGAAGCCCTCCGGCACGCGATCGACCGGTTCTTCGCCGTGGAAGAGGCCCAGCAATGGCAGCTCGACAAGCTCAGGCGCCTCGTGGCGGAGATCGAGGAGCAGGCGAACGTCGGCGGCAGCCCCGCAACGGTCGCGCTGTCACTGCGCGACGTCCGGCGCCTGCTCGCCGATCGGCTGCAGGGCTCGCCGCCGCGCTCGGAGTTCTTCCGCGGCGGGATCACCGTGAGCTCGCTGACGCCGCTGCGCTGGCTGCCCTTCCGCGTGATCTGCCTACTCGGTCTCGACGAGGTCGGCACGAGCGGCGCGGGCGGCGTCGACGGTGACGATCTCGCCGCCGTCGCCCCTCTCGTCGGTGACCACGACCCGCGCTCTGAGGTCCGCCAAGCGCTCCTCGAAGCCCTTCTCGCGGCCACCGACCACCTCGTGGTCACCCGCACCGGCCACAACGTCCGCACAAATCTCGAGGTGCCGGCCGCGACCGTGCTCGCCGAGCTGCGCGACACGATCAGGGCGACGCTCTCGCCTCTCGACCAGGCCGACTACCGGGGCCGGGTCGAGACGGTCCACCCCTGTCAACCTTTCGACGTCCGCTGCTTTCTCCCCGGCGAGCTGAACATGCCCGGGCCATGGAGCTTCGACAGTGCGGCCTTCGACGGCGCGGTTGCCCGGCGCAGGCGAACTGCCGAGGACCGGCCCTTCCTTCACGGCGTCCTGCCGCCGGCTGCGGACATCGGATCGGTGATCAGCCTCACCGAGCTGAAGAGGTTCTTCAATCACCCCATCAAGGCCTTCCTCAGGCAGAGGCTGCAGCTCCACCTCCTCGGCGAGGACCGTGAGCCGTCCGACGACCTGGCCACCTCGCTCGACGGCCTGGAGCACTGGGGGGTGGAGGACAGGCTGCTTGCGGCTCGCTTCGCCGGGCACAGCAACGCAGAGTGGGAACGCCACGAGCGGGCCATCGGAACTCTGCCCCCCGGCGCGCTCGGCGATTCGGTGCTGAAGGGCATCGAGGAGTCGATCGACGAGGTGCTCGCCGCCGCCGACGCACTGAACATCGACCCGACCCGCGATGACCGGCTTCTCGTCGACGCCGAGCTCCGCGACGGCACCCGCGTCGTGGAGACGGTCGTCGGTCGCTGCGCGGACCTGTCCCCGGGGCCGGCCCTGCTCACCTGCAGCAGGGTCTCGCCGAAGCGCCGGATCGCCGCCTGCCTCGACCTCGTGTCCCTCGTGGCGACGGACCCCGTCACCAACTGGCGAAGCGTTGTCGTGGGCAGGGCCGAGAGGGGCGCCGGGATCGCCACCCTCGAGCTCGTCGCCCGCGGCGAGACGCCCGCCGCCCGGCGTCTCCTTGCCACCGAGGCGCTCGAAGTGGCGGTGGACTGCTACCGCCGCGGCATGCGCGAGCCCATCCCCCTCTTCTCGTCCTTCTCGTACAAGCTCCACAAGGGCACGGCGGGCGAGGGCGACTGGCAACCCTACGAGGGGCACGGCGATGGTGACGACGAGGCGAACAGGCTCGCGCTGGGAGAGCTCACGCTCACCGAGCTTTACGCCCTGCGAGCCCGAGACGAAGACCCGCCCGGCAGTGCCGGAGAGCGGGCGTTGCGATTCGCCCACTACCTGTGGGCTGCGATGGACGCCGGCACCGAGGAGACGGGGTGAGCTCGCACGGCCTGTTCGACCTGTGCGGCACCTTGCCCCGCGGCCGCGTCGCGATCGAGGCGAGCGCCGGGACCGGAAAGACCTACACGCTCGCAGGGCTCGTGCTGCGATACGTGGCCGAGGAGGACGTCCCGGTCGACAGGCTGCTCATCGTCACCTTCACTCGCGCCGCCGCGGCCGAGTTGCGCGACCGCGTGCGCTCCCGGCTGATCGAAGCGGTGGAGGCGCTGCGCGCCAAGCGCGCCCCGGACGACGAGCTCCTCGCCTTCGTGGCCGGGACCGACCCCGAGCGGCGCCTCGGGCGCCTGGAGCGGGCGGTCGTCGACTTCGACTCGGCCACGATCACGACGATCCACGGCTTTGCCCAGCAGTTCCTCTCCACCTTGGGCTCGGCGGCCTCGGGCGATCTCGACGCCACCCTCCTCGACGACACCGCCGAGCTCCTCCGGGCCGTCTGTGCCGACGTCCTCGCGGCGGAGTCCCTCGCCCACTCGGAGACCGTCGCGCCGCTGCCAGCTTTGAAGGACCTCTCCGACATGGCCGCCAAGGTGCTCGGCAATCCGGGGATCCGGCTCCTTCCCGACGCCGACGACACCGAGGTGACCCCTGCCGTGGCGCGGCTCCGCCGTCTGGTCGACCGCGCCGTGGAGGAGGTCCACCGGCGGCGTCGCGCAGCGGGCACGGTCTCGTTCGACGACCTGTTGACCGAGCTCCGGGACGCCCTCGACAAGAGCCCGGCGGCGGCGGCTGCTCTGCGCCGGCGGTTCCAGATCGTCCTGATCGACGAGTTCCAGGACACCGACCCGGTGCAGTGGGCCATCTTCTCCGCGCTCTTCGGGCTCCCCGGCGACGACTCGACGCTCGTGATGGTCGCCGACCCCAAGCAGGCGATATACGCCTTCAGGGGGGCGAACGTCCATACCTACCTGGAGGCCGCCCACAAAGCCGGGACGCAACGCTCGACGCTCGGGGTCAACTGGCGCTCCAACGGCGCCCTTCTCGGCGCGCTCGAGCAGACCTTCAAGGGAGCGACCTTCGGAGACCAGAAGATCGAGTTCGTACCCGTAGCGCCGACCTCCGGGCACCGCGACCTCCGCCTCGAGACCGAGGACGGCGCCGCGCTGCCCGCCCTGTGGCTACGCCTGGCTCTCGGAGACGACCTGCCCCGCACCAACAAGGGCCGCGTCCGCACCCAGGATGCCGTGGAGGCGATCGCCGACGACCTTGCCGAAAAGGTCCGGGATCTCTTGGACACAGCCTGGCTCCCTGCCGCGGACGACGGCAGGCCGAGACGTCGTATCCGCCCGAGCGACATTGCGGTTCTCGTCCTCACCCACAGGGATGCCGAGACGATGCAGGCGGCGCTCAGGCAAAGGGACATCCCTGCGGTGGCGATCCGCTCCGACAGCGTCCTCAAGTCCCCGGCCGCCACACATTGGCGGTGGCTGCTCACGGCCATCGCGCGGCCCAACGACCCGACGAGGGCGCGCACGGCAGCGTTGTCCTGGTTCTTCGGATGGTCGGTCGAAAGGCTGGCCGCCGCCGAAGACGAGGAGCTGAGCCGGGTGCAAAGCCAGCTTGCCGCCTGGTCGGACACGCTCGCGAACAAGGGCGCGGTCGAGTTCTGCTCGCGCGTGTGGTCCGAGAGCGCCGTGACCGCCCGCGTGCTCGGGACCGCCGACGGCGACCGCAGCATCACCGACCTCGACCACATCGCCGGCCTGGTCCAGGCGGCCTCCAGCCAAAGGCGGCCGACGCCTGACGGGCTGCTGGCCGTTCTCGAACAGCCCGCCCCGGCGCCCACCGACGACCCGGAGAACGACGTCACGGCGCGCCAAGTCGAGTCCGAAGCCGACGCGGTACGGCTCATGACCATCTTCGTCGCCAAAGGCCTGGAGTTCCCGGTCGTGTGCGTCCCGACCCTTTGGCGTGGGCCCTCCCAGGTTCGCCGGGAGGTCATGTACCAGGACCCGGTGACCGGGCTTCGCACCTTCGACATCGCGAACAACGCCGGGTGGCCGACCGCCTCCGAAGCCAGGCAGCGCAAGGCCCTCGCCAACCGCGAGGTCCTGGGCGAGAACCTCCGTCTCCTCTATGTCGCGCTCACGCGTGCCGAGCACGGCACGCTCTTGTGGTGGAGCCGGACGGAGGGATCCGACATGACGGGGCTGGCCCACGTGCTCTTCGCGAGGCAGCGGGGCGACATAGACGCCGACCTGTTCTCCGAGTACCGGGCGCTGCTGCCCGACGACGCCGATGCGCGCAGCTTCCTGGAGGAGGCCTTCGCCGCGTCCGGAGACGCCGTGGCGGTGAGCCTGACAATTCCGAGACACCGCCGGACAGAGCCCTGGAAAGGCTGGGCCGGCGCCGCTAGAGCCGCGGATGATCTCGAGCTGGCGGTCATGGGCCGCCCTCCCGACCGGAGCAGGCGGAGGTGGTCGTTCAGCGCCATCAGCCGCCAGGCGGCCGACGATGAGCTCGACCCGGGGGACGAGACTCTCGGAGATGCGGGGGCGGCCGACGAGAACGCCGACTCGACCGAACCGGCGGCCATCGTCCAGGAGATCGACGACGGGACCGGGTCGGATCTGCCCCTCGGAGAGGTGCCGGGCGGGACCCAGTTCGGCACGCTCGTCCACGAAGTGCTCGAGCGGGTCGACTTCGCGGCGGCCGATCTCGACGACGAGCTGCGTGCCCGCGTGGAGGACAGGTTGCGCTGGAACCCTTGGCCTGTGACCGCAGAGACGCTCGTAGCAGGTCTGCGCGCCACCATCGAGACCCCGCTCGGGCCGCTCTTTGACGGCAGGCGCCTCAGGGACCTGGCGAACAGCGAGCGACTCGGTGAGCTGAACTTCGAGCTCCGTCTCGGCGAGAACGGGCGGGCCGCGACCGACCGCGACATCGGGGTCCTCGTCCTCGGCCACCTGGGGGAAGACGACCCGCTGCGGCCCTGGGCACAGCGCCTCGCGTCCGGGCTGTTCAACGTCGAGCTCGCCGGGCATCTCACCGGCTCGATCGACCTGGTGGCGCGCGTGCGCGGGGACGAGGGCGGGGCCGCGCAGAGGGACGACCGCTTCGTCGTCATCGACTACAAGACGAACGTGCTCGGCGCGCTCGGCTCTCTTCCGCAGGCGGCTGACTACCGTCCGAGCCTCCTGCCGGCCGCGATGGCTGAGCACCACTACCCGTTACAGGCATTGCTCTACGAGGTGGCGCTGCACCGCTACCTGCGCTGGCGCGTCCGCGGTTACGAGCCCGCCCGACACCTCGGCGGCATCGCCTACCTGTTCGTGCGGGGCATGGCCGGCGAGGCCACGCCCGTGGTGGACGGGAGCCCCTACGGGGTGTTCGGTTGGAGAGTTCCGCCCGCGCTCGTGAGCTCGCTCAGCAACCTGCTCGACGGCGCCGAGCCGGTGCCGTGAGCGGGGCCGCCCCGCTCTCGGGCGACGACCTGGCGCTTGTACTGCCCTTTGTGCAAGCAGGGGTTCTCGACGCCGCCGACGTCCACGTCGCGAGCCTCATCGCCCGGACCGTGCCCCGCGTGGAGCCCGAGGTGCTGCTCGCGTCCGCCCTTGCCGCCCGGGCCGTCCGCCTCGGACATGTCTGCGTCGTGCTCGCCGGCCTCGCCCGGTCGGTCGTGGTCGAGGAGACGGACGCCGGAGCGACCGGCCCACTCGGATGGCCCGACCCTGCGCGGTGGGGACGCCTCCTCTCCCAGAGCCCGGCCGTCCGCAGTCCGGCCGACCCCGAGGGGGACGTCGTGCTGCCCCTCGTCTGGGACGGGGCCCGCCTCTACCTCGAGCGCTACTGGCGCTTCGAAGAGCGCGTCGCCCACGATCTGCTCCGCCGGGCGGCGGACGCCTCGAGCCCGGCGGACGCCAACGAGCTCGGGGCGATCCTGCGACGGCTCTTCGACGCGAACGCCGGGACCGGGCCGGGCGAGGTCGAGCCGAGACAGCTCGAGGCCGCCATGGCCGCTTTCAGCAGCCGGATCACGGTCATCGCCGGGGGTCCCGGCACAGGCAAGACGCTCACAGTCTCCCGTCTTCTGGGCGCCGCCTACGAGCTTGCCCGCGATCAGCGGCGACAGCTGAGCGTCGCCCTCGCAGCCCCGACGGGCAAGGCCGCAGCCCGCATGGAGGCGGAGGTGCAGAGATCGGCCGTCCTGGGCGAGTTCGCGGGGATCTCGGAGTCGATGAGAACGACCCGGGCCCGGACGCTCCACCGCCTGCTCGGGATCGGCACCACCGGGCGCCCCCGCTTCGACCGCTTCAACCGGCTGCCCCACGACCTCGTGATCGTGGACGAGACGTCGATGGTCTCGCTGCCGCTCATGGCCCGGCTCCTCGACGCCGTCCGTGCCGATGCCGGGCTCGTGCTCGTGGGCGACCCCTTCCAGCTCGCGAGCGTGGAGGCGGGAGCCGTGCTCGGCGAGATCGTCGGGCCGGTGGCGACCGGGCCGGCGGCCGGCCCCCTCGCAGGCAGGGTCGTGCTGCTCGAGCACAGTCATCGCTTCGACCACGGCTCGGAGATCGCGGGCCTGGCAGACGCGGTCCGCAAGGGCGACGACGAGGGGGCCATGAGGATCCTGCGCAGCCCCCGCTCGGGCGAGCTGGTCTTTGTCGAGGTTAAAGAGGGCGACGAGGAGAGACTCGCCGCGCTGCGGGAGGAAGCGGCCGACAACGCCGTCGGCGTCATCCGGGCTGCGCAGGCCGGGGACGCCCAGGCCGGCCTCGCACTTGCCTCGGAGCTCAAAGTCCTGTGCGCCACGCGATTCGGACCTCTCGGGGTCTCCGGTTGGACGAGCGGCATCGAGGCCCTCGCGAAGCGAAGGCTCCCCAATGCAGGCGTGGGCGGCCGTCGTTACGTCGGCCGGCCGGTCATCGTCACCCGCAACGACTATCTCAACAACGTGTTCAACGGTGACGTCGGGCTCGTCGTCGCGAGCGAGCGGGGGGCCGTCGTGGGTTTTGCGGACGCGAGCGGGGGCGTCCGCACACGTTCCCTGTCTCAGCTCGGCGCCATCGACACGTGGTGGGCCACGACGATCCACAAGAGCCAGGGATCGGAGTTCGAGCGGGTGATCGTCTCGCTCCCCCCTGCGCCCTCGCCGATCCTCACCCGTGAGCTGCTCTACACGGCGGTCACCCGCGCGAGAAGACAAGTGACCCTGGTGGCCTCGGAGGAAGCGCTGCGGGCGGCCGTCACGCACCCGGTGGCGAGGGCCTCGGGCCTGCTCTCGAAGCTCTGGCCCGGGGTGAACGACCTCGGCGCAGACGAGTCCGCACAGCGACGCCCGCGCCCGATGAGGACCGAGCAGCTGAGCTTCGACGTCTGATCAGTCGGCGAGCTCAGAGCCCGGCGCGCCACGCTTTGAACCGGTCACCTCTCGGAGCTGCCCGCGTTCGATCACCCAGATCTTGAGCAGCTTGTCGAGCCGGGGCTCCACCGCCTCGCGCACGACGTGCATCCCGAGGCGCTCGGCCAGCCGCAGTGACGGAGCGTTGGCCGGCTCCACGACGGCGACGACGCGCTCGGCCCCGAGCTCGGCGAACCCGACCTCAAGGCTGGCGGCCGCCGCCTCTGTGGCGTAACCCTTCCCCCAGCACCCGGGGTGCAGGCGCCATCCGATCTCGACCTCTCCGGCTATCTCGGTGAACCAGTTCGCCAGCCTCAAGCCGGTGAAGCCGATCAGCTCGCCCGTCTCGCGCAGCTCGAGGGCGTACATGTCGTACCCGTCGCGCTCCCACCCCCCGAGGAACCGGTCCAGCCACTCCTCCGTCTCGCTTCGCGAAAGACCCCTTCCGAAGGGGAACTCCCAGACCTCGGGCAGTGCGAACAGCTCCGACAGCGCGTCCAGGTCAGCGGGCGTCCACCTGCGGAGCAACAGCCGGTCGGTGACCAGCTTCTCGGGGATCCTCGGCGCGACCACCGGGGGAGCATACGGCGACACCTCGGGCCCGCCGCTGCAATACTCAGCTCGTGACTGCGCCTGCATCGGTCGGACTCGGCGGCCCGCTGCGCATCGGGGACGTGGTCGCCATCGCGCGAGGCGCATCCCCGACGCTGAGCGAGGAGGTGCTCACCCGCGTCGATGCGTCGCGCGAGGTGGTTCTCGCGGCTCTCGAGGCGGGGGCAGTCGTCTACGGCGTGACGACAGGGTTCGGCAGCCTGGCGGACGTGCATCTCACGCCGGAGCACTCCACAGCCCTCCAGCACGGGCTGCTGCGGTCGCACGCGGTCGCGGTCGGCAGCGAGCTTCCCGCGGAGGAGGTCCGGGCCATGCTCGTGCTGCGGGCGCACGTCCTCGCCCTCGGCCATTCGGGAGTCCGACGCGACGTGGTGCAGCGGTTCGTCGAGATGCTCCGCCGGGACATCCTCCCCGTCGTCCCCGAACAAGGCTCGCTCGGCGCCTCGGGCGACCTCGCACCGCTCGCCCACCTGGCTCTGCCGGTCATAGGAGAGGGAGACGTGGTCTTCGGCGGGGAGCGGATGCCGGCCATCGCCGCGCTCAGGCGCTGCGGTCTCGAGCCGCTCGTGCTGGAGGCCAAGGAGGGGCTCGCCCTCATAAACGGCACGCAGGGCATGACCGCCATCGGCGTCCTGGCCGCTTGGAGGGCCGCCCGGCTCGCCAAGGTCGCGGACATCTCGGCGGCCTTGACCATCGAGGCGATCCTCGGGACGGACCGGGCCTTCGACCCCCGGGTCGTCGGGCTCCGCCCGCACCCGGGTCAGCTGGCCTCGGCTCGGAACCTCATGCGCCTCCTCGCCGGCAGCGAGATCCTCTCGTCCCACCGCCAGAGCGACCACATCGTCCAGGACGCCTACTCGATCCGCTGTGCTCCCCAGGTCCACGGGGCTTTTCGTGACGTGGTCCGCCACACCACAGAGACCCTCGAGATCGAGCTCGCCTCCGTCTCGGACAACCCGGTCGTACTGCCCGAGACGGGGGAGATCCTCTCGGGGGGGAACTTCCACGGACAACCTGTCGCTCTCGCCTGCGACTCGCTGGCGGCGGCGACCGTCGGGCTCGCCTCGATCTCCGAGCGGAGGCTGTACCGGCTGTTGGACCCCAAGACCTCGAACGGCCTCCCCCCCTTCCTCGTCGGCGAGGCCGGGGTCAACTCGGGCTTCATGGTGTGCCAGTACACCGCGGCGTCGCTCGTCTCGGAGATGAAGAGCCTGGCGCATCCGGCCGCCGTCGACTCGATCACGTCCTCGGCAGGGCAGGAGGACCACGTCTCGATGGGCATGATCTCGGCCCGCCACGCCCGCGAGTGCCTCCGCGACGCCGAGGCCGCCATCGCCATGGAGGTGCTGGCGGCGGCCCAGGCCTGCGAGCTGCGCGCCCCGCGGCTGGCCGGCCCCGCGACCCGGGCCGCCATCGCCTCGTTGCGCAAGCTCGTGCCCACCCTCGTCCACGACCGGGCGCTCAAGCCGGACGTCGACGCCACGATCGCCCTCGTCGGCTCGGGGGAGCTGGTCGAGGCGGTGGAGGCAGAGATCGGCCCGTTGGAGTAGACCGGGGACGCGACCGGCGCCGTCGCGGTCCGGACCGCCGGGGCAGCTTTCAGGCGCCCCGGACCGAGCGGCGCCATGAACCAGGAGTAACTTCGGCGGGATGGCAGTAGCGAACCTCGATCCGGCCCGGATCCCCAAGCACGTAGCTTGCGTGATGGACGGCAACGGCCGCTGGGCGCGCCAACGCGGGCTGCCGCGCACCGAAGGCCACGCCGCCGGTGAAGAGGCGATGTTCGACACCGTCGAAGGAGCCCTGGACCTCGGTCTCGGCTGGCTCACGATGTTCGCCTTCTCGACCGAGAACTGGCGGCGCCCGCCGGACGAAGTGCGGTATCTCATGCATTTCAACGAGGGGATCCTCACCCGCCACCGCGACGACCTCAACTCGAAGGGGGTGCGCATCCGCTTCGCCGGCCGGCGCGACTGGCGAGTCCCGCGCCGGCTCATCCGCCACATGGACGAGTCCATGGACCTGACGGCACAGAACCGCCGGCTGACGCTCACGATCTGCTTCAACTACGGGGGCCGGGCGGAGATCGTCGACGCCGTGCGCCAGCTCGTCGCCGACGGCATCCCCGCCGACAAGATCGACGAGAAGGCGCTGCGCTCGCGGCTTTACTGGCCGGACATGCCCGATCCGGACGTCGTGATCCGCACCTCGGGCGAGTTCCGCATCTCGAACTTCCTGCTCTGGGAGCAGCCGTACTCCGAGCTCGTCTTCACCGACGTGCTGTGGCCGGACTTCCGCCGCGAGAACCTCTTCGACGCCGTGGGCGAGTACCAGCGCCGTGACCGCCGCTACGGA
>Ga0181522_10002218_pt1 | contig 11198 bp, 9 predicted proteins | sample PEATcosm2014_Bin_27_FD_121103 | JGI IMG/M metagenome (GOLD analysis project Ga0181522, IMG submission 121103) | Peatland microbial communities from MTU Mesocosm Facility, Houghton, MI, USA - PEATcosm2014_Bin05_10_metaG | ecosystem: Environmental > Terrestrial > Soil > Wetlands > Peat | place...
GTAATTGCAAATATTACACAAAACGATTCATTGCAAAAATAGGAGGAGATCGCGGCGAGTACCAAGCAACCCGCGACTGATGGCACAAAAACTTTGATATTAAAGTCGCGTCTCACGGCCTGAGCCCTTCTAATTAGGCTTGCAGTTACTGTGTCTAGCACGTCAGTCGAAGCTAAATGCATGAGCCTATTCTTAGGTGAACACAGCCGTCCTTCATACAATCACGATTGTTACACATTTTCGTGAAGCGCCCGGAGGAGGACCAAGACTCCTCGCGCGGACGAGGGTAGCGGACTATATTCAGAATTAAGTTGCGAACAACGCCACGAGGAAGTTTCCGTGAACGCCATCACCATCCGAAAGCTGAGCGACCACGCATTGACGCAGCTCGAGGAGCGCGCCGCGCTGAATCAGCGCACCGTCGAAGACGAAGCCGCGGAGTTGATAGAGCGCGGTCTGGAGGCGCCTCTGAGCCCAATGGAGCGTTATCTTCTCGCCGAGAAGATTGCGGCCATGACGCCGAAAGGCGTCGTCCAGACGGACAGTGTTCTGCTCCTGCGAGAGGACCGTGACCGCTGAAGCTCGTCGTCGACGCTTCGATTGCCGTCAAGTGGCTCGTGGCGGAGCCGGGGCATGAGTTCGCCACCAAGCTGCTGCAGGACTTTCCTGCCACTTGCGCGCCGGATTTCGTCGCCGTCGAAACGGCGAACGTCTTGTGGAAGAAAGTGCGTCGATCTGAAATGACCGGCTATCAGGCGGAGGAGGCATTGGCTGCTTTACCCAAATTTTTCGATCGGTTCTATCCGACCAATCAATTCGTGCGCCGCGCCCTGCAGATTTCGTTGGCGCTCGATCACCCCATCTACGATTGCCTCTATCTGGCCTGCGCAGAAGAACTGGGGGCGAAGCTCGCGACGGCCAACGCGCGTCTTTTGAACAAATGCGCGAAGTCGGATTTCGCTCAAACCCTGGTTCTCGTTGACCACTTCATCGATCCGGCGACTTTGACCTGAACCCCGCACTCGCCCTCACCTTCCCCGGATGAGACTGTCGTAGCTATAGTCGTCGACCAAAGGCTCCACCACTTCCCGGTCGCGGCGGCGACGTTCGCGCGCGGCGGCGCGGCGCGAGCGCGGGGCATCTTCCGAGGCGCGGTAATCGCTGGGCGCATAGCCGTCGATCTCGACGCTCGCCGTGCCGCCATTGGCCTCGACCCAATCAAAGAGCTGCCGGGCATTGTCGACCGAGAGGCGCACGCAGCCGTGCGAGCGCGGCCGCCCGAGCCCCCGCTCATAGGTGCCGTGGATCGCGAGGCCGCGCGGCGAGAAGAACAGCGCATAGGGCATCGGCGCCTGTTCGTATTCGTCGGAATAATGGTCCCGCTCCATGCGGTAGACCGAGTAGCTGCCGCTCGGCGTCTCGAAGCCGGAGCGGCCGCTCGAAATCTTCCAGACCGCCGCCGTCTGGCCGTTTTTGGCGACAGTCATGGTCTGACGATCGAGGTCGATGCGGATGTCGACCCGCGCCACGGCCGGCGCGGAGAGGCCCAAGGGGGAGAGAGCCACGAGAAGGATGGCGACGAACAGGGACTTCAACACGCTGCACCTCGTTTCCAGCGGAAAATAGGGGCCGCAGGGGCCGCGGTCCAGCCGTTTGTAAAGATCCGGTTAAAGCCAGCCCAAGCTTGCGCCGCGCGCGCGCCGCGCCCAAATAGCTCTTGAGAGAATCGTCGTGGCGCCGCGCGAGCGCGGCCGGAGGCTAACAGTTCGAGAATGCGTGACCCCTACGAAGTGCTCGGCGTCGCCAAATCCGCGACCGCCGCCGAGATCAAAAAGGCTTATCGCGGGCTCGCGAAGAAATTCCACCCGGATCACAACAAGAGCGATCCGAAGGCGGCGGGGCGCTTCGCCGAGATCAACTCGGCCTATGAAATCGTCGGCGACGAGGAGAAGAAGGCCAAGTTCGATCGCGGCGAAATCGGCGCGGACGGCAAGCCGCGCTTCGCGGGCTTCGGCGCCGGTCCCGGCGGCTTCTCGCGCGCCGGCGGCGGGCCGGGCGGGGCGCATTTCGATTTCAATTTCGGCGGCGGCCGCGGCGGTTTCGACGCGTCGGACATTTTTTCGGAACTGTTCGGTGCGGCGGCCAAACGCGGCGGGGGGGCTGGAGGCGCAGGCGGCGCGCGGCAGAAGGGCGGCGACGTCGCCGCCACCGCCAACGTGCCGCTCGAGACGGCCGTCATGGGCGGCACGACGCGCGTCGTGCTGCCGAGCGGGCGCACGCTCGACGTCAAGATTCCGGCCGGCGTCGAAGACGGCAAGCAGATCCGCCTGCGCGGTCAGGGCCAGCCGGGGCCGGTCGGCGCGGAGCCCGGCGACGCCCTGGTCACGGTGAAAATCGCTCCGCACCCGCGCTTTCGCACCGACGGCCGCGACCTGCGTCTCGATCTGCCGATCACGCTTTATGAGGCGGCGCTCGGCGCGACCGTCTCCGCCCCGACTCTCAACGGCAAGGTGGAGCTCAGCCTGCCCCGCGGCTCGAACGGCGGCCGCGTGCTGCGCCTGCGCGGCAAGGGCCTGCCCGCCGCGGACGGCAGGCCCGCGGGCGACCTCTATGTGACGCTGAAGCTGATGGCGCCCGAAAACGCGGATCCGGAATTCGAGGCGCTCATGCAGAAGTGGCGGGACCAGAAGCCCTACGATCCGAGGAAGGGCTTTTAGAGGTGCTTTCGGCGAAAGTGGACGCCGGTTTTGCCTCGGAAAGCACGACGAAATGAGAGAATCTGGGGTCTTTCCGGTTCAATCCGAACCGGAAAGACTTCAAGTTGCGGGCGTAACGGCGACGGGCGCCGGAGACGCCGGCTCCTCGATCCAGGTTTTGGCGAGTTCCCAAGCGACCGCAAGCACCACCGGGCCGACGAAGAGCCCGCCGATGCCATGTACGAGCACGCCGCCGATGACGCCAATGAAGGTCACCGGCATGGGCGTCTTCAGCCCATGCGAAAGCGCGAAGGGTTTGAGGATGTTCTCCGACAGCCCCACCGCCAGCATACATAGGGTGAAGGCGATCGCCGGACCCGCCGTCAAATTCAGCCAGCCCCAGACGATGAGCCCGATGCAGACGACCCAGGGTCCGATCTGAACGACGCCGAGCGCGATGATCACCGCCGTAATGACGCCCGCGCCCGGCGTGCCGACCGCCGTCATGCCGACGGCGGCGAGAGCCGCCTGCAGCAGGGACAGGCCGATCACACCGCGCGAGATCGCGCGAATGGTGGCGCCCGAGAGGTCGACGAAGGCCTCGCCCTGTATCGCGTCGACCTTCCGCGCAAAAGTCTTCGTCGCCGCGAGGAGCGTGGGTCCCGGGGGGAAGAGAAAACCCGTGATGATCACGGACAGCAGGAACTTCAGCGTCCCCATGCCTGCGCTTCCGGCCGCGACGAGCACGGCTTCGCCCGCGGGCCGCAACTGCGGCGCGAGCGGGGCGATCGCGCTCGCCAGATTTTTGGAGGCTTCGTCCCAGTAGGTGTACACCGTATCGCCGACGAGCGGCCAAAGTTTCACGGCTTCGCTCGGCGGCGGAATCGACAGCTTGCCCTCGTTGATGCGCTCGAGCAGACCGCGCACCCCCTCGACGAGTCCGATCCCGAGCCAGGTCACCGGGCCGATGACGACGACGAGTCCCAAGAGCGTGAGCAGCACGGAGGCGAGCACCCGGCGACCGCCGAGAATCGCGGCGAGCCAGGTGAAAACGGGATAGAGCGCCACCGTCAGCACCACGCTCCACAGAATGATGGGCGCGAAGGGCATGATCAGCGTGAAGGTCCAATAGCCGAGGAAGCCGATCACGCCGAAATGAACCGCGAGTTCGATGAAGGTCGCGTTCATTACGCTGAGCTTTAGGGAATCCTTGCGGGCGTTGTCCATTGGCGCCTGTCCTCACATATGGCCGTCGACATGGCGTCGAAGAAGAATCGAGCGACGGCGCGAAGCTCTCCCGTCCCGGGGCGCTTCTAGCCTCAAATGACTGCGGACGTAAGACGTCCGTCGCTGCTTCGACGAGATATTCTAAAACTTTGCCTTTTCCTTGAGCGCATAGAGCGCCGTCAGCGCCTCGCGCGGCGACATGGCGTCCGGATCGAATTGCGCGAGCGCCTCGCGCAGCGCGTCGCGCGCCTCGGGCGCCGCCGGCTTGTGCGAGAAAAGCGGCAGGTCGTCGATCATCTTCTCTACCGGCGCGCGGCGGTCCGCGGCCTCGAGTTCACCCAAGATCTTTTGCGCGCGTTTCACGACGCTCTTCGGCAACCCCGCGAGTTCGGCGACATGGACGCCATAGGAGCGGTCCGCCGCGCCGGGCGTGACTTCGTGCAGAAAGACGATCTCGCCCTTGTGCTCGGAGACTTTCATCGTGAGATTGACGAGACGCTGCATGCGCGTGGCGAGTTGCGTCAATTCGTGAAAATGCGTCGCGAATATCGCGCGCGAGCGGTTGGCGTCGCTGAGATGCTCGATCGTGGCCCAGGCGATGGACAGACCGTCGAATGTCGCCGTGCCGCGGCCGATCTCGTCGAGAATGACGAGCGACTTGGGTCCGGCGCAGTTCAGGATCGTCGCCGTTTCGACCATCTCGACCATGAAGGTCGAGCGCCCGCGCGCGAGATCGTCCGAGGCGCCGACGCGGGAAAAGAGCCGGTCGACGACGCCGATTTTTGCCGAGGCCGCCGGCACGAAGGAGCCAGCCTGGGCGAGCAGCACGATCAGCGCATTCTGGCGCAGAAAGGTCGATTTGCCGGCCATGTTCGGTCCGGTGACGACGGCGATCCTCGCGCCCGAAAGATCGCAGTCGTTCGGCGCGAAGACTTTGCCTTCCGCCCTCAGCACGGCCTCGACGACGGGATGGCGACCGCCTTCGATCGCGAAGTCGAGCGAGGCGTCGACCTTGGGCCGCGACCAATCGCGCGTCGCGGCGAGCTCCGCCAGCGCAGCGCAGACGTCGAGGCGCGCGAAAGCCTTGGCCAAGCCGCTCAATGTTTCCGCCTGGCGCAGAATCGCCTCGGTGAGCGCGTCGAAGAGTTCGCTCTCGCGAGTCTGCGCCCGCTCGCTCGCCGCGGCGATCTTGGCGTCGAGTTCGACGAGTTCGCGCGTCGAAAAGCGCATGGCGTCGGCCATCGTCTGACGATGGGTGAAGATCTGATCGAAAGGCGCTTTCAGCAACCTCTCGCCCTGCGCCTGGGGGAGCTCCAGAAAATAGCCGAGAAAATTATTGTGCTTGACCTTGAGCTGACGGATTTGCGTCTCGTCGACGTAGCGCTGCTGAAAGCCCGCGATCACCTTGCGGCTCTCGTCGCGCAAATCGCGCGCCTCGTCGAGTTCGGCGTCGACGCCCTTGGCGATGAAGCCGCCGGCGCGGCGATCGGCCGGCGGCTCTTCGACGAGGCTTTGCGCGAGCTTTTGCGCCAGCGCGAGGTCGGCCCCGCCAAGCTCGGCGGCGTCGCGCGCGATGTCCGTGGGCAGCGGCTGCAGCGGCGGCCCCTCGCCTAGGAAAGCCGCGAGATCGCGCGCCGCAAGCAGTGCGGCGGAGACCGCCGTAAGGTCGCGCGGGCTCGCACGCTTGAGGGAAAGCCGCGAGAGCGCTCGCTCCAGATCCGGCGCATTCTTCAACCGCCGGCGCAGGCCGTCGCGCGCGCCGACGTTCGAGCCGAAGAAAGCGACCGCATCCAGACGCCCCGCGATCTCCTGCACGTCGGTCGAAGGCGCGCCGATGCGTTCGGCGAGCAGGCGTCCGCCAGCGGGCGTGACCGTCAGATCGATCGCCGAGAGGAGCGTGCCTTCGCGTGCGCCGGAAAGCGTTCGAGCGATTTCCAGATTGGCGCGTGTCGCCGCGTCGATCTCCAGCGTCGGTTTCGATTGCAGGCTGCGCGGAGACGACAGCGCCGGCCGCGCGCCGCGCTGCGTGCGTTCGACATAGAAGATCGCCAGCGCAGCCGCGGCAGTCTCAGCGGGCGTGAGCGCCGCGAGGCCCTCCAGCGTCGCGACCCCGTAAAATTCGACGATGCGCCGCTCGGCCGAGCCGCCTTCTTCCGCCGCGCGTCCGATCGGCGTCACGCCGACGCCGCTCGCTTCGAACGCCGGCGCAAGTCGCGCCTCGCGCGCCAGCGCTTCATTCATGACGAGTTCGCGCGGTTCGAGTCTGGCGAGTTCTGCGCCGAGTTCCTCCTCGCGCCGCTCGCTCACCGTGAAGGCGCCGGTCGAGATGTCGACGCTCGCGACGCCGTAGCGCCAGCCGCCGTCGGCCTCGCGAAGGCGCGTCACCGCGGCGAAGGCGTTGGGCTTCAGCGGATCGAGCAGCGCTTCTTCGGTGATCGTGCCCGGCGTCACGAGGCGCACGACGTCGCGCCGCACGACGGATTTCGCCCCGCGCTTCTTCGCCTCGGCCGGGTCCTCCATCTGCTCGCAGACCGCGACGCGATGACCGAGCGCGATCAGCTTTTGCAGATATTCGTTGGCGCGCTCGACCGGCACGCCGCACATGGGGATGTCCTCGCCGAGATGCTTGCCGCGCTTCGTCAGCATGATGCCGAGCGCGCGGGAGGCCACGACCGAGTCTTCGAAAAACAGCTCGTAGAAGTCGCCCATCCGATAGAACAGCAGACAGTCTGGATTGGCGGACTTGATCTCGATATACTGCGCCATCATGGGCGTCGCCGCCTTGGCGGATTTCTGAGTGTCCGTCCCGGCGGAAGCGGTGATTTGCGCGGCCTCAAGCATGACGCGCACGCTAGCAAGCTTCGCCTTGCGACGCCACTTGGCAAGGGCCGCTTCCCCTGGAACTCGAGGAGGACGCCGCGAGATGACAGCAACGACCGGGTCGGAGTCGCGGATCTTCCCGACGCTGATCTTTCGGGCGCTCCCGGAGGACCGCGGGGGTTCCTGGGCTCCGTCGACGCGGGCTCGCCGCGCCGCCTTGCTGTCTTTGGTCCTGCTCCTGCATGCGGTTCCGATCGGCGCGATCCTCTATTTCGACCGGCTCACCGCGCCGCTCGACATGGAGCAGGAGATCTCCGTCGACGTCGTCGACGAGCCGCCGCCTCAGCAGCAACAGGCCGAAACGCCCCCGCCCCCGCAGCAGCAAGCCGAGCAAAAGCCGCCGGAGCCGGAGCCGGAGAAGCAAAAACCCGAGCCACAAAAGCAGACGCTGAAACTCGACGAAAATCCGGCTTTCGACGCGCCGCGCGCCGAAAACAAGGAGACGGTGAAGCGCGAGGCGCCCGACGATGCGACCAAATCCATGCGGGTCGCCCGCCCCGAGGACCGCACGGCGGAAAAGCCGACGGCCGATCCCAGGCAAAAGCCGCAGCAGGAGCGCCAGCCCGACCCCTCCAAGGAGGAGGGCGCGACGCCGGAAGCCGAAGAGGACAAGCGCGACGCCGAGGTAATCGCCCGCGCCGAACCGCATCATGCGGACAAGCCAAAGCAGAAACCCGGCCGGCCGGACCCCAAGGCGGCGATCGGGCAGCGGCAAAAGTCGATCGCCGAGCAGATCGCCTCGCTGGAGCCCGCGCCGACCTTCAAACTCGGCGGCAGCGCGAAGGCCGCCCCGATCTCGGGGGGCTCGGCCGACCCGAGCTATCTCTCGGTCGTCTACGGGCTCATCATGCGCAAGTTCCATCCGCCGCACGACGCGAACCGGGAGATCGGCTACATCTCCTTCTATGTCGATCCGTCCGGATATTTGACGCATCAGGCGGTGCGCAAATCCTCAGGCTCCCCCTCCCGGGACCAGGAAGCGCTTGGCGCCTTGCGCCGCGCCGCGCCCTTCCCGCCGCCGCCGACGGGGAGCACGGTCGGGCTGACTTGGCAGTATTGAGACGACGAAGGCCCTCACTTCTCGCGCGCGAGCCTGCTCTTATGCGCGGCAGCCATGATCGCCAAGGTCGCGTCCTGGTCCGCCCAGCAGCGCTCCCGGCGCAGCTGGTTCACGGATTTGCGCGACTCGTTCAACAACCAGAGCGGCGCAGCGTCCGTCTGCACGATGTAATTCGTCGGCACGCTTTCGGTCCCGAGCGCTCGCGACGCCTCCGTCAGCGTGCATGCGCTCGCGGCATAGGCGGGCAAGGCGAAGGCGCGCCGCCATTCGACCGCCGCCGCCGGCGTCGCCGCAACCAACAATCCGCAGCCTACGGCGAAGGCGCGCCGGCCAATCGCCATCCCTTGCAGTAGCAGATCGCCGAAGGCGAAGGCCATCACCGTCATCGCGCTGATCGACCCGCGCATCGCGAGATCGTTCGACGGTCCGAAATGAACGAAGGGCAAACAAGCCAGAAGCACGGCGCAAAACAAGAGCAGCGGACGGATGGCGCGCGGCTCCATCGCCCGATTGCGCAGCACGAAAAAGATGTAAGGCGCATGCGCCGCGGCGAAGAGCGCGTAAAGCAGCACCCAGACGCCTCCGTTCGTCTGCTCCGTCGCGGGGCCGCCGCCATGGGCGATCGTCTGGGCGTTGGAGGTGACGTAGAGCACGACGGGCAGGAAACAGATCCCGCTCAGGAGACAGACCCAGCTGCGCGCCGACGTCAGATGGCGGCGGATTTCGACCAACGCCCACAGCAGCGCCCACAGCAAGGCCGGAACGACGCAGAGCGGCGACCAGAACATCGCCGCGACGACGGCGCAGGCGAGCGTCGGCGTATCGATCTCGCGGCGCGCATGAAGGAGCATCATGGCGGCGAGCCACCAGCCGGGGAGCGCGTGGTTCGGCGCCCAATGGAACTGGATGAGGCTCGCGGAATATTGCCAGGCCGGATGCCAGATATCGAGGCCGTAGGTCTGGAAGCGGTCGAGATCCGGCGCGCCTGCGAGGATCGACATCAGCGCAATGCCGAAGATCGCCGCGCCGCCGAAGACGACCATGACGAGGACCTGACCCACGCCGCGCCCGAGCTGCGCGAAGAGATAGAAGATCGACCCGAGGACGAGGCTGTTCTGCAGCCACAGCGCGACATGCGCGCCGCCGAGCCCGAAGATTTTGCCGAGCGTCGCCGGAACGAGATACATGCCGAGCGGCGCACGCATGAGATATTCGACGCCGTCGAGGTCATAGGCGGGCATCGCGTCGCGCAGGAGATCCGCCAGCACGGCGTCGCGTATGCGCCAGTCGAGCGGCGCATAGAGGTAATGCATCGAACCGCCGAGGACCAGCAACAGGCCGGCGAAGAGGATGAAGCCGAAAAGCTTTGCGGCGTCGACTTTGCGATCCAGCAGCGCGCCTTCCGCCGCCGCGCCGCGCGTGTTGAGGATCGCCAAAGACCCCAGGACGCCGAGCGTCAAAACAGCGGCGGGAAGAGGTTTGAAGGCCGCGGCGAAGAGCGCCGTGGGGAGCAGCATCGCGAGGGAGAGAAAGCCCAGGACCGCGCGATTGCCAAGGGCGAGCGACGCGTGCAGCGTCGGCGCTTGGCTCAAACTCCCTGTCATCGGCGACGTCCCTTGGGCGCCGGCGCCGCCTATTCGGCGGCGACCCGCGCGTGTTTCAAACATTCGTCGTGCAGCGTTTCGATCATGTACGCCATCTCGACGTCGCCGAGGCCGGGATAGACGCCGATCCAGAAGCTTCTTTCGGTCACGGCGTCGGCGTTGGCGAGCGAACCGACGACGCGGTAGTCGCGGCCCTTCATGTATGGCTGACGCGTGAGATTGCCGGCGAAGAGCAGACGCGTCGCGACGCCCTTGGCCTGGAGCGCGAGCAGCAATTGATGGCGCGAGATCGGCGCCGTTTCTCGCAGCGTCAGCGTGAAGCCGAACCAGGAGGGTTCCGTTCCGGGGGTGGCTTCCGGGAGGATGAAGAACTCTTCCAGTCCCGCGAGCCCGTCGCGCAGCCGCGCATGATTTTCGCGGCGCGCCGCGATGAAGTCTTCGAGCCGCTCGAGCTGCGCGAGGCCCACCGCCGCCTGCATGTCGGTGATCTTCAAATTATAGCCGAGATGCGAATAGACGTATTTGTGGTCGTAGCCCTTCGGCAGATCGCCGAGACGCCAGCCGAAACGCTTGTTGCAGCTGTTGTCCTTGCCGGGATCGCAATAGCAATCGCGCCCCCAGTCGCGGAAGGACTCCATGATCTTGTTGAGATTGGCGTCGTTGGTGAAGACCGCGCCGCCTTCGCCCATCGTGATGTGATGCGCGGGATAGAAGCTCAGCGTGCCGATGTCGCCGAAAGTTCCGACGTGTTTTCCGCCGACCGTCGCGCCGAGCGCGTCGCAGCAATCCTCGATCAGGAAGAGATCGTGACGCTCGCAAAGCTTCTTGATCGGGAGGACGTCGAAAGGATTGCCGAGCGTGTGCGCGACCATGATGGCGCGCGTGCGTGGCCCGATGGCGGCCTCGATCGCGGCGACGTCGATGTTGTAGCTCGGTATGTCGACGTCGACGAAGACCGGCGTCATGTTGTTTTGCAGAATCGGATTGACCGTCGTCGGAAAACCCGTCGCGCAAGTGATGACTTCCTCACCCGGCCGCAATTGCCTGTCTTTCAACCGCGGCGAAGTGAGCGCGGAGAAAGCGACGAGATTGGCGGAAGAGCCGGAATTGACCGTCAGCGCGTGTTCGACGCCGATGCGGGCCGCGAGCCTCTGCTCGAATTCCGCGTTGAAGCGTCCGGTCGTCAGCCAGAAATCCAGAGCCGAATCGACGAGCATCTGCATGTCTCGCGCGCCATAGACGCGGCCCGACACCGGCACGTTGGGTCTTGCGGGATCGAAGCCGGGCCGTCGATGGGCGAGTTCATGATACTGGCCCACCAGCTCGAGAATCCGTCCGCGCAGCTCCTCAGCTTCCGACGGCGAGTTTTTCGGCATTCCATTGTTCCTTGTCGAGATCGGCGTCGAAGGGCGAAGTCAGGCGCACCCGTAGGCCGAGATAGCGATCGACCTGCTCGAAAGTGAGCGGATTGGTGTCCTGGCCGCGCACGAAGGCGCGATACCACTCGGCCGTCCAGGCGATGGTTTCGTCGAAAGAGAGCAGAGGCGCCCAGCCGAGCGTGGCGGCGGCCTTGCTCGTGTCGAGACGCAGGAGCTTCGCCTCATGCGGATGTGCGTCGGCGTCGGTCTCCCACCCTTGCGTTCCCGCGAAGGCGCCATAGAAGCCGTCGAGGAGTTGCGTCACCGTGCGCTCGCCGGTGAGACCGGGACCGAAATTGAACGCGCCCGCGAC
>Ga0181522_10002219_pt1 | contig 11197 bp, 11 predicted proteins | sample PEATcosm2014_Bin_27_FD_121103 | JGI IMG/M metagenome (GOLD analysis project Ga0181522, IMG submission 121103) | Peatland microbial communities from MTU Mesocosm Facility, Houghton, MI, USA - PEATcosm2014_Bin05_10_metaG | ecosystem: Environmental > Terrestrial > Soil > Wetlands > Peat | place...
AACCCGGCCCTCCGCCACGCTTACGACGCGGCCGCGGCGCACTGCGGAGCCTGCTGCGACGTCAAATTCTTGCCCGATTCGCACGCGCAAGACACGAATCAAATGATCGGCATGGGCGCCCGTGAGGGCAGCTTGATCTGCGGAGACTTCGTCGGCGATCCACCGGCGGCGGGTCATACGAGCACGATTATTGGAACATGTCCTTCATCTTGCCGAGCAGGGATCGCAGCATCGGTTGGTTATCAACCTTAGAGAGAGCATCGAGTTCCTGCAGCAATTCCTTCTGGCGCTTATTCAGCTTGCCCGGAACCTGCACTCGCACCTCGACGAAGAGATCGCCCTTGCCATGGCCGTTCAGAACCGGAACACCTTTGTTACGGACGCGAAAAACGGTCCCGGGCTGAGTCCCCTCGGGCACTTTGAGCGAGTGCTCGCCTTCCATGGTCGGCACGCGAATTTCGGCCCCCATCGCGGCTTGGGCGATTGACACTGGGACGACACAATGCAAGTCGTTTCCCTCGCGTGCGAAAAACGGATGATCCTTCACATGCAGGACGACGTACAAATCACCAGCCGGTCCGCCGAACTGGCCGACTTCTCCTCCGCCCGCAAAGCGGATGCGAGTTTCGTCCTCGACTCCTGGAGGAACCTTGGCGTCGACGGTGCGCTGACGTAAGAGACGGCCGTCGCCTTTGCACTTAGGGCAAGGATCCGTGATGACGCTTCCGCTCCCCTGACAAGTGGGACAAGTGCGGGCGATGCTGAAGAATCCTTGCTGGTAGCGGACCTGGCCGCGGCCGCTGCATGAGCGGCAAGTGGTTGCGCCTTTGCCAGGAGCTGAACCCGTGCCGCGGCATTCCTCGCACGCCTCATGGCGGCGAACGGTGACACGCGCTTCAGTGCCGAAATATGCCTGCTCGAATTCGAGTGTCAGATCTTCCCGGAGATCGGCGCCGCGCTGTACACGGCTGCGGCGTCCGCGCCCTCCGCCACTTCCGCCAAACATGTCTCCGAATCCGAAGAACTCGCCGAAGATGTCGCTGAAATCCTGGAAAACTGTGGGATCGAAGCCCGCGCCCTGAGCACCGCCGCCGAGTCCAGCATGTCCGAAGCGGTCGTAGGCGGCCCGCTTATCGGAATCCGCGAGGATGGCATAGGCCTCGCTCACTTCCTTGAATTTTTCTTCCGCATCCGGATTGTTGGGATTACGGTCCGGATGGTATTGGAGCGCCAGTTTGCGATAGGCGCTCTTCAATTCCACTTCAGTCACAGTGCGGCTCACGCCCAGCACTTCGTAGTAGTCGCGTTTTGCGTTCGTCGTCAAAGAGACCTTTCGTCAATGAACAGAATGAGGGCTCACCGGAGCCGGACTGCCGGAGATTCGAGCCCTGCTATTTTCCGGGATTCTTCGCGACCTTCACCATCGCGGGACGCACCAGGCGATCCTTGAATTTGTAGCCCCTTTGCCACTCCTCGAGCACTTCGTGATCAGCGGCGTCAGGAGTTTCTACCATTTCGATCGCTTCATGCACATGCGGATCGAACTGTTCGCCCTTCGAGGCAATCGCTTTAACCCCCAGCTTCGAGAGAACGTCTTGCAGCTGCTTGTAGATCAATTCGACACCGGAACGAAAGTCAGCGGCGTCAGATTTCGCCTTCAAGGCGCGTTCGAAGCTATCGATGACCGGCAGAAGAGACTTGATCGCGTCGACGGTCGCGAAATCGCGGAAATCCTGCTGCTCCCTGGCTGCGCGTTTTCGAGCATTGTCGAATTCGGCTTGGGCCCGCGCAAGACGGTCGAGCAGAGAATCGCGTTCGGTCTTCAGCTTCTGCAGCTCTCCTTCTGTGCTTGAAGCCTCGCTCGTCGCCCTCATTCCGGACTTCGATTCGGGCGAATTCTCGTCACTATCTCCGGCAGGAAGCTCGTGCTCAAGATCAATCCCTGCCACTTCTTCCCGTTTTCCGTTTGTTTTCCCCATAACTGCCTGCCTTACTCCGATTCATTCAGAATTTTGTCGAACAATCGCGCAATATACGAAACCGCGGTGATGGTGTGTTGATAGTCCATGCGCGTCGGCCCAATCACCGCCAGAGAACCCATGACCTCGTTGCCGGCGTGCGCCGGAGCGCCAATCAGCACGAAATTCTGCATCGAGGGCAGCGTCTGATCGAGCCCAATCACTACACGGACGGCTTCTTGCTTTACGTCGAGATACGCGCCAAGAAGCTGAACGACTTTTTCTTTTTCTTCGAGTGTCTTGAGCATCTCCTGCAAGCGTTGGCGATCCTGCTCACCAGTCACAAGGTTGGCTGCGCCTTCCACGAAGACCACTTGCGATCCCTGTTCATGGGCGAGAGCGCCCTGTTTGTAGAGTTGCTCGATCGAATTCATCAGGCGGTCGTACTCGCTGCGATCTTTCTCGATCCGCCGAGAGAGCTCTGAGCGCATCGATTCCATCGTCCAACCGCGGAAATTCTCGTTGATATAGCGTGCCGCCAGATCCAGATCGGATTGAGGCAGATCGAGCCGCAACACGCGATCGCGGACCAGTCCTGAACGAGTCACCAGCACAGCCAATACTTTTTGATCGCCGAGGCGCGAAAAGTAGACATGTTCAAGGGCATTCTTGGGACCGCTGGTCGCCACCGTCACGCCCACATTGCGCGAGATCAGCGACAGCACGTGTGACGTGCGCTCCATGAATTCCTGCACGTCGGTGATGCCGGCCAGCGAGTCGGAGATCATGGTCTCCTCCTGCGGTGCCAGCCGGGCAGTGCCGGAAATTTGTTCGACGTAATACCGGTACGCCTCTGTTGTCGGCACGCGACCTGCGGAAGTGTGCGGTTGCTCGAGGAATCCTGCATCGGACAGATCCGCCATCACATTGCGAATAGACGCGGGGCTCAAGCCTTCGCGGTTCGAGCGGGCGAGCGTGCGCGATCCGACCGGCTCGCCCGTCGAGATAAATGTCTCGACGATAGCGGTCAGAATTTCGCGTTCGCGATTCCCGATATTGGGGTCAGCGGGCATACGGTGTTATGTCAGTTGTCTCAGTCCGAGCGGCTGTGGCCGGGGGAGAAACCGCTTCTGATTCATTTTACCTAACTATTTTAGATGCAGAAGGTTGGGTTTGGGAGCAAAGTTGGTTCCTGGGCTGACTGCCGAAACCGGCCGGTCGGAGGCAGGTTGTAAAGTTTCAGGGTTTCAGGGTTCCATAGCATGAAGGGTTTCCAACCGCTTATACAGCGAGGAGACGCTCCCCAGCAATCACCCCCACTCAGAAACCTTGCAACTTTGAAACCAGCACTACTATCCTCTTTATCTTCATGAAAGCCAAACCTCACATCGCAGTCATCGGCGCGGGAGCCTTCGGTGGATGGACTGCACTGCATCTTCTCGAACGGGGAGCGCGCGTTACGCTTGTCGACGCCTGGGGGCCCGGGAATTCCAGAGCGTCCTCAGGCGGAGAGACCCGGGTCATGCGCGGCACATACGGGCCTGACCAGCCTTACACGGAGATGGCGGCGCGAGCGCTCAAGCTTTGGGCGAAGTACGAACGCCGGTGGAAACGGCAATTCCTGCATCGGACCGGAGTGCTCTGGATGGCTTCAGGGCGCGATGATGCCTTTGAACGCGGATCGGTCACGATGCTGCGAGCGGCGAAGATCATGTACAACGAGCTATCAGTTCGCCAATTGGAGAAGAAATGGCCACAGATCAACTTCGAAGGAATCGAGTGGGGTATTTTCGAGCCCGAATGCGGATATCTTGAGGCACGGGCCAGTTGCCAGGCAGTCGTGGAAGCATTTGTCGGCGGAGGAGGCAAGTTTCAGCAAGTCGCAGTCTTGGCCGACGGGTTGGAAGATGATCGGCTGAAGAAGGGATTGGGGCTGTCCGATGGATCGCGGCTCAAGGCTGATGGCTATGTCTTCGCCTGCGGTCCGTGGCTCGGCAAGCTTTTTCCGCAGACGATAGGCAATCGGATCGTCGCCACCAAGCAAGACATTTTTTTCTTCGGCCCGCCGCCGGGAGATCCGCGGTTCACCGACGCGTATATGCCGGTCTGGGCAGATCATCGCGGACGATTTCGTTACGGAATCCCTGGGAGTGACCGACGCGGATTCAAGATCGCCGACGACACGCGCGGCCCGGCGTTCGATCCAACGGACGGAGAGCGCGTTGTCAGTCCCGAAACATTGAAAGATATTCGCGAATACGTAGCTTTCCGCTTCCCTGCCCTGAAAGATGCTCCGCTAGTCGAGACGCGGGTTTGCCAGTACGAACAAACTCCGGATGCCGACTTCATTGTGGATCGACCTCCTTCGAATGAAAACGTTTGGCTATTAGGAGGAGGCTCGGGCCATGGGTTCAAGCACGGTCCGGCACTTGGAGAGATGATGGCGGAGCTGATCTTGAAAGCTCGCCAGCCGAACCCAATCTGGCGGCTGGGTCGGTTCGAAAACAATTAACCACAGGGGACACAGGATTTCAGAGAAATTCCGCTGTGCAACCCTGTGCCCTCTGTGGTGATGATTCTTATTGAATCTGAATTACGTTCGCTGGCGCGTTCGCTTTGATCTCTGTCACGCGTGCTAACACATTGCGCGCGAAATCGTAGATCGACTTTGCGTGCGGCGAATTTTCTCCCTCCAGCACCACAGGCTTCCCGCCGTCTCCCGATTTGCGAACCTCGGGATCCAGCGCGATGCTGCCCAGGAACGCCACGTCGAAGCGTTTCGCCATCAATTCGGCGCCGCCACGCGAGAAGATGTCGACTTCATGCTGGCAGTGCGGGCAGGTAAAGTAGCTCATGTTCTCGACCACGCCGACGAGATCCACCTTCATTTGTCGGAACATTTCGATCGCCTTGCGCGCGTCTTGTAGCGACACGTCGGAGGGTGTTGAAACCACGATCGCCCCGGTCAGCGGCACCGTCTGCACTAGTGACAGCGCAATATCTCCCGTGCCCGGCGGCAGATCGACGACCATATAGTCGAGGTGTCCCCATTCGACCAGACCGAGGAATTGCCGGATGATCTGGTGCAACATCGGACCGCGCCAGATGACCGGCTTGTCGCCGGGATTGAGGAATCCGACCGAGATGACTTTCAGCCCGAACGCTTCGATCGGCTCGATACGGTTGTCGCCGATCATCCGCGGCTGCGAGTTCACCCCCAGCATCAGCGGAACGTTCGGCCCGTAAACATCGGCGTCGAGCAACCCGACTTTGTGACCCATCTTGGCCAAAGCGACGGCGAGGTTGACCGAGAGCGTGGTTTTGCCGACGCCTCCCTTACCCGATCCAACGGCGATGATGGCGTCGACGCCCGGCAGCGGCTGCGGCCCAGGCTGCGCGGGGCCCTGTCCATGCTGATGCGGTGTATGTGCGTTCAAAGGATCACACTCCAGATTCGAATTAGCGAAGAAGGAATCGCGAAGATGAGGAAGAACCCCAAACGTTGATTATACAGGCCACGGAAGGGCCGAGCAGGCTTGGACCACCATCTCGAGGCAGATCAACTTCGCCACGGATTTTACAGATTTCGCGGATACGTCCAAGGCAATCTAAACAATCTTGATCTTTGATCTTTGATCGCTGATCGTCTGATCCGTGATCGTCCGCGAAATCCGTGGCCCCGTTCTCAGTATCCTTCGCCCTCCAACCGCACCTTGCCTTTGAATATGCGGAAGAGGAAAAAGAAGTATCCGAGGGCGAGGATCATACCCAGAATCCACCAGGTGAATCCGACAGTCAGACCGTGATGACCAGCGGCGGTGTTGTAGATCGTCAGATTGCGCGCAGGATCGGTGCTCGCCGGCAGCACGACGGGATATAGCCCGAAGGCCGCCCCCACGAGCATTCCTACGATGTAGAGCGACGAGGCAACAAACGCGATCTTATCGCTGTGCCGGATCATGGCGTGCATCATGACCGCGAGCGCACCGAATACGAGCACCGGGATAACGAAGCCGATTGCGTGCTGTTTGTAGTTGTCGAGTACGCCTGGGCGGACGGAGACGGTCGCAATCAATCCGACGACGGTCAAAAGCAGTTGCACGGGCCACGCCCACAATGCGGTCGTACGCGCGCGGCGGTTGAGATCGTTTTCAGCCTTGGTCGCAACATAGAGCGAACCATGCGCCGTGAGCGTGACCAGCGCGATCACGCCGGTCAGGACCGTGTACCAGTCGAGGATTCCATTGTTTGCGCCGGACATTCCCTGGTTGACTCTGAAGTTGGTCCAGAGCGGTTCGAAGAAATACTGATCGGCACCGAGAGGAACGCCGCGCACCACGTTGCCCAACGCTGCGCCAAAGAAGATGCACAACAGTACGCTTGAGACCGAGAAAATCACATCGAAGAATCCGCGCCAGACGGGATGCTCCATATGCGATCCAAGTTCGATGCCGATGCCGCGCAGCATTAAGAGCCATAAGACCATCATGAGCGGCAAGTAGAATCCGCTGAAGCTCGAGGCATATAGCAGCGGGAATGCAAAGTAGAGTGTACCGCCGGCGGCGAGCAGCCAGACTTCGTTGCCATCCCATACCGGCCCGATGGCCCGCATGATGGTGCGGCGCTCGCTGGGAGTCTTGGCGGCCCCGAGATAGATAACGCCTGCACCCAGATCGAAGCCGTCGAGGACAACATAGGCGGCGACCATAACTGCGACGATCATGAACCAGAGTGTTTCCATAATTCCTCGATTCAGTCCACGCTAAGAGTATTGTTTGTCATTCGAACGACTGCGTGCGGACGATAGCAAAAAGTAGATTCCTCGTCGCTTTGCTCCTCGGAATGACAAGCATGCTGTGCTCATTGGAATGAAAGATATTAGTGCCCCGCGGCGGCTATCGCGTCCGGGCCACGCTCGATCTCCCGGCGAACCAGGAACAGGAAGAAGATGCTCAGAACCGTGTACATGCCCATGAATCCCAACAACGTGAACATGCCATTCCCTGCCGACACCGTCTTCGAGTAACCGTCCACGGTGCGCATGAGCGAGAACACGAGCCAAGGCTGGCGGCCAATTTCAGCTGTGATCCAGCCAGCAGTGTTGGCTATGTAGGGAAACGGTAGGGCGAGGAGCAGAATCCACAGCATCCAGCGACTTCCGAACAGCTTGCCACGCCATAGCAGAAACGCCGAGATCACCATAATGGCGATGAACAGCGTGCCCAGTCCCACCATGATGTGGTAGCTGTAATAAAGAAGCTCGATGTTGGTCGGCCAGTCGTTCTGGGGGAACGCATCGAGACCTTTCACTTCCGCCGTCCACGCGCGGTAGGTCAGGAAACTGAGGGCGTTGGGAACGGTCACGGAGTTATCGATTTTCCGCTCCTCAACGTTCGGCTGGCCGATCAGAACCAGCGGGGCTCCGGGCTGTGAGGCAAAGAGAGCCTCCATGGCGGCGAGCGTCACGGGCTGATTCTCGGCGATCATACGACCTTGTCCATCTCCTGTCGGGAACAACTGCAATACGCTGAAGATCAGGCCTGAAATCACGCCCACGCGAATGAAGATACGACCGTACTCCTGAAATTTTCCCCACAGCAGATAGAATGCTCCAATCGAAGCCATGACGAAGGCTCCGGTGATGACCGCTCCGCTCATATTGTGCGCATATTGCCACCATGCCCAAGGATTCAGCACTAACGCCCAGAAGCTGGTGAGCTGCGCCGATCCGTCGGCCGCTTTGGTGTATCCCACGGGGTGCTGCATCCAGGCGTCGGTCGCGACGATAAAGAATCCGCTCAACCACGATCCGAGAAACACAGCGACCGCCGACCACCAGTGGCCGCGGGGCCCGAGTCTCTTCTCTCCATAGAGAAAGAGGCCGAGGAACGCAGACTCAAGGAAGAAAGCGAACATGCCTTCCATGCCCAAAGTCTGTCCGATCACGCCCCCCGCAAAGCGCGAGAAGTGCGACCAGTTGGTGCCGAACTGAAATTCCATTGGGATGCCAGTCACGACGCCGAGAACGAAATTGATTCCGAAGATACGCGCCCAGAATTGGGCGGCGCGGTTGTAGGTTTCGTCGTTGCGGCGCAGAGCCAGCGTCTTAAGCACCACAATCAGCGGCGCCAAACCCATCGTTAGTTGTGGGAACAAATAATGGAAGGTAACGGTAAAGGCGAAATGGAGGCGATGAACTAAGAGGGCACTATCCATGAAGGAACCTCACAAACGAGGAGAATAAATGCTTTCCGGAGGGCTCCAATGTGATCAAAATCACATTCGGTCGTGAAAGTCGACACGGACTAGCGCCTGCGCCGCTGCAATTCGGCGCGGCGGATCTCGCGGCGGCGGCCAGCATCGTCATAGCGGCGCTTTTGTTCGTCCGTTTCTGGAATAACCGGGGCGACTTTCAAACGTTTCCCCGCGCCATCGACGGCCACAAACGTAAGGTGTGCCGAAGCGACATGCTGCGCGGTGTCGGCAATGTAATCCTCAACGAAGACTTTTACTCCCACTTCCATCGACGTCTGGAAGACACGATTGACCGAAGACTTGAGAATCACGAGATCTCCAACTCGCACCGGAACCAGGAAGTCGATGTGATCGACGGACGCGGTCACAACATAGTTACGCGAGTGACGATGCGCGGCCATAGCTCCCGCGAGATCGATCCAGTGCATGAGACGTCCGCCAAGAAGGGCGGCTAACGGATTGGCATCATTGGGGAGTACGATTTCCGCCATCTCCGACTGCGAGTCTCGAACCGGACGCGGGGTGAGGTTGTCTTCGGACATTCGTCTTTCCTTATGGGCCATTAGAGCCGGTACTTGAAGTTGGGCCTCAAACCTTCTTTTTCAAGTAGGAATCCAGGAAACACTCCGCCATCTTCTGTATGCGTGCGTCGCTGTGCTGTCCCAGCCAAGTTGCACGCGTAAGGTCGAATTCCAGCTCACCGTGTTCCACGGGAAGATGGTCGCATTCGCAGACGTAAAGCAAGCGAAGAGTGCGCGCAGGATCATCGGTTACCGAAAGTGTGTGGCGCCTTGAGTTGACCGGCGCGGCTACCGAGAACCGGACAGCGTCCCAGACGCGTTGCGCCGGTGCCCAACTACAGCTGCTGGCATAGCCGAGATTGCAGAAGGCCTGCAGAATGTCATGGGCGGGGGTTTCACCTTCGTGGCCGGGCGCCGTACAGTTGCCGCTCCAACCGCATCCGAGGGGCAAACGCGCAGGATGAGGCCAGTTCCCACTTTCCAGTTTGGACACCGGCATGAAATATGGACAGGCCAATTCAGTTTTGCCTCGGAGGTGAAGTACGGGAACCGCAATTGTAATCAGTCCTGGAGAGTCTGACCAGCACCGCGTACACAGGGTCAAGCAGGTTGTAGTAATCTGCTTTGCAGGCCAGACACCTATGGATCGAATCGCCGCGCTCAACGAAATTTTGACCGAGAATCCGAAAGACGCCTTTGCGCGCTACGGGCTCGCAATGGAGTACTCGAAACAAGGCGACTTCGATCGCGCGCTGGCCGAGTTTTCGATCCTGATCGAGAACAATCGGGACTACACGGCAGGATACTTCATGGCAGCACAAACTCTGGTTCGGGCGGAGCGCTCGGACGAGGCGAAGAAGATGCTGCAGGACGGTATCGCTTCCGCGCGACGCACCGGGAACTTGCATGCGCAATCGGAGATGGAAGCCTTGCTGGCAGAGTTGAACTGATCGGTATAGGCGAGGCTATTCGGACATCTTGCTCATTCCCCATTCCACCAGGGCCGGAAACAATTGGTACAACTTGACCGGCACGTGCATGGTCCAGGGAACGATGACTTCACGCTTCTGCTTCAAATATCCTTGCAACGTCGCACGAGCGACCCGCTCGGAAGTAATGCCACGCACTTTCGCCGGGCGGACACGCTTCATTTCGGTGCCCTTCACGGCATTCTCCCCGAACTCCGTCCGAACGTATCCGGGACAAACTGTCAGCACATGAATCCCGTCTTTCTTGAGTTCGATATTCGCAGCCTTGCCGATTGCGTTGAGAGCAAACTTCGATGCGCTGTAGGTCGCATGAAATGGCAGCGGGATATGGCCGGCGACGCTTGAAATGTTAATGATTGCGCCGCCTCCCTGCTGGCGCATGACCGGGATGACGGCCTGCATAGCAGAAACAGCGCCGAAGAAATTCGTTTCGAAAAGGTCGTGGCAGGCATGCATGTCCACCTGCGCAACCGAATCAAGCAGGCCGTGGCCGGCGTTGTTAATCCAGACATCGATGTGCTTGAAGTGATGCAGCGTGAGCGCGAGAACGCGGTCGATCTCTTCCGAGTGGCGGATGTCGCAAGAGAGGGCTACGGTTCGTTCGGCGTGCCCGATTCGCGTGCGAGCGGCTTCAGCGCGGGCGGCATCGCGTGAAAGCAGGATCACGCTTGCGCCTTCCTCGGCAAACTTCTTTGCGATCGCCTCGCCAATGCCCATCGAGGCGCCGGTGACTACGACTACGTTTCCGTCGAGTTCCATGCTGGCGTTGTAATCGGTGCGGCGCGGCAAGTCAAGGCACAGCCGAAACGTATCGTACAATCAGGTTAATTTCCGCCTCGCGGAGCTTTCCCGCTTCGCGACGAATTGGAGACTCCGTGGCCCTGCTTCCGTTGTTCCCGCTCGAGGTGGTCCTGCTCCCGGGCACTCCGTTGCCCTTACATATTTTCGAGCCTCGTTACAAAGAGATGATTGGCGAGTGTCTGGCCAACGACGCACCTTTCGGCGTGGTACGCGCGTTGGAGGAAGGAATTGCGGAAGTGGGGTGCACTGCGGAAATTATCACGGTCACGAAAGAATATCCCGATGGCCGGATGGATCTGATTGCGGAAGGACGGAAGCGCTTCGAGGTGCTGGAACTGAACCAGGAGCGTTCATTCCTGCGCGCGGAAGTTTTGCTGGTGCCGGACGAGCCGAATGCCGCAGCACAGGAAGAGAAGGTGCGGGCGATCCAGCTGCATCTGGAGATTCTGTCACTTGCGGGCGCAGTGCAGGATCTTTCGGCCGCCGATCAGAACCAGCTTTCGTTTTACCTGGCAGGATCGCTGCCTCTTGATCTCGACTTCAAGCAGAGACTCCTCGCGATGCGATCCGAGGGCGAGCGGATTCAGGCCGTCGCGGAATACCTGGAAGGCATTCTTCCCAAGCTGCGCCGCGTCGCGCGGACGCGGGAAAAGGCAGGCGGGAACGGGCATGT
>Ga0181522_10002220_pt1 | contig 11197 bp, 12 predicted proteins | sample PEATcosm2014_Bin_27_FD_121103 | JGI IMG/M metagenome (GOLD analysis project Ga0181522, IMG submission 121103) | Peatland microbial communities from MTU Mesocosm Facility, Houghton, MI, USA - PEATcosm2014_Bin05_10_metaG | ecosystem: Environmental > Terrestrial > Soil > Wetlands > Peat | place...
TCCTTTCATGGTTACGTTTGATGTCCTCGACAACTCGCTCGATCTCGTCTATCTCCTCGCCCGTCAGGTCGTACTTACTGCGGAAGTAGGTACGAACGCCTGGCAGGCTGCTTGAGACATGGCCCTTGGTGACGCGGTCGATGCGTTCCGGGTCGATACCCAACACCTCGGCTAGACGAGTAAGGCGTTCAGGTGCCGGGGACAGATAGCTGCCCTGCTCGACGCGCGTAAGCCACACGTGCGCCACTCCAGCCTGATCAGCCACGGCACGTAAGGACAGTCCTTTGTTGCGTCTGGCCCCAGCGAGTAAGCGCCCGAGTCGGGAGGCTTGGCTCTCGTTCATATCTGTGCTCCGTTACTTACTCTTAGTATGTGCCTGTTTGTTCATTTTGTAAACAGGTTTGTCATATTTTACCTGCGGGCTATGTGAGTGGTGAAGCTGCTAGGTGGCCTGGATGTAGTCCATCCAGGCCACCTGTGCGGTAGGCCGCTTATGCCTCCAGTGCCTTGATCTTGGCCTCGATCTCACCCTTGCGGGTCGCGGCGCTTTCCTTGAGTGCCTTGGCTTCGGCGGTGGCCTCCTTGGCTCGCTCATCGGCCACCGCAATCTCGCCATCGATGGCCGCGATGCTGCGCCGCAGTGTGGCGATGGCCGCCCCGACGGCATCTGCTGGCGTAGTCTCGCGTCTGCGCGTGCGGGTGGGTTTTCCGTCCTCTAGCTGTTTCTTCCAGCTGTAGTAGGAGCCACGGATTGAGTCAACCGGCTGCCCATACTGCTCGGCCAGGGCCTTGAAGCTGTCTCGCTTTTCGGTGCCCGAGGCGATCATCGACTCGACCGCCTCATACACCTCCTGCGCCTTGGTCTTGTCAGCCATTGGCTGTGTCCTCCTTCGAGGTTGGGGTTGGATGGCTGTGGCGCCCGGCAGAAGAAAGTGCGTCCCTTCCGCCGGGCGTGCAGCCGTCCAGGCCCTCATGTGTGGCCGAGGCGCTGCCATGCCAGCGCGTGGTAGTCGTGGTTGAGTTCGATCCCGAGCCAGTCGCGTTTCAGGCGTTGGGCGACCACGCCGACGGTGCCAGCGCCAAAGAAGGGATCGAGGACGATGCCCGGCGTGGAGGGCGCGTCGCATCGGCAGGCTGGCCGGTAGCTCTCGCGCACAAGCTGGGTACGGCGTGGGCGGTAGGTGGCCTGCCACGGTTGGGCGCAGGCCGAGCAAAGCCGCTCCGGGCAGGTGGCCAAGATCGGTCGCTCGACGAGCTGCTGGGGGAAGGTGGCGAAGTGCGCACCCCGGTAAGCACTAGTACCGATGCACCAGACGCTGCCGGGGTTTCGCCCGTTGGGGTGGCCTACTCTGCCCTCGCTGGCCAGTCGAGCAAGCCCGTCATGTCCGCCGTCTCGTGGGCCACGTCGTATCCGTGGCGCAGGTGCCACGCGTTGCTGCCGGGGCGAGCTGCGGTGCGGTATGCGGATAGCGTTGAGGTCGAAGAAGTAACTAGGACTCCGGGTGAGTAGAAAGAGGTCTTCGTGTCTAACGGCCAGCCGGTCCCGTGCTGGGTCGGGCATGGGGTTGGTCTTGCTCCACACCAGCCGGTTGCGCACGATCCAGCCGTCGCCCACCAGCGCCAGCATCAGTCGCTCGGGAGCAAGCAGCAGGCTCTTCGGCGGGGCACCCCAGCCGGGCGTCCGGGAGTAGGAGTCGGCGAGGTTGAGCCACATCATTCCGGTTGGTTTGAGCACCCGTGCTAGCTGGCTGCATACCGCCCGCAGCGCCGTTACGTACTCGTTGACGCTTGCCTCAAGGCCGAGCTGGTCGGGTTCCTTGCCGTAGTCGCGCAGGCCGAAGTACGGCGGCGAGGTGATGATGCAGTCCACCGACGCTGGCGCCAGTGTGGCCAGCACCTGCACGGCGTCCCCGTGGAGGATCGTGTTGCGTGGCTTCATGCCTGCTCTCCCGGCACGCTCGCCAACAGGTCGAGTGCCCGCTCAGGGGTCGTGACGACGAAGAGCTTCCAGCTTGTAGGTGGCATCGAGGCGCAGGTCTCAGTCAGCAGCTCGACACGGCGCTCGCTGGTGGTGATCCAGGTCACACGCGGGAAGACGCCTTGAATTGCGCCTGCGCGCCAGGCTGCGACATAGGCGCGGGCCTTGCGGGTGAGCGGGGCCCGTCCCTCGGTGCCGAGATCGATCTCGAGGAAGCTGTGTAGCTCAACGTCCCCGACGCCGAGCCGGACCAGCGCGTCCGGCCGCAGGACTGTCCGTTGGCGCCCCTCCCCGGTGAATGGGATCGCGGGCTCGCTCTCGAAGCCAAGCAGCTCCAGCTGCCCGGTGCGTTCGGCCTCGCTGAGGCGCACGTACCACTCGGAGATTTCGAGGCGGTGCGCCACGAACGCGCGGCCCGGTTCATACGCTGCTCGTGGCCGGTGTATCCCTTCGCCCTGCCAGTAGGCGACCAGCCGTTGAGCGGTGGGCGCATCGAAGTAGACGTAGCCAGCGGCTCCGGCTCTCACCCCGCCGACCCGGCGCTCCAAGCGACCGAGCACCCCAAGATGAACCAGCCGGGCCAGGGTCCGCCGCGCCATCCGAGCGCGCGAATCAGGCGAGACTACGTCCGCGAAGAACAGGCGCTCCAGATGGCTCCCGCTGGCCAGGCGCAGCGCGACAATGGCCTCGGTGATCTGCCGGTCGCGCTCTGACACCTGATCCGCCAGCTCCACCAAGCGGGCTGCGCTCATCCGCCGGATCACGACCAACCTCCAGACGAGGAGGGGCCATGGGAGTACAGGGACCGGGAGGGACGGGAGGAGAGAAGAAAGGGAAGGGAAGCAGAGAGAGTCATCTGCGCTACCCGCCCGGCTCCCCCGCCAGCACAGGCCAAGTGAGCAGGCGCAGTCCACGCGAGCGGACCAGCGAGCGGACTCATGACGACCTCCGGGTGACGCCGACCGGCGTGTCGGGCTCGGCCGTCTCATAGCGGGCCGCCAGCGCCGCGTCGACCTCCGCCGGATCAACGCCGTAGCGCTCGGCCGAGCGGTGCCGGACCTCTGCCGGGTTGCTCGTCTCCGGGGAGGGCGGCAGGGTGCGGCCGGTGACTGGTGCGGCCACGTCGCCCGGCCCGAGACCCAGCCGCATGACGACTTCATAGGCGCCGAGGTTCTGCAACTGCTCCGGTGTGACGCCGCTCAGCTCAGGCGCCAGCAGCCGAGCGTCGGCGGCGTTCTGACGAAAGGCGACCAGGGTCGCCGCGTTCGACGTCGCTGCTGCCCTCAGACCCGGTACGAGCTGGACCAGGCTCTGGCAGGCCGTCAGCACGCCCACCCCCATCCCACGCGCCAGCTCGTACAGGCTGTCGATCGGGACCGGCATATCACCCAGGATCTTCGGCTCGTCGATGTAGGCGAAGGCAGGCCGCCTCGCCTCCTGTGGAAGGACAGCGCGCGCCTGGACCGCGAGAAAGAACTGATGTACCACCAGCGCACCCACCAGCCGTGCGGCTGGCGCCCCGATCTGGCCAGGACTGAGCGAGACCACCACCGCCAGGTTGCGCCGGAAGATGTCGGAAAGATCAAGCTTCGGGCGACTCTGCCCAACGATTCCGCGAATGACTCGCCGCCCGATGATCTCGTCCACCTTGTTCAACGGTGCGGCCAGCTGATGTGCCCGCTCGCTGCCGCCCATTTGCTCGAACGCCGCCCAGCTCTCCCGTGCCAGCGGGTCATCCAAGCGCCCCACCAGCCTCCGCCGGAACCCCTCATGCGAGAACACCGCCGGCAGGTCGGCCAAGTGGGCGTCCTTGCTGTGAGCAAGTAGCAGCAGCCCCAGGCGCAGCCAACGCGCCGACAGCGGCCCGAACTCGCCTGGCGAGATGGCTGCCAAGACGCCGAGGATCAGGTCGGCGGTCAGATGCGGATCACCACCGGAGCCGAACAGTCGCAGACCCGGCTGCGACCCACCGCCACCGGGGTCAAGGACGACGACCTCGCACCCCTCGGGCACCCGCGCCAGCACATCCCCGGCAAGGTCGCCCTTGCCATCGACCAAGAGAAAGCCGCGCCCCGCCTGCAGGTCTTGAATGGCCAGCGAGCCAATCAGCGACGACTTCCCGACGCCGCTGGGTCCAGCGACCAATGTGTGGCTCAAGCCCCCGACAACCGGCTGGGCGAGCACCCTGTCGCTGCCCGGCCAGGTCGAGACAGCCAGCACCCGTCCCACGCGAGGAATCCGTGGCGAGGGCATCAGGACCGGCGCTGTGCCCAAGCTGAGCCCCGGCAGCACCGGCCCCTCGATTGGGATGCCGATCACGCCTGCGAGCTCGGCCGCGGAGAACAGACTCGATCCGAGAGACCCACCGCCAAGGACACGTTGCAGCCGTCCCTTGCTTAGGCGGCGGGAGACGAGCCGCCCTGTCGAGGCGCTACGAGCCCGCAATGGTGAGAGGGCGCGACTGAGCAAGTGGGCAGCCCGCTTGGGATGACCCGCAGCCACGACTAGGACCCCGGCCCCCGCAACGACTGGACCAGCGTACTTGGCCTGCAGCGCGCGCAGGTGCGCGCCCGTGAGGACCGGCTCACGCCACAGCCACGCGGCCAAACCGTTGGTCTGCCGCTCGCGCTCGGGACGCGGCAGGGACGGCCGACGACCTGGAGCTAGGCGCCAGCGCACAAGGACATACTCATCGCGTGAAAGGGGCTGCAGCGATCCAAGCAACGCGGCCGCGCTCGCTATTGCATCATCGCTGCGCACGACTGGATAGCGACCGGAGAGACGCAGCTGTGCCCCGAGCTGCCAGTCTGGCGCCAGCAGCTCGTCTGGCTCGTCCATCCGCAGTCCGGGCAACAGGCCGCGCCACTGACTACGCAAGCTGTCGAGCGTCTGCTGCGGCGCGTGCAGAAAGTGACGCAACCCTGCCTCGCTCGCCAGCACATCAAGCATCACCACCGCCCGCGATGGCAGTCCCGCGACCGAGCCGACGAGAGCTTCGACCGCGCCCGTGGTGACCTTCTCGTCAAAGCGCAGCTCGACTGTCTGCATCTCAGTCGGGGGGCACTCGCGCCATGCGATCACACCCCACAAGGAAGCGCCGGCAACGAACACGGCCAAGAGGATGGTCAGCTCCATCACGACTTCTCCCCGCTCGGCGCCTGCCCCGGCTCTGACGGTTTCTCGGGTGGAGACGTGCCGTCTTTTGCGAGGTCCTCGGTGATGAGCCAGATCGCCAACGAGAGCTTTGTCTCATCCAGCTGATCCAGCCGCTTTGAGCGGACCCGGACCTTCTTCTTGGCCATTTCTCACACCCCCTTTCATCACATTTGACTTGTTTACTTTGTATACAGTTGTTGTAACTCAGCCCAGTTCACTTTGTAAACACTTTTTTGTGCTGACAGGTGGGGCTACCAGCGGTTGAGGCGCGCGTTTGTGATGCGCACACCGACGTACAGGACGACCGCGATCACGCCCGGCACGAGCAGCACGTCGACCAAGCGGGTGATAAGCGGGACCGCGACCGTCAAGGCGATGACGATCACTGTCGCGGTCCCGATGATCTTCCACATGGCTAGCCGAACGAGAGCGTCGGCTCGCTGGCGACGAGCCGCGCCCCGGTCGCGGGGATGAGGATTTCCCACAGCCGCACGACAGCGCGAGCGGTGCGGCGATCTCCTATGCCTACACCGATGCCACCCAGGTACACTCGCCAGCCGGTGAGGTTCGGCAGTTCTCCTTCTCGCTGGAGCCGGGCGACGAGGACCTTACGCTGGGCTTCGGTGTCGGGCGGGTCCGTGTAGACGTCATAACCACCGAACCGGCTCAGGTTCAACGCGCCGTCTGTCAGCAGGACGAGGGTCTTGGTCGTGCCTTTGGGGAGCGTGCGCCCGAGGCGGGCCACATCCTGCAGGCCCCCCATCAGGTCCGTGCCGCTGGTGGGGTGTGTCGCGAGCAGTTGCTGAACCTGGCCGCGCAGGCCCTTGGCTTTGCGTACCCGTACAGCTTCGGCGAGGCGCGCGTTGCCGCCCCCGGCATCTGAGAGCAGTGGAACACCCGCGATCTGCCAGGTGCTGTTGGCGACAGCGTTGCCATCGACCGCGCCCGCGTAGACGGTGGCCCCTTCGCGGGCGGCCTGCCCAAGCGCAGGCATGATCTCGTGTTCGTAAGTACCGCCACGAACTGCTTGTGAGGCGGTTGAGCCGGATGTGTCCGCCTGGATCACCCAGACGTTCGGATGGCTGCTCGTCTTGCCCGTGACGAAGGCTGTCAGCTGGCCCGTCGAGCAGGCCGTGAAGCTGACCGCCAGGCCGACGCCGAGAAGGGCCAGCGCGGCCAGGATGAGTGCGTGTCGGATGTTGCTCATCGTTGATCCTCCTGTTCTTGGATTCATGTGCCTACGATGCGACCTGGAAGTCGGGGTGGGTATCCGTCGATCGACGGGTCTAGCGACGCGATCTGCTCACCGATCGACGCCGGAGCTGCCCCCGGTCTGTGGACTAGGGGAGGACCGGGCAGCGAGTCTGCGGCGCTCCTTGAAGCACACCCAGGCGGTGCGCTGGCGCAGCCGAGCCTTGCGTTCCTCGCCCCAGTAACCGATCGCTTCGATGGCCAGTTGCTCCTGCTCACCCAGGCAGACGAGCTCGACCTCGGCTTCGCGCTGCGCCCCGGTCGCCCGGTCAGCCACCGTCTGCCATTTGGCACGCTCAGCCTTGAGGCGAGCGCGCTGCTTACGCACCGCGCACAGAGGAGCCACCCGCCGAAAGCGCATACCGGCTAGCACCGCCGCGACGAACGCGAGAGCCGCCAATGCGCCGAGTGCCAAAGACACGACCCCCGAGGCGATCGACATACCCGTTGCCTTCGCCTCGGCGGCGAAGATCTGCCCGCGCCAGATCGCGACGACGACCAGCACGAACGCAGCCACGTTTAGGCCGGCAACGACGCCCAGTTGATCCTTGCGGTAGCGAAACCGCCCACGCTCGCGCTCAGCGTGCGAGTCCTCCAACTCCTCGAGCTTCTCCGCCACTAGGTGCGCGCAGATCAGCGTGGCGGCCCCAATCCCGACCGTCAGCAACCACTGGCCGAGCGGTGGCAGCGGCAGCCATGACGCCACGCTGAAGTCCAGCGGCAGCGTCACAGCGAAAAGCATCACCAAGGCCAAGCCATAGGCGAGCGCCCCCGGCCCACGACGCTCCCCGAGCGCCTCCTCCTTTGGCGCGAGTTCAGCGTCCCGACCGTCTAGGTCGGCGACTTCCCGCACGGCGTGTTCACGCTCAAGCCCGGCGGCCTGATGACGCTGGTGTGCCGCCTCGCGCGACCGGCGGAACTCGCGCCGCCGGTCCGCCGTCGCGCGCTGGGCTTGGGCGTCGATCAAGCGCTCGGTGTGCGGAACGCCATCAGGACCGGCCATGTCGTGGCTGACGGTTGCCGCCTTTCCGTTCTGGGTGCCTTGGCGCCAATCGCACCCCGCGACCATGAGGGGGTGGGTGATGAAGTCGCGCCACGGCTTAGGAGCCGAGGACGATCTCTGTTGAGCGCTTCCTCTCTTCATGCGGACCTCCGCTTCGATTGCTTTACACGGCCCAGTAGCGGCGGCAATCTCGGCGAGGTCAAGGACCGGACAGGAAGCGCTTGGTAAGTTTGGAAAATGTTGGAAGAGGGGCCGGTCGCGACAGCGGAGGCGCTGGTCGCGCGTTTCTTTGCCAAGGGGGCGCACGGGTGGCGAACTGACCCCTTCGATCTTCGTGACCTAGCGTCGTTGCCTCGCATTCGCGTAGCACTGCTCGAGATCGGCTCAGACCATGTAGACGAGAACGGCCTGCTCGACGTCGTCCACGCGGTCGTTGAACGAGCGGTAGCCGACCTTCGGCGACCACTCGATAAAGCCGCGCAAGAGCTTCTCGGGTTCACGAGGGCGGCGCACGGACAGCCCCAGGGCGAGCGTGAAGAGCTAGCTGCCAAACATCTCCGTCACGGCTCAGCCCGATGGATGCGTGGCCCCAACAGACGCTACGAAGGGCTCTCGCCGACTGCCTGGTTGATCAAGCAGATCACCTCAAGCCTGATGCTGTCGGGCAAGCCACTCATCGCTATCGATTCCCATCCCGATGACTCAACCGTCCCGACACCCGCTGTCGCACGACTGCGACTCTCGGCACTCGGGCCCGATTCGCAAAGACAGTTCTATGAGGCATTCCTGAACCAGGCACCCCGGTTCGCTGTACCCCGATACCTGGTAGCACCAGCGTCTGTGCAGCAAGACCTACAGCAAAGCCTCCCAGTAGATACCGCGGCACTTCGCACGCTGCTTGATATATGCGGTATCCGTCATTCCGTCGCCGACCCACCACTAACCACCAGTAGCTATGACAAGCTAAGAGGCCGCGATGAGAAGTGGGCGCAACTGGTAAAGCACGCGTTTGAAGAGACGCGTACAGAAAAGCATGTCACGGCCCTACGCGACCTCTACGACTACCTTAGCTGCCAGGAGCACGCGCCCTCCAAAACGGCCATCCGGAAGCTCGATGTAGTGATCGTCGCTGGCGCCCGTCGAGCGATGAACTACCGCTTGGACGAGCTGCTCAACATTCTCTACCAGTGCGCGCCGACCGTGATCCTCGCCGGACTTGCGCCGCTAGACCAAACCTCCACGACCCCGATCAGCGAGGCAGACGCCATGCTCTACTACCTGCGAGAGGAAAGAAACTTCGACGCAAGCCAGCTCGACGTCATCCTCGATCATCGCGCTACGGATATCACCGAGGCCTTGCAGCACGCTCTTGGGCCGATCCGGGAAAAGGCTCACTTCAACGAGCGCCCTGTGCATGTCGGGCTCATCACAGGCCCCTACCAAATGCGCCGCATGTACTACATCGCGCAAAGGTGCTGGGCCTCATCAGCGCACGCCATCGCGTCTATCTCGCCCCTCCCTTCGGGCAGCTCGATAGACCTCCGAGTGTTGCTCGATCAATCCGAGCCAAGCCAAGAGCGCCGGACCTATGGCTTTCGGGTTTTCATACAGGAGTACATCAAGCTGATCGGAGGCCGCGTTGTCGCTGAGCTATAGCACCGGCCTGTGGACAGCACCCGAGATCGACCTCGCCGCCTGCACGATACCGATAGGGCCGGGATGTGGCGCCGTCGAGATCCGGAGCCTCGTCGCTCAGCATGTCCTCGCCGGCAGAGGGTTTGTTGTCCTCAAGGCCACACCACTACCGACTCCTGACGAGGCCTGCCACTGGCTCCTAAGAACCGCGGCCGCAATCGGCGAGACGAAGCCACAGAACGCTGCGGGGGAGCACGTCTTGGCGCTCACCGACTCTCCCGAGAAGCAGGATTGGCTAGAGGAACAGCCGTTCCACACCGACGCCGGAGACCTGTTGCTTCTCTACTGCGTTCAACCCGCGCTGCACGGAGGGCGAACGCGGCTTGCCAACGCTGCCTCAGCCTACGCGAAGCTAGCTGAAGATTCGCCACATTCAGCTCAGTTGCTGCTTGAGCCGTGGCAGTTTGACCGGAAGGGAAGGCCGGGGCCACCGACCTTCGAGCGCCGCATCATCGACCGCCCCGACGGCGGCCCACTCAGTTGCTTTCATCTACCCGGTACGGCGCGACTAACCCTTCAAGGCCAAGCAGACCACGAAACGAGTCGACGCCTCGAAGCACTCGCGGCCTTCGACCGAGCTCTTGAGGATCCGGAAAACAACATCTCTATTCTGCTCGCGCCGGGGGACTGCCTTATCGTCAACAACAGTCGCGTGCTCCACGCAAGAACCTCCTACACAGACGGCTCTAAGCCACGGCTCCTTTTTCGGTGCTGGGTCGACATACCGAGTCAGCGTCAGTGACACACAAATCAACGAAAGCCGCGACCCGCTCAACTGATTCATGGGTCACCGCCGCATCCTCCGGCGTTAGGCAGGCAAGAAATCTGTGGCTCGCGTTCGCGGGGCGCCAAATGAACTCGGCGTCTGTCATACCCGCGTAAATGCGCGTGATTTCAGGGGGAATTACCTCGTCTCCTTGAGGCGCGATCAGCAGCTTGCGACCCGTAAAGGCCCGATACTCATCAAACGCTGGTGAGTCCCGCCATGAGTCAGGCCGCCGAAGTTCGGTGCTCAAATCCGGCCCGAAGTTGATTGCCTCGGCCCGCAAGCCGTATGCCGCCGGCACGATGAGGGCCGCGCCATCTGCACCACACCTTCTGCATAGCGTCGCCACGATATGACCACCCATGCTGCACCCGACAAGAACTAGGCGCAGGGTCCGAGTGACTGACCGAGCAAAGCGAATAACCTCCTCCACCTGCGAGCGCCTGCTGGCGATAGACGTAGTAGCCATCTCACCGCCACTCGCACCGATACCGACGTAGTTGAACGTAACGAATGCTGCTCCGGCACTCCGCACAGCAGACGTAATGGAGGATTCCCAACGGCTCGTAACACGGGCCGGAGTAGCGTCCCGAGGCGCACCGGGAACAAACACGACCACGACCGCCGCTGGCGCATCGTTGTCGCAGTGTATTTCTGCGGCGATCCCGCCATCCGGTGTTTCCACCGTGTAACGCTCAAGAGTCATACTTCCATAGTGCGACGGCCAGCGACTGGCGTCAAGGAAAGCTGCGTCATCGTCTTCTGTTGCACCCAGACCTATCCACCGCGATCCTAACGTCGGCAGGCCCACGAGCGCCGTCTCGCGAAACACGCCATCGATGGAGAGCTTTTGGCCACGCCCGAGGACCATCGCTCGGGATGGTCCTCGGGGAGGTCTTTACCGGCCAATCTGCGCCGGGAACTTCACCGGCTGAAGCTCGCAAGAGGCGCTCGGCGATGCCTGCGACCTCAAGAAGCGAGATCAGTCGCTTGAAGCGATCAAGCGCGATCCACGGCTCGCGATGATCGTCAAGCTCGCCGCGGCGCTTCGTATCCCGCCCGCGCTGAGCAGGTCGAGCAGGGTCCCGGCCGCTGACCGCTCGCCGGGTTGCGCCCGGTTGAGGGTCGTTCGCACACCTTGACCCATCAGGGCGAGCAGCCCTACCGTCCCCGGCTCCCATAAGCCCAAGCGGCCCCGGCATGGTTGCACCCACGCCGAGGCCCGGACACGAGAGGAAAGGTGCCTCCCATGCCCGACGAGCAGCCTATCTACGACCCGCTCACCCGCGCTCGCGAAACCGAACGCGACATCCTCTACCTCCTCACCGAACCCGAAGACAACCAGCCA
>Ga0181522_10002222_pt1 | contig 11192 bp, 12 predicted proteins | sample PEATcosm2014_Bin_27_FD_121103 | JGI IMG/M metagenome (GOLD analysis project Ga0181522, IMG submission 121103) | Peatland microbial communities from MTU Mesocosm Facility, Houghton, MI, USA - PEATcosm2014_Bin05_10_metaG | ecosystem: Environmental > Terrestrial > Soil > Wetlands > Peat | place...
ATTCCCGATCTAATGCATTTCCCGCTCCGGAGCTGGGAAGCATGCGCGATTACCAGCTCGGTCCTGCCAGCCTCTATTCCTCATATCCGAGCGATCGACATTCCTCCCGGACATGAGCTGTCCGTGGGAGACGCGATCATCGCGGCTGGATTGTCAGAAGTCCTGGTCGTCAGAGGGGACGCGCCTAGTGGCCTGAGCCGGAGGACGTATCCAAACACGACTGAAAGCATCATCCGCCGCTTCAAGCGGCATCACCCAAAGCTCCGGGTCTACGCAGCGTTTGACCCATATCGGCAGGGCTTTCGAGATGAGATGGCTGACATCGAAAGAAAGGTTGATGCGGGCGCGGATGGGTTCTTTACCCAACCTTTGTTCGATCTCCGCCTCCTGGAGATTTGTGCCGAGTTGCTGCGCGGTCACTGCGTCTTCTGGGGTATCGCCCCGGTTCTCGGCGAGCGGTCAAGGGCATATTGGGAGACGACGAACCGGATCGTTTTCCCCTCTGCCTTCGTCCCGACCCTCGAATGGAACCGAAGCTTCGCCGCCTCTGCCATTGGCGTGATCCGGTCCTTGGAAGCGAACGTTTATCTCATGCCAATTAGGGTCAATTTGACCAAGTATCTCGAAGGCCTGATCTGATCTGCCAAGGTCTACTTTCCACCGAGGCCGTGTGAAAAGGCCACTATGGCTCTTCGAATGCTTCCTGATCTCTCGCAAGCCCGTAGATGTCCAAACTCAATGCGAGCCCTCTTGCGCCCAGGGCAAGCAAGGTCTTCAAAGTGAGCACGATGCCCTGGTTGGTTTCGTACAGGAAGAGCCCGCAGAACACGCCCGCGCTGAACTGGGTCGTTAGCCGGCACCAAGCACCGACGTCGTCGGTCATTGCTGCAAACAGCTCGGTGATTTGAGCGTCGCGGTCGCCCGGCGACCGACGTGCGACACTCTTGTGCCACATGCCTGTTCTTGAAATGAATTCGACACCCCGAGCTGCGCGCCAAGTGCCATTTGCTCGCCAAGTGGTGCAGGCAACCGTCGGAGGGCACACAATCATGGATTGTCAGCCGCGGCGTTCTCAGCGCGTGTCGTTACGCGGTCAGTCTCTCCAAATTTCCGGCAGTCCCGACCAGTTTCGCCCCCTTAGCGGCCACCCGCCGCGTGCGCCGAATGTCCGTCGGCGGTCTGCCGTAGACTTCGGCAAACACGGCGTTGAACCGGCGTAAACTGCCAAAGCCCGCTTGCATCGCGATCTCGGTCATCGGCAGACTCGTCTCGTCGATGAGCCGTTTGGCCCGCTGTACCCGTGCGGTCCTGGCCACCTTCGCGGGACTTGCTTGCAGGTGACGAGCGAATAGCCGCGTCAGGTGCCTTGGCCCTACACCGAGGCGCACAGCAAGACGTTCGACAGAAGCCCCCTCCGCATCGAGTGCGCGATCCTCGACGATAAGCCGCAGCGCTCTTTCAACCGTCGCCCTGCTGCCGATCCATGCGCTGCAAAACGGAGCGGTCTCAGGCCGGCACCGCAGGCAGGGACGGAAACCCGCCGCTTCGGCCGCCGCGGCCGAGGGGAAGAACGCAACATTGGCCGACCGGGCGGGGCGCACCGGACAGACCGGACGGCAGTAAATACCGGTGGTATGAACGCCGGTATAGAACCGCCCGTCATAAGACGGATCTCGCGCCAGACGCGCCCGGTCGCACTCCGCGAAGTCCAACGACATGGCAACGATAATACGCAGCCTCACGACCCGGCCCAACGCCTTTCGGCGATGGAGTCCGGTTTTGGCCAGCGATAGCGGCTTGGTTCCAATACCTCTCATTACGAGCGCTCAGGGCGGTGATCCGCCCGCCACGAGACGCTTCAGGCACTGAACGTCGGCCGACTTGCGGGAGAGTGAGATTGCAGCAGCACCTATACATTGAAGTCAGCGGCGCGACGCTTGAATGCACCCTCTACGGTTCGGGCACGCCGGTTGTGCTGCTCGCGAATGCCGGCTGCAGCAGCGGTTATTTTGACGATCTGGCGCGCGCACTGGCCGCCGGTGGGTTGCGAGCCGTCTGTGTCAACATGCGTGGTACTGGAGAGAGCCGCGGCTCGCTCGACGACATAACTTTGCACGATTTGGCTGCCGATGTGGCTGGGGTCCTTGAAGCTTTGGATTGCGCTCCGGCGCACCTCGTTGGTCATGCCTTCGGCAATCGGGTCGCTCGCTGCCTGGCGGTCGATCGGCCCTCGCTGGTACTCAACGTGACCTTGCTTGCGGCGGGTGGTCTGATCGGACCCGCGACACCACTCGGCACGGGCTTTCGCAACGCCACGGAAGTCAAGATGAACGGCAGCGATTGCGTCACCGTGCTGGGGGCACGCTGGCTGTCGCCGGCGTCGGATCCGAAAATACTGGCGCGAGTCGAATGCTGGCCGGCGGTGCATATCGCGCATCTCGCGACCAGCCGGGGTGTGGCGATCGAGGATTGGTGGGGCGCTGGAACAGCCCCGCTTCTCGTGATCCAGGGGCTCGATGATGTAGCGGCGCCGCCGGGGAATGGGCATGCGCTGCGCGAGCAATTCGGCGAGCGCGTCCGGGTTATCGACCTGCCTCGTGCGGGACACTTCCTGCTGTTGGAACAGCCCGAGGCCGTGACACACGCCATCGCCGAGTTTGTCGGCGCTGGCGCGGTTCCTGGATGACTGCTTGCGAGAGATCGAGAGGAGCAGAATGGCGTGAGGCGGCAAAGCCGGATGGAAAGCCCGCCATTGCGCCTCGCTTCGCGCCTAGGAAAGCGCCTTCTTGGCTTCCTGATGAAGCTCGCCCATCGCAGTTATGTAAGAGATCGCGCCATAGCTGATACGCGCGACGCCGAGTTTCGCGAGCTCGTCATTCGCCGGCACACCGTCCATGACCATGACGTTCACAGGCAGTGGCGCACCCTCGCAGATCCGGGCGATCAGCGCCGCGTCGGTCAGACCAGGAATGAAGAATCCGGAAGCTCCGGCATCCGCATAGGCCTTGGCCCGATCGAGAGCCTCGCCGATCGACTGCGCCGCATCCCTGCCTTGGCCGAGAAACAGATCCGTGCGCGCATTGATAAAGCACCCCACGCCCGATTTCTCCGCGGTTTTGCGTATCGCGGCGATGCGTGCCGCCTGGCGCGCAATGTCGTAGAGGCCAGTGCCTTTGACGACGCGATCCTCAAAATTGATGCCGATCACGCCGCGATCGAGCAGCCGCGTGACATTGCCGGCCAAATCATCGTCTACATCGCTGTAGCCGCCTTCGAAATCGATCGTCACCGGCACATCGATGGTTGCCACGATCCGTGCCGTGACCTGCTCGACGAATTCGAGCGGCATGGCCTCGCCGTCCCGATACCCCTGCGCTTCCGCGACTGCCCAGCTGCTGGTGGCGATTGCCAACGCGCCCGCTTCGACGATGGATTTCGCGCTGCCCGCATCCCACGCATTGTAGAGCACCAGCGGCGTGCCTTTAACGTGCAGCTCACTGAAGCGCTTAGCTTTCTCCATCTGATCCATGACATCCCCCGGCCAAATCCCGTCGTCTTGCGGCTGTAGCATTCATCACCGCATCCTGTCTACCGATAGATAGACATTGACGCCGGCGAAGTCCAGGAGTATCCGCCGACATATCAATCTATCACTAGATAGACGATGGAGCGGCCCCCCAAGGGGCGGTCCTCTCCGAGTATCACCGAGAGGCTGTCATCCGCTACATCGCCACCAACGCGGCCGGGGACTGAGCTGAAGTTCCGGCCGCAAAACGGAGACCCAAATGTACTACCCAATCATCCACCAGTGCAGTCAGGCGCTGAAGACCATCGAGGTCTGGCTCGACAAGGCCGAACAGCATGCGGGCGCAAAGAAATTCGACGTCGGCGTGCTGATGACCAGCCGGCTCGCGCCCGACATGAGGGAGTTCATCTATCAGGTCCAGAGCGCCTGCGACTATGTCAAAGGGGCGGCCGCCTGGCTCTCGGGCCAGGCGCCGCCACGGCACGCGGATACTGAAAAGACGGTCGACGAGCTGCGCGCGCGTATCCGCAAGACCGTAGCCTTCGTGGAGAGCGTGAGCGAAGCGCGATACGCCGGTGCCGCCGACCGCAAGGTCGCTTGGGGAGGCAAGACTATTGGCGGCGAGGATTACCTGCTGCAGATCGCGATCCCGAACATCTATTTTCACCTGACAACGGCCTATGCGATTCTCCGCCATAACGGCATCGATATCGGCAAAAGGGACTTTCTTGGTCCTGTCCGCTGGGAGGATGCGTGACCGGCCACGCCCCTGCCAGCGTTTAGGCTGGCAGGGGGCGTTTGAGGACGTTCAGGACGGCATAGATTCGCGCAGCCGCAGCAAATCCTTCGTGGCGCGGTCGTAGGCGCCGGTCTCACCGATTGCGTTGGCCAGGACGAGGGCACCGGTGAGGGTTGACAGGAATGCGGTCGCGGCATTCATCGTGAAGCCTTCCGCGACAAGCTTATCCAGGCACATCTTGAAGAACCTCTTCACCTCGTTGGCTACCTCCGGCGGCAAATCCCGCGAGGCGGCGCCGAGGACAGTGCATGGGCAGATATGCCCTTCCGATACGGCGGTCCGGCGGAATGCACTGGTCCACACTGAAACCGGGTCTGGGTTTTTCTTCAGGCGCTCATCGATACGCTCGGAGGTGCGTTCGGCCCAGCGGCGAATGACGGCGGCTGCCAGATTCTCCTTCGTCGGGAAGTGATAGTGGACACTCGAGCTCTTGATACCAACGTCGGCGGCGATTTCCCTAAAGCTGAAGCCGCCAAAACCGCCGAATTGCATGCGCCGTTCAGCGGCGTCCAGGATCGCGGTTTTGATATCACTCATGCGTGCCCTTCTCGGCTATCTTCCGGTAGATAGCCTGTAAGCTGGTAAAAAACAACAGGTCGCCGCTAACCCCGGAAACCCTCACGGCGGCCGAGACCGATGCGCTCGGTATACCAGCGTCCGTGACAATGTCCGAAAACGGCGAGAATGACGGCACTGGTTTGGAGGATACTCATCCGATGGAACTAGATCATGAAGCCTGCTACCGGGCACTCTCGACACGCGATGCGCGGTTCGACGGCCGCTTCTTCACCGCCGTCCGCACGACACGGATCTATTGCCGGCCGATCTGTCCGGCGCGCACGCCGAAACGCGAAAACGTGACGTTCTTCACCACAGCGAGTGCCGCTCAGGAGGCTAGTTATCGGCCTTGCTTACGCTGTCGCCCTGAAAGCTCGCCGGACCTCGGCGCCTGGCGCGGCACGTCGAACACAGTGTCACGCGCGTTGACGCTCATCGGCGAGGGCGCACTCGACGGCGAGGCGGTCGATGCACTGGCCGGGCGGCTGGGCGTTGGCGAGCGCCAGCTTCGGCGCCTGTTCCGGCAACATCTTGGGGCCTCGCCAATCGCTGTTGCTCAGACGCACCGCGTCCTCTTCGCCAAGCAGTTGATTATGGAAACGACCATGCCCATGGCGGAAATCGCCTTGGCTGCGGGATTTAACAGCATCCGCCGGTTCAACGCGACGTTTCAGACGCTCTTTCAGCGCCCACCTCGGGAACTCCGCCGCTCGCGGCTTGCCGATGCCGATCAACCGGGTTCTGAGGGGATCACTCTCAAGCTGCCGTACGCGCCGCCTTACGACTGGGACGCCATGATCGATTTTCTTGGCGCCAGAGCGATCAGAGGCATCGAAGCCGTCGACGGCCGCCGGTGCTATCGCCGCTCGATTGGGCTGGACGGGGCGCAAGGCGTGATCCGCGTCGAACCCGACGATCGGGAGCCGGCGCTACGTGTGTCGATCCGCTTTCCTCACGTCAACGCACTAGCGGGCATCGTTCGCCGTGTCCGGCGCGTTTTCGATCTCAGCGCGGACCCGCTAGCCATCGGGGAATACCTAAGCCGAGATTCGCTGCTCGCGCCCCTCGTCGCGCAGCGTCCTGGTCTACGTGTCCCAGGCGCTTGGGACGGCTTTGAAGTCGCTATCCGGGCAATACTCGGCCAGCAGATCACTGTTGTCGCTGCGGTGAACCTCGCAGCAAAGCTTGTCGCCGAGTACGGCGAACCGTTGCAGCCGGTTTACGGAAATGGGCTTACACATATATTCCCGACGCCAGAAAGAATCGCGCAAGCCCATTTGCTTGGGATGCCGGCTGCTCGTGCACAAGCGCTATCGGCAGTCGCCGCCGCTGCGCTGGCCGATCCGAGCCTGTTTAGTCCCAGCCAGACACTAGAGGACGCAATCGCCAAACTCCGCTCGATCCGCGGTATCGGTGAATGGACGGCACAGTACATTGCCATGCGTGTCTTGCGTGAGCCAGATGCCTTTCCAGCAGCGGATATCGGGCTTCTACGGGCGCTCACGCATGCCGGGGAAGGCCGACCCGGCACCGCTGAGGTGGTCGCGAGAGCCGAGGCTTGGCGGCCTTGGCGAGCCTATGCGGCCCAGCATCTTTGGACCATGGATGCTCGGGCAAGCCGAGCAAACACCCAAACCAGCCTTAAGGATAATGTCGATGCCCACCCAAGTAGCGCCTCGGATCCTATTCGTAGATCGCCTCGAGACCACGATCGGGACATTGCTTCTCATCCATGATCGCGAAGGGCATATGCGCGCTCTGGACTTTCACGACTTCGAGTCGCGCATGCGGCGTCTTCTGCGGCTTCATTACGGCGCGGAAGGAGATGACTTCGCTATAGAAGATCGCGCAGCACCGCCCGAAATTCGCCACGCGATCAACAACTATTTCTTGGGCGATCTCTTCGCGATCAACTCCATTCCCGTGACGACCGGAGGCACGTCCTTTCAGCGCGAGGTTTGGGCGGCACTGAGGACGATCCGAGCCGGAACGACGCTGAGTTATGGGGCGCTGGCGCGTCAGCTGGGGCGCCCGAAATCTGTCCGTGCTGTTGGCTTGGCCAACGGCGCAAACCCGGTTGCCATTGTGATCCCGTGCCACCGCGTCATCGGTACTGATGGGAGTCTCACCGGATACGGCGGCGGGATCAGCCGGAAGCGCTGGCTGCTTCGTCATGAGGGTGTCGCTTTGGAGAAGTCTGCGACAAGAGAAATCCCAGAGGCGGCATGAGCCGATACACGGTGGAACAAAGGACCGTGCTCGCCAAGCGCGAACGCGCGCAGTACGCATTGCTGTAGGCTCCGGCCCGCCACCTGGTGCAACTGGGTGGGCGGCGATAATGGCCGGCGGACGCCGTGCTCAAGGGCGTCTCCATTCGCGAAGTTCTGGCTACAAAAGACCGGGCTCGTTGATCAGGTCCGGAATTGGCCAGACAGTTTTGACCCCACTCGCCATCGTGCCTCTCAGCCGCCCGCTTATCGGAAGCGATTTTTCAGCTTCCAACGCCACCTGCGGAAACTAAGGCGAGTCTTGATCGGGGCAGATCCTGCGGAGGTCAAATGAGTAGTATTGCCGTCGCATCAGGCACTGATGCGCCAGTCGAAGAATTCCGTCGCGGATGGCCCGTTGTGCTTGCCTGCTTCTTCACCGCCACCTTCGCATGGGGCTTCGGCTTTCACGGCAACTCTGTGTATGTCGCGGTCTTACACGACACACGAGGTTGGTCACTGTCGCTGATAACCGGGGCAACAACCCTGTACTATCTGGCCGGCGCGGTACTGCTCATGCACGTGCACCGCGTCATGAATATTCTGGGCCCCCAGCTCTTATTGGTTTCCGGTGTCGTGATCCTCGGCGTTGCGACTGTTGGTTTCACTCGGTCACAAGCTCCGTGGCAACTTTACGCCTGGAGCCTGCTTATGGCCCTCGGCTGGGCCTGCACGACCGTCACGGCAATCGCGACCACGCTCTCATACTGGTTTGAGCGGCGGCGGGGATTCGCGTTGACGCTGGCACTGAACGGCGCGTCCGCTGGCGGCTTCACAATCGCACCGTTATTGGCGCGCGTCGTTGGTCACCTCGGCCTGGCAAATGGCGTTCTGTTGTTAGTCGCAACGTGCCTGATCCTCCTCGTGCCGATGATTTTTCTAGGGGTGGGACGCCAACCGCCCTGCAGCGCGACTTCGGCGGGGTCGGCAAATCAGGCCGGAACGCAAGAGGATGAGCGACCGGCTTTTGGCAGCGAGGTCGAAGCGCTGCGTAGCACGCACTTTTGGTCGATTGTCTTGCCGTTTTCGCTCGCGCTAGCAGCGCAAGTCGGTTTCATTATCAACCAAGTGACGCTGCTGCTGCCACATCTTGGCATCGACGGCGCCGGCATTGCGATTGCACTTACCACTATCGCCGCCTTCGCGGGACGTTTGGCGTTGGCTCCGATCATAGATAAGGTGGATCAGCGACACGCCTCATCTGTCACTTTTACTTGGCAGGCGGCAGGCCTCGCCGTGATGTTGGTGATGCCCAATAATGCAGCGGCACTTTACATTGGTTGTGTCATCGTAGGGTTGTCGGTCGGGAACATCGTGTCGCTGCCACCGCTGGTTATCCAGCACGAGTTTGCGCCGCGTTCATTCGGTCTCCTCGTCGGTCTCAATGCAACAGTAAGCACGCTCATCATGGCCGCAGGACCAGGCCTGTTCGGTCTCGTCCACGATCTGAGCGGGAGCTATGGCGCTTCTCTTTGCCTTTGCATCGGCCTGCAACTGGCGAGCGCCGTAATCATTCTTCGCGCTCCGCGGGTTCGCGAGCGAATCGGCGTGATTGAACTGGCTAACCGGTCGCCGAGGGCTCGCCAAGTCGCCCGCTAACGCGCCCGCCGACACCGCGCCTGAGGCCTCTATCGATAGATAGACATTGACTCCTCCAATCTACGAACCTACACACACGAAGTGACCTATCGATAGATAGATACGGCAATCCGTTGAGAGAGGGAAATGGACCGAATGGCCATGCCATTAACCGGTCACAACAAGCATGTAATGGAGAAGTGAAATGCGAGTACTTGTCGTTGGTGCGGGCGCTATCGGCGGCTATTTTGGTGGCCGATTGTTGCAGGCAGGACGTGACGTGACCTTCTTGGTACGTCCCCGACGCGCCGAACAAATCAGCAAGAATGGCTTTGCCGTTCGCGCCGCTTCTGGGGGCGCTGAGGAACTTAACGCTCGCGCCATCGTCAGCGAGCAGATCGAGGCGCCCTATGATTTGGTGCTGGTATGCTGCAAAGCCTACGATCTCGAGAGTGCCATGGACGGATTTGCTCCGGCGGTCGGGCCGCAGACAGCGATTCTGCCGCTTCTCAATGGTTTACGTCACCTCGACAGCTTGTCCGAACGGTTTGGTGTTGCGCGAGTGTTGGGTGGTCAGTGCATTATTTCCGCGACCCTGGATGAGCGCGGTCACGCGGTGCTGCTCGGACCCACGGCAACGCTTACGTTCGGCGAGCTGAACGGCGCCGCTTCGAAACGCACAGAGGCCATCGCGACGACGATGCAGGACGCGGGCTTTGCCGTGCAGGTAAGCAACGCGGTTCTTCTTGAGATGTGGGAAAAATGGGTCCTGCTGGCGACCTTCGCCGGCATGACCTGCCTGATGCGCAGTGCCGTCGGTGACATCGTAGCGGCGGGAGCAGCAGGTTTGACCGAAGCCTTGTTGGAGGAATGTCGCCAAATTGCCGCATCGCAGAATCAGGTGATCAGACCCGAAATCTTGCAGCGCATCCGCGCGCTGTTAACACAAGCCAATTCGACGATTATGGCGTCAATGCTGCGCGATGTTGAGCGGGGCGCGAGGACTGAGGCCGCTCATGTCCTCGGCGATTTACTGCATCGCCAGTCGGAGTTGGCTGTCAACTCTCCGTCGCTATTGCGGATCGCGTATCTGCATCTGAAGACTTACGAAGCGCGGCGAGCGAGAGCAGCGTGAACAAAGCGCGCGTCATCTCAAAGGCATTCCTCGCATGACCGACATCATCTTGCACCACTACGAGATCTCTCCCTATTCGGAGAAAGTTCGGACCGGGCTTGGTCTCAAGCGGCTGGCGTGGCGATCAGTGGAAATCCCCATGATTATGCCGAAACCCGACCTGACGGCGCTGACAGGAGGCTATCGCAAGACGCCGGTTCTGCAGATTGGCGCGGACATCTATTGCGACAGCCAGTTGATCATGCGCGAACTCGAGCGCCGCTACCCCACGCCGAGCTTTTATCCCGCCGGCCACGGCGCAGCCGACGCGCTCGCCTGGTGGGCCGAAAAGACAACTTTCAGCCCGGCTGCCGGCATCTTGTTCGCGAAGCAACCCGATGCGTTGCCAAAGGGGTTTCTCGAAGACCGGGCCAAATTCTCCGGTCGAAATATCGATCCCGTCGCAATGATGGCAGCGGTGCCCAACCTGCTTGATCAACTGCGCGCGCATTTTGCTTGGCTGGATCAGATGCTGGCTGACGGGCGCTCGTTCTTGCAAGGCCCTGCCGCCGGCCTCGCTGATCTCGCCGCCTATCATCCGGTTTGGTTCTTGCAACAGAATTTCGGAGCAGCGGCGGCACCGCTCGACGGCTTTCCGAGGCTGCTGACTTGGGCTGAGCGCATTGCATCGATCGGCCATGGCAGCCGAAGCCAAATGAGCGCGCAACAAGCGCTTGATGTAGCCAGGGATGCCACATCGATCGCCACTGTGACCGTCGATCCGCGGGATCCCATCGGTCGGAAACCTGGTCAGACCGTTACTGTCGCGCCGGACGATACGGGGCGCGACCCGGTCGTCGGTGAGTTGGTCGCCTCGGACGTCCATGAGATCGTGATCCGACGCAGTGATCGTGCGGTCGGCGAAGTTTGCGTGCATTTTCCACGCGCCGGGTTTGTCGTTGCGTCGGCATAACCTGTACTGCGCCGGGTGCCTGGCGAACCGGCGCTATGCGCCCGGCCGATCTCCACGAACAACCCCCTGATTCCGCCGCACGAGGGCGTTGACCAGCGGGTTGGCCGTAATGCCGTGCGCAATGACGCTGAACAGAACGGTGCAGGCAACGGTCGCGATCACCGTGCCGCCGCCGGGCAGTCCTGCATCGAACACGATCACCGCGAAAACAATACTGGCCAAACCACGCGGCCCGAACCAGCCGATGAACAGCTTGCCGCGCAGGCCGATCCCGGTTCCCGCCAGTGACAGCAACACCGGCAGCATCCGGATCACGGTCAAGCTGAGCACGGCATACAGCGCGATCCGCCAGGTGAGCTGTGGCAACAGCCGCTCGA
>Ga0181522_10002224_pt1 | contig 11190 bp, 10 predicted proteins | sample PEATcosm2014_Bin_27_FD_121103 | JGI IMG/M metagenome (GOLD analysis project Ga0181522, IMG submission 121103) | Peatland microbial communities from MTU Mesocosm Facility, Houghton, MI, USA - PEATcosm2014_Bin05_10_metaG | ecosystem: Environmental > Terrestrial > Soil > Wetlands > Peat | place...
GATGATGATCGGAGCAAGAAGCAGCGCGCACCAGTAATTAAGTCCGACGGCGATGTGCAGCGATGAAATCGTCGGGATCCAGCTCGCACCGAAGTGCAATATGGGAACGTCGAAGCCGTTCAAGAGCATATAGGCGACAAACGCGCCCATCATGTATTGGGCGCCATGGGTGAAATTGATGACGTTGAGCATGCCGAAGATGACGGCAAGACCCAGACTCAGCAGCGCATAGAACGAGCCGTTGATTAGGCCGAGCAGCAATTGCCCGAACAGCGCCTGCGAGGGGACACCGAAAATTTCAAACATCCCCACCACGCTCAGAGTTTTTGCTCTATTTCCTGGCGTCTGCGGACAAAGCCCCTCCCCTGCCGGGAGAGGGGCCGTTAGCAGTAAGCACTCAGTTCTGGGCGCTGACCAGCGGACAATTATCGTCCTTTAGGGGACGAAAGGCCTCATCCGCCGGAATGGTCGCTTTCAGGATGTAATCGTCGCCGGGATATTTCGATTCGGCCGGTGACTTAACCTGGAACAGATAGGCCGGGTGGATCGCGCGGCCGTCGATGCGAACGGAGCCCTTGCCGAACAGCGGATCGTCCGTCGGCATGGCCTTCATCTTGTCGACCACGGCTTTGCCATCGGCAGCACTTTTCAGCTCGGCAACGGCCTTCAGATAATGCAGGATCGACGCATAGACGCCCGCCTGGTTCATGCTCGGAAATTTGCCGGCCCGATCCGCCTGCCAGCGCTTGGTCCAGGCGCGGGTGCCGTCGTTCATGTCCCAGTAGAAGGTTTCGGTGAGCACCAGCCCTTGCGCTGTCTTCAAGCCCAGCGCCTCGACGTCTGGAAGAAAGACAAGCAATCCGGCGAAGTGCTGCCCGCCGGCGACAATGCCAAATTCGGCGCCCTGCTTGATCGAGTTGATGGTGTCGCCGCCCGCGTTGGCGAGTCCGATGATCTTCGCCTTCGATTGCTGGGCCTGCAACAGGAACGAAGAAAAATCCTGATTATTCATTGGCACGTTGACGTCGCCGAGCACCTTGCCTCCGTTGGCCACGACAACCGCCGTGGTATCGCGCTCCAGCGCGTGACCGAAGGCATAATCGGCGGTAATGAAGAACCAGGTGTCGCCGCCCGTTTTGACCAGCGCCTTGCCGGTGCCATTGGCGAGCATCCAAGTGTCATAGGTCCAATGCACGCTGTTGGGAGAGCACTTCGGTCCGGTGAGATCCGAACTGGCGGCACCGGAAATCAGGAATACTTTGTTCTTTTCATGCGCAACATCGGCCACCGCCAGCGCCACACTGGAAGTGGGCACGTCAGCGATCATATCGACATGGTCGACATCGTACCATTGGCGGGAAATGCTCGTACCGATGTCGGGCTTGTTCTGATGGTCGGCGCTGACCAGATCGACCTTTAGACCGTGGGCTTCAGGATTGAAGTCCGCGATCGCCATCTTGGCGGCGGCAACCGAGCCGGTGCCGGTGTCATCGGCATAAAGGCTCGCCATATCGGTGAGCACGCCGATCTTGACGTTCACTTGCGCTTGCGCCGCGGTCGTCATCAATGCGGCAAGCACAAGTGCCAAGCTTGCTGCTATTCTCATTGCATCCTCCCTCTGGGGCGAACCTCGATCAATGGGCCCGTTCACTTCGCAGCGTTCACCAAGGGGCAATTATCGTCTTTCAACGGGCGAAAGGCTTCATCCGCAGGAATCGTTGAGCGCAAAGTGTAATAGTCCCCCGGATATTTGGACTCTTCGGGCTTCTTCACTTCGAAAAGATACGCGGGATGAATCTTGCGGCCGTCGGCGCGGATCATGCCCTTGCCGAACAGGGGATCGTCTGTTGGCATCTCCTCCATTTTGGCAACGACGGCCTTGCCGTCTGCGGCGCTCTTAAGTTCGGCGACCGCTTTCAGGTAATGCGTGATCGCGGAGTAGACGCCGGCGTGAATCATGGTGGGAAATTTCCCGGCCCGCTCGGCCTGCCAGCGCTTAGTCCACGCGCGGTTGGCATCATTCATGTCCCAATACCAGGTTTCGGTCAGCGTGAGACCCTGCGCCACCTTCAGACCAAGCGCATTGACGTCGCTGACGAAGACTAGCAGCCCGGCAAAATGCTGGCCGGCGGCCGTGATGCCGAACTCAGCGCCCTGCTTGATTGAATTAATAGTGTCGCCCCCGGCATTGGCGAGCCCGATAATCTTGGCCTTCGATTGCTGCGCCTGCAACAGGAACGACGAGAAATCCGCGTTGTTAAGCGGGACGTTGACGCTGCCGAGAACCTTGCCGCCATTGGCCACAACAACCGCCGTGGTGTCGCGCTCCAAGGCATGGCCGAACGCATAGTCGGCGGTGATAAAGAACCACGTGTCGCCACCGGTCTTCACCAGCGCCTTGCCTGTCCCATTGGCGAGCATCCAGGTGTCATAGGTCCAGTGGATCGTGTCCGGCGAGCATTTGGCCCCAGTGAGATCGGAGCTGGCCGCGCCCGAGACCAGGAACGGCTTGTTCTTCTCCCGCGCGACCTCGTTCACCGCTAGCGCCACGCCGGAATTCGGCACATCGACAATGACGTCGACGTGGTCCACATCGAACCATTGGCGTGCGATGTTGGCGCCGACATCCGGCTTGTTCAACATATCGGCGCTGACGATCTCGACCTTCAAACCGTGGGCAGCGGGGTTGAAATCCTCGACCGCCATTTTGGCAGCGACAACCGATCCGGGCCCGCCGAGGTCGGCATAGAGGCCCGACATGTCGCTCATCACGCCGATCTTGACGTTCACTTGCGCCTGCGCCGCGGTCGTCGTGAGTGCGGCGAGCGCAAGTGCTAAGCTTGCTGCTGTTCTCATGGCATCCTCCCTCTGGTGTGGGCCTTTGGCCCTCTGTCACTCTCTTATCAGACTCCAAGATAGTCGTGGAGCTTGTCCATATTCGCTGTGAGTTGGTCACTCGCGAATTGGTCGACGATTCGCCCATGTTCCATCACATAGTAGCGGTCGGCAATAGTCGCGGCGAAGTGAAAATTCTGCTCAACCAGCAGGATAGTGAAGCCCTGCGCCTTCAGCGTGCCGATGGTGCGCCCTATCTGCTGGATGATCACTGGCGCCAATCCTTCGGTGGGTTCATCGAGCAGCAAAAAACGTGCGCCGGTGCGCAGGATGCGCGCAATCGCCAGCATCTGCTGTTCCCCGCCGGACAACTTGGTGCCCTGACTGGTCAGGCGTTCGCGCAGGTTGGGAAACAACTCGTAAATGCGCTCAAGGTCGAGCCCGCCCGGGCGCACCTCCGGCGGCAGCAGCAGATTCTCGCGCACATCGAGGCTGGCGAAGATGCCGCGCTCCTCGGGACAAATGGCCACGTCCGCCCTCGCGATCGCATCGGATGAAAGTCCGATCAACTCGCGGCCGTCGAGGCGCACAGACCCCTTACGCTGCTCGACCATGCCCATGATCGACTTGAGCGTCGTGGTCTTGCCGACGCCATTGCGCCCAAGCAGCGTCACCACTTCGCCTTCGCGCACATCGAAGGTCACGCCGTGAAGAATGTGCGACTCGCCGTACCAGGCCTGTAATTCATTTACAGCCAGCAGTGCGCGGGGCTCAGGCATGGCCGGTTCCCAGATAGGCCTCGCGCACGGCGGGATTGGCCGACACGGTCTTGTAGTCGCCCTCCGCCAGAATCTCTCCGCGGCTCAGCACGGTGATGCGGTCGCAAAGATCGGCAACGACACTGAGGTTGTGCTCGACCATCAAGACAGTACGATGCACCGCAAGCGACTTGATCAGTGCACTGATGCGATCGATGTCTTCGCGGGCCATGCCCGACATCGGCTCGTCAAGCAGCAGCATTTGCGGCTCAAGCGCGATGGTGGTTGCGATCTCCAGCGCGCGCTTGCGGCCATAGGGCAGTTCGACGGCCAGCATGGAGGCGTAAGGCGAGAGCCCGACATCGGCGATGAGCTCCCCGGCACGCTCGTCGAGCGCATGCAGCACACGCTTGCTGCGCCAAAAGTCGAACGATCCGCCGCGCCGGCGCTGCAACGCGATGCGCACGTTTTCCAGTACCGTAAGATGCGGGAAGACGGCTGAGATTTGAAACGAACGCACCAGCCCAAGGCGAGCCACGTCAGCCGGGTTAAGTGCCGTGATATCGCGCCCGTCGAAGACAATGCGTCCCCGGGTGGGACTCAAGAATTTGGTGAGCAGATTGAAACAGGTGGTCTTTCCGGCACCGTTCGGGCCGATCATTGCGTGAATGGCGCCGCGCGCGACCCGCAAGTTGACGGAGCGCACCGCGGAAAAACCGGCAAAATCCTTGGTCAGGTCTTCGGTTTCGAGGACCGTATCGCCAGGCACCAGCCACCCCCCGCGCCGTCATTGTCGGCATATTCGACGAAGGCGTAAAGGGCGGAAGCGCGAGTGACTCGCGGCCGTAAATCCCAGAAAAGTTGACCCGCCCGGGGGGACGAAGCCGGGCGGGTCCAGGGATCGGCGCAATGAGAGGGGGAGCGGGGGGTTGCGCCGACAGTGGCAATCGGTACTTGCCACACTGAATGGGTCGCGTCGGCGAACCGGAAGGTTCAGACCTCGATAATATTATTTTCGGCTTGGGGTTAAGACGGCCGCAGCAGCTACGCGCGCGCGGCCGGCATGGTCGCCTGCAGCGGCTTTTCCTCAAGGACCAGCATGGCGAAGAACGCCACAATCAAGGTCGCGGCCCCAGCGAAGAATATTTCGGAGAAGGCTTTTATCGACGCGCCAGAAACGGCGTGGCCGGCCGTCCCGGTCTCCGGGGCTTGCACCCCCGCCAGGACCACGGCTCCGAACACCGCTACGAGAATCGTACCGCCCAGCACGCGGGTGAAGTTCATGGTGCCGATCGCCGCCCCAAGGTGGCTGGTGGCGACAGTGTTTTGCAGCACGACCTGCGTCAGCGGTGCGGTCGGCCCAAGGCCAATACCGATGAGGAACAGGATGATCTCGAATTTCAACGGCGTCATGGTGTCAGCCCAGTAGGCAAGCGCCAGCACCGCCGCCACGGCGATCAGAAGGCAAACGTTGGGCAAGGTCTTGTAGTGCTTCACCCGACCGAGGAGCTGACTGGAAAGGCCGGCGCTCGTGTTGAACGTCACCATCAGGACGATGACGCTTAGTCCGGACGCTGTCGCCGACCAGCCAAGCGCACTCTGCAGATACATCGGCAGAAAGACGTTGAGACCGATGAGCGCGCCCCAGGAGAAGCAGTTGGCCACCATCGCCACCCGCGCCACCCGATCGGACAGAACGACAACGGGGATGAGCGGCTCGGCTGCCGTCAGCACCCGCAGGACGAAGCCCGCGCCAAGCAGGAGCGCAGAGGCGAGCAGCCCTAAAACCGGCGCTGAAAGCCACGGATAGCGCACGCCGCCGAGATTGAGCGCCAGCATGAACGAAGAACTTGCCGCCATGATCAGAATGGCGCCGATGAAGTCGAGCTTGTGGGGCCGGTCGTAGCGCGGCAGACGGCGCAACACCGTGAGCGCTAGGATGACCGCCACAATGGTCAGCGGGATGTTCCACAAAAAGATCCCCCGCCAGTCCAGATGATCGCAGATCCATCCGCCGAGCGCCGGGCCACAGGCGGCCGCCGAGGTGAAGGCGATGGAAAAATAGGTGTAATACCTGCCGCGATCCTTTGGCGCCGCGATGTCGCCAAGAATGATTTGCGCGGTCGAGATCAGGCCGCCGCCGCCACATCCCTGCACGACGCGGCCGCAGATCAGCATCAGCATGGTTGAAGACGAAGCGCTGATCAGCGCCCCGGTCATATAAACGCCGAGCGCGATCGACAGCGAGGCGCGACGGCCACGGATATCGGCGAACTTGCCGTAAAGCGGCGTGAGCGCCGTGGCGGCAATCAGGTAGGCGGTGATCAGCCAGGGCAAGTCGTGCACGTCCCCGAGGGCGCGGCCAATGGTCGGAAGCGAAGTCGCCAGAATCGATTGGTCAACGGAACCGACAAATACCGGCACCATCATGCCCATGGCGATGATCCGCCGTTCGGCGTGGGTCAGCGGCTTGGGCTCCGCGGGCGGCACGGTCGTTGGGTCGGCCGACGGAACCAAACCCTTAGCGCCGGTCTGAGCGTCGCCTTGCGCTTCCGGCGACATGGCGACGCGCCGGCTACAATCGTCGTTCATTCAGAGTCACTTACGCTGCGGCTTACAACACCCAGCGCCCCGGCACGATCATTGCCGCCGTCATTACCGGCAAACCGGTCTGATGTCATTTGCCTGATAGCCGGCACCGGCACGTTCGGGCGCATGGCAGCCCTGCCATCCGGCAATTGGGCACTGAAGCAAAGGGTAAGTCGCGCGTCTCAATGAATTGAGCAGCAGAGCTGACGGCGTCGTTCGCCCGTACGAACTATTGCTTGAGCGTATTGGCGACCTTGAAGCTCGCCCCGGTCTTCGACTTGACCTCATCGAGGCTCACGTCGGGGGCAAGCTCGACCAGCGTCATACCTGACCCACTCTTGTTGTCGATGGTGAAGACACCGAGATCGGTGATCACCATGTTGACCACGCCGGCTCCGGTGAGCGGCAAGTTGCAGCGCTCCAGAAGCTTGGATTCGCCTTTGGCAGAATGCTCCATGACCACGACGACCTTCTTGACGCCGCCGACGAGGTCCATGGCGCCGCCCATGCCCTTCACCAATTTGCCAGGAATCATCCAATTGGCGATGTCGCCGTTCTCGGCAACCTGCATGGCGCCGAGGATGGCAATATCGATATGACCGCCGCGGATCATGGCGAAGGAATCGGCGGAGTTGAAATAACTGGTGGTCGGCAGCTCCGTGACGGTCTGCTTGCCGGCATTGATAAGATCGGGGTCTTCCTCGCCCTCAAATGGGAACGGGCCGGTGCCGAGCATGCCGTTCTCCGACTGCAACTGCACACTCATGCCGTCAGGGATGTAGTTCGAAACGAGCGTCGGAATGCCGATGCCGAGATTGACGTAGAAGCCGTCACGCAGCTCCTTGGCGGCTCGCGCCGCCATCTGATCGCGGGTCCAAGGCATTAGCTTTCAACTCCCATCATGTGTCCTGCCCGGCGCCGGCGGGCGCGGCGGCCTACTGGCGCTTGCGGACGGTACGCTGCTCGATGTGCTTGGTCGCGTTGGGCACGTGAACAATGCGCTGCACGTAGATGCCAGGCGTGACGATGTGGTCCGGATTAATTTCGCCGGGCTTCACCAGCTGCTCAACCTCCGCAACGGTGACTTTTCCGGCCGTGGCCATGGTCGGATTAAAATTTCGCGCGGTCTTACGATAGACCAGGTTGCCCTCGGTATCGGCCCTGTAGGCGTGAATGATGGATACGTCCGCAACGAGGCCGCGCTCCATGACGTAGCGCTCGCCCTCGAACTCGCGGACGTCCTTGCCTTCGGCAATCTGGGTGCCGTAGCCGGTCCTGGTGAAGAAGGCCGGAATCCCAGCGCCTCCGGCGCGGATGCGCTCGGCCAACGTGCCCTGGGGATTGAATTCGATTTCCAGCTCGCCAGCCAGATACTGCTGCATGAACGTCTTGTTCTCCCCCACATAGGAGGAGATCATTTTCTTGATCTGGCGGCTGTCGAGAAGAATTCCCAACCCAACGCCATCGATTCCACAATTATTGGAAACGACGGTCAGGTTCTTCACCCCCGATTCACGGATGGCTTGAATCAAGGTCTCGGGGATGCCGCACAGGCCAAACCCCCCGGCCATGATGGTCATGCCATCCCTGAGCAACCCGGCCAACGCGGACCGCGCGTCCGCATGGACCTTATTCATGACCTCTCCATTTCTCCCGGCCGATACCGCTAGCCAATAGCGGGGCCGGCAGAAACGTCAACTAGCCCGCGTCCTGCTTGAGGTCCTTGATGACAGGCAGTCCGAAGGCATGCGGATAGTAATTCCAGCCTATGAAGAACAAGCCGAACAACACGCCGGCGATGACGGCGCCGACAAACTTGTTCCTGAAGGAAATCAGGCTTCCCAGGATCGCAGCAAAGAACGCGAAGGCTGCCATCAAGGCTACGAAGAGCCAGGGCACCTGCGAGACGTCGATTGGCATTGTAAGCTCCCAATAGTCGCGGAATAGGGACTATCCGCCCCAGCGCAATTTAGCTGACGTTAATGGCTAGGGCGATAGGCCGCCGGAACTGACACACAGGAAGATAAAAATCGTTTGAGGTCGATCTGTGGCATGATCCGGCCGGCTGAACCAATCCTAAGCTCATGACCAACCTACTCATTTTACTTACATTGCCGGAGCCGATCCGCGGCCAATACCGCGATCGCCTCAAGCGACGTTTCCCCGCTCTTAACATCACGCTGGTCGATCACCACTCCAAAGTCGGCCCCTATATCAGCTCAGCCGACGCGCTTCTGACCTTCGCGCCGATGCTCTCCGACAAGGTGTTAGAGAGCGCCGGCAACCTGAAGTGGGTGCAGGCACTCGGCACTGGCGTCGACAATCTCATCGACCGGCCCTGCCTGCGTAAAGAGGTCATCGTCACTAATGTTCACGGCATCCATGGCCCTCCGGTCTCGGAGGCCGCCATGGCGGCGATGCTGGCGCTGGCGCGCAACCTGCCGCGCGCGGTCCGGTTTCAAGACAAGCATCAATGGACGCGCTTTCCGGCACAGCTTCTCCAGAACAAGACCGTGGGAATCTTCGGTATCGGCGTCATCGCCGAGGCGCTGGCGCCAAAATGCAAGGTGTTCGGCATGAACGTCATCGGCATAAGCGCGGCGCCACGCCCCGTGGCCGGCTTTGACCGCATGCACACCAGCAACGAACTCACCAAGGTCGCGGGCGAGTTCGACTTCTTTGTGCTGCTCACGCCGTTGACTGAAAAAACTCGTAACAGCATCGATGCAAAAGTATTCGCCGCGATGAAGCCAACGAGCTTTTTCATCAATCTTGCCCGCGGCGGCGTGGTCGACGAAGCGGCTTTGATCGAGGCCTTGCGGACCGGACGCATCGCCGGTGCGGCGCTCGATGTTTTCAACGAGGAACCACTGCCGGCGGATCATCTATTCTGGGCTATGGATAATGTTCTCATCACCACTCATCAGGGCGGTTTTTGCGACGTCTACATTGACTACGCATGGCCGACCCTCGAAAGCAACATGCACTGCTTCCTTAACGGCGATAGCGGCGGCATGATCAATGTCGTGCCGCACTGAGTGAATTTCCAGGAGAGAGACTGTGGAACAACTGTCCGAACGCCTGCAGACGCCGATATCGACGGCGGAGCTGGAACGCCGCTGGGCCGCAGTGCGCGCCGCCATGGAGCGCGAGAAGATTGACGTGCTGTTGATGCAGAACAACAGCGACCAGATGGGCGGCTACGTCAAATATTTCACCGACCTGCCGGCAACGAACGGCTATCCGCTCACGGCCGTCTTTCCGCGCGACGACCTCATGACCCTGGTAAGCCAGGGCCCTTTCGGCGGCGTCACCGAGCTCAACGGCAAGAGCGACGGCGTGCGCCGCGGCGTCAAGCAGTGGTTCACGACGCCTAGCTACTCATCCTGCTATTACACCGCGCCCTACGATCCCGAACTCGCCGCCAAAGCGCTGGCGCCTTACGCCGGCGGCACCATCGGCCTTGTCGGCACTTATCAGATGTCGTTCGCCATGGTCGACTACATGCAGAAGGGGCGCTTCTCCAACACCAAGTTTGTCGACGCCTCCGACCTGGTCGATCGCATCAAGGTGATCAAAAGCCTAGAGGAGCAGGAGCTGGTGCGGCGCGCCGCCGTCATGCAGGACGGCGCCATGCGTGCCGCATTCGCGGCGGTCGAGCCCGGCATGCGCGACCGGGACGTGGCCGCCATCGCCCAGTGCCACAGCCAGCGCCATGGCAGCGAGCATGGCATCTATCTGTGCGCCTCCATGCCGCCGGGCAAACCGGCGCAGTTCGCGCAGCGCCATTATCAGAACCGCGTCATCCAGGAAGGCGATGCGATCGCGCTCCTGGTGGAAGATGCCGGCCCCGGCGGCATGTACACCGAGCTTGGACGCACCTGCGTGGTCGGTAAAGCATCACAAGAAATGAAGGACGAGTACGCGTTCGCACTCGAAACCCGCAAATACAATCTCGGCCTGCTGAAGCCCGGCGCGCCCTGCAAGGACATCTTCGCCGCCTACAACGAATTCATGCGCAAGAACGGCAGGCCCGAGGAGAAGCGCCTGCACTGCCATGGCCAGGGCTACGACTTGGTCGAGCGTCCGCTGATCCGCAACGACGAGCCGATGAACATCGAAGTGGACATGAATATCGTCGTGCATCCGACCTATATGCGCGGCGGCATGCTGTCGTGGTTCTGCGACAACTGGCTGATCGGCCCGAACGGCCCGGGCGAACGGCTGCACCACTTCCCCGAGGTCATCACCGAGCTTGGCTAATCCTCGCCGCGGCAGATGCGACGTCCGCTTGACGGACGCCCACGCCTGCCGCAGCACTGCCCCCAATGGAGAATCGATTCATGAAACTGAAACTGCTCGCGGCTGCGGCCGCGCTCTCGTTTGCGTTTAACCTCCCGGCGCACGCGCAAAAATTCCCCGACCGGCCGCTAACGATGATCATCCCATTCGCCGCCGGGGGCCCAACCGACGTGCTTGGCCGCGTCGTCGCCGGCCGCATGAGCGAAGTGCTGGGGCAAAACGTCGTGGTGGAGAATGTCGGCGGCGCCGGCGGCATGACCGGATCGGCGCGCGTCGCCAGCGCGGCCCCCGACGGCTATCAGTTTGTGCTAGGCACGGTCGGCACCCACGCGCAAGGTCAGACGCTTTACAAGCATCCGCTCTACAACGCCTCCACCGATTTTACTCCGGTGATCCTGATCGCCGAAGTGCCGCTCGTGCTTGAGACCCGCAAGGACCTGCCGGTCAACGACTTCAAGGAATTCGTTGCCTATGCCAAGGCGAACCAGGCCAAGATGCAGTTCGGCTCAGCCGGCGCCGGCTCGGCCACGCATCTCGGCTGTGTGCTGCTGAACTTCACCATCGGCGTCAACATCACCCACGTCCCCTACCGCGGCACCGGACCGGCGCTGCAGGATCTCGAGGGCGGCCGCATCGATTACATGTGCGACGTCATCACCACCGCGAAACCGCCGATCGACGGTGGCCAGGTCAAAGGCATCGCCAC
>Ga0181522_10002225_pt1 | contig 11181 bp, 6 predicted proteins | sample PEATcosm2014_Bin_27_FD_121103 | JGI IMG/M metagenome (GOLD analysis project Ga0181522, IMG submission 121103) | Peatland microbial communities from MTU Mesocosm Facility, Houghton, MI, USA - PEATcosm2014_Bin05_10_metaG | ecosystem: Environmental > Terrestrial > Soil > Wetlands > Peat | place...
AGTTCAGTTCGAACCCGAGCAACTGGCTTGGCCCCGTATGGATCATCGTAAATTATTTCGTTTGGAAAGCTTTGCAGCGATATGAATTCAAGAAGGAAGCGGATGCGCTGGCGGACAAGACAATTCTTCTTCTGTCGAAGGACCTCGAGCGAAACGGATCGCTTAATGAGTACTACCATCCCGACACAGGGGCAGCACTGAGTCACAAGGGATTCATAGACTGGAACCTTCTTGTCCTGGAGATGATTTGAGAGGGAAATTCGCATGAAAGGAATCGAGGTCTCAGGTAAATCCACCTTGCCTACGGGCGCTTAGGAGCGCTCTCGACGCAGGGGGCCAGCAGCCGTGTCTGTCTCGTTCTTGATCTTGTTCGGAACGGCATTTCCCCAGTCGCCCCCGCCGTCTCAGCCAGCGCTTTATGGCAGCGGCGCGCTTGGCATGAAGGACATTCATGCACGCAGATCCCTCACTGCTCGGGATGTCATCCAAATTCTTGAAATGCGGGTGAGTGACCGGCTACCCGGAAATAACCACTTGGTTATTTCCGGATTGGCGACAACACACTCGCGACGCTTAGGAAGAACCGAAGGGTGCGGGGCGGCGCAAAATGCCCCATCCAGCTCCTAGCCACGTTAGGACGGGGCATCCGGCGCTTGGCATTTAGGCTTGCTGTGGCCGCGGATTGGCGCCGATCAAATTTGCCGATTGGCCGCGGCGGATCTCCACGACCTGGTCGGCATCGAGCGAATCGGCGTAATGGCGGCCGTAGTGGGCATAGGCGATGCGACCGTCGGCATCGATAATGAAGTCCGCGGGATTCCCCGTGATGCCGCCGTCGCTGGTAAACATACCCGGCTTGAAGCCGGCCTTGAGTGCGCGATAGTAGTCACGCATCACTGGAAAGGAGAACATTCCCGCCCAACCCCTCTCAACTCCGTAGGCCTTGAAGATGCACTTTTCCGGATCGGCAACAAGATCGAAGGGCGGCAGATCCATGTTTTCGTTGGCTAGCTTATCGGCTGGCGAGTGATAGAACACGACGGTGGTCAGGCCGAGGGCCTGCAGCTTGTCGTGTTCGGTGATGAAGCGATGCATATGCAGATTGCACACTGGGCAGGTGGCGAAGCGGTAGAACTTGAGCAGGACTGTGCGGCCGCGAAGGGCAGCGAGGTCCACGGTGCCACCGCCCAGGCTCTGGACGGTGAAATTCGGTGCAGTCGAGCCGACTTTGAGTCTCATGACAATCCTCCTCGGGAAGGTTTTGGGCGCTATCGAAAACGCCGGTTGATGTTCGAAGTCGAGGGCTGCGGCGGGGCGAACCCGGATCACGCCGTTGCTTGCGATACCTTTGCCTGGGGAATGAAGCGCAGGTAAGGACGAGGCGCGTTCCAGCCGCCGGGGTACTTCTTGCGCGCTTCATCGTCAGAAACGCTGCCGCTGATGATGAGATCGTCGCCCTGCTTCCAATTCACCGGGGTAGAGACCTGATGCTGGGCTGTGAGCTGGATGGAATCGAGCACGCGCAGCACTTCGTCGAAGTTGCGGCCGGTGCTCATGGGATAGCTGAGCGTGAGCTTGACTTTTTTGTCCGGACCGACGACGAACACGGTGCGCACGGTGGAATTATTGGCAGCCGTGCGGCCATCAGAGCTGTCGCCGGCGTCGGCGGGCAACATGTCGTAGAGTTTGGCGATTTTGAGTTCGGGATCGCCGATCATGGGATACATCACCTTGTGCCCCTGGGTCTGCTCGATGTCAATCGCCCACCGGGCGTGGCTCGCGATAGGGTCGACGCTGAGTCCGAGGATCTTGCAGTTGCGCTTTTCGAACTCCGGTTGGAGCCCGGCCATGTAACCCAGCTCAGTGGTGCAGACCGGGGTAAAGTCCTTGGGATGCGAAAACAGAACGCCCCATGAGCTGCCGAGCCACTCATGGAAGGTGATGGGTCCGTGGGTTGTTTCTGCTGCAAAATCGGGCGCCGTGTCGCCAATTCTGATTGTCATGTTCGCCTCCGGGTTGGGGTTTTAGCCGTTTTGTGGCCACTGACGAATTGAGATATAGTGCTTTTTGTTCCCCCCCTCCATATTTGCGACATTTGATTTGTATGAGTATTCGATGAGCGACGCAGTGATCCTCCGCTTCGGATCGTTCGAGCTCCATTCCGAGCCCAGGGAGCTGCGCCACAATGGAGACCTGGTAAAACTGCCTCCTCAGCCCTTTAAAGTGCTTGAGATACTGGCACGGAAAGGGGGCCAAGTCGTCACCCGGACAGAGATCCGCGAGCAGGTCTGGTGCGGTGACACCTTCGTGGATTTCGAACAAGGGCTGAACTTCTGTATCCGGCAAATTCGCGAAGCGCTCGGAGACACTGCCGGCGCTCCCCGATTTATTGAAACTCTGCCCAAACGTGGCTACCGCCTTCTCATGCCGGTTGTGTCCGGGGCGCCCGCACAGCCAAAGCGGCTCACGCGGCTCATTGTCCTGCCCTTCCGCATGCTGAGGCCCGATTCGGAAACCGAATTTCTCGCTTTCAGCCTGCCAGACGCCCTGACGGCGTCCCTCTCTGCCCTAAAGAAACTGGTAGTGCGCTCCAGCATGGCCGCGGCAAAATTCGGAGCCGATGCCGACCTGAAAACCGTAACGGCAGGAACCGACGTGGACGTAATCGTGACCGGAACTTTGCTTCGCGCTGGTGACGCGGTGAGGGTGACAACGCAAATGACGGACGCTGCCGCCGGAACTCTGCTCGCGTCACATTCCGCGCAAACGCCACTGGGAAATCTTTTTCGCATGGAGGACGAGCTCACCGAACGAATCGTTGCTTCGCTCGCTTTGCCGCTCACCGCCGGTGAGCATCATGCACTCCATCGCGACGTACCTGCTAATGCCGTGGCTTATGAGTTCTATCTGCGCGGCAACCAGCTCAGCTATGACCCCAAGCAGTGGTCCATTGCGCGCGATCTCTATCTGCGCTCGGTGGAAGAGGATCCTGCCTTTGCGCCGGCGTGGGCACGCCTGGGGCGCATTCACCATGTGATGTCGAAATATCTTCCTGCCGGCACACCGGACGGTCTCGAAAGGGCGGAGGCAGCACTGCAGCGGGCGTTGGAGCTAAATCCTGAGCTGGCGCTGGCGCACAAGCTGCTGGCGCAACTGGACGCGGACCGGGGCCGCGCTCGTGACGCCATGACGCGGCTCATCGAACGCGCGCAAACACCGGATCCGGATCTGATGGTGGGGCTGGTGACCGCATGCCGCTATTGCGGATTGCTTGATGCGTCAGAAGCCGCTCACAAACGTGCCGTCGAACTCGACCCGAAGATAAAGACTAGTATTCCGCACACATGGTTCGTGCAGGCAGATTACGCTCACCTCGCCACATTGAGAGTGGAAGACCTCCCATACCTCGTGGCTCTGGCCCTTAAGGAACTGGGGCGAGGAGATGAATGCCCGCCCACACTGCTGCGGGAACTGGAAAATAAGAACAAAACCCGCATTCGCGATTTCATCGTCGCGGGCCGCGCGCTGCTCGAGGGCGATCGTGAGGAGAGCATCGCCGCAGTGAACCGGATCTTGGCCTCCAATTTCCAGGACCCGGAGGGACTCTTCTACCTTTCGCGGCATCTCGCTTACTTGAACGAGGTTGGGCCCGCGCTGGAACTATTTCGACGCGTTGTGAAGGGCGGCTACTATTGCTATCCGGCCATGGTAAAGGATCCATGGCTCGATTCATTGCGCAAGGAACCCGAGTTTGCAGAACTCTTGCATGAGTCCGAGATTGGGCATCGGGATGCAGCAGCGGCATTCAAGCAACTCAGCGGCGAAAAGGTGTTGCGCATCGCGGTGCAGTGAGCCCAGGGGAGTGAGGCCAGGATGCTAAGCAGACCGCATGACCCAAAAGTGATACTCAGTCGTTCGGGTATCTCATGTCTCCCTTCCGAGGCATGGGGCGGCAAGTTTCCAGATCTCGGGCGAATCACCGGCCACCCGGAAAATACTGCTTGGTTACTGCCGAGTAGACGACAATCCGACCGGAACTTGTAAAAATTCTGTACAGGCTGATCAATGAGCGCGTCGGGCTTTTAGTAACAATTCAAGAAACGGCGATTTCCAGCGGCCTACTGGCCGGTCTCGAACCTCACTTCGGCCAGCGCGGTTTGATAGGCGTAGCGCGCGTCGGTTACAGTGATTTTGGCTTGGGTCTGGGCGAGTTGCGCCTGAGTGAGGTCTACGATGCCGCTTAGGCCGACCCTATAGCGCGCCTGCGCCAGGTTCAGAGCGGTGTTGGCCTGATCGAGCAACTGCTGAGAGACGCCGATACGCTGGAATTCGGCCTGAGCATTTAGCACTGCCGTACGCACGTCGCGTGCGACGCTGTCGCGCAGGTTGCGGACCTGTTCGGCTGCGGCTTGCGCGCGGAAGTCAGCTTCTTTACCACGAGCAATGTAATCGAACCCATTGAATACAGGAATGCTGATGTTGGCGCCCGCAGCGCCATACCACGAGGACTGAATCTGGTCGGCGCGAACGGGCGTGCCGCCCGCTGCCGCAATTGCGGAGACTGTCGGGCGCAGCAGGTCATGCTCAGCCGAGGCGAACTGCCTGGCAGCGGTGAAACGGTCATTGACTGCCGCGAGGTCGGGCCGCGCCTTTAAGGCCAGTTGCACGAGACCTTCAGTATCGGCGGGAGGGGCGGCGGGGGTCTCGGGTGTTTCGTCGGCGAGGTCGTATTGGGTGAAACTTTCAGAGCCGAGGATGGCATTCAGGTTTGCCATGGCTGTCTGAGAGGCGTTTTGCGCATCGAGCACTAGCAACTGCGCCTGGGAGACCTGGACATTCGCAAGACTAAGGTCGAGGGTCGAGCGCAAGTTGTTCTTTGTGAGGGCGTCAATCTGATCGCCGGTGGCCTGGCGGGTGGTGACGGTCTGCTGCGCTACAAGCAGGATCTTCTGGGCGGTCAGCGCCTGGTAAAAGGCCTGATCCACGGCCAAAGTAATATCTTCTACTGAGGCGCGTTCGAGTTCGAGCTGCGCCCGGGCATTGGACTGTGCGTTGCGGATGAGGTTGTGCGTGCGTCCAAAGTCTGTGATGAGCTGGCTAACGGTGAGGCCGCCAGCGGCGCGGTCGTAGACGATCGGGTTGTTCAGTGCGCCCGCCGTAATCCGGCTGTTGTCGTGCGCATCGACAGCCGTGAGGTCGGCGAATGCCGAAGGCAGATTGGCGGCGCGAGCCTCGCGTGTAACCTGCGCCTGCGCAAGCTCGAGCAAGCGGGCAATGCTGATATTAGGGTTATGCTGGAGAGCCATCTTTTCCGCATCGGCAAGGGTGAGAGTGGGGCCGGTGGGTGTGATTTGCAGCTGCGGTTGCTGAGGTGCGGATTGCTGCGCGCTTGTTGGAAGCAAAGGCGGCTCTTGCCCGGCCTGCGCGATGAGCCGCGCTGCCGGAGCATCGGGAAGCGAAGACTGCTGACGTCGCTGAGCCGGGCTACTACATGGCAGGAGCAATGGTACGCAGGCGAGTATGAAGGATTTCGATTTGCTGTAATTACTCATGCCTCTCCCTCCGGTGTTGCTAGAGATTTTCTTTCGCGGCGACCGTGAATGATCAGGTAAACCGCCGGTACCAGGAAGATGGTGACGGCGACGGAAGCGGCGAGTCCGCCGATGATGGCGCGGGCCAGCGGCGCATATTGTTGGCTGCCGGCCTCAAGCCCGAGCGCCATGGGAATCATGCCCAGCAGGGTGGCCAGAGAGGTCATGAGAATCGGCCGCAGGCGAATCTTGCATGAGTGAACTATCGCATCGAGCAGCGTCTGTCCCTGGCCATGCAGGATGCCCGCAAATTCGACGATGAGAATGCTGTTCGAGACCACGATGCCGGTCATCATGATCACGCCCATCAGCGACATGATGTTGAGCGTGCTGCCGGTAACGAGGAGAATCAGCAGCACGCCTGCCAGGCCCGGCGGAATTGCCATCAAAATGATGAACGGATCGACGAAAGAGCGGAACTGGGCCATCAGGATGAGATAGACCATTAGCACTGCGATCGCCAATCCGCCACCGAACTCCTTGAACGCCTGGTTCATGTTGACGACTGCGCCGCGTACGTTCAGCACCGTGTTGTGTTCGGTCTTCGTGCCTGCAACGAGCTGATCGATGTGCTTGCCGACCCGATTCAGCGCCTCGCTATTCGTCGCCACGTAAATATCGATCACGCGCCGGATTTGGTAGTGGTCCACTTCGGTGGGCGTGTTGATCAATTGCATGTCGGCTACGGAGCTGAGTGGCGTGTAGCCCGCGTTATGACTGCCCGCGAGCATTGACTGCGGCATGGTAGAGGCCGCCTCTCCCGGATTGATCGGGCTGTAGCCTTGCGGATGCATGCCGTGCAACGGGATGTTTTCAAAGTCCTCCATCGACATGTGATTCAGCCAGCGGTCAGCGTATTGCACCGTCACCATGTAGTTGTTACCGCTTTTCGGATCAATCCAATAGGTTGGCGCAACCTGTCCGTCGGAGGTCATCGCGGTAATTACGTCATCCACAACCTCTCGCGCGCTCAGGCCGATCAGGCTGGCTTTTTCGCGATCGATGTTCAGCGCAATGCCCGGATAGCTAAGATCCTGCGGAATGTAGACGCCCGCCACGCCAGGCATGGCTTTGATCTTCCCGGCCAGCTGCTGCGCCAGGTTGTATGCGCCATTCATGTCATTCGAGCCGACTTGAATATCGATGGGGGCGGGAAGGCCCTGGTTGATGACACCATCCACAAGTCCGCCTGCCTGGTAATAGGCAGTAAGCTCGGGCAACTGCTTCGAGATTGCATCTTGCACGCGACGCATGTATTCATAGCTGCCGATGCTGTGATCTTCGTTGAGACTGGTCTGTACAAAGGCTGTGTCCATCGACGCGTTCGAAGTGTAGATAGCCGAGAGATCGGGGTAGACGCCAATGTTGGAGACGATCATGCCAAGGTCCTTCGGACTGACCACGCTGCGAATTACGTTCTCGACCTTGGCGATGTAATCGTTGCTCACTTCAAGCCGCGTGCCGCTGGGCATGCGCACATTGATGATGAACTGACCGGGATCGGTGCGCGGGAAATAGGCGCGGCCGAGAAAAGGGAACAGGCCCAGGAGAATAATGGCCAGGCCGGCGAGGATGCAACCGGCCGCGAATGCCGGGCGCTTCAAGACCCGGAACGCAAGGCCTTCATACCAGTTGAGAAAGTTATGGAATAAATGGTTAAAGCGATGCACGAATCGTCTGAAGAACGAGGGTTTGCGTCCGACAATCTCTTCGTCGTCAGTCTGCTCGTGCTCCACCCGGATGAAGTGCGCGCAGAAGAGCGGCACCACGGTCATGGCAAAAAAGTACGAGGCAAAGATCGAGATCACCACGCCTAGCCCGAGAGGCGTGAAAATGTATTTGCTTATGCCGGAGAAGAATGTGACGGGGAAGAAGACAATGGCGGTGGTGAAGGTGGCGGCCAGCACCGCCATCGCGACCTCAGATCCGCCTTTCTCCGCGGCCTCATGTGGAGGCATGCCCGTTTCCATGAAGCGAAAGATATTCTCGAGTACGATGACGCCGTTATCGATGAGGCGCGAGAAGACCAGAGCCAATCCACCGAGAATCATGGTGTTGATCGAGCCGCCCATGAAGTTGGAGATGAGCAGGCAGACCAGCATGGACAGCGGAACCGCCAGCAGTACGGCTACTGTGGCGCGCGGGCTTCCCAGGAAGATGAGAATCATGAGTGCGGTGAGCACCAGGCCGATAAAGGCTTCACGCGAAACATTGGAAATGGCCAACTTCACAAAGATCGATTGGTCGAAGACCACAGCCGTCTTGAGTTGCGAAGGGACATCGACAAGGTGTTTGATGGCCGCCTTCATGCCGTCGACGATGGTAATGGTGTTGCTGTCGCCACCCTGCTTGAAGACAGGTACATAGACTGAGCGCTGACCGTCAATGCGCACGATGTTGTACTGCAATGCGCCCGCGTCCTCTGCGTGGCCGATGTCGGCCACCAGCACCGACGAATTGCCGACGGACTTGAGCGGCATCTCGTTCATCGAATTCGCATCCGGGAACTGGCTGTTGGCGTAAATGTTGTAATCCTTCGATCCGATGCGCACATCGCCCGCGGGCAGAATGAGGTTTGACTCGTTGACAGCCTTCACCACATCGTTCAGGCTCATGTTGCGCGCCTCAAGTTTGAGCGGATCGACGTAGATCTGGATCTGTCGGTACGTGCCGCCGTAGGGTTGTGGCACCGATGCGCCTTGTACGTTGGCAATCTGGTTACGCACCTGGAACTGCGCGAGGTCTTTAAGTTGCGTCTCATTCAAACCCTGGCCCTTGAGCGTTACCAGGCATACGGGCTGGCTTGATGCGTCCATGCCGAGCACGACGGGCGGCAACGTTCCTGGAGGCAATCGGCGCAGGTCGGCCATGGCGAGGTTGGCCACGTTGCTTAATGCCGCATTCGGGTCGGTGCCGGGCTTGAAGTAAATCTTGATGAGGCTCACTCCAGTGAGCGACCTCGACTCGCTGTGATCCACGTTCGCGGCGAGTGTAAAGAACCGTTCGAAAGTATTGGTGATGTCTGCTTCAATCTGTTGCGGCGGCATGCCGCTGTAAAAAGTCGCAACCACCACAACCGGCATATCAATCTTTGGGAAGAGATCGACGGGCATGCGCACCGTGTTGACCACGCCGACGAGCCCTACCATGAGGCAGAGCATGATGATGAAATAGGGAAATTTGAGAGCAAACTTTGGCATTAGTTGTTGCCTCCGTCTTTTTCCTCGGCATTCATGTCGATGGTGCCGCCGGTCTCATGCGCAGTGTCGGATGCGGGCTCAGAGGTAAGAAGGGGGTCGACCCGCTGGCCTTCACGGTAGTTCTCCTGTCCGCCGAGCACGACATGGTCGCCCGGACTGAGTCCGCTGACAATCTCGGCAAGCTTTTGTCCTTGCAGACCCACTTGAACGCTGCGGATGTGAACGCGATTGCTGTCGTCAAGTACGTAGACTTTCTGCTGGTTGCCGATCAATACCAGCGCTTCGACTGGGATGGTGACGACATTCTTACGATCTTCGAGTTCGAGCAGCGTGTTGGCATACATGCCCGGAGCGATCGAGAGATCTTTGTTGTCAACGTCGATCTCGGTCTCCATGGTGCGCGTCTCGAAGTTCACATTGCGCGTGAAGCGCACGATCTTGCCGGTGAAACTGCGGCTAATTGCATCCACGCGCACTTCGAGCTGATCACCAGCATGCACAAATTGCACGTCGTCCTCGGGTACGGGAACGCGCAGACGCAGAAGGCTGCTTTGCGACAAGCGCACGATCGGTAGCGCCTGGTCATTGGAGTTTGTGCCGCCTTGAATCAGCGCACCTGTATCGGCATAGCGCCAGATCACGACGCCCGCAATGGGCGCTGTGACGTTGGTGTAGTTTTCGAGCGCCTCGACGCTTTGTTCGTCTGCGGTTGCCGCTCCCATGTGCTGTTTCGCGCCGGCCATGGCAGCCTTGGCGGAGTCCACTTGTGCCTGGGCCGACAGATCCTGCGCCTGCGCGTTGTCCAGTTCCTGTTGCGCGATGAGCCCAGGGCGAGCAGCAGCGGCCTGCTTCAACCGTTCCGCCTGCGCGTGCAGGGCCGACGAAGTTGCTTGGGCGCGATCGATTTCATGTTGTGCACGCGTAATCTCTTCTTTGCTTTGCTCCATTGCGAAGGTGGCGGACCGCAGCTGAGCCTTTAACTCGGGCACCTGCAAGACTGCCAACGACTGCCCTTGATGGACAACATCCCCGATATCGACGTTGATGCGTGCCATATAGCCGCTCACCTTGGGGTGAACGTCGACAACCTGATACGGCTGGAACTGCCCAGCCAATGTGAGCACGCGCGAAATGTTGCCGACCTGAGCAGCAGCGACACGTGCCGAGGGAACGTCGGCCGCGGTAGCATTCGAGCTCCCCTTGTTGTCACGGCAGCCGGAAAAGCCAAGCGCCCCGCAAATCACTGCGAGAACAACTGGAACGATACAAAAAGGTTTGTGCATGAAAGGCCGACTCCTATTGATGGGAGTTCCCTATCTACGAATCGCTTCTCGGACAGCGGAGGAATAGAAACAGCAAGCTCAAGCGATCCTGGCGGTATCCCGTCTTAATGCTTAGTCTGAGAGACCGGTGTCTTCGCTCGTGACGAAAAGCATGCGCGGACGCTCCGAATTTTGTATTGGCTGGTCAGAGCAGAAAAAACAATTGACTGTTTAGAGTAGTTGCTTGCTCAGGACTAGAGCTGGCGGAGGGCGGAAGAAAAGGCCGGCAGAGAAGTAATGCGCGGCAGAAACCGGGATGTGGTTGGACTCAACGTTAACGCCGGGGAGAAAATTGGCGTCCGTCCAAGCAATTGCCGCGACAGATGCCAAGAAAATCAGAGCGAGCGGAAATGTACCCGGGGAAAGCATCGAAACGCCATGAGATACCACAGCAGGTAAGTCCGCTGGGCGCGCTTTCTGGCTTTGCACATCCCCGCTGGGACTATTTAACGGACTGAACCATGCGGTTTTCGCCTCAATGGCGAAGAGCACCACGAGCAGGCATAGACCCAGAGCCAGCATGTTGCGTCTCGTAGGCGGGGAAGCAAAGAATCGCATCGTCATTTGCAGTTTACCACCGTGTCCCTTGCGTGTTCCGTTCTCAATGAGCGTGAGGTCACCATGCACTTATCGAGATCGGATCACTTGAAAATGCGAGCTCTGGATTTATTACCGGCTATCCGGAAGTAACTCCGAAAATGGGGTTCTGTCCGGATGGGCTACAATCGTTCCCTTACTCAAATCCCGGCCGGATTCGGTTGCTTTCCGGGGCGAAGTTTCGGCATAGAGAAGGCTAGCGACGATTCGTTTCGCTGGCATCGCACGGGTGTCAAGATTTGGGTGAGAAAGTTGGAGGTGTGGCGTAGATCGCCGGCCCCAGTAGCTCCATATCGTACTTCGCAAATAGACCGCCCAGTTCCGCTCTGTCCACAAGCGGGCTTTTCGCGATAACTTTGAACAACTCGTCGAAGAACCCTTCGAATCCTCCGGGCTGGAGCATGATGATCACCCTGCCTTCGTCCTCGCTGGTATTCGCCCAGCGGTGCGAGAGACGTCGCGGTGCACGGA
>Ga0181522_10002226_pt1 | contig 11178 bp, 13 predicted proteins | sample PEATcosm2014_Bin_27_FD_121103 | JGI IMG/M metagenome (GOLD analysis project Ga0181522, IMG submission 121103) | Peatland microbial communities from MTU Mesocosm Facility, Houghton, MI, USA - PEATcosm2014_Bin05_10_metaG | ecosystem: Environmental > Terrestrial > Soil > Wetlands > Peat | place...
GCCTCCTGGACCGCGCTACTGCGCGGCAGGAAGTCGAGAGAGGCGCTTGTCGCTGTGGCCGACGCTTCTGCGTTCGTCGATCCCCCGGCCGCCGAGGTTCTCTCCGATGCGCCGCCGGATCGACATGCGCAGCTACAGATGATCTCCCTGGCCGATGACTATCTCAACCAGATTATTCCCCGATTGCCGAACTTCTTCGCTCGGCGCACGACGGTCGAATACGATGAAACGCCGCAGTTCGACCACGGAGACGGCCACTTCACGCGCGCCGAGCCGCTGCATGTGGTCGAGACCTCGAAAACCACCGTGCTCTACCGCAATGGCGCCGAAGTGGAGGCCAGACCGTCGCGTCAGGAAAAAGCGTCCCAATGGCAGGTGGTGTATGGAACCTTCGGGCCCGCGCTCCGTGCGGTTAAGGGCGTGCTGGCCGATCCCGCCGACCTCACGTGGAGCCGTTGGGAGAAAGACGCTGGCGGGGGACGGCGCGCCGTCTTTCGTTATGAGGTCCCGGTCTCAGCCTCGCAGTTTCGCACCGGAGGCTGCTGTCTTCCCGATGGCCAGGGAACCGGGGGCTTCAGCACCATACCCGGTTATCACGGCGAAATCGCCATCGACCCGGCGAGCGGAGCGATCCTCCGGGTGGAAGCCCGTGCAGAGCTCGAAGGATTCGTGCCCATCGATCGCTCCGACGTGATGGTCTCCTACGGCCCGGTGACGATTGGGGACAAGGTCTATATCTGTCCGCTGCGGAGCGTCAGCATCTGGCGGGCTCGTTCGGTCACCGAACGGGCGGAATGGAATCAGGGGTTCCGCGACTGGGGGCCGTACGCGACAAAGGTCATCGAATTTCGCTTTGACGATTACCACATCTTCCGCGCGAATGTGCGCATGTTGCCGAACGTTACGCCTGCGCACGGGGAGGAGCCGCAGTGAGCGCCCCGTGAGGGCGTTTCTGTGAGGCTGTAGCCGGGAGTTGGAGCTGGGAGGCAGGAGCCTGGTTACGGCTGTATGCGGAATCGGCTAAAAACGTATCGTTCGACAAATAGGACTAATTTTGTTGTATATGGCTGTTTTGGGAAACGGGGCGATGCGGCAGAGGTTCGCCGGATGCCGTCGTGGAGCGGACTTCCGGAGGCGGAGCGCTGGCAGATTCTGGCATTTGTGAAAAACAGCTGGCGGCCGGGAGCGGGGAGCTGGGTGCTGGGAGCCGGAAGCAGGTCAGCTAAAAAGCGGTTAGCGTGCAGGAAAGGGGTGCTGTCCGAGGAAGGTCTTTCTCTTCGAGATCGGGGCTTCTGACCGGTTTAGTAAAGAACAATCATGTCCGGGCGAGAAGAGCCGATTTGACAGATTACCGATGGTGGGCGGGGGATGGTCTCCGATTGCTGCTTGCACCTGATACTTTGGGATGGGCTAAAAGCCCGGCAGGTTTTGAAGGGGCACGGCTTTTTCAGCCTTGCCGTACACGGCCTCAAATGAATTGGGCTTGAAGCGTCTGCATGAGAACCCAGTCTTTTCGGCACGACTGAAGTCGTGCCCCTTCACAACGGCGGCTTAATCAGAGCTTCCTTAGTTCGGAGCTGGCTCCTGGCTTTCGCGATCCGTTTCCGACTTCCGGGCCGGGATTTCGTCAAAATCCAGCCCCTGGTCTGGCATAATCACGCAACGATGATGCGCCTCCTGCGAGTTGCACCTCTGCTGCTGCTGCTCCTGTGGAGTATCGGGGCAAGCTCCGCCGACACCGAGCGCCGGCCGGGGCCGTATGTGACGCAGTGCGCGGGCGTGACGCTGCGCGCGCACTACATGGCGGAGGCTGGAACCGACGCAGGGCCGGGATTCTCTTTTCACATCGAAAACAAAACGGCAAAGGACATTCGCCTCGAGATGCCGGTGCCCTCGAGCGCGCACTGGTACGCGCGCGTGGGCAGCCGCTGGCTGTGGCGCGCGTCGGCCGGGCGGGGCGGGGCGCTGGTGAACGCGCTGATTGAAAACGGGCCGATGTTCGCCTGGCAGCCGGCGACGGCTCCGGAGCACCCGGAGTATCTGACCGTGGCCGCGCGCGGGTCGCAGGACTGGGTGGTGCCCATGCGCGACGATCCGGCGATCCAGTATCGTCCCAGCTGTGCACGGTGCAATTACCCCGGCGAGCGCGAGTATCAGGCGATCTTCGCCTACGCGTATCTCCCCAATGCGGAAGAACATGCGCCGGAATTGCTGCGCTGCGGGCTGCGTTCGGCCCCGGTACCCATGCCGCCGGTGGCGCTCAAGTCGACATCTTTCGAGACGCACTAATTTTTTAGTTGCTGCGTCTTCAGCAAAAAATCCTCGTCTGTTTGCGTGAAAGGGAGAGGGACACCGCCGCAACACCGCTACGCAACACGACACCCGCGAGCGGGTTGGAAAACGCAACAGGAGGAAGGAAAAGCAACTCGATGAAAAACCAACTATTCGCAATTGCACTCGGCGGAGTGCTCGCAATCAGTGCGAACGCCGCCCTCTACGCGCAGGAACAGGCCCCGGAGACTGCAGGCCCGCGGCAGGGCCAGTGGGGCCACGGTCGCGGGCATTACATGGACCCGGACCGGCAACTGGCGCATTTGACCAAAACGCTGAATCTGAGCGCCGACCAGCAGGCGCAAATCAAACCGATTCTGCTGGACCGGCAGCAGAAGATGCAGTCGCTGTTCCAGGATCAGAGCCTGGCGCCGCAGGACCGTCACAGCAAAGCGATGGCGATCCGGCAGGACACAACCACGCGGCTGGAAGCAACACTGAACGATCAGCAGAAAGCCCAGTTTGAAGAGATGCGCGCGAAAATGCAGGCGCACCGGCATCACGGAATGGGTGGCGAGAACCAGTCCACCCCCAGGAGCGCTCCGCAGCCTGAATAATCGCTCACCAGGTGCGAAACGCAGGGCCGCCGGGCATGCATGCCGGCGGCGTTCCTGATTTTGTGACAGCTATTGTTACGAATTGACTCGATCCGTAACCGAGACTGTTACAAATCAGATCCGAAGCTCCATAAAGACATTGGCCCGCTCATATTTCGAGTCATGCAGCGGCCCGGGCAGGTGGCGAAATCCGAGCTGCTCGTACAGATGAATCGCCGCCGCGGCTTTTGTGTTCGATTCGAGATAAAGGCGACGAGCGCCCATCTGGCGTGCCACACTGATGGTGAACTGCAAGAGCTTGCGGCCCACTCCGCCACCGCGCGCCGACTCCGACACAGTCATCTTGGCCAATTCGAATTCGCCGGGTGCGATCGCAATGAGGGCGCAGCAGCCGATCGCCTCGCCCGCGGCCTCGGCGATGCAGATCTGGCCGCCGCCGGCGAGGATGTGCTTCCTCGGGTCGCTGATGATCTCGCGATCCGCCGGCTCGATGGTGAAGAACTTGCTGATCCAGTCTTCGTTGAGACGAAGGAAGGCCGCCTCGTCGCCGGGACGAAAGGTGCGATAGAGGACTTCGTTGAGACGCGGCTGCTCCATGAGCGCAGGGTAACAACGAAAGCGAGGATGAGCGATGTACCGCGCAGCGAACTGCACAAGATTCTCAGCGAGTGGCTGTTAGTGCGCAGGCGGCGCGCCGGAGACGACCGTAGCGCCCGCCTGTTGCTGTGCGTCGGTGTGGAACTTTTTGTAGTCGTTGTCAGTGACCTGAACGTTGGCGCGGAAGCCGAAGATGCCCACGGCGTGGGCGATCAGGTAGACGTTGGCGCCGGTCGGCAGCCACAGCTCGTTGTTGATCAGCTTTTGGTCGAAGGTGAGATTGCTGCCCTTGTTCAGCGAGAAGAGGCCAAAGCCGCCGTGGACATTATCGGTGAGCTGGGCGACGAGGCGGCGCACCTGGCGATCCCGTTCGTCGATATAGCAGGTACCGGTGGTGTGGCGGGCGGCCTCTTCGGCGATGTTGCGGGCTTTCGCGTGTGGATCACCGACGAAGTCGAAGACGATGGTGCTGCGGTTGTCGAGCATTTCCCGGCGCGGGCTGGAAACTTTGGCCATGGCGAGGATGCGGCTGACGCTGATGACGATTTCGCCGTTGGGAGCCTGGCCAGGCGGAGTCTGCTGCGCCTTTTCGACGTATTTTGTAACCCGGTCGGCTTCTTTCTTCTCCTCGTCGGGGGTCAGCTCCTTGCCGTCCTTCTTCATCAGCCGGCGGACCTCGTGCGTGTTCACGAAGAAGATTTCGAATTCATAGCTTTCGGTCTTCTTCACGCTGCCGTTTTTGTTCAGCTCCTGGCTGACCTGGATTTCATGGAAGGTGTAGTTTTCCTGGACGGATTCCATTTGCTTCTGGTGCTGGCGGACCTGGTCCATGAGGGTGGGGATGTCGGGCAGGGGAGGCGCCGGCGACTGCGCCAGCGCGCGGGGCGAAGCGCCGGCGGCGAGCGGCAGCAGGAGAGCAACGAGAAACCGCCCCGGATTGGGGAGAAGGCGCGGCACGTTTGTTCGTAAGCGGATCATAGCGTAACCTGTCCCCACTCCGGGTCAAGCCCGAGTGGAAGGAGTTCAACGGGATGCTGCGGTTGCTGCTGAAGTGGCTGTTGTATGCCTTTACTCTGCTGGTTACGGCGCGGGTGGTGCCGGGGTTCCATATCAGGGGCTTCGCGGCGGCGCTGGTGGCTGTGTTGGTCATTGGGCTGCTGAACGCGACGCTGGGATTACTGCTGAAGCTCATCACGCTGCCGCTCGGGGTTCTGACCCTGGGGTTGTTCTTCCTGGTGATCAACGCATTCATCCTGAAACTGGCCGGCAATGTTGTGCCCGGGTTCTATGTTGCGACGTGGAGCGCGGCGCTGATCGGCGCGCTGGTGCTGGCGCTCCTGCATATGCTCCTGTCGCTCCTCCTGGACAAGAAGGATTAGGACGAGCCAGGATCGGGAAGATTGCGGGCGGCTACAATGAACAACATGCCGCCCGATAGCCCCTCCCGCCGCCGGCAGAAAGCTCCGCCGCCCGGCGATACCGGACAGGAAGCCCTCTATCTGCGCTCGCTGAGCGAGCGTCAGGTGCAGGTGCATGTGAAGCTGCAGGACGGCGAAACCGTCACCGGATGGATTGAATATTTCGACGATCGCATGATCCGGCTCACGCGCACGGGCAAGCCGAATCTGTTCATCTACAAACATCAGATTCGGACCATCAGCGAACACGGCCGCGAGGGACGGCGCCGGCCTCGCCCCGATTCGGGCGCAGAGGCCGGGGGCGAGGACAGCCAGTGACGACAGCCCAGAATGCGTTTGGGGTAGCGGAGCGCGTTCCGCAACAGCTCACAACCGCCGCGCGGGCGGCAGAGATTGCCGTGGAAGCGGGAGCGCTGATCCGCGGATACTTCGAGCGCGGGGTGGCGACCGAGTACAAGGGCGACGTCGATCTGGTGACGGAAGCGGATCGGGCGTCGGAGCGGCTGATCACGGAACGGCTGACGGCGGCGTTTCCTGAGCACGGCATTTACGGCGAAGAGGGCGCACGGCAGCGGATCGACAGCGACTACCGGTGGTATGTCGATCCTCTGGATGGAACGACGAACTTCGCGCACGGATTCCCGGTGTACTGCGTCTCGCTGGGGCTGGAGCATCGCGGGGCGGAAGTGAGCGCGGGCCGGGACGGAGAGCTGGTTGCGGGTGCGATTTACGATCCCATGCGCGACGAGTTGTTCACGGTGGAGAGGGGCAGGGGCGCGTGGCTGAACGGGCGGCGGATTCGGGTGTCAGCGATCCGACACCTGGCCGAGGCGCTGCTGGCGACGGGATTCCCGAGCCGCAAGCGTCACACGAGCCCGAATATCCATTTCTACCAGGAGCTGACGCTGCGATCCCACGGTGTGCGGCGGGCGGGATCGGCCGCGCTGGATCTCGCGTACACGGCGTGCGGGCGCATCGACGGCTTCTGGGAGTTCTTTCTGAACCCCTGGGATACAGCGGCCGGCGCGTTGATGGTCGAAGAGGCGGGCGGGCGGATCACGCGGTTCGACGGTGCGCCTTATCGGCTGGACAGCAGCGAGGTGCTGGCGACGAACGGGTTGCTGCACGAGGAGCTGATCGCTTTTTTCGCCGATATGTTCGCGGGGCGCAACCTTCATCCGATTCCGACGCCGGCGGAATTTGCCGCGGCGCGGGCGAACCGGCCGAGCTGAAATCAGGCGAACGCCGCAATCGGGTCCCACGTTCCCAAAGTCATTTTCCTGCATGCCGCGCTTGTTTGCGCGCCGTCGTCCCCTGCTAGAATGATCGGTTGTTACTCCGACTCTGAAGAGGAATTCATGGCCTACGTGATTGCGGAACCCTGCATTGGCACCAAGGACACGGCGTGCGTGGATGCGTGCCCGGTGGACTGCATCCATCCGAAGAAAGACGAGGCGAAGCACGGCGAATCCGATCAGCTTTTCATCGATCCGGTGGAGTGCATCGACTGCGGCGCGTGTGTGCCGGTGTGCCCGGTGTCGGCCATCTTCGCGGCCGACGATCTGCCGGAAAAGTGGCAGGATTACACGGCGAAGAACGCGGCCTTCTTCGGCCGCTGAGGTTCCCGCCGCAAGAGTGGACGCGTGGCGGCCCGCGCGGCGCGTCCGGAAGGCCATTGGCTGCCCCATCTTTCCTTCCTGGCTGGAAGCAACCCCACCCTTCTGAAGCGCGTCGAAGAGCCATACCGCTTTTTCCCCCGGAAAAGTTTTGCCTATGAGCCTGACTGCGCAGAAGATCACGAACAGCAGAGCCCCTGGAGCGCCCCCTCATGGAACAATTATCAACAAGGAAAGGTTTGTCCTGATGGCCGGACCGACACAGCCGCGACCGGCGAACCAGCACGTGCGGCGCAACCCTCCGATTGCGGGGGAGCAGGAGGCGATCGAACGGGCCCGCGAGGGCGACGGGCGCGCGTTTGAAACCCTGTATGCGATGCACAAGCGGCGGGTGTACTCGCTGTGCCTGCGCATGCTGGGCAATGTGGCGGAAGCCGAGGACCTGACCCAGGAAGCATTCCTGCAGCTCTACAGAAAGATCGGCACGTTTCGCGGGGATTCGGCGTTCTCGACGTGGCTGCACCGGCTGGCGGTCAATGTAGTGCTGATGCATCTCCGCCGCAAGGGGCTGCCCCAGGTATCGCTTGAGGAAACGCTGGAGCCGGCCCAGGACGATGGACCGCGCAAAGATATAGGGGCAAGGGATTTAACGCTGTCGGGATCGATCGACCGGGTGACCCTGGAGCGGGCCATCGAGAATTTGCCGCCTGGATACCGGCTGGTTTTTGTGCTTCACGATGTGGAAGGGTATGAGCATAATGAGATAGCGGAGATGCTCGATTGCTCCATTGGGAACAGCAAGTCGCAGCTGCACAAGGCGCGCATGAAACTGCGGGACCTGCTGCGAACGGGCCAGCGGAAGGAGCAGATCGCGTGATTGTGATGCGCTCCCTGGACAAAACCATGACCTGCAGCGAATTTCAGGACGCGCTCCCCGAGTTGTTCGAGTCGCAGAGCGATCTGGCCGGACACGAGCATCTGAAGAACTGCGAGAACTGCGCGGCTCTGGTGAGGGACCTCGAATACATTGCGTCGCAGGCGCGGCTGCTGCTGCCCATTCAGGATCCCAGCCCGGCGGTGTGGGATCACATTCAGCAGGCCATCCGGCAGGAGAAGCCAGAGCCGCCCGCTCCCGCAGCCAGGAAATAACCGCGGTTACGGCCCGTCCGCCTTCATATAATCAGCAACAGCATGAGCGGCCCGGCTGGCATTCCGGCAAAACCATCGCGCATCATCCTGACCGGCTTCATGGGCGCGGGCAAGACGACTGCCGGCGCACTGCTGGCCCGGCGTCTGGGATGGAATTTTTGGGACTCGGATTTTCTGGTGGAAGCACGCGCGGCCATGACCATCGCGAACATCTTCGAGCGGCGGGGTGAAGCGGCGTTTCGGGATCTCGAAGCCGAGGTGATTCGCGAAGCCGGCAACGCCGATCCCGGGGAGCATTTCGTTCTTGCTTTGGGCGGGGGCGCAGTGGAGCGAGCCGAGACGCGGGATTTTCTGGCCTCGCTGGCGGATACTCTGGTGATTTTTCTCGAGGCTCCGCTGGAGACGATGATCGCCCGCTGTGCCGCACACGAAAATGCGCAGGTGCGGCCGGTTCTGGCGGACCGCGCGCGTCTGGCCGAGCGCTGGCAGCAGCGCCTGCCGTGGTACCGCCAGGCGCACCTGACCGTCCAGACCGATGGGCTTTCGCCTGAGCAGGTCGTGGAGCGCATCCTGCATAAGCTGGAAGCGGTGCGGCCCGAACCCACCGGCGAGGCGCGCGTCTCTTTCGGCACGCGCGGCAAGACCGGAGCGCGCGCATGACCACTGCAGTGAGACCGATGGATCCGCGCAGCATTGTGCTGTTCGCCTTCGGCGTAGGCATCGCGCTTTATCTGGCATGGATGCTGCGCGATGTGCTGGTGGTGATCTACGTCAGCGCGTTGTTTGCGGTGGTGCTGATGCCGCTGGTACGCGGTGTGATGAAACTGCACATCAGGAGATGGCACCCCGGACGGGGTATGGCGGTGTTCCTGATTGTGTTGCTCACGGTGGGTAGTCTCAGCGCGTTTTTCGCCTTCGCCCTGCGGCCCGCCTTTTTCGACCTGCGGACATTCATCGGGGAACTGCCAGGCCGAGGGCCCCAGATTTTTGCCCGCATCCAGCAGATTCCGCTGCTGCGCGACGTCAATCTGGAAGCATTGCAGGAGAAAATCCAGGACCTCACTGCCAATTTCGCCAGCTATGCATTCCGTTTCGCCGGAAACTGGGCGGCGACGATGGTGCGGGTGATCACCGGCATCGTGCTGACCGTGTATTTCATCATTGAAGGCGACGAAGCCTATGGCTGGTTTCTCTCCCTGTTCCCTGTAGAGCGGAGGCTGCGTCTGGATCAGACGCTGGCGCGCGCCTCGATTCGCATGGGGCGCTGGCTGCTGGGCCAGGGCACTCTGATGCTCATTCTCGGAGTCCTCAGCGCCATCGTCTTCCGTCTGCTGCATGTCCGCTACGCTTACGCACTGGGCGTGATCATGGGGCTGTTCAATCTCGTGCCCGTGGCGGGCGCCCTGGTCTCGGTTTCGGTGGTGGTTCTGGTGGCGGCACTCGATTCCTGGGGTCGCGTGGTCGGCGTGCTTATCTTTTACTTCTTGTACCTGCAGATCGAAAATACGTGGCTGGTGCCGAAGATCATGCGCACCCAGGTGGACCTCGCCGGGCTGACCATTCTGATCGCATTGCTGATCGGCACGTCTCTGGCGGGAATTATCGGAGCCATGGTCGCTGTCCCGACGGCGGTACTACTCGCCGTTCTGCTGGAGGAGTATGCAGTGCACGATGAGGCCATCATCGCCGAGCCGCGCGCGGTGGACGCGCCGGTGGTGTCCTCGAAGTAGAGCACCGGTCAGCGGATTATTCCATTGCCCCGGCGCGTGAGGTTCGCTGCAACCTTCAATAGAAGTCTTCCCGGAGCTGTCTGGAGCTTTTGGGATACAGGAAACTTCCATAGTGCTGGAATTTTCGTGGGTGCGAGCGCTGGCCACGGATATTCGACGTTGTCGGGCCTTCTGCCTCCGTCATCCACCTGCGGGTGAAGGAGGTCTATTTCCCTGCACAAATCCCGAATCTGCTCGGCATGCGGGGGCTGTTCAAGGCCAGCCTGACGCCAGGAGCGGGAAATGACCTGGGGAAGGACTTTGGCTACGACCTGATGCCGCGATCTCAATTCTTCTGATCTGGAATCCGGCCCCCAAAGATAGGCTTTGCAAAGTTTCTCCAGCCACATTTGCAAATAGTGAAGCCGGTGACACTGCGGCAGCGAAGTCTTACAAAGCGACTCATAGGCATCGAGATCCGACCGAGCCTGTATCAGAAACGACTGACTCAGGGTCATCGTCAGGCGCTGGCCGGGTAAAGGGTGTCCCCAAGGCGCCAACCGCTCGGCAGACGCAAACGTCCTGAACGAATCTTCCGGAATTCGTCTTCCGTGACTTCAACGATGACGGACGGGTACGGAATCTCCGGGGGATCCGCCCCAAACCCGACCGGTACGATCCCGGACGAAGGGGTCTTCGGATTTACCTCGAGCAGCTTTACCGGCTCGTCCGACTGTGTCTCGCTGTCGGCGACGATTCGGACGACCCGTGTGATGTCCGGATCGAACTTTCGGTGCGCCTCCGCAAGTACCTTCGCCACTTTGTTCCTGTCGGAGCTCTTAGCCATGCTGACCATCCACCATCAATATTAACAGCCGATTCCGCTCTGCTCGTCAGCCCCGTCCGCGGCCTTGTATCATAGGAATTCGCTGTGTTTTGGTTCGCCGGAATCCCGACTCTCCATGATTTCTTCAGCAAACTATAACTTTGGCCGCGCAGGAATCCGATGGCTGTGAGTTCCGCCCGGTCCGGAGTTGAGCCCGTCCTCGTGCCGCTGGAGCCGCGTAGCGGCGCCGCACCGCATCTGAATCCGCATCCGCATCTGCACGCGCCGCGCGCGGGCGAGACCGCGTCGCTGCTGGTGGATTATCGCGAGCTGTTCAAGCTGCGCGTGACGCTGATGGTCACCCTCACCGGATGGGCGGGTTTTTATCTGGGGTCGATGCGCTCGGGGATCAGCAGCATGCAGCCGGGTTTGGTGGAGACGCTGCTGGGTATTGCCGTGGTTTCCTCAGGCGCGGCCGCGCTGAATCAGGCCATCGAGCGGAAGCTGGACGCGAAGATGCTGCGCACTGCGAACCGGCCCATAGCGGTGGGGCGCATTAGTCTGGCGCACGGCATCGCGGTCGGGCTGCTGGCCATTATTGCGGGAACCCTCTGGCTCACGCATGAGACCAATGTCACTACCGGCGGCCTGACGCTGCTGACCGCGTTTCTCTATGTTGCTGTGTATACGCCGCTGAAGCGCTTCACGACGCTGGCGACTTTTGTCGGGGCGTTTCCCGGAGCGATGCCGCCGCTGCTGGGCTGGACCGCGGCGCGCGGTTTGATCGAGTGGCAGGGCGTGGCCCTTTTCGCCATTCTTTTCGTCTGGCAGTTCCCCCACTTTATGTCGATCGCGTGGCTGTACCGCGAGGATTATGCGCGCGCCGGCATTCGTATGTTGCCGGTCGCGCAGCCGGATGGCTGGTCCACGGCGCTGGAGGCGCTGGTCTACGCGGTGTTGATGATTCCTGCCAGC
>Ga0181522_10002227_pt1 | contig 11177 bp, 6 predicted proteins | sample PEATcosm2014_Bin_27_FD_121103 | JGI IMG/M metagenome (GOLD analysis project Ga0181522, IMG submission 121103) | Peatland microbial communities from MTU Mesocosm Facility, Houghton, MI, USA - PEATcosm2014_Bin05_10_metaG | ecosystem: Environmental > Terrestrial > Soil > Wetlands > Peat | place...
CACGTCCTAATTGAGTTGCCCGGCCAAGCGGTGGTGGCGGACGATCGCGGCGTGGATGAAATGTGGATGCTGGACGAGCTGGCGCACGCGGGCGCTGAGCACCTCGACGAGAAGTTCATCGCGGGTTTTGACCGCAAACAGGGGTACCCGGACCCGGCGGCGGACATCGCCGCGTTCACAGCGCTCGGACTCGACGGCACATCGACCGTCGTCGACCTTGGCGCCGGGACCGGGCAGTTCGCGATCCCGGCCGGACGGCGGTTCGGCCGGGTGATCGCGGTGGACGTGTCTGCCGCGATGCTCGCCGCCTTGCGGGCCAAGGCCGGGGACAAGGCCGGGGACAAGGCCGGGGACAAGGCGAACGCCACGCCCGGCGGAGCCGGCCTGGAGTGCGTGCGCGGCGGGTTCCTCAGCTACTCCCCCGGCGGGCCCGTCGACGGCGTCTACACCCGCAACGCGCTGCATCAGGTGCCCGACTTCTGGAAGGTGATCGCGCTGCGCCGCATCGCGGACATGCTCCGCCCGGGCGGGGTGCTGCGCCTGCTTGACCTGGTCTTCGACTTCGGCCCGGAGGAAGCGGACGCGGTCTTCGGCGACTGGTTCGCGCACGCGGCGGCCAACCCGGCCGACGGCTACACCGCCGCCGACTACGCGGAGCACATCCGCACCGAGTACAGCACCTTCCGCTGGCTCCTCGAACCGATGCTCGCCGCGACCGGCTTCGAGGTCACCGACGTCAGCTACGAGCGCCGCCTCTACGGCGCCTACACCTGCGTCAAGACCGGTGTCAGCCCGGTGACACCCGGCCCGGCGGATCAGTAGGCAATTCCGCGCAACGCGAAGGATTCGCACCCGAGGTAGGAAAAGCTCGCCTGACGCGAGCTTTTCCTACCTTCGGCACAGGGCCTTCGCGTTGCCCGGAATCTTCCCGTTAACCGCAACGGCGCAAAACGGGCAGAGCGCAATCTCTGTCACGTGGGTCTCGTGGGACTCCAGCTGTAGATCGTTGATCTTGCCAACCGGCACCGCGTTCGTACGATGTCAGCCACGAGTGCCAGCGAGGCGGTCCAGGGTGGCCAGGGCCTCCGCGGGAAGCTTGACCGAGCCCGCGGCGATGTTCTCCGCGAGGTGGCCGGGGTTGGCGGTGCCGGGGATTAGCAGCGTGCTGTCGTAGTGCGCGAGCTGCCAGGCCAGGCCGACTTGCGCGGGGGTGACGCCGAGTTCGGCGGCGATGGCGGTCACGGCAAGATCGTCGGTCACGTTGGGCAGCCCGAGGACGCCGCCCGCGCGGAGCGGGCAGAACGGGACCCACGCGATCGCGTGCGCGCGGCATACGTCAAGGACGGGCTCGGCGGTCCGGTCGAGGACGCTGTAGGAGTTCTGCACGCACGCGATCCCGGCCGGCCGCGCCTGGCGGAGCTGGGCGGCGGAGACGTTGCTGAGCCCGATGCCGCCGATCTTGCCCGCGTCGCGCAGCGCGGTCAGCTCCGCGAGCTGGTCGTCAAGTTCGACCAGTTGCTCCCCCGAAGCGATGATGCCCGGCCCGGCGTCCACGCGCCGCAGGTTGACTACGCCTACCCGCTCGACGCCGAGCGCGCCGAGGTTAGCCTCGACTTGCGCGCGCAGCTCCGCGGGCCGCTGCGCGGGGACGAGCTTGCCGCGGGCGTCCCGGTCGGCCCCGACCTTGGTTACCAGCACCAAGGCGGGCGGGTAGGGCGCCAGCGCGGCCCGGATCAGGGCGTTGCAGGCGCCGTAGAACTGCGCGGTGTCAATGTGGTTGACGCCCGCGTCCGCCGCCTGGCGCAGGATGGCGACCGCCGCGTCGGCGTCCATCGGCCGGCGCTCCAGCTGCATTGCCCCGAAGCCAATGCGGGCCACCGGGTGTCCGGCCAGCGCAGCGGTGCCGCCGGGGGCCGGCTGCGCGAGGTCCATTGCCGTCATTGAAAGCTCCTCCGAGCGAATTGCCGTACCCTGGTAAGCGAACCGGAGGTTCCTCCGGTTCATGAAGGAGCATAACAGATAACCGGAGGATCCTCCGAATAATGCCGGACCAGGAATCAGGCAGGCGCCCGCGCGCCGACGCCGAGCGCAACCGGAACCGCCTGCTCGACGTGGCGCGGGTCGCGTTCGCGAGCGGGCAGGACCCAGTGACCCTGGATCAGCTCGCCCGGGACGCGGGCGTCGGGATCGGCACCCTCTACCGGCACTTCCCGACCCGGGAGGCACTGGTCGAGGCGCTGTACCGCAAGGAGCTCGCCGACCTGTGCGCGAGCGCCGCCGACCTGCTGCAGACGCACGCCCCCGCGGCCGCGCTGCGCGCCTGGATGGACCGGTTCGCCGACTACGTGGCGGCCAAGCGGGAGATGGCGGACGCCTTGCGGGCCGTCCTCGCCGCCGGCACCGTCACCGTGTCCCAGGCCCGCGCGGAGCTCACCACGGCGGTAAGGACCATCCTCGACGCCGGCGCGACCACCGGGGAACTGCGCGCTGACGTCCGCCCCGAGGATGTCGTCGCCCTGATCGTCGGGGCCTTCACCGCCACCTCGCTGGCGGGCGGGCAAGAGCAGCTAGAGCGCATGCTTGACCTGCTCATGGACGCGATCCGGGTGAGCACGCGGAAGCAGGGCGCGGAAGCCCGGCCGTAGGGCCGCGCCGCGCAGGCGCTCCAGGGTGACGCGGGAGTTCCACAGGCTTACCGGGTTGACCGCGACCCACAGGCGGCGGCGCAGCCGCAGGTTCGACGTTGCCGCGCGCCTGGCGGCCGTGACGAGCTGCCAGACCCCAGCGACCGCCGCGTCGTCCGGATCCCCCGGGCCGAAGACGGCCGCATCGGAGGCCACCGCCACCGCTTTCGCCTCCGGCAGGCCGTGCGCCTCGGCCTGCGCGGCGAACTCCCTGCGGGTCAGGACCGAAGCGCGTCCGCCGGCCGGCGCGATGCCGAGATCACGGCCGAGGTCGACCAGCTCACGCCAGGCCCCCGCGACCCGGGCCGACGGCGGCCCGGTTGACTGCCGCCGACGGCGGCGGGCCGTCTTCAGCGCGATCAACATGGCTCCCAGTGCCGCCACGGCGAGCACGGGCGTGCCCGCGTACTTCAGCAGGACGAGCACGATCGCGGGAATGGCGAACCCCGTCCCTGACGGCGGCGGCGCCGTCCGGGAGACCGTGCTGCTCGAGTTGGCCGCCGCGACCGGCGCGGCGTCGCTGCGCCGGGGCGGGACAACCTTGACCGGCTGGGGCGGCGGAGTGACCTGCTGCGTCTGTAGCTGCGGGCTCTTGGTCCCGGTGAACTGGCTAGCGGGCAGCGTCGCCCAGCCGTACTCGGCCGTGTCGAGCTCGACGTCGGCGCGCACGTCCTTGCCGTACACGGTGCCGTTCGCTTCCACGGTGCCGTCGAGGCTGACCCGGGCGGGGACGCCGACCGCGTTGGCGAGCAGCGCCATCGCGGCGGCGTACTGCTCGTCGTCCCCGATGATCTCCTTGCCCTCAAGGAAGGAGGTGAGCCGTCCGGAGCCGTGCCCGGCGGCGATCACGCTCTGCGCGCCGCCCCCGTTGCTGTACCGGCCGTTGTCCCGCAGGTACGTGGCGAGCGCGAGGACCTTGCCCATGGGAGTGGTGGCGGTCGCCGAGTGCGCCTGCGCGAACGCCTGGACCGCGGCGGGGATCACGATGGACGCGGCGGGCGTGCCTTCCGGGCTGGCGGTCGCGAGGGCGGCGGCGGCGGGCGTGGTCACGGCCGCCGCGCTGACCGTGTAGCGCAGGCCGGCCGGCACTCCGTCGGGAATGATCCCCGTGGTGGTGGCGACGTTGAAGCGGAGCGCGGCGGCGGCCTGGGCGCTCCCCGCCCCGGTGAACGAGAACCCGGTCGTGTCGGCCAGGTCGGGCAGCCACGGCTGGTCGTAGGCGGGCTGGATGGTGATCGTCGCGGTGCGGGTCGGGCCCGGGATCGCCCCGGGCAGCAGCGCCCCGACCCGCTGGTAACCGCTGAACGACGAGCCCGCCGCCGCGTTGGCGACGCCCCAGGAAAGCCCGTCGTAGGCGTCCATCGCCGCAATGCGCACCCGGCTGCCGGCCGGCAGCCCGGTGGTGGCGAGCAGTTCCTCGGCGTAGACGCTGAGGCCGGCCGGGACGTCCTGGGTGTAGTCGCGGAACCCGGCGAGCGGACTCGGGTAGGCGCTGACGTCGAACGGCGGCGCGACGTAGAGCACGACGCGCTGGTGGGCCCGCGCACCGGGCAGGCGCGGGCCGATGACCGTGGCGCCCGCGGCCGCCACCGCGAGCACCGCGGCGGCCGCGCCGATCCGCTGCCAAGGACGCTGCCGGCCGAGGGTGGTGCGCACGGCCGCGCCACGCTGCTGGCGCGCCGCCGCCCAGGCGAGCACCACCGCCGCGAATCCGGCGCCCTGGAGCACGGCGGCGGTCGGCTGCGCCGCGCCGAACAGGATGGACAGCGCGACCACGGCGGCGGGCGCGGCGGCGGGCGCTACCGCCAGCCTGGTGCGGCGCGCGAGCGCGTGCCCGGCCACGCCGCTGAACAGGCCGAGCAGGTACGGCAGCACGAGCAGCCCGGCGGTGCGGCCGACCGGCCGGGCGGTGGTCAGCAACTGCGTCCAGCCGGAGACCGCCACGTTCGCGACCGTCCTGAGCACTGGCAGGCTCACCGTGCCGGTCTGGCTGACAACGCCGCCGAAGAGCAGGAACGCCAGGACGCTGACGGCGACGACGGCGACGAGCGGCACCTTGGCCCGCTCGCCGACGTGGCTGAGCAGGAGGCCGAGCACTACCCCGGCCGCCCCGGCCACGAGGTACCCGTGACCGCCGTAGGCGGGGCGGAAGCCGACAATGCCGATCATGGTGAGCGCGACGATCGCCGCGAAGTCAACAACCTCATCACGGCCAGGGATGACCGGGGCCGCCGACCGCTTCGTCCGTCCGCTGGTGTCATTGGCGGGATAGGTAACCGATGCCATGTCACACGCTCCCCAAGCAGCTTTTCGTCGGCGCGGGCGGGCCTGATACGATCGCGGTTTTTGCGATCAGGCCCGCCCGCACCGACATCGGGGGGTACGGGGGGTCGTCCCCCCGTGGGCCAACAGCCATGTCACACGCTCCCCGCGGTTAGCAGTCCCGGCAGGTCGGTGAGGCCGCGCAGCGCGAGCACGGTCAGGTCGCCGGAGCGGTTGAGCCCCGGCGGCGCGTCCGGCTCGCAGCGCAGCGCGATTACCCGGACGTCCGGGCCGAAGCGCACGGCCGCGCCCTTGAGGGTGCGGAACGGGATGACGCTGCCGGTGAGCAGCATGAGGACCGTCGTGTCACGGGCCAGCCGGTAGGCGCGGCCGGCCAGCGTCGGCAGGTCCTGGCCGGCGTCGGCGAGCGTGCCCCGGGCGAGGGTGTCGAGGATCCGGTGCTGTGAGGCGGCGGTGACCGCGTGGCTGGCCGCGACCAGGCAGACGTCCTGCTGATCCTTGACGGCGCGCACGCAGATCGAGCCGGCCACGCTCATCGCGAGCTCAAACTCGTCCTCGGTGCGGTAGCTTGCCCGCGCCCCGTCTACGACGACGGCGAGCTGGGAGCGCCGGGTGTCCTGGAACTGGCGGACGAGGAGCCGGCCGGCCTTGGCGGTCGACCGCCAGTGCACGTGCCGCCAGTCGTCGCCGGTGACGTAGTCGCGCAGCGTGTGGAAGGCGAGGTCGCTGGTGGACAGGTCGCGGGTGGCCTGGCCTTCCAGGTCACGCTGGAGGCCGGGGGTGAGCGAGTCCAGGCCGATGATCTTCGGGTGCACGAACAGCTCGACGGTGGTCTGCTCGACGGCGTCCCGGCGGAGCAGGCCGAGCGGGTCGGTTCGCACCGCGCTCGGCGGCCCGATGGGGATGACGGCGCGCCGGTCGGTCGGGACCACGAACAGGTCATCGTGGGTCGCGCTGCCGGCCAGGGACGGCAACTGGAAGGTGGCGCGGCCGCGGCCAACCGGCACCTCGATGGCCAGGGCGCGCAGCCGCGCCTTGGACCGGTTGGTCGCGACGAGCCGTCCCGCCGCGGGCGCGCCGACGCTGACCCGCGCCGGGTCGAGCTCGATGGCGATGTCGAGGCTGGGCCTGCCGATGACGAAGCCGACCGCGATGAGCAGCGCGAGCACGCAGCAGGCGGCGACGAGGAACAGCTCCGCCCAGCCGAGCCTGATGCCGAGCAGCCAGGCGGCGACCGCGACGAGCATGGCCGCGCGCCCGGCGGGCGTGGTCACCTGCCAGGCGGGGCGGAGCCGGTTCCGCAGCCAGGTGGTCGCTCCCGTCAGTGCCATCGCTACGCACCGCGACTGGCTGGCGGGCGGACCTGGGACAGCAGCTGGCCGATGACGTCGTCGACGGTGACACCGGAGAACTCGGCCTCGGCGTCAAGCAGCAGCCGGTGGCTGAGCACGGGGATGGCGAGCTCCTTGATGTCGTCGGGGACGACGTAGCCGCGCCGGTCGGCGAGCGCCCACGTCTTGGCGGCGCGGACGTAGGCCAGGCAGCCGCGGACGCTGAGCCCGAGCCGTACGTGCCGGAGCTGGCGGGACTCATGCGCGAGCTGGCTGACGTAGCCGAGGATGGCCGGGTCAACGTGCACCTGGTCGGCGAGCGCGGACATCTGGGTGATCGCCTGCGTCGTGATCACGTTCTGCACGCTGGCGGACCGGTCCCTGGTGGCCGCGGCCGCGAGCAGCGCGACCGTCGCGGCGTGGTCGGGGTAGCCGAGGCTGGTCTTCATCAGGAACCGGTCGAGCTGCGCCTCGGGCAGCCGGTAGGTGCTCGCCTGCTCGATGGGGTTCTGGGTGGCGATCACCATGAACGGCCGGCCGACCGGGTGCGGCGTGCCGTCCACCGTGACCCGGTTCTCTTCCATGACCTCAAGCAGCGCCGACTGGGTCTTCGGCGAGGCCCGGTTGATCTCGTCGGCCAGCACGATCGTCGCGAAGATCGGCCCGCTGTGGAACGTGAACTGCGCGCTGCGCTGGTCAAAGATGGTCACCCCGGTGACGTCGCTCGGCAGCAGGTCGGGGGTGAACTGGACCCGGCTGTGGGTGCCCTGAATGGAGTTGGCGATCGCCTTGGCCAGCGAGGTCTTCCCGGTGCCGGGGAAGTCCTCAAGCAGCAGGTGCCCCTCGGAGACCAGGCAGGTCAGCGCGAGCCGGACGATGTGGGTCTTGCCGAGCACGGCCTGCTCGATGTTCGTTACCAGCGCGCCGAAGGCTCGCGCGAACCAGTCGGCTTGCTCCGCCGTTACCTTCGGCACGCCCGTGGTTGCTGTGGTCATGATTCTTCCGATTCCTTCGTGCTATGTCGTGTAACTGCCGGACGCGGACTTCCCGCCGCCGGAGATGGTGATGGTCACCGTCTCGCCGTCCGGAGCGTGCTGGCACTGCGTGTTCCAGGTCGCGCCGCCGCTGCTGTTCGACGTCACGGTGGCGCCGCTCCACGCCTTGTCAGACGTGGAGAACACCCCGCTGTTATCGCTGCAGGCGGCGGTCAGGGTGGAATTCGCCGGGAAGTTCGTGACCGTGACCACGAAGTTGTAGCAGTCACCGAGCTGGACGCAGCTGCCGTCGCCGGCCGGCTCCACGTTGCCCTTGGCGACGGAGACGGTGGGGTTGGGGGCGGCCGCGGTGGTCGCGCTCGCGCTGACGGTGCCCGACGAGGGCGCGCGCTGGGCCTTGGTGTCGGTGAGGTAGGCGGTGATCGTCCCCTTGGCGCTGTACCCGGCGTCAACGGTGGACGAGCCGTTGTACCCGCCCGTGGCCGGGACGTTGTAGTTGGTGCACCCGCTGTTGATGCAGACGTTCAGGGTCTCGGCGAGGCCGTCGCTGGTCGCGCTCCAGGTGTAGGCGATCGACGTGCCGTTCGCGACCGCGGTCACGGTCGGCGCGGCGATCGGCGAGTAGGGGGTGACCTGGGCGGTCGGCCCGGTCCAGGCGCTGCACAGGCTGGCGTCGTTGCAGGCGGCGAGGTAGATGGAGACGGCCCTGCCGTCGGCGATCTGGCTGCTCAGCGCGTTCGTCAGGGTGAAGGTGGCGGTGCTTCCGGTGGTGAACGGCCCGTTGATCGTGCCGGTCTCCGACTCCGCGTTGACGCCGTACTCGACGTCGCTGATCTCCTTGGCGTTCGCGGCGGGCACGGTGAAGCTGACGCTGATCGTGTTGCTCTGCCCGGTCGCCGTCGCGGTCACGTTCCCGGGCGCGTCCGGCGGCGCGGCGGCCTGCACGGCGGGGCTGGACTGCGGGGACGGCGCGGACGCACCGGCCTGGTTGGTGGCGGTGACCGTGTACTCGTACCAGGAGCTGTCATTGGTCACCGTGAAGGTGGCGCTGGTCGTGCTCCCGTCCACGGTGCTGGTGCTCGCCTGGGTCCACGGGCCGCCGCTCGACGACGCCTGGTACTCGGTGACGGTGTAGGAGGTGACCGGGCTGCCGTTGGCGGCGGTGCCCTGCACCGCCGGCCAGGTGACCTGGATGGCGCGGGTGGTCGACGGGTCGGGCACGGGCGCGCCCGTCGCGGCCGGCGCCGCCATCGTCAGCGGCTTGCCGAACGGGGTCGCGGTGACTCCGGGGGACCAGGGCCCGTTGCCCTCGGCGTTGGCGGCCAGCACGTTGAACGTGTACGTCGTCCCGTTGGCCAGGCCGGTGAACGCGTGCGCGGTCGTCACGCCCACCGGCTGGATCTGCTGCTGCCCGCCCGGCGGCGGGCTGATCTCTACCTCATAGCCGGTGACGGGGGTGCCGTTCACCTGGGCTGGCTGCCAGGTCAGGGTGACCTGGCCGTCGCCGACGTTCGTCGCGAGCCCGGTCACCTGATCGGGCACCCCGTTGGGCTGCCCGGTGGTGCTGGCACTGGGCTGGCCGGCCCCGACGGTGCTGGTGGCCGTGACGTACACGGTGTAAGTGGTGCCGTTGGCCAGCCCGGTGACCGTGCAGGGCGAACTCGGGCACTGGTGCGGCGCGCCGTTGGTGTAGACGGTGTAGTACTCGACGGGCGCGCCGTTGGGCGCGGCCGCGCCGAAGGTCACCTGGAGGGTCTGGCTCGACGCCTTCACCGTCGGCGCGCCGGGGGCGCCGGGGGCACCGATGACCGTGGCCGTGATGGCGACGCTGACCGACCGGTCCGCCCGGCCGGGCACGTCGGTCACGGTCGCGACCAGCGGGAGGGTGCCGGTCGTTTTTTGTCCCGGGGTGATGGTGACCGTCCCGCCGCTGGTGGTTACCGTCGCGCCAGCGGGCCGGGTCACGTTCAGCACCTGGATATCAGGCTGGGCAAGCGGGCTGGTGACGTACTGGCTGAGGTTGACCGTGACGCTGTGGCCCGCCTCGACCGTGACGCTGACGGGCCGCCCGGTTGGCGGCGGCGCCTTGATGACCACGACGTTAACGGTGCCGCCGGTGGTCGCGCCCGCCGGGATGATCGCCGCGGTCCCCGTGGTGCCGGGCGCGGCGCTGCTCGCGGCGGCCAGCTGGAGGCTGGTACCGCCGGGCACGCTGGCGCTCACCCCGCCGGCCGCCTTCGACCAGGACGTGCTGTACCGGAGCACCGGCGCGGCAACCGTGGTGTCTACCCAGACGTGGCAGAGCTGCCCGATGTCGTAGCTGACCGGCGCGCCGCCCTCGGCGACCTGGATCGGGTCCTGCGGGCAGCGCAGGATAGGCGCGTCGGGGCCGACCTGGGCCGGAATCGTCAGCGTGGCGGTGTTGCCGTGCGGGTCCTGCATCGTCGCGCCGTCGTAGACCTGGACGGTGACCGCGCCGGGGCCGGCGTAGGTGCCGAGCGCGTGCACCTGGAACGCGCTGTCCTGGTTCGCGCTCACCGTGAGATCGCCGCCGGGGGACGCGTTGAGCTGGTTGACCGTCGTGATCTTGAGCTGGCGGCCGGAGGCGTCCTCGAGGACCGAACTGAGCGGCACGGTACTCGAACCACCCTGCTTGAGCACGATCCGCGCGCCGGGGCGGAGCCTGATCGCGGTCGACTGGGTGCCCGGCACGTAGACGACGGCGGTCGCGGTGAGCCCGTCGGGCGCGGTGATCTGGTAGGGCACCTCGCGGGGCTGCGCGGCCAGCCTGATCGTCAGGTTCGGGCCAGCCGCGGTGACCCCGGCGGGCGCCCAGCTGACCTTCAGGTCACTCGGCGACCCCAGCGGGTCGTCGTCGTTCTTGAGCACGTTGACCGTTACGGTGGCGGCGCCGGCCGCCGGCGGCGGCGCCACGGCGTCGTTAGCGATCGGCGGCACCTTCGCGCCGGGCACGGCGTGCACGATGACCTGGGCGAGGGACGGGGTGCCGCCGTCGGTGTCGGCGTAGGTGAACTGGACCGGCGGGTCGGACGCCGCGCCGGGCACCTTGAGGTAGGCGTAGGACCCGTTGAGGCTCACCCCGGCCGGCCCGGTCGCGTTGGTCTTGCTGAGCGGCTCCACCGTTACCGTGTCGCCGGGGGCGACGAAGTCGTTGCCGAGTACGTTCCAGTGCAAGTTCGCGCCGGGCGGGGCGCTGAGCACGTCGTCGACGGCGACCGGCGGCTGCGGCGGGCCTGGCGGCAGCACGGCGACCCGCACGGTCGCGGTGCCGGTCAGCCCGTAGGGGTCGGTGACCTGGTAGGTGAACGAGTCGGGGCCGGCCGAGTCCGGGTAGGACTGGTAGGAGATCGTATCCGGGCCGATGGCGACGATCCGGCCGAGCGCAGGCGGCACCGTGACCCCGGTGACCGTGACGGAGTCGCCGTCCGGGTCGACCCCGTAGACGGGAATCTGAATCACGGCGACGTCGCCTGCCGTCTCCCGTGTGTCCACTTCCTCCGCGACCGGTGCCTGGTCCGGGTGCGCCTTCGTGGGCGGCGGCTCGATCGTGACGTCAAGTTGCCCGTCGCGGTGGCGCCGCCCGCGTCGGTCGCGACGTAGCTGACGGTCGTCTCTTCCTCGGACTTGATGCCCGCGGGCGCGTCGACGCGCAGGTTAGTGCCGTCGTCGCTGGCGATCAGGCCGGGGACTGGCGGCTGGGCTACCGACGGGGTGCCGGCCAGCGCGAGCGGCAGCCCGATGGGCACGAAGTAGAGGAAATGGAGCAGGCCTATGCGCCACTCCCGGGCCGCCGGCACGAACCCGTAGCCGGTCTCCGGCACACGGCGCTGCCGCATCAGGGCCGTCACCGACATCGATATCAA
>Ga0181522_10002228_pt1 | contig 11175 bp, 9 predicted proteins | sample PEATcosm2014_Bin_27_FD_121103 | JGI IMG/M metagenome (GOLD analysis project Ga0181522, IMG submission 121103) | Peatland microbial communities from MTU Mesocosm Facility, Houghton, MI, USA - PEATcosm2014_Bin05_10_metaG | ecosystem: Environmental > Terrestrial > Soil > Wetlands > Peat | place...
CACGCGTCGCGATTCAATCGCGCTTCGCTACACCCGTCCGATCAGGTGATTGCCCAGCAGATCGAAGTCGATCTCGATGCCGAGTCCGGGCTCCACTGGCATTGCGAGATTCCTCTTTTACTTTGGTACGTCCACCGGATATCCTCGGCTGGCATAACTGTCGATGATCCTGGCGTAGACATGTTTCCAGCCACCCTCGAACTCTTCCGGCGGAATGCCATTCGGCCAGATGCTGATGTAGATGTAATGCAGCTCACGATCAGGCAATAGGTTCTCCACCCAGTGTTCTGTCCGCGGAGGAACGAAGGCAATGGCCGGCGCCTGCAAATGCTTCCACCCAGATCCAACAAAAATCTTCGCCTCGCCGCTCCAGATCAGGTAGACCTGCATGAAGGTTTCGTGGCTGTTCTTCGGAGTGAAGCCTCCGGGACGTACCATTTGCAGCACCACTTCGCAGGCCCCGGTTTCGTCGCGAGGCAAAAGCATCACAAATTCATTTCCGGCGCAGCGAAAGGGTTCTCCTTCGCTGAATTTCTTGGCGTACATCGTGCGCTCCTTTTCCTTGACCAGTAATCTATCGGACTCTTTCCGGGAATACACAGCGTAATTGGCGCGGGTGACCGGACCCGGATTTTCACGAACCGAACCTCGAACGATCTTGGCCGACGCCGGAATCAGCGGACTCGCATTCTTCGGCCCTTCCGACGGGCGGGTCGATGTCTTTCGGGGTTCCTTATAACTCGTTCAGAATCAATGCAATGCGCCCAGAAACCAGATCGTTAGGCAGTTCTCCTGGATCCACCTCGATCAGATCGACCGGGAACGCAATGTTGTGGGGACGCAGGACAAGACGATTGGAGAGAAAGTCTACGTAGCGAAGCGCCAGACGGGGGCCCAGCCGGACTGCGTAGACATTGGGCCGGTTTGGACGGTACGCCAGCAGCGAGTTGTAGTGCCTGTCGATGAGAACGATCGCGTCTGGCATCACAAGCGGCTCCATCGGCAATGCATCTGTAGCTGGAACACGCACCGCGACAAATCGCTGCCAGGCCCGGCGGGAGTTCGAAGCGCGCGTGCGGACAGACTGAAGCGCGGCCGCCGGCAGATGCAACATCGACTGGATTGCGGAGGGCCGAATCACCGGCTCGAAAAGCGCCACCGCGTGCGAGACCACCGGAACCGCGCTGCCATCCTCATACTCAGGCCAAAATTCAGCCTGGTGCGCGGCGGGCAAAAGGTCCGCGACCGTCATCCGTTGCGCCGCCAGAACACGGTCCATCGCTTCCAGCGAAAGCTGGCGCCGGCAATGCAGAAAATTGGAGAGATGCGCCTGGCCAAAACCGGTCTGGCGGCCCAGTAATGAGACACTCAGCGTCCCCCGCTGTATCCTGCGCAGGAGTTCCAGGCGCAGCCGTTCGTGCATCTGGGTAAAGTTCATTTGTGGAAAATTCGCTGCCAGCAATGGACGCGAAGCTTATCCCTATGCCCCCGGAAAAGCTATCAGTCTGGTTGGCCTTCATTTTCAGCGCCTGTGCGGCGATTGAAAAGGTTACGAAGGGAAAGCTTGGACGAATCGTTGACGCAGGAGAATTGCGCTTCTAGAGTGGGTTTACTTAATCACGTACAGGTTTGTGGGAACTTTTAGGAAACGTCTCGTCGCTGCCAATTGGAGCGCAGGAGAATTACTGCCCTTTATGGCGACGCCTGAACATTTGCCGGGGAGATGCAATCGAACCGGATTCTCCTACTCCCATCCCAATGCGACCGCCAAGGGAGCTGCGGGCAAGCCTGTCGCGAAATTCCAGGATCTGCGCGCTGTGGTCATGACAAAAAACGAGAGAGCACAGGCGGCAATCCCCCATCAGGACACAAGAAACCTGAGTTGTCTTGCCTGGTTCTCTTCACCCCGCGGAACGACATGCGTCACACAACTCTGTCGGGAGATGAAACCAATACGGAGAATCAGTCATGGAAATGCGCGTTCAATTGAAGGTTTGCGAGAGTTGCGGTTGCCTCTGGTACCGGCCACAAACTCAAGGGAGTGTATATTGCAAAGATTGCCAGATAAAGCTTAGAGAATTTCCGTTGCCGGAAAGCCGTAAGCGGCGCGGCCGCCCGGTGCACAAATCGCTCACCCGGGTTTGGGCTGTGGCTGAAGCATCAGGAGGTGCGCAATGAGCGCAGCACTCCAGTTGCCGATGCCTTGGGAAACAAGCACGTCCCATGCAGTCCGGCAGATCCAGTCGAGCAGATGCGAACACAAATCCGCACGGCCTGCCATGGCGCCTGCGAAGGCGCATACCAAGCCATCGGTCAGCTTGGCTTTCTACAGGCGACATACAGAAAGCTTGCTGCGGCGCTACCTGTATGCATCCATGCAGGTGGGCAGGGCGCCGTCGATCCTGGGCGATCCCATCGCTCGCGGATGGGCGTCAAGCCGGCCGGTACGCACCTTTGAGGACGCCGTCATCTTCGTCCTCGATATTGAAAAGTGCCTCGGCCAGATCGGCTGGCTCGATCGTGAAATGTTGAGCCGGATCGTGCTGCAGGAGTACACACGGGCCGAAACTGCCATGATGTTGGGGATGAGCGTACGCAGCATCTCCTACAAATTTGCTTCGGCTCTTGACCGGCTGACAGAAAAAGTGCTCGATGCCGGCATTCTGGTCTTACCGCACTCATAAGAACGAAATCAACGAATCCTGCACAGGAGAGCGCACGTCGCGTTTTCCTGTGCCGGCCGTTGTGCTGGACGGCCCCCGCTCCATCATGGAAGAATTCGTCTCGGTTGAAAACATCTTCTTTCCGGGAGTCGCGCTCATGCATCGCGCAATCCAATTCGCCGCAATCTGTCTTTTCTTCGGTTCATACATGGGGGCTGCTCAGCAGCTCACGCCTGAGCCGACCACCGCATCGCAGGCGCCGAACAGCGACACAAGTTACATCGATCCGCAGGGAACGGCGCACGTCACGCGCGTGGTTCCTGTGCCGGCCACCATCAGTCCCGAGGCGCAAATGATGCTGTCTCGCGCGGTCCCCGACCAGGGCCCTCCGGAATCCCTGGCCGAGCGCCGTGCCCACGTGGATGCAAGCACCGATGCCGCTCGCATTGCCTGGACCAAACTCTGTCCCAATCAAATCGCCGAAGACAAGATCGCCGGTGTTCCCGTCCGCATCGTCACTCCCGCCGAGATTCCTCCGGCCCATCGCGATAAAGTCTTCATCAACGTCCACGGCGGCGGCTTCAACTCTGACTCGGGTTCCTACTCCGAGTCGATTCCAATTGCCAGCTACGCCGGTGTCAAGGTTGTGTCTGTCATGTATCGTCTCGCGCCGGAAAACCCCTTCCCGGCAGGCATCGACGACGTCATCGCCGTTTACAAGGAACTGCTGAAATCCCACCCTCCCTCCCACATCGTCATCTATGGAACTTCAGCCGGCGCGATCATGACCGGCGAGGTGGCCGTCAAGCTCAAGAAGCTCGGCCTGCCGCTCCCTGCTGCACTCGGTATCTTCAGCGGCATCGGTGACTTCGCGCATTCCGGCGACACATCCTCGCTCTTTTCCTCGCGAGGTCTCGCCAGCCATCTCGATCCAGCCTCTGACCCGCATGACCCGTACTACATCGGCAGCACGAGTCCTACTGACCCTGTCCTTTCTCCCATCTTCGCTGACCTGCACGGTCTGCCTCCAACCCTGTTTGTATCCGGCACGCGCGACATGCTTCTCAGCGGAACAGCCAACCTCCATCGGGCCTTTCTGCGCGCGGGAATCGACGCCCGCCTCGTCGTCTTCGACGCAATGCCTCACGCATTCTGGTACAACGCGCAGCTGCCGGAGTCGGTCGAAGCCGCTCACATCATGGCCGATTTCTTTCTCCAGCACGTAAGCCAGTAAGATGAACTCTTGCATCGTGAGTCCTCAATGTTGATTCGCTCCAGAGCACCGCTGCGGCTGGGACTGGCCGGAGGCGGCACCGATGTCTCGCCCTACTGCGATGAATTCGGCGGAGCCATTCTGAATTCCACCATCGATTACTACGCCTATGCCGCGCTCGAGCCTCTGCAAACCGAAACAGTCGAATTCGTCTCCGCTGACCTGAATGAAAGCGCCAGCTACGCTGCGACGTCGGTTCTCCCCAATGATGGCCGCCTCGATCTTTTCAAGGCGATCTACAATCACGTTGTTCGTGAGTATAACCAGGGAAAGCCGCTCAGTTTGCGCATGAGCACGCGCGTCGACGTGCCGGCTGGATCAGGTCTTGGTTCATCCTCCACTCTCACTGTTGCCATGCTCGCGGCTTATGCCGAATGGCTCAATATTCCACTCAGCGAGTACGAACTTGCGCACACGGCCTTCGTTATCGAGCGCGAGGAGGCCGGCCTCGAGGGCGGCAAGCAGGATCAATACGCCGCGGCCTTCGGCGGCTTCAACTTTATGGAATTCGGCCGCGACGGACGCGTGCTCGTAAACCCGCTGCGCGTTAAGGACTGGGTGGTTTCAGAACTTGAGGCTTCGCTGCTGCTTTACTTCACAGGCAAGTCGCGCACGTCGGCTGACATTATTCAGGAGCAATCACGCAATGTGCGCGACCGTAATACACTGGCGCTCGACGCGATGCACTCCATCAAGGAAGAAGCATTTCACATGAAAGAGTGCCTGCTCCGCGGCGACTTTCACCGCCTGCATCAGGTTTTGCGCGATAGCTGGGAATCGAAGAAGCGAATGGCCAGCCAGATTACCAATGAGCACATTGAGAGCTTGTACACCTGCGCTCTCAAGGCCGGCGCGCATTGTGCCAAAATTTCCGGAGCGGGCGGCGGAGGGTTCATGCTCTTCCTCACTGATCCCATCCACAAGGACAAGGTCAGAGCCGCACTGCGCGAACAACATGCCGGAGGCACGGCGTACGCGTGCCACTTTACGTCCGTCGGCGTTCAGGTGTGGAGAGTGCCATGAGCGAACCGGCACGCGAAAAATTGCCTGAAGGCGTGAGACTGATGGAGATCGTAGGGTGCCGGCATTTTTCCGCGGACAAATTCCCGGCATTCCCTGCGGCAAAGGATTAAAGGCGAATGGAAGCTATCGTTCTTGCCGGCGGACTGGGTACTCGGCTGGCGGAGCGCCTCCAAGGCGTGCCCAAGTCGATGGCGCCCATCGCGGGACGACCCTTTCTCGAAATCGTTCTCCGGCAGTTGCGCGGCGCCGGTTGCACGCGCGTTGTGCTCGCAGTAGGTCATTTGCACTCGGTTATTCAGGATCACTTCGGCGCGGCTTTCAATGGCTTGCGCATCGATTATTCCATCGAGAACACCCCGCTCGGCACCGGAGGAGCGATTCGCCAGGCGCTTGCTCAGGCTACCGAAGAGTCGGTGCTAGTGCTGAATGGTGACACATTCCTTCAAGCTGATTACGCCGATATGATGCGATTCAACGCGGCCGAAAGCGCCGGCGCCACCATTGCCGTCGTGCCTCGCCCTGACATCTCCCGCTATGGTGGTGTAGTCCTCGATCAAAAGCGCGTCGTGGCATTCGAAGAGAAGGGCCGCTCCGGCCCCGGTTATATCAGCGCGGGCGTCTACGTTCTCCCCAGAAATCCGGCTTGGCCGCCCGGGCTCAATGAAAAGTTTTCGATTGAGCACGACTTCTTTGCGCCGGAGATCGCTCGCCTTCGTCCCGCAGCTTATGAAGTGAGTGGCTACTTCCTCGACATCGGTATTCCCGAAGATCTTGACCGCGCGCAAACAGCACTCGCAGCCATCGAATGACGATACCAATCGGCACTTAAACCACAGCGTTGCGCGCGATCACCTCGCGATACCACTCTGCGCTTAACTTGGGTGTGCGCTTCTCCGTCTTGAAGTCCACATAATGAATCCCGAACCGCTTGCTGTAGCCATCGGCCCACTCAAAGTTATCCAGCAAGCTCCACAGGAAATAGCCCTTGACCGGGTAGCCCTCCGCCGTGGCCCGCTGCAGGTTCGTCAAGTGATTGCGCAGATACATCACGCGATCGGTATCTTCAATGCGTCCGGCCGCAGTCACCACGTCGTCTGCGGAACAGCCGTTCTCAGTGATGTAGATGGCCGGTGGGTTCCAAAGATCGCAAACATTGCGCACTCCCCAGTAGATGCACTCCGGCCCGATGAGGAGCCAGGGAGAAGCCATGCTCGGATACGATGCCTGCGGCTTCTCGATTGCATACCCTTCCGCCGAACCGTCGGCGCGGACATAGGACGGCGTATAGATGTTGAGCCCTACAAAATCCAGTCTGCTGCCGATGGCCTTCATGTCGCCCGGCTCAACCTTCGGCGCATTTGCTCCTTCACGCCTCAGATAACTGTCGGGATACTTGCCTTCAAGCAGCGTGGTCAGGAACGGCGCATTGCCGTCGCGTGTAGCTCGGCGCGCCGCCTCAATATTTTTCTCATCCTCAATCACGGGCACGTAGACGGTTGCGTTTTCCGCCAGCCCTACCTTGGCCGACGGCGCATTGGCGCGGATCGCCTGCACGCCGAGACCGTGAGCAAGAATGCCGTGGTGGCGCACCTGATTCACCTCTGCCGCGCCCAGCCGCAGCCCCGGCGCAAACTGCCCGTTTCGGTAACTCAGGTCGGTGAAACACGTGAACTCGTTCGTCGTCATGAAATGGTGGACGCGGTCGCCAAGCTGCCGCGCCACATACGCGGCGTAATCACCAAAGGCCAGCGACGTCGCGCGCGATTGCCAGCCGCCAGGCAACGCCGCTGGCAGATCCCAGTGGAACAGTGTGACGTAAGGCGTAATGTGGTTCGCGAGCAGCTCGTCCACAACGCGTTTGTAGTAGTCCAGGCCAACCGGATTCGGCTGGCCCGTGCCTTGCGGGAAGATGCGCGACCAGGAAATCGACATCCTGTAGCCGCCCACGCCGAGATTCTTCAAGAGCTGCACATCCTCCTTGTACAAGTGATAGGAATCGTCCGCCACGTCGCCCGTATCGCCGTTGAAGGTCTTGCCGGGCGTGTGCGAAAAAACATCCCACACCGACGGCCCGCGCCCGCCCTCGTTCGCTCCGCCCTCAATCTGGTAGGCGGCTGTCGCGCAGCCCCACAGGAATCCTTGCGGAAATTGCCGGCTCGAATGATGCGGTTGCGGATGAGACTGCGAGAACGAGAGCTCCGGCAGCCCGACCCCGGCGAGCGCTGCCGCTGCTGCCGCGAATTTGCCAAACTGGCGACGCGTTAAATCACGCATAACGAAATCAACCTTTCCCAATCAAAGGGCGATTATAGTCGAGCGAAATCAGGGTTCGCTTCGAACTCCATGGTCGCTGCTGGCCAATTCTAAAGCGTGCAAGGAAGCCGCGAGGCGTTCGATTTCTGCAGCAAATCGTTAAAGACAGGTCAAACTCTTGTGAAAAGATGGCGCGGGCGATTGACGAAGCGTTTCTACAAAGCTAGGTTCGCATTTATGGAAACTTTGGATTTCGACAAACTGCTGGCTACATATAGAGACGCCGTGGATCACTGGGTCGATGCGATTCGCGCCGAGGAATCGCTTGCCACTTCAGACCATTCGATGGTGCAGATGGAGTTGTGGGACGACGCCGGCTTCAAGCTTCACGACGCGGAGCTGACGGCCAAAAAGGCACGCGACGCATACAAGAACGCGCTGCGCAAGAAGAACTACGGCTTTTGAGTACTCGCTGCCGGTTTGCTAAAACTGGTCGGCGCCGCGCCTGCCGTTCCAGATGCAAAAAGGCCGCAATCCCTCGCGGAATCGCGGCCCCTTGAAAGTGAATTGCCTGCAAATGAGGAGTGCGCAAAGCGCGGCTGCCCCACGCAGTGGTTACATCTCTTTTACGCCTTCGACAAAGGCCTTCAGCTTACGGCTTCGCGAAGGATGGCGCAGCTTGCGCAACGCTTTGGCTTCGATCTGGCGGATACGCTCGCGCGTTACCTGGAAGCTCTGGCCGACTTCTTCGAGCGTGTGCTCCGAGCCATCTTCCAGTCCGAAGCGCATCTTGATCACGCGCTCCTCGCGCGGCGTCAGCGTGCGCAGAACCTGCGAAGTGTACTCCTTCAGGTTCACGCCGATGACGGCCTCAGACGGCGATACCGCCTGACGATCTTCGATAAAGTCTCCCAGATGCGAATCTTCTTCTTCGCCAATCGGCGTCTCCAGCGAGATGGGCTCCTGCGCGATCTTCAGCACCTTGCGCACCTTGGCCACAGGAATATCCATGCGCCGCGCGATTTCTTCGCTCGAAGGCTCACGCCCCAGCTCCTGTACAAGCTGGCGGCTGGTGCGGATGAGCTTGTTGATCGTCTCGATCATGTGCACCGGAATACGAATCGTGCGCGCCTGATCCGCAATCGCACGCGTAATCGCCTGCCGAATCCACCACGTCGCATACGTCGAGAACTTGTAGCCGCGCCGGTATTCGAACTTGTCCACCGCCTTCATCAGGCCAATGTTTCCCTCCTGAATCAGGTCGAGAAACTGCAAGCCGCGGTTGGTGTACTTCTTCGCGATCGAGACCACCAGTCGCAGGTTGGCTTCGATCAGCTCCCGCTTGGCCTGCTCGGCGTCCATGTCGCCCTGGATCATCTCGCGCTGTGTGCGCTTCAGCTCCGTAATCGAAACGCCGGCGTCGCCTTCGATCTTCTCCAGGTCCGTCCGGCAGTTTTTCTGTTGCCGGCGGTACTCCTTCTTCATGTCCTCGCTTTTTGAGGCCTCGTATTTCTGTTCGAGCGAGCGGATCTGGCGCTCCAGCGTGCGCATCGTGTCAACGGTCTTGTTGACCTTGTCCAGCAGGCGCTTGCGCTCCAGCGCGGTGTACTTCAGCTCGCGCACAATCCGCGACACGAATACCTTCTCGCGCGCAATTGCCCAGCGCAGCCGGCGTGCTTCCTTCATCTTCGCCTTGTTGCCGGCCGGAATGGCGGCTTGCTTCTCATCAAGCTGGGCAATCTTTTTCTGGTGCTTCACCAGTGCATCTGTGCGCGTCACGGTGGCTCTCACGCGCGTCTGCACCACTTCTTCGGTGAGCTCTTCTTCGTCGAAGATCACCACCTCTTTTACGTTGCGCACGCCGCGCTTCAGGTCCTCGCCCAAGGCTGCAATCTCGCGAATTACGATCGGTGAGCGTGAAATCGCCTTCAGCACGCGCATCTGGCCGCGCTCAATTCGCTTGGCAATTTCCACTTCGCCTTCGCGCGTCAACAGGGGCACGGTGCCCATTTCGCGCAGATACATGCGTACCGGATCGTTGGTTTTTTCCAGGGTGCCCGGCGTCAGATCGAGTTCGACATCCTCTCCCTCTTCCAGCTCAAAATCTTTGTCGCCGGGAAATTTGGGAGTGTCCAGCAGGTCAATGCCCTGCGTGCCGATGGTTGTGATCAGATCATCCAGATCGTCGGGCGTGCCGATCTCGTCCGGCAACGCGTCGTTCACGTCGCCGTAGGTCAGAAAGCCCTTCTCTTTGCCGACCTCGATCAGGCCCTGCACATCTTCTTCAAATTTATCGTCAATCGCCAAAATATTCCTACTCTCTTCGAACAGGTCGCATCCTGCCCGATTGCATCCCGTATTCGTCCCCTTGATTCCTTCGCTGCCTCATCTGTTGCCCAGCGCGCCTCGTCGACTCGTCAGCCTTCAACCGGAGCCCGCGCAAATCCCAACCGTGCCGCATCGCACGCCGGTTGATTACCCGGGCGCACGAAAAAGAAGATTCCCAGCCGGAATCCTCGCGTATGGACACGTGCACGCATCCGCAAATGCGGACTTATCTTTTGCTCGGAACAGGATGGCAGCGCTTCAGGTTTCGCCTGGGTCGCCCGCGAGCCGCAGCTCATATGTGGGGCAAAGGGGCGTGCATCCTCACTGAGATCAATAGATTACCACAATCGCAACGATCTTCGCCAGCACGAATTCGGCGGAAAATCAGCCCGCACAAACTGCGATCGACCGAGCCAGGTGTGGATCTCCAGCTCTTCCACTCCTGCTTCCATTCATTTAGACGCCCGAAACCCCCGTTTCGTCGCAGTTTTCCACGCGGTAGTTCAGACCAAAAGTAAGCCCCGAAATTCTATTTTTCCACGGCTTTCGTGCTGTGCAACTGCCGCAGCGCCCGGTCCAGCGCCAACTTCTGCTGAGTCAGCAGAGCCAGGCCGGCATAGTCGCCCTGGCGCTCCGCCTCGGCAATCAGCGCCCGCAGGTCCCTCTGGCGGCCTTCGATCGCCCTTTCCTGGACTTCCTGCAGAGCGCTGGCCACTTCGATCTCTTCCGGCGGCCGCATCTCTGCCAGCAAAGCCTCCGCCAGCAGTGCTTTTTGGGCTGGATCCTCAACCGCCTCGATCGGGTCTTTGGCGCCGCGGCCAGCCAGCATCTGTATGGCTTGGAATGCGCCGAGATGCTCGAACCAGGCTTGTTGCGTTTGGACTGCTTCTACAGCGAGCCGTCTTGCCTCGGCCCCTTCCGGGTCAGTCACTGACAGCGCGCGAAGCAGAACGCGCTCTACCTCCGTCAGCACCGCCGGCCGCGCTTCCATCTTGTCTCGCCGCTTCAGCGCCGCCAGCCGCAGCTCCTCTCGCAGTACCGACGAGCCGATCCCCAGCTTCTGCGCCGCATCCGCGGCAAACTGCTCGCGTGCCACAGTCTCAGGCATCCGCTTGATGTGCGGCAGCAGATAGTTCATTGCCTTCACTTTCTGGTCACCGCTGGCGCCGGGGAACATTTGCCGCGCGCGCTCAATCAAGTAGTCGGATTGCCGCCGTGCCCCGCGCAGAGCTTCTTTGTAAGCGTCCACGCCACGCTCCCGCACGAACCGGTCGGGGTCCAAACCACCGTCGAGCGTCACAATCCTGATTGCAAATCCCTCTTCAGTCAGCAGCGCAATCGACTTCTCTGCTGCATTCGCTCCTGCTGCGTCGGGATCGAAGTTCACAATCACGTTTGAAGTGTGCCGCTTCAGAATTGCAACCTGTTGCTCAGTGAAAGCCGTTCCGCTCGTGGCAATCACGTTCTGCACTCCGGCCAAAAACACGCTGATGCAGTCCATCTGGCCCTCTACCAGCAGCGCGAACTCAATTTGCCGAATTGCTGTCTTCGCCTTGTCGAGATTGAACAGCACCTGGCCCTTCGTGTAGAGCGGCGTCTCCGGCGAATTGATGTACTTTGCTCCGGCTTTTTCGC
>Ga0181522_10002229_pt1 | contig 11174 bp, 11 predicted proteins | sample PEATcosm2014_Bin_27_FD_121103 | JGI IMG/M metagenome (GOLD analysis project Ga0181522, IMG submission 121103) | Peatland microbial communities from MTU Mesocosm Facility, Houghton, MI, USA - PEATcosm2014_Bin05_10_metaG | ecosystem: Environmental > Terrestrial > Soil > Wetlands > Peat | place...
CGAAATCCGTGGTCTCTATTTCCGCGGGCGTGAGATCGGGCACCAGCGTCTTGATGTCGTCGATGCCGTTATAGACGACGCGGATCGAACCGGCGGTGAAGCGGCTGTTGCCTCCGGATTCGTCCTCAGGCGCCGCTTCAAGCACCAGCACCTTGGCGCCCTGCTCCTGCGCCGCCAGCGCCGCACAGAACGCCGCGTTGCCGGCACCGACGACGATCACATCCGCAACTTCGTTTGGCATTTCCGGCTACCTTGCTCTCATCATGTTTGTGTTCCGTCACGTCACTCCGCCGCCACGGCCACGCCGCCGTGCGCCTTCGACCAGCCGGACGGATCCTTCATGAACTTTTCCACTTCCTTGAGCTTACCCTTGTCGAACTTGCCGCTCTTCTTCGCCACCTCTAAGACATCCCACCAGGTAGCGAGCGAATGCAGCGTGACGCCGAGATCGCCCAGGATCGTTTTGCCTTCGGGAAAGATGTCGTAGAAGAAGAACACGAACACGTGCTCGACGACGGCCCCGGCGGCGCGCAACGCCTTGCAAAAATTCACCTTGCTGCGGCCATCGGTGGTCATGTCTTCGACCAAGAGTACGCGGTCGCCGTCCTCAATGTGCCCCTCGATCTGCGCGTCGCGGCCAAACCCTTTCGGCTTCTTGCGCACATACTGCATGGGCAGCATCATGCGATCGGCCATCCAGGCCGCGAACGGAATGCCCGCGGTCTCGCCGCCGGCGACCGCGTCGAATTTCTCGAAGCCCACATCGCGGAAGATCGTGGCCAAGCCGAAATCAACCAACGTCTTCCGTACGCGCGGAAATGAAATCAGCCGCCGGCAATCGGTGTAGACCGGACTCGCCCAGCCGGAAGTGAAGGTGAAAGGCTTGTCGGTCATGAAACGGACCGCCTCCACCTCGAGCAGCATCTTGGCGGTCAGTTCGGCCATCACCTCTTTGTCGGGGAAGGCTGTCATGTCGATGTCCTTGTCCTGTCACCGCCCGGCTCGGCCGGGCGATCCAGTCATCACTGCGGACGCGATTAGAGAGCGCCGAGGCGCCTGCGATTACTGGACGCCCCGCCTTCACGGGGCATGACAATAGTCAATTTACGCCACCACCTTCCACTCAATCGTCTCGCCACCGCGATAGACGATGGCGCGCTCGTCCGGGCCCGCGACTTTGACCTCCTTAGGCGCGATCCAGGGCGTTTTCTCCAGCGTGATCCGCTCCTCGTTGGGCGGCATGCGATAGTGCTTCGGTCCGTTGAGCGAGGCGAACGCTTCCAGCTTATCCAGCGCGCCCTCCTCCTCGAACACCTTGGCGTAGGTTTCGATCGCCACCGGCGCGTTGAACATGCCGGGCACGCCTTTGACCGCCACCTTCCTGGAATAGGGATGCGGCGCCGAGTCGGTGCCGAGGAAATAGCAGGCCTCGCCCGATGTCGCAGCCTTGCGCAAGGCAGTGCGGTCTCTCGCGGTTTTGATCACCGGCATCACGTACATATAGGGATCGATGCCGTGACCTAGCATATCGTTGCGCGTCTGGATCATGTGATACGGCGTAATCGTGCCGCCGACCTGCGGCGCGGCGCCCTTGACGAAGTCGACGCCGTCCTTCGACGACAGATGCTCGAGGATGAAACGCAATTTCGGGAACTGTTTGATCCATTTCGACAGGTAGCGCTCGATGAACACCTTCTCGCGGTCAAAGACATCGACCTCCGGGTCGGTCACCTCGCCATGCATCAGGAACGGCATGTCAATTTTCTCTATGCGCTCCAACACCGGCATGACTTTGTTGTAATCGGTGACCCCAGCGGCCGAATTGGTCGTGGCGTTGGCGGGATAAAGCTTGACGCCAGTGAACACGCCATCGCGGAAGCCGCGCTCGACGTCGTCGGGATCGGTGTCGTCGGTGAGATAGCAGGTCATCAGCGGCTTGAATTTCGAGCCAGCCGGCAGCGCCGCCATGGCCCGCTCGCGATAGGCGATACAATCTGCTGTCGTGCGCACCGGCGGAACAAGGTTCGGCATTAGGATGGCGCGGCCGAAATTCTTCGCCGTGTACGGCAAAACGGCTTTGAGCATTTCGCCGTCGCGCACGTGCAGGTGCCAGTCGTCCGGCTTGCGAATGGTGATGCGTGTGGTCATGGGAAAACCGATACACCTCTAGCCGGATGGGAGCCAACGCGTCCGGCCGAAGTCGCGCTCAGATGACACGCTCCGCGCCGGCGGGCAGGAACCGATGGCGCGGCAGCGCCTTCCAAGACTGGGAGCGTCGGCCACGGCCGCAAATGAAGTGCCGGCACTTTAGCCGCGCCGTGTACCAAAATCAAAAATTTTTCCAATTTCTGTACAGCGAGACGGACAGGGCTGGTACCATCGATTGCGGGAGCATCGGTCGTGGCGAAGCAGACCTCGGACGAATTTCGCGCACTTGTCGCCGACGCCATGACCCATTTTCAGGCGGGACGGCCTGCGGAAGCCGAAGGCGCCTATCGGGCCGCTCTGGCGATGTCCCCGGCCGACCCGGCGGTGACGCACAACCTCGGCGTGGCCGTCGCGGCGCAGGGCCGCCATCGGGCCGCCATCGGCTACTTCGAGCAGGCGCTGGAAGGTGACCCAGGCTTCGTCTCGGCTCACTACAATCGGGCTGCCGCGCTGATGCGACTCGGCGAGACAAAGGAGGCGATCAAGGCCTTCGACCGCGCCGCAAAACTCGACCCCCAGCACTACGAAGCCCATCGCGCCTTGGGCTTCCTCTGGCTGGCGCAAGGCGAACGCGGGCGGGCGCTCGATCATCTGGCGCGCACCTACGAACTGCGGCGCGGCGACGACCGGACTCCCATCGCGCGCAAATCGTTGACCACGGCAACCCGGCACAAGCTCGAACACGACGCCGAGCAGTTTCTCTATGTCTCGCAACGATCGCGAGAGCGTCTACGCTTCGAGCTATTGGCGCGCAGCTACCGCGCCGTTGCGGCGCAGCTCGCAAACGAGGTGACCGCGCTTTCCGACGCGCAGATCGACGTGCTGGGCGCTGACTACAACACGCCGATCCACTTGCGCGCGGCGCCCGAAGTTGCGGGCTGCGCGGTCAACGACCGTGTGGATCCGGCAGCGCTCGCCGCACAATTCGACGCGCAAGGCGCGGTTTCCGTCGACGAGCTCCTCACGCCGCCGGCGCTCTATTCATTGTGGCGCTTCCTGCTGGAGAGCACGGTCTGGCACGACTTTTCCCATATCGATGGATTCGTCGCGTCCTATCTCGAGGACGGTCTAGCCTGCCCGCTGCTCCTGCAAATCGCCGACGATCTGCGCCACGCCTTTCCCGAAATCCTCGGCGAGCATCCTCTGAGCCAGGCCTGGGCCTTCAAAGGTCTGCGACCGCAAGCGGCCGTGGACACTCATGCCGACGATGCTGCCGTCAGCGTCAATTTCTGGATCACCCCCACTGAGGCCAACCTAAACCCCGGGCACGGAGGGTTGGCTGTCTGCCGCGCACCGCCGCCCGATGATTGGGAAATCAAGGACTACGACGGCGACCAGGGGCGGATTGTATCATTTTTGGAACAACGAACCCAGGACAGCCTCGTAGTGCCTTACCGGCAGAACCGGGCAGTGCTGTTCCGCTCACACTTGTTCCACTACTCGGATCACCCCGAATTCGGCTCAGGATACGAGAATCACAGAATAAATTTGACGCTCCTCTACGGCTAGGGACAGCCCGTACCACACAAAATCCGGCGCGCGGAGTGCTGTCCCAAAATTGACACATGTGGGGAGTCGCCCCTATATTGCGCATCATTCTGGATCGTCGGGCACCGGCGAGTCCGGAATTCATAACGACAAGCGCCGGGGGTATGGATTCCGGGCTCCCGTCCTCAGCACAGCCCGGAATGACGGCAAGGCACCCGAGACCCAACGACCGATGCCCCCCAACCAGAACTACACGAACTCCGCGCTGCATATCGGCGACACTGACCCGTATCCGGAGCGCCTGGTCGGCGAATTCATCAGCACGGTCGTCTCCAACGGATGGGTCAACGACGAATACAAGCACGCCGTCCTCAGGGTGCATCCTCACGCCCTGAGGGCTTATGCCGGACAGATGTTCCACCTGCTGTGCCCATCGCCCGATGGCGCAGAGGTGTGGATGCGCCGGCCGATGAGCGTCTATCGCGTCGACAAGGCGAACGGCCAGGTCGAGTTCCTCTACAAGACCGAAGGGCGCGGCACCCGCGGCATGGCGATGTTGGAGCCGGGCGATGACTTCAACATCGCCGGGCCTCTCGGCCACGGTTTTGCGCTCGAGCCCGCGTGGCGGAATATCGTAGTGCTCGGTCGCGGCGTCGGCCTGGCGACGCTCGCGCCGCTGTCGCAACTCGCCGCCGACAACAAGGTCGGCGTCACCGCGATCCTGTCCGCGCGCAACCCCGGCGTCGTGATGTCGCGCGAATTGTTCGAGGGACTCGGCGCCAGAACCATCACGGTGCTCGATTCGGACGGTAGCAGCGCGGTCGAGAACGTCGAAAAGATTCTCGAAGGCTTGGTCGCCGAAGGCAAAGCCGACGCCTTCTTCACCTGCGGCTCGAATCGGCTCCTCAAGCTGATGCAGCAGCTCGGCAAGAAACATAACATTCCCGGCCAGGTGGCGATGGAGCAGATCATGGTCTGCGGCTTCGGCGCCTGTTACGTTTGCATGCGTACCTTCGAGGTTGACGGCAAGCGCGTGCTGCGTCGGGTCTGCCGCGACGGCCCGGTGTTCAACATGCAGGAGGCGGTGGGGTGGTAGATCTTTCCGTCAAGATCGGTGCGATCACGCTGCAGAACCCGGTGCAGCCGGCGTCCGGCGCGTTTTCCTGGGAATACAACGACGTCATCGATCTGAACCGACTCGGCGCGCTGGTGGCCAAAACCATCTGCCGCGAGCCGCGGCTTGGCAATCCGACGCCGCGCATGGCCGAGACCGAGGCGGGGATCATCCAGTCGATCGGGCTTCCGGGCAAAGGCATCGATTATTTCATCGAGCACATCGTCCCGGAATACGCCAGGTTCACCCCGCCGCTGGTCGTCAGCGTCTCGTCGGAAAATATCGAGGATTTCGCCGCGCTGGCCGAAGAGCTCAGCGTACCGGACGTAGACGTGATCGAGGCCAACATCTCCTGCCCGACACGCAACGCGACCGGCGGCAACTTCGCGATGCACGAAACTTACACGCGCGATTGCATAACTGCGATTCGGGCCAAGACCAAAAAACCGCTATGGGTGAAACTCTCGCCAAACGCAGGCGACATCGTCTCGATTGCCAAAGCCGCCGAGGACGCCGGCGCCGACGCACTGGTGATTGCCAACACCTTCCTGTCGCTGAAGATCCGGACCGATAACTTTCGTCCGGCGATTGGCAACAAGTTCGGCGGGTTGGTCTCGCCCGCACTGAAGCCGATCGTGCTGCGGATGGTCTATCAGGTCGCCCAGCAGGTGAAGATCCCGATCATCGGCATCGGCGGCGTGACCAAAGCCGAGGACGTGGTCGAATACATGCTGGCCGGCGCCAGCGCCGTCGGCATCGGCTACGCGGGCTTCCGCAATCCGACCGCGCTGATCACGATCATCGACGACCTCGAAGCCTGGTGCGACGAACGCGGCATCAAGAAGGTGACGGAATTGATCGGCGCTGTGCGCGACCAAGACATGGAGTCTGACACGCTCGTCGCTGCGTCGGTGGGTGTGTGAGGCGGGCCGTCAAAGACCGTGGTCATCCGAAGCGCCAGCACGCTTCAAGCCCACGATAAAACTTGACGAATGCGCTGTATGTACGTATATATGTACATATAGGAGATGATCCCATGGATCATGTGTCTTACACCGAACTTCGCGCCAATCTTGCAAAGTACATGGACGAGGTTTGCGACCGGCGCGACGCGCTGCTCATCACGCGTCAAAATGCCCGCTCTGTCGTCCTGATCTCGGAAGAAGAATACGAAGGAATGATGGAGACACTCCATCTGCTCCGAAGCCCTGCAAACGCCGAACGTCTGCTTCGGTCGATAGAAGACGCCGACGCCGGCAAGCTAGCGGAACATCCTTTAATTGAAGACGAGGTTGCCTCTGGCAAATGAAGATCGTCTGGACCCAAGCGGCTTGGGAGGATTATCTCCATTGGCAAGAGCACGATCAGAAAATATTCGCCTCAGTCAATGACCTCATAAGGGACATAGAGCGAAGTCCGTTCAAAGGTCTCGGCAAACCGGAGCCGCTCAAACACCGGCTAAGTGGCTGGTGGTCGAGACGCATTACCGTCGAGCATCGATTAGTCTATCGTGTGTCCGGCAAGGGCGAGGGACTGCAGCTCGAAATTGCGCAGTGCCGCTATCATTATTGAACTACTCGTCAAGCCGCCACCGCCCGCGCCGCTTCCTCCGCGTCCGGCTGCTTGAACGCCTTCAGCCGCGGATAAACCTCGCGGGCAAACAGTTCGAGATTATCGACTGTTTGGGCGTGGGCGAGTTCGCCGCCCTGGCCCATCATCAAGAGGTTGCCCATGCCGCCGCAGTGGCGGCAGAAGTCGACGATTTGGTCGTGGACCTCGTCAGGCGTGCCGCAGAACAACACGCCCGCGTCCATTAGCTCATCGACATTGGCGTGTTGCATCGAAATGACCTTGCCGACCTTCGTATAGGTGCGCGGCGGCGTCTCGCCGCGCAACATCCGCGCATTGTCCTCCGGCGGCAGATAGCCGGGCGGATTGCGGAACGGCAACGCGACGATCGGGCTGGTGCGCACGTAGCCGGCAATCAAATCGCCGCGCCGGCGCGCCTCTTCGCGGTCGTGCGCGACCGCGACCAAACCCAGGTAGGCGAAGCGATCGGCGCCCGGCGCCTTGCCGTGCTTCGCCACATAGGCCTTGCGATAGGCATCGTAGACCTTGCGCGTGCCGTAGCCGGTGCCGAGCGTTGCCATGACGTAGCCGCGCTCGCCGAGCATGCGCGCCTGCGTCGAGCTTCCAGTCGTCGACCAAATAGGTGGATGTGGCTCCTGCCAGACGCGCGGCCATACGTTGACCTGCCGGTACTGAAAAAACTCGCCTTCCCAGTTGAACGCTCCGTCATGCGTCGTCATCGCCTTAAGGATGAAGTCATGCGCCTCCCAGAACCGGTCCATCAGTTCGGTCGGATTGCGATTGGAAGCGGCGATCTCGTACGGGATTCCCTTGATGAACCCCATGTCGAGGCGGCCGCGCGAGATCACGTCGATGGTCGACAGTTCCTCCGCGACACGCAGCGGATCGGGCCGGTGGCCGATCGGATAGCCGAGCACCAGGAGCCGCGACTTTTTGGTGATGCGCGCCATCACGCCGAGACCGATCGCGACGCTCGACGACATGCACGTCGCCGTCTGGTGATGCTCGTTGAGCATGATGTCGAGCCCCAGCTCATCGCAGAGCTGCCATTCGTCGTAATAGCGATGAAACAGATCGGCTGACACGCGCGGATCGCATTTGCGGTTCGGAAAGGTGACGCGCAGCGTCCCGGAATGCTCGTTCCACGCCGGGAAATAGGCCTGTTCGCTGAAGTGATAGACTCTCATGCGCGCGCTCCCGTCATTCCCGGACGCCGCGCAGCGGCGGGCTCGGAATCCATAACCGCGAGAGCGTAGGAAATTGGTGGGGCGATGCCAATCGTCGAATAGAGGGGAGCATGGATTCGGAACTCGCGGGCTGACGCCCGCGCGCCGGAACGACCTCAACGCCCCGTAATCGTCGCGTCGACCAAGTCACCCACACGAACGTTCGCCGTAGCATTTGCCGGCACCTTTTGTGCCGCGGCGACAGCTTTGGCCGCCACCTCTTCGGCATCCGGCTGCTTCCAAGCCTTGAGCCGCGGATACACCTCGCGCGCAAACAGGGTGAGATTGTCAGCCGTCTGCTCGGGGCTGAGAAAGCCGGCATGGCCCATCATCAGCAGGTTGCCCATGCCACCGCAGTAATCGCAAAACTCGGTGATCTGCTGAAAGACCTCGTCCGGCGTGCCGCAGAACAGGATGCCGGCGGCGATCAAATCCTCGACGCTGGCGCTGCGCATGTCGATGCTGCGACCATCCTTGGTGAAGCTGCGCGGCGGCGTCTGGCCGCGCAGCAGTCGCGCATTGTCCTCCACCGAAAGGAAGCCTGGCGGATTACGGAACGGCACGTGCACGATCGACGACGAGCGCAAATAACCGGCGACCAGATCGCCTCGCTTGCGCGCTTCGTCCTTGTCCTTGGCGACGCCGACGAGACCCAGATAGGCAAAACGGTCGGGGCCCGGCGCCTTATTCCGCTTCGCCACGTAGCCGCGGCGATAGGCGTCGTAGAGCTGGCGGGTGTTGTAGCCAGAGCCAAGGGTCGCCATCACGTAGCCGCGCTCGCCGAGGATGCGCGCTTGCGTGGTGCTCCCCGTCGTCGTCCAAATCGGCGGATGCGGTTCCTGCCAGACCCGCGGCCAGACGTTGACTTGCCGGTAATTGAAATACTCGCCCTCCCAACTGAAAATCTCGTCGTGCGTGGTCATCGCCTTGATGATGAAATCGAGCGCCTCCCAGAAACGGTCCATGACCGCGACCGGATTCTGATTTGACGCCGGAAACTCGTACGGCACGCCCTTGATGAAGCCCATGTCGAGACGGCCGCGCGAGATAACGTCGATGGTCGACAGCTCCTCGGCACAGCGCAGCGGATCGGGCCGATGGCCGATCGGATACCCGAGCACGAGCAGCCGCGAATTCTTGGTGATGCGCGAAAGCACCGAAAGCCCCACCACCACCGTCGACGACATGCAGGTCGCGGTCTGGTGATGCTCATTGAGCATGATATCGAGGCCGAGCTCGTCGGAGAGCTGCCACTCGTCGTAATAGCGGTGAAACAGATCGGCGGCGATGCGCGGATCGCATTTGCGGTTCAACAGATTGACGCGCAGCGAGCCGGAATGATCGTTCCAGGTCGGGTAATAGGGCTGCTCGGTGAACTGGTAGACTCTCATCATCGCTCCTGCGTCACCTGAGCCTGTCATCGTCCGCGAAGGCGGAGCATGACCGGTTGAGATTGGCGCTGCGCTCTCATTTACTCCCCGCAAACGCCAATACCTTCTCGGCGAAAACCTTCGGCCGTTCCTGGTGCGGGAAATGGCCGGCCCGCTCGATCATCTCGAACCGTGCACCGGGTATCATCGCGCAATAGGCACGGCCGTAGGATTCGCTGAGCATGCGGTCATGACTGCCCCACAGAAACAGCGTGGGGATGCGGATACGGTGCAGCCGGCTCTTCAGCCGCGGATTATGGAAATACGGATTCCAGGCGAAGCGCGCCGTCGCCTCGCGGGCGCGCGCGGCGGCGAGCACTTCCGCGTCGGGCAGCGCTTTGTAGTCGCGAGTACCGGTAGCTGGATCGCAATAGGCGATGTCGATGAATTCCTTTTCGGTGAGCGCGAACACGTCGACGATGTCGCGGGTCTCGCGGTCACCGACTTTGACGCCGACCGCGTTAGCCATGACAAGCTTGGTAAACCGCGCAGTCGATTTCACCACGATCTCCGCAGCGATCCACGCGCCGAGCGAAACGCCAACCACGGTAACATCGCAAAGATCGAGCTGATCGAGCATATCGAGATAGAAATAGGAAAGATCGTCCACGCTGCGCATGCCCTTGGGCAGCTCCGAGCGGCCGAATCCGGGGTGCGTAGGCGCGATCACGCGTGCGCCTTTGGCAAGGGCCTCGATCGCCGCCAGGGCTGGCTCCATGCCATTTTCAGGATGTAGGAACAGCAGCGGTCGGCCCGAGCCCCGCTCGATCATGTCAATGCGCGTTCCGTTGACGACGAGTGTAGGTGCCGCGCTCTCAGCCGTAAGCGACATCCCGCCTCCTGATCGCTCTCATCCAGCACTTTTCAAAACCGGCCGGTTGTTCTAGCACGGCAAGCGCTTTTTGCCAGTGCGCGCCCGCTGTTGGCGGCAACGATGCGTTGCGCGATAAGCATGAGCGCGGCGTTGACAGAACGGGCAAGATAGCGGCGGACCGCAGACGAGGTGCAGCAATGGCCAACGACACCGTAGTCACCCATAAAGACATCGCCTACGCCAACCACGACGGCGTCGAGCTCGCGGGCGACCTGTATCTGCCGACAGGCGCGAAAGACGTCCCGGCGCTGGTCGCCGTGCATGGCGGCGGCTGGGTGCAAGGCGTGCGCACCGCGTTTCAGTATTGGGGGCCGTATCTGGCCGCCCGTGGCGTGGCAATGTTTTCCATCAGCTATCGCCTGGCGACGAAAGGCAAGACCTACCCGCAAGCCGTCCAGGACGTGCTGGCCGGCGTGCAGTTTGTGCGCGGCAAGGCAGGCGAGTTCGGCATCGATCCGCAGCGCATCGGACTCATGGGTGCGTCTGCTGGCGCACATCTCGCGTCGCTGGCAGCGCTCGGCTGGTCGTCCGGTAAATTTTCCAAGGGCTATCCGCAGGACGCATTCGCGTCTGTCGATGCTGGCGTGAAGTGCTTGGTCGGCGTTTACGGCATTTACGACGCCATCGCGATGTGGACCAACTACCAAGTGCAGGGCGGGCGCGACAATAATTTCGAGAAGTTCATGGGCGTGCCGCCCATGGAGAACCGGCAGATCTACTTCGACGCCTCGCCGATCAGTTACGCGACCTTCACCAACAACAAGATCGGCGTGCTGCTCGTCACCGGAACCCAGGACGATCTGGTCGATCCGAAGGAACAGACCTACCCGTTCCAGCTCGCGCTCAATCAGGCCGGCTTCTTTGTGCGCCCGTGCATCGTAAACGGCGCTCCGCATTATTGGATGAACGATCCGATCGAGGAGCCGACGAGTTTTTCGGGTTTCCTTGCGCCGCGGCTGATGCGCTTTTTAGCTGAGAAACTCTAGCCGAGAACCTTGGCCCGTATGAGCGGCGGGCAAAATCCAGGTTATTTCTTCTCCAGCATCAGCGTGCCTTCCTTGCGGATGAGCGGCTGGATCGCGTTTGCGACTTTCGCCAACAGCCATGGCAGGACGAACTGCAGTACGACGCGATCCTCCTGCACATCGATGCTGCCGCTCACCACCTGGCCGATCGCTCTGACGCGGAAGTCGAAATGGTCCCCGGTCCAGGTCTCCTCCTCGACCGTCAGCACATGACTGAAA